>ERZ1673734.1769-NODE-1769-length-13357-cov-285.716509_pt1 | contig 13357 bp, 7 predicted proteins | sample MGYA00580199_ERZ1673734 | MGnify/ENA primary metagenome ERZ1673734 (study PRJEB41218, sample SAMN15661742) | gut metagenome | host: Homo sapiens | place: Canada: London | collected 2015-08-20/2019-03-30 | study: EMG produced TPA metagenomics assembly of...
GTTTTTTCGTTTACAGGCAGCAGATTACGCGCAGAAAAAAAGGATCTCAAGAAGATCCTTTGATCTTTTCTACTGAACCGCGATCCCCGTCAGTTCAGAAGACGAAGATGGTGCAACGGTTCCTCCTTGTACATCACGAATATAGTTTGCTTGACATCCTGACAAGAATAATATTGTAATTAGAAAAATTATTATTTTCATATTTCTTTCCAACAAAAGTAAAAATACTTATGCATTTAAAATACTACCTACATAATTTACCTGAATCACTTATACCATGGATTCTTATTTTAATATTTAACGACAATGATAACACTCCTTTGTTATTTATATTTATATCATCAATACATGTATTGCTATATCCATACTCTAAATTAACCATATCTAGATATATCAAAGAAAATACAAAGTTAAAAAAAGAACCCTGGTACTTATGCAAGTTATCTGCATTGTTTTATTTATTAATGGCAATCCCAGTAGGATTGCCAAGTTTCATATATTACACTCTAAAGAGAAATTAAATCCCTAACAACTCATTAAGTTTGCTCAACTCATCATCCCCTATGTAAGAAGAAACAATACCTGTGACAATTGCAATCCCCCAGAAACCAAGAGGCACACCAACAATAAAACTAAACATTAATGCCACAATTTTTGCCACACCTACATCGACCGCACTTTTCTCCAGCGTGACAAACAAAGGTCGCCAGTTACCAGTTTCTATTGCATTTTTAAAATCAGAACCAACATCATATAGAAAAGATACTCGACTGGTGATTTTAAGCGACTTTGATATCTTCGTTAAATTCTTAGATAACTCATCATAATTAACAGACTCTAACGCATTAAAAATAGCATCCCGATCAACCTTACTGAATTTCTTATCCAGTACATTCTTATACTTTTCAAATGCTGCCAGAGCTTCATCAACACCTTGAATTTTCTTTCCTTTAGACTTTTCCGCTAAATCCTGAGCAATTTTTGCGTATTTTTCTCCATATTGTTCGGTTATATATTGATAAAATCCAACCATAGTATCAACAGCATCTTTTATCTGGCTCTTTTCAAGAGCATCCTGAGCTTCTTTTAATTTCTGCTCTGCCTCTTTAACCTCAGCGGCCTTACCATCCCTGAAACTAACAGCATTCTTAAGTTCATTTTCAACTGCGGAGTACTCAGCCTGCTTAGCTTCAAGCTGACGCTGTAGTTTTTTCTGAACGTCACGCCATCCCGGAAATCCGGTGACCTTCACGTCAACACTCTTCTGAGCGTTTTCAAGCTCTCCTGCAACTCTGGAAACAGTAGCTTGCTTACTCTGTACATCACTTTCAGCCTTCGCCAGTTCAGCTTTCGCCTCAGCTAAACGCTTCTCTGCTTCCGCCACCGCCTGTTTCTCTTCATTAAGAGTTTCATGTTCAGCGACCTCTGCATTTTCACGAGCCTTTTCTTCAGCTTCCTTCTGTTTATTCACATCACCAATTTTACTTTGCAATGTATTTTTATAAGAATTAAGTTTGCTAATATCTGCATCAAGCTGATTTGATTTTTTTTGCAACTCATCAACATCCCTCTCAAGATCAGTGATACCATGATAAGAATGATGCTTGAATACTTTTTTCATCTCCTCGATTTTCTTCTGTTTTTCACTAATCTGTGTAGCAATTTTATTCTTCTGCTTTTGTTTTTCATTAATTACATTACTCACCACCTTCGAACTCTTATCCATATCACTGACCTGAGCATTCGTTGGTGCAGTATTAACTGAAGCAGTGTTATTGTTGTTATTTCCTGAGCTTTCTGCAAAAAGTGATGGCATATCACTAATTAAAGAATTAAGAACTCTGGAGACCCCTCCAAATGGATTATCAACCAGAGTTGAATTCTCTTCTGTCATAACAATACCATTCATCACCGGAAGGCCATCATTATTAATGACAACATCACCCCACGGAGTCAGATATGACTCACCGGTTTTCATCACAGTTGATGTAGAACCAGATGAATTTGAATTTCCCTGACCACCATTATTACCATGCCCAGAGCCACCACCCCAGTGAACCCCACTATTACTATTACTATTATTATTTCCACCTTGCTGATTCAGATTCGCCCCTGTTCCCCCCATAGACTCACCAGCAGTTGGTCCATATCCACTTAGTTCTTTAGCCATAAATTCCTCTTTGATAATTAAAACAATAAATTAAAAACAATATACTGTACATATAACCACTGGTTTTATGTACAGTAAAAACCTACTACTCAGCATTGTCCATGTCAAGAGCATGGATTTTCATTTTTGCAATAAGGATCACACTATGGGGAGGCAGGCATTGAGAACGTCGAAACAGAACACCGGAGCAAATCAGGATGAGATATAAAACTGTTGGATCATGAAAAAACGGAGAACGATGTGAGCAAATCACCCCGCCATAAACTGAACAAAACAGACAAACGACTTCTCGACACCCTTGTTGCTGCCGGATATGAGCATGACAAAGCCCGTGACCTCATCCAGAAACAGGTTTACACGCTGACACTGGCTGATCAGCGTCATGTGGTCAGTGAAATCAGTAATGGTGTGAATCCCACCCAGGCTTACTCGGCGGTATACCAGGCAAGACGCATTCGCCTCGCCCGTAAATATCTGAACGGTAAAAAGGTTATGGAAGAAACCGGGGAAAATACGCCCCCATCAGCGTAAGGATTTCTTTTGCCGCTCCAGAGACTCCAGTTTTTTACGCAAATCCTCTCTTTTTTGGGCATCTCTGGTGCCAGCCAGCTCTGCTCTCAACTCATCGATCTGAAGTTGTATCTTCAGTCTATTACTGAACATTTTCTGTCTGGCATTAACATCCGCAACAATGCCGTTTTTTGTCTTCTCGGCCTTTTGTTGAAAAACATTGCTGTCCGCATGACTGGCAACCGAAGCAGAAAGAACACTAAAAAGCAGGACTGGCACACATTTTTTCACGGGATTATTCCTGACTCATTGACCATCAAATCACATTGGGAGTAAACCGACGTATGATAAGAGATACTCTTCGGAGATATAACTCCCTGAGTATCAAGATTAAAAACGCAAGGAGATGTTTATGAGATCTGCCGCTGCCAGGCTGCTTCTGATACCTCTGATAACAGCAACAATAGCTCTTACAGGATGCACACCAAAGACCAGCCTGGAACGACATACCCGGCATTATGTTTATGCTTCAGATGATGGATTTGATCCTAACTTCTACACCCAGAAAGCAGACACCATACGTATGATGCTCCCGTTCTTTCAGCAGTTCCGGGATATGGGGATGAAAGACAAAGCAGCCGGAGTATCAGCAGAAACGGCACAGCAACGTGTAAAAGAATTCCACTCAGAAAAATTTTTTCACTCACTCCGGAGCACAACAGCCTTTGCTGGCAGAAAATACACAAACAGCGATATGCCTTCGCCGAAAAAAATGAAACTAATGGCAGACACCATTTCTGCGGTTTATCTCGATGGATACGAGGGCAGACAGTAAGGGATTTACCATAATCCCTTAATTGTACGCACCGCTGAAATGCGTTCAGCGCGATCACGGCTGCTGACAGGTAAAAATGGCAACAAACCACCCGAAAAGCTGCCGCGATCGCACCTGATAAATTTTAACCGTATGCATAGCTATTCAGCCATGTGAATAACGCTGGTTTTGCCTGCGTAAACCTCATGACACTGTTTTTTTTCCATCTTTTCAGTTGATGACATACGCAGACATCGCGGGATGAGGCTGAGGAATGAGCGCGATCTGGCAAAGAGGCAAAACACAGCAACAAAAACGACACGCCAGAATCGCGCCCGGATGCGTTTTTAACGCGTTCCGGTACCATCTGGCAACCTCCCGGAACAACTCACCGTCACATACCTATTGACGGGCCACGCCATACCCGTGCTTCCCGTTCCTGCTCTTCATGCCAGGACCGCGCACGCTCCCGTTCCAGGCGTGCCTGCCTTTCCTGTTCATCCCTTATCTGCTGTTCGTGATAAATAACCGACTCAAGTGGTCCACCTGCCCGGCTAATCTCTGCACCTGCTGACTCAAGTCGTCGCACTGTTCCCTCAGTTGCCCGTTCTCCTGTCGTGTCAGCTCGAACATATGCTGCAAATCCGTGAAGGCGCTCTCCCAGTCTTTCAGCCGCTGCATATAGTCCTGCTGCAATTGCTCTAAGGCGTTCAGTAAGTGCATTTCCAGCTCTGTCATACTCACTTACTCCCTGACCAGTCTTACTGCGTTCTTCTTCTCCACCGTCCAGTTGTTTTCCCCCTTCACCCCGGACGGCAACACTAGAAATTTCCCGTTCCTGCCCTCGTGATACGTCACACCCCATGTTTTTTCCCGGAGTTTCGCCAGCGTCTCTTCCTGGTCCCTGATAGCCAGGATGTTCGCCGCAATCCGGCTTTCCTGCCACTGAATCAGCCCCCATGACGCCAGAAAAATTCCGCCCGTGACGCAAAGCGCCGTCAGCGACGGGTACAGTATCCGCCCTTTGACCAGCTTCCAGAGCAGCTCTTCCTGCCGCCGGGCCAGTTCGTTCTCTGTGGCGCTGAACTGCGCGTTCACGGCACTGTTCAGCGTCTCCAGTTGTTCTTTCACCGCTGCTGTGTGTGCGCTGATAGCGTCTCTGATTTTCTGCCCGTTTAAGTTCAGTTCCCTGTCTACAGACGCTTCGAGCTTCCTGAACTCGCTGTTCAGCATGTTCTCTGTAGAGACGGCACGCTCTTTCAGTTTCTTCTCGAAGTCTGTCCCCATTTGTAAAAGATTGCTCATACAGCGCCCCTTTCAGCCTGAGATTACGCCCACCCTCCGGGTCGGCGATACTGATACTGCTCCTGGTTGTCCTCACAACCTCAAAACCTGCCGCTGTAAGCGCCTCAGTGACATCCTGACGCGTTTTTAGCGCTCCGGCATGGTAAAGAGCCTCCAGTCCCCTCGTAATCGCTTCTGCGGCCTCCTGTTTCGCTTTCGGCAGATTATTCGGGGTGACAAGTGTCCGCCTGTTCTCCGGTGCGTTCGGGTCGTGCAGCCCGTAATGGTGATTCACCAGTGTCTGCCAGGCATTGATTCGCGGACGGTCCGCTCGGTCGTAATAGGGCTGGAGCCGTTTTCCGCTCGCCAGCTCCATATTCGGGATGACAAAATTCAGCTCAAGACGCCCCTTGTCCTGGTGCTCCACCCACAGGATGCTGTACTGATTTTTTTCAAGACCGGGCATCAGTACCCGCTCAAAGCTCTCCATCACCCTTTCACGCTCTCCCGGTGGCAGGGTCTGCTCTGCAAAAGACAGAACCCCCGAGGTGTATTTTTTCGCAAACGGCGTGGCATCGATGAGTTCCCGCACCTCTTCGGGAGCACCCCGCAGAACTCTCGCCCCTTCCCGGTTACGCTCCCGGCCCAGCAGGTAATCAACCGGACCACTGCCACCGCCTTTTCCCCTGGCATGAAACTTAACTATCATCCCGTTCTCCCTGTTTACGGACCTCATCCCTCAGCTCACTCAGTTCACGTCCGATGGCCATCAGTGCAGCCACCACATGAACCCGGTCATGCCCCGACCACTGTCCGCTGTTTATCTTCCGGGCTATCTGATTCAGGTTATTGCCGACCGAAGCGAACTGGCGCAACAGCGGCGGTGCCAGTGTCGGAAGACCTGACGTTTTCGATGGCGGTGCCCCCAGGCAGACCTTACGCATCCATGACGCAAGTTGTTTTCCCTCACAACGTGCCAGCAGCCGCGCATGTTCCTCATCCGTGACCCGTATCGTGAGCATCCTTTCGCGTTTCACCGGTATCATTAAAAACCTCCGACAGACTCCCCACACATGGAGAAACAGAACTGTGACTAAACAGGAAAAAACCGCCCTTAACATGGCCCGCTTCATCAGAAGCCAGACGCTGACCCTGCTGGAAAAACTGAATGAACTGGACGCCGACGACCAGGCTGACATCTGCGAAGCGCTTCACGATCACGCTGACGAGCTTTACCGCAGCTGCCTCGCACGCTTCGGGGATAACGGTGAAAACCTCTGACACATGCAACTCCCGGAGACGGTCACAGCTGGCCTGTGAGCGGATGCCGGGAGCAGACAAGCCCGTCAGGGCGCGTCAGCGGGTTTTAGCGGGTGTCGGGGCGCAGCCATGACCCAGTCACGTAGCGATAGCGGAGTGTATACTGGCTTAATCATTTGGCATCAGTGAGGATTGTATGAAAAGTGCACCATGCCGGGTGTGAAATGCCGCACAGATGCGTAAGGAGAAAATGCTCGTCCAGGCGCTTTTCCGCTTCCTCGCTCACTGACTCGCTCCGCTCGGTCGTTCGGCTGCGGCGAGCGGTATCAGCTCACTCAAAGACGGTAATGCGGTTATCCACAGAATCAGGGGATAACACCAAAAGAAACATGTGAGCAAAAAACAAGAACCCGGAAAAGGCCACGCCGCTGGCGTTTTTCCATAGGCTCCGCCCCCCTGACGAGCATCACAAAAATCGACGCTCAAGTCAGAGGTGGCGAAACCCGACAGGACTATAAAGATACCAGGCGTTTCCCCCTGGAAGCTCCCTCGTGCGCTCTCCTGTTCCGACCCTGCCGCTTACCGGATACCTGTCCGCCTTTCTCCCTTCGGGAAGCGTGGCGCTTTCTCATAGCTCACGCTGTTGGTATCTCGGCCCGGTGTAGGTCGTTCGCTCCAAGCTGGGCTGTGTGCACGAACCCCCCGTTCAGCCCGACCGCTGCGCCTTATCCGGTAACTATCGTCTTGAGTCCAACCCGGTAAGACACGACTTAACGCCACTGGCAGCAGCCATTGGTAACTGGATAGTGGATTTAGATACGCAGAACTCTTGAAGTTGAAGCCTTATAGCGGCTACACTGGAAGGACAGCATTTGGTATCTGTGCTCCACTAAAGCCAGTTACCCGGTTAAGCAGTCCCCAACTGACTTAACCTTCGACTAAACCGCCTCCCCAGGCGGTTTTTTCGTTTACAGGCAGCAGATTACGCGCAGAAAAAAAGGATCTCAAGAAGATCCTTTGATCTTTTCTACTGAACCGCGATCCCCGTCAGTTCAGAAGACGAAGATGGTGCAACGGTTCCTCCTTGTACATCACGAATATAGTTTGCTTGACATCCTGACAAGAATAATATTGTAATTAGAAAAATTATTATTTTCATATTTCTTTCCAACAAAAGTAAAAATACTTATGCATTTAAAATACTACCTACATAATTTACCTGAATCACTTATACCATGGATTCTTATTTTAATATTTAACGACAATGATAACACTCCTTTGTTATTTATATTTATATCATCAATACATGTATTGCTATATCCATACTCTAAATTAACCATATCTAGATATATCAAAGAAAATACAAAGTTAAAAAAAGAACCCTGGTACTTATGCAAGTTATCTGCATTGTTTTATTTATTAATGGCAATCCCAGTAGGATTGCCAAGTTTCATATATTACACTCTAAAGAGAAATTAAATCCCTAACAACTCATTAAGTTTGCTCAACTCATCATCCCCTATGTAAGAAGAAACAATACCTGTGACAATTGCAATCCCCCAGAAACCAAGAGGCACACCAACAATAAAACTAAACATTAATGCCACAATTTTTGCCACACCTACATCGACCGCACTTTTCTCCAGCGTGACAAACAAAGGTCGCCAGTTACCAGTTTCTATTGCATTTTTAAAATCAGAACCAACATCATATAGAAAAGATACTCGACTGGTGATTTTAAGCGACTTTGATATCTTCGTTAAATTCTTAGATAACTCATCATAATTAACAGACTCTAACGCATTAAAAATAGCATCCCGATCAACCTTACTGAATTTCTTATCCAGTACATTCTTATACTTTTCAAATGCTGCCAGAGCTTCATCAACACCTTGAATTTTCTTTCCTTTAGACTTTTCCGCTAAATCCTGAGCAATTTTTGCGTATTTTTCTCCATATTGTTCGGTTATATATTGATAAAATCCAACCATAGTATCAACAGCATCTTTTATCTGGCTCTTTTCAAGAGCATCCTGAGCTTCTTTTAATTTCTGCTCTGCCTCTTTAACCTCAGCGGCCTTACCATCCCTGAAACTAACAGCATTCTTAAGTTCATTTTCAACTGCGGAGTACTCAGCCTGCTTAGCTTCAAGCTGACGCTGTAGTTTTTTCTGAACGTCACGCCATCCCGGAAATCCGGTGACCTTCACGTCAACACTCTTCTGAGCGTTTTCAAGCTCTCCTGCAACTCTGGAAACAGTAGCTTGCTTACTCTGTACATCACTTTCAGCCTTCGCCAGTTCAGCTTTCGCCTCAGCTAAACGCTTCTCTGCTTCCGCCACCGCCTGTTTCTCTTCATTAAGAGTTTCATGTTCAGCGACCTCTGCATTTTCACGAGCCTTTTCTTCAGCTTCCTTCTGTTTATTCACATCACCAATTTTACTTTGCAATGTATTTTTATAAGAATTAAGTTTGCTAATATCTGCATCAAGCTGATTTGATTTTTTTTGCAACTCATCAACATCCCTCTCAAGATCAGTGATACCATGATAAGAATGATGCTTGAATACTTTTTTCATCTCCTCGATTTTCTTCTGTTTTTCACTAATCTGTGTAGCAATTTTATTCTTCTGCTTTTGTTTTTCATTAATTACATTACTCACCACCTTCGAACTCTTATCCATATCACTGACCTGAGCATTCGTTGGTGCAGTATTAACTGAAGCAGTGTTATTGTTGTTATTTCCTGAGCTTTCTGCAAAAAGTGATGGCATATCACTAATTAAAGAATTAAGAACTCTGGAGACCCCTCCAAATGGATTATCAACCAGAGTTGAATTCTCTTCTGTCATAACAATACCATTCATCACCGGAAGGCCATCATTATTAATGACAACATCACCCCACGGAGTCAGATATGACTCACCGGTTTTCATCACAGTTGATGTAGAACCAGATGAATTTGAATTTCCCTGACCACCATTATTACCATGCCCAGAGCCACCACCCCAGTGAACCCCACTATTACTATTACTATTATTATTTCCACCTTGCTGATTCAGATTCGCCCCTGTTCCCCCCATAGACTCACCAGCAGTTGGTCCATATCCACTTAGTTCTTTAGCCATAAATTCCTCTTTGATAATTAAAACAATAAATTAAAAACAATATACTGTACATATAACCACTGGTTTTATGTACAGTAAAAACCTACTACTCAGCATTGTCCATGTCAAGAGCATGGATTTTCATTTTTGCAATAAGGATCACACTATGGGGAGGCAGGCATTGAGAACGTCGAAACAGAACACCGGAGCAAATCAGGATGAGATATAAAACTGTTGGATCATGAAAAAACGGAGAACGATGTGAGCAAATCACCCCGCCATAAACTGAACAAAACAGACAAACGACTTCTCGACACCCTTGTTGCTGCCGGATATGAGCATGACAAAGCCCGTGACCTCATCCAGAAACAGGTTTACACGCTGACACTGGCTGATCAGCGTCATGTGGTCAGTGAAATCAGTAATGGTGTGAATCCCACCCAGGCTTACTCGGCGGTATACCAGGCAAGACGCATTCGCCTCGCCCGTAAATATCTGAACGGTAAAAAGGTTATGGAAGAAACCGGGGAAAATACGCCCCCATCAGCGTAAGGATTTCTTTTGCCGCTCCAGAGACTCCAGTTTTTTACGCAAATCCTCTCTTTTTTGGGCATCTCTGGTGCCAGCCAGCTCTGCTCTCAACTCATCGATCTGAAGTTGTATCTTCAGTCTATTACTGAACATTTTCTGTCTGGCATTAACATCCGCAACAATGCCGTTTTTTGTCTTCTCGGCCTTTTGTTGAAAAACATTGCTGTCCGCATGACTGGCAACCGAAGCAGAAAGAACACTAAAAAGCAGGACTGGCACACATTTTTTCACGGGATTATTCCTGACTCATTGACCATCAAATCACATTGGGAGTAAACCGACGTATGATAAGAGATACTCTTCGGAGATATAACTCCCTGAGTATCAAGATTAAAAACGCAAGGAGATGTTTATGAGATCTGCCGCTGCCAGGCTGCTTCTGATACCTCTGATAACAGCAACAATAGCTCTTACAGGATGCACACCAAAGACCAGCCTGGAACGACATACCCGGCATTATGTTTATGCTTCAGATGATGGATTTGATCCTAACTTCTACACCCAGAAAGCAGACACCATACGTATGATGCTCCCGTTCTTTCAGCAGTTCCGGGATATGGGGATGAAAGACAAAGCAGCCGGAGTATCAGCAGAAACGGCACAGCAACGTGTAAAAGAATTCCACTCAGAAAAATTTTTTCACTCACTCCGGAGCACAACAGCCTTTGCTGGCAGAAAATACACAAACAGCGATATGCCTTCGCCGAAAAAAATGAAACTAATGGCAGACACCATTTCTGCGGTTTATCTCGATGGATACGAGGGCAGACAGTAAGGGATTTACCATAATCCCTTAATTGTACGCACCGCTGAAATGCGTTCAGCGCGATCACGGCTGCTGACAGGTAAAAATGGCAACAAACCACCCGAAAAGCTGCCGCGATCGCACCTGATAAATTTTAACCGTATGCATAGCTATTCAGCCATGTGAATAACGCTGGTTTTGCCTGCGTAAACCTCATGACACTGTTTTTTTTCCATCTTTTCAGTTGATGACATACGCAGACATCGCGGGATGAGGCTGAGGAATGAGCGCGATCTGGCAAAGAGGCAAAACACAGCAACAAAAACGACACGCCAGAATCGCGCCCGGATGCGTTTTTAACGCGTTCCGGTACCATCTGGCAACCTCCCGGAACAACTCACCGTCACATACCTATTGACGGGCCACGCCATACCCGTGCTTCCCGTTCCTGCTCTTCATGCCAGGACCGCGCACGCTCCCGTTCCAGGCGTGCCTGCCTTTCCTGTTCATCCCTTATCTGCTGTTCGTGATAAATAACCGACTCAAGTGGTCCACCTGCCCGGCTAATCTCTGCACCTGCTGACTCAAGTCGTCGCACTGTTCCCTCAGTTGCCCGTTCTCCTGTCGTGTCAGCTCGAACATATGCTGCAAATCCGTGAAGGCGCTCTCCCAGTCTTTCAGCCGCTGCATATAGTCCTGCTGCAATTGCTCTAAGGCGTTCAGTAAGTGCATTTCCAGCTCTGTCATACTCACTTACTCCCTGACCAGTCTTACTGCGTTCTTCTTCTCCACCGTCCAGTTGTTTTCCCCCTTCACCCCGGACGGCAACACTAGAAATTTCCCGTTCCTGCCCTCGTGATACGTCACACCCCATGTTTTTTCCCGGAGTTTCGCCAGCGTCTCTTCCTGGTCCCTGATAGCCAGGATGTTCGCCGCAATCCGGCTTTCCTGCCACTGAATCAGCCCCCATGACGCCAGAAAAATTCCGCCCGTGACGCAAAGCGCCGTCAGCGACGGGTACAGTATCCGCCCTTTGACCAGCTTCCAGAGCAGCTCTTCCTGCCGCCGGGCCAGTTCGTTCTCTGTGGCGCTGAACTGCGCGTTCACGGCACTGTTCAGCGTCTCCAGTTGTTCTTTCACCGCTGCTGTGTGTGCGCTGATAGCGTCTCTGATTTTCTGCCCGTTTAAGTTCAGTTCCCTGTCTACAGACGCTTCGAGCTTCCTGAACTCGCTGTTCAGCATGTTCTCTGTAGAGACGGCACGCTCTTTCAGTTTCTTCTCGAAGTCTGTCCCCATTTGTAAAAGATTGCTCATACAGCGCCCCTTTCAGCCTGAGATTACGCCCACCCTCCGGGTCGGCGATACTGATACTGCTCCTGGTTGTCCTCACAACCTCAAAACCTGCCGCTGTAAGCGCCTCAGTGACATCCTGACGCGTTTTTAGCGCTCCGGCATGGTAAAGAGCCTCCAGTCCCCTCGTAATCGCTTCTGCGGCCTCCTGTTTCGCTTTCGGCAGATTATTCGGGGTGACAAGTGTCCGCCTGTTCTCCGGTGCGTTCGGGTCGTGCAGCCCGTAATGGTGATTCACCAGTGTCTGCCAGGCATTGATTCGCGGACGGTCCGCTCGGTCGTAATAGGGCTGGAGCCGTTTTCCGCTCGCCAGCTCCATATTCGGGATGACAAAATTCAGCTCAAGACGCCCCTTGTCCTGGTGCTCCACCCACAGGATGCTGTACTGATTTTTTTCAAGACCGGGCATCAGTACCCGCTCAAAGCTCTCCATCACCCTTTCACGCTCTCCCGGTGGCAGGGTCTGCTCTGCAAAAGACAGAACCCCCGAGGTGTATTTTTTCGCAAACGGCGTGGCATCGATGAGTTCCCGCACCTCTTCGGGAGCACCCCGCAGAACTCTCGCCCCTTCCCGGTTACGCTCCCGGCCCAGCAGGTAATCAACCGGACCACTGCCACCGCCTTTTCCCCTGGCATGAAACTTAACTATCATCCCGTTCTCCCTGTTTACGGACCTCATCCCTCAGCTCACTCAGTTCACGTCCGATGGCCATCAGTGCAGCCACCACATGAACCCGGTCATGCCCCGACCACTGTCCGCTGTTTATCTTCCGGGCTATCTGATTCAGGTTATTGCCGACCGAAGCGAACTGGCGCAACAGCGGCGGTGCCAGTGTCGGAAGACCTGACGTTTTCGATGGCGGTGCCCCCAGGCAGACCTTACGCATCCATGACGCAAGTTGTTTTCCCTCACAACGTGCCAGCAGCCGCGCATGTTCCTCATCCGTGACCCGTATCGTGAGCATCCTTTCGCGTTTCACCGGTATCATTAAAAACCTCCGACAGACTCCCCACACATGGAGAAACAGAACTGTGACTAAACAGGAAAAAACCGCCCTTAACATGGCCCGCTTCATCAGAAGCCAGACGCTGACCCTGCTGGAAAAACTGAATGAACTGGACGCCGACGACCAGGCTGACATCTGCGAAGCGCTTCACGATCACGCTGACGAGCTTTACCGCAGCTGCCTCGCACGCTTCGGGGATAACGGTGAAAACCTCTGACACATGCAACTCCCGGAGACGGTCACAGCTGGCCTGTGAGCGGATGCCGGGAGCAGACAAGCCCGTCAGGGCGCGTCAGCGGGTTTTAGCGGGTGTCGGGGCGCAGCCATGACCCAGTCACGTAGCGATAGCGGAGTGTATACTGGCTTAATCATTTGGCATCAGTGAGGATTGTATGAAAAGTGCACCATGCCGGGTGTGAAATGCCGCACAGATGCGTAAGGAGAAAATGCTCGTCCAGGCGCTTTTCCGCTTCCTCGCTCACTGACTCGCTCCGCTCGGTCGTTCGGCTGCGGCGAGCG
>ERZ1673734.1774-NODE-1774-length-13334-cov-9.437156_pt1 | contig 13334 bp, 9 predicted proteins | sample MGYA00580199_ERZ1673734 | MGnify/ENA primary metagenome ERZ1673734 (study PRJEB41218, sample SAMN15661742) | gut metagenome | host: Homo sapiens | place: Canada: London | collected 2015-08-20/2019-03-30 | study: EMG produced TPA metagenomics assembly of...
TGCGGTCGGCGGGCATGGCGTTTACGCCCTGTCTGCCGTGCAGGTTTGCCAGCATAAAGATGTCGGCGCTGTACGATTCCTCCAGCCTGTTGTAGGTGATATGCTCAATGATCATATCCGCCTTTTGGTTGTTGATGATTTTTCCCGCCTTGATGATAAAGTCCTCCGGGTTCAGTTTATATTGGGCAAACACAAGCGGGGCAATGCCCTGCAAAATGGCGGCAATCGTGGCGCGGGTCAAGCCGGTTTCCTCCACCAGCTTGCCCACAAGGTCGTAGCGCACATTGCCCAGTGCCACGCGGTCAGCGGCGTCCTGATCGTTGTGTCTTTTGACAAACGCCTGCCCCTGCTCCAGCTGTTCGCGGGAGGTCAGCCTGGCGGTCAGCTCGCCGTATTCGGTTTTGACATACACCTTGGAAATATTCAGGTGGGCGTCCAGCGCCCGCACCGAACGGTCGATCAGCTCCTGCGTGTCAAAGGAAACGGTGTAAAAGGTTTTGCGGTTGATGCGCTGCCACAGCTTGGCAAATGCAGAAAATGACGCCAAGACCAAGCTGAACGAGAGCGCCCAACTTGTCACCGGCATCCATTGCAGGGTAATACTGAAAATCAATGCTCTCCCAGCCGATAAGAAAACAAATTTCTTACCAGACGAAATTCGTCTTATGCGTACTACTGTAAATCAACTGAGAAATGAACAGCTGGCAAAAGGTCAGTACATGGATGCGGCAGATGATATGCGGCTAAAATGATTCTAAAACCAGAATAACATTAAAGAAAAAACCTCATTGCAAAAACACATTGCAATGCGTTTTTTTGGTGTGCCCGAAGGGATTCGCCAAGCCGCGCCCTAGAAACGCCCCACTGGGGCGTTTCTGCCCCGCGGGACGCAAAGCGCGGGGCACGGGCTGTTCGAATCCCTTCTTTTACTGCCCCATAAAATCCGTGCAAAACAAAAAGAGCAGCACCCCATAAGGTGCTGCTCTTGGTGCGACCGGGAGGATTCGAACCTCTGGCCTTCCGGGGCGGAGAAATACGACGGGGTGGTATAGACTGACGATGAAACGTGAATTTTGTTGGTTCTGCACATTTGCCGCCAGAACAGGAAAAAGCCCATTGTTGGTTGTCACAACAGGCTTTTTCGGTGTTTTGCAGTTCCTCTGCACAGTAGTGGTCAAACGGTGGTCAAAATGGAGATAATCTAAAATGATTTCAGAAAGCTCATCACTAAGTCTATCATAGAAATCGATGATAGGCGTTGTTCAATTGAAATTACTCACTTCCTAGCTATCGAGCCAGCAAATCTTTGGTTTGCCGTCCACAAACGTGGTGGGCAGCCAGACGTAATTGGCAGGGAAGTGTTGGCGCTGTCCGGCAGGGGACTGTTCATCATACTCTGCATTTCTTCCGAGGCTGTCTTATAATGCTCCGGGTCAAAACTTTGCGCAGCGCAGCGCTCCAGAGTATCAGCCAGCTTTGCGTCAACAGGGTAATCCGGTACCCAGCGGTCAGCTAATGCAATATACTAGTCTTGCTTGCGAGGAACTTTGAAAACCTGTGAGATTTGGCTGTTGAACGATGCACAGCTTGCATCATTTACATGTGGTCACAGATACTGAAAAACGGCGCATCCGGCGCATCGGAAACGGCGCTGTCGCTTTTGTATGGTCAGCATCCATATAGATATGAACCGCCGTTGTGCCGTCAAGGGCAATGTCAAAATCATCGACTTTATGCCCAAAGGGACGGTAACGCTGCGCTTCTGCCATGACACACATACTGGGCAGAAACCGATCAAACGCGCCACGGCTTTCCCCAAAAGAGAAAATCTCACGCAGGGTGCCATTCAGAGAAAGTTCGACTTCACGCATGGATCAGCTCTCTTTTTTGATTTTATTGAGTGCCGCATTCAACTGTTGCACATCTGCGGGGGTGATGGACTTTGCGACCTGCTTCAGAATGGAGCGCAAAGGTGTGCGTGCTATCTGACTTTCCATCTCCGGCGGCATTTTTACATTTTTTGCAACATCCCCATAGGCGTTGGATGCCTTAACCATAAGGGAAGAAAGAAGCTTGCTGGCAGCAGGAGATTTCTGCAGAGTCTCCATTGAGTCCATAATGGAGTAATAGCCCTCTTTCATAAGCTCTTCCGGCTTATCGAACCAGTTTTCGACTTGCCCCTCGGCGCGGTAGGTCGGGTCGGGTTTGTCTGCCTTCGTGATCGTCATGCAGTCGGTGCAGCCGCCCGCCACGGCCTTGATTTCGTGCGTGCCGGAGATGGGCACCGTAAACTTGAAAACCCTGTCACAGTCCTGCGCGGCAAATTCTTTGCCGTCCACAAACAGCGTGACGCGGGGCTGGTTGGAGTAGACCTTGATTTCGGTCTGGCTCTCGGTGCGGTGGGCGTAGCGGCGTCCGCAGAGATGCACAAACGGGTCGCTGCTCAAATATGCCTTATAGATAAAGTAGGCGTCCTTCTTCGTCTTGCGGTCGAAGGTCACAAGACCCTTCTGGTTTTGACCGGGCTTGCCGCCCTCACCGCGTCCGTCCGCGCCGAAGTCGAAGCCGTTCCAAACGTGCATCGCCCAGATGTAGGGGCGCTCCGACCACATTTTGAGCATATGCTCGTGGTAGACGGCTTGGTAGCTTTCCGACCAGTCGCCGCGCTCCGGGCGGGCGCTCTGGTAGGCGGGGTTTGCGTCCGCGCCGAACTCCGACAGACCGATGACGCAGTCGGGGTGATTTTTGTGGAACGTGTCAAAAAATTCATCGTTCTGCTGCAATTCACCCAAGTACCAACCGTAGTAGAGATTATAACTGCAAATGTCGGGCAGCTGCACAAACGGGTCGTTGGGATCCAACATAAAAGCGTGCGCCATTGTGGTGGGGCGGGTGGCGTCCAGGCGATGGCAGAGGTCGTTCAAAAGACGATGGTTCGCCGTCAAGTTTTCTGTCACGCCGGTGGTGACGGTAATCTCATTGGATAAGCCCCAGCAGATAATGGACGGATGGTTGTAGTTTTGCAGCACCAGTTCTTCCATTTGGCTCAGCGTGTTGGCGGTGGCTTCGGGCATATGCTCGGTGATGTAGGGAATCTCTGCCCACGCGACAAGACCGTACTTATCGCATAGATCGTAAAAATACTGCGCGTGCTGGTAGTGGGCAAGACGCACGGTGTTGGCGCCCATATCCCGCAAAATCTGCATATCTTCCTCATGCTCAGCGGCGGTCAGCGCATTGCCGATCCCTGCGCGATCTTGATGCCGCGCCGCGCCCACAAGGCGGACATTTCTGCCGTTGAGCCAGAAGCCTGTATCCGGCTTGAACGCGATTTTGCGACAGCCGAAGTTGACCGCCACGGCGTCACCGTCGGGCAGCGAGGCAGTTACACTGTACAGATACGGGTCCGCCACGCCGTCCCACAGGTGGACGTTTTCCATGTGGAACACGGTCACAGCCTTGCCGTCCTGCACGGCGGCGGTCTGTTCCCCGACACCCTCGATGGCAAACAGAACCTCGGTGCCGTCGGGGGTGTTCTCGCAGGCGGCTTCCACCGTGACGGCGGCACTGTGCAGGTCGTCAGACACCTCCGGCGTCACGCGCAGGGCGGGCGCACCGTGGTTACCCAGCGCAAAGTGACTGTGCGGTACAATAAGGATATGTACATCGCGGTAGATGCCGCCATAGAAGGTAAAGTCCGCTTTCTGCGGGTACACCGTGCGGTTGGCGCTGTTGTCCACCGCAACGGTCAGCGTGTTCTGCGCAGCCAGCGCGGGGGTCAGGTTGACGCGGAAGGTGGAATAGCCGCCCGCGTGGCGGGTCAGCTGCTGGTCGTTCAAGGTGACGACTGCCGTCATGGCGGCACCCTCAAATTCCAGCCAGACCTCCTCATCGTCGGCGTGTGCGGGGGCGGCAAATTCCTTGGTATAGGTGCAAATCCCGCGGAAGTAATCGTTGCCGCCGTCGGTGCCGTCGGCGGCGTTCCATGTGTGGGGCAGGGTCACAGCCACCGGTGCCGCGCCGGGTTTTGTGAACTGCCAATGGGAATTGAAATTCAATGTGCTGCGCATACAAAACTCCTTATTCAAAATCGCTCAATTTCCAGCTGTCGCGCCAGTAGATCTTCGGCTTGCCTTCCTCAAATGTGATGGGCAGCCAGACGTAATTGGCGCGGGAAGTATTGGCGCTGGTCAGCATCGGGCTTTGCATCATGGTTTGCATTTCTTCGGACGTTGCCTTGTAGTGTTCGGGGTCAAAGCGTTGTGCGGTGCAGCGCTCCAGTAGATCAGCCAGTTTAGCATCCACGGGGTAGTCCGGCACCCAGCGGTCAGCCAGCGCAATGTAGAGGTCGCGCTTACCGGGAACTTTGAACACCTGCGAGATTTGGCTGTTGAAGGACGCATGGCTCGCGTCATCTGCGTGCGGGTCACCGATGCTCACAAACGGCCTGTCGGGCGCGTCGGACACGGCGCTGTCGCTCTTGTTCGGCACATACCCGGTCATGCCGGAGGTCAGCATATACCACTTGCCGCCATGCTCAAACACAGCCGGCGCTTCGCGGCTGAACGGCGCGTGCAGACCCTCGTACTGCCAGCAGATTTTTTCTTCCGCCTCCAAGAAGTTCCGCGTCAGGCGCATCGTCAGCTGACCGTTGTGGTTTGCGTCCATATAGAGGTACGCCGTATCGCCGCAAACGGCAATGTCAAAGTCACCGACCTCGCAGCCAAACGGGCGGTAGTGGGCTTTGACAATTTCATAGGGACCTAAGAATTTGTCGGCCTGCAAGACCGTAAAGCAGGCATTGTCACCGCAGTGCTTGATCCAACAGACATACTTGCCCGTGTACGCGCATTTGACAATGTGCGGGCGGTCAGCGCGGGACGTGGGATACAGCGGCGCGTCCTTGTCGGTCAGGTCGGGCTGGATGAACAAGCCCAAATCTTCCCAGTTACACAAGTCGGTGGAACGGTAGGCACGCATTCCCCATGTCCAGACCGGGCATTTGCCGTCGGTGTGATCCTTGTTTTCGCCATACCAGTAGTAGACGCCGTCGTCATAATACAGCGCGCCGCCGTGGGCTTGGATGCGGCGACCGTTGGTGTCGCGCCAGACCTTGCCGGGGTAGATGGCGTCGCGGGGCGGTTCCGGCACGACCTCAGCCCCGTCGGGGGTCAGCGGCGTGTCGGACATTTCCGGCTCGGCACTGTACAGTTCGAGCGCACACAGGGCTGCGTCCAGCGCGTCGGCAGCTTCGTCGGGGATAGCTCCGCCCGAAAATTGTATGATTTTACGAACGGAGAAGCCCAGCGTTGCGGGCTGGCTTTCTGCCATCGTGCGCATACCGGGCAGGAATTTGTCAAACACTGCGCGGCTTTCTTCATAGGTAAAAATCTCTTTCAACGAGCTATCAAGTGAAAGCGTAACCTTCTTCATGGTTCATCCCTCTTTCTTGATTTTGTTCAATGCGGCGTTCAGCTGTTGGATCATGGCGGGCGGCACAGCCTTACCCGCCATGCACGGCGGCGGTCTGTTCCCCGACACCCTCGATGGCAAACAGAACCTCGGTGCCGTCGGGGGTGTTCTCGCAGGCGGCTTCCACCGTGACGGCGGCACTGTGCAGGTCGTCAGACACCTCCGGCGTCACGCGCAGGGCGGGTGCACCGTGGTTACCCAGCGCAAAGTGACTGTGCGGTGTTGCCTTAACAATTCAATGTATAGTGACCGCTGCCGACCGTATGCTGTGTGCCATCCGGCAGAATGATTCTGGCGGTGGTATTACAGGGAATGTCGGCGGTTAAGATGAATTGTCCGCCTTCGCGTTTCCAAGACACATATACGGTTCCATTCTCCGTTTCAAAGCTGCGCTTGGCCCACGTCAAGCTTTTGTCCGGCTGAGGATGAATCATAAGCCGCCGATAGCCTGTATCCTCTTGGTCTACGCCGCCAATGGTGCGGAAAATCCAATCGTCTACCGTGCCGTAGGTATAATGATTGAAGCTCTCTTTTTTAGGCGTTCCATCGGGCTGATACATCTCCCAGCTTTCCCAAATTGTAGTGGCACCGCGCTTTACCTGCGCCAGCCACGACGGAGACTCTGTCTGGTACAAAAGCGTATAAGCGAGTTCGCGCTGCCCGCCGATGCAGAGCGCATCCAGCAAATAGGGCGTGGGCAAAAATCCTGTGTCAAGGCGGTCGCCGTTTGCGTGAATGATTTCTGCCAGCTTTGTACCGAATTTGTCCACCCATGCATCCGGCACAAGCCCAAAGACCAACATCAGCACATAGGCACCCTGCCGTTCATACCTTAAAACACCGTCTGCCGTAATAAGTGCTGCCCGGATCGCGCGTTTCATCTTGTCGGCTTTTTCTTGATACCGAACAGCATCCTCTTCGTGCCCTAAAACGGCGGCAGCCTGTGCCATTTTGTGGACGACCAGCCAGCCGAAAATCGGCGTTGTATAGGCAGAAGTTGTAGCCATTGTGGTGAATACAACGAATGGAAAGGCCTTAAGCGTATGGAAGGCACGATGGGCAGCTTGACCGGTCTTGCCGGCAAGATTGGCAGTGCATTTGGTGGCTTCCTGATGGGCGTTTTGATGAGCGCTTCCGGCTATGTCGGTGGTGCGGATGTGCAGGTCGATTCTGCCATTATGATGATTCGTGTACTTGCATCCGTTGCTCCGCTGGCTCTCATGCTTGTTGTTGCTGCGATTCTGCGCTTCTACACCGTAGATAAGCAGATGCCCCAAATCAAACAGGATCTTGAGGCTCGTGCCGCTGCGACCACGGAAGCAGCCGCCGAATAATACACTATTTTTGCGGGCAGGGAATCTTCTCTGCCCGCTTTTTAGAAGGGAATACGAGTAATGTACGATGCATTTTATCCCGGTCAAGTGTGGCTGGATACAAACGGGAACCGCATTCAAGCACATGGCGGCTCACTGATTTATCTCGATGGTGTGTACTACTGGTACGGCGAAAACAAGGAAAAAACGGACAAGGCTGCGGGCATCTGGCACTGGGGCGTTCGTTATTACGCATCTACAGATTTGTATAACTGGGAGGATCGAGGTCTGCTTATCCCGCCCGTGACGGATGACCCGAACAGTTCGCTGCACCCCACTTCTATGATGGATCGTCCGCACATTATTTATAATGCGCGGACCCAAAAATATGTCTGTTGGCTGAAAATTATGGAGAAAGACCAGACGCAGACCGAAACAGTACTTACGGCAGACTCCTTCTTTGGTCCGTATACCATAGTGAGGGAAAAACTGCGCCCACTTGGTATGAGTGCGGGTGACTTTGACTTGGCCGTAGCACCGGACGGAAAAGCGTATTATTTCTTTGAACGCGTACATTCTGAGACGATCATCGCCGATTTGACGGAGGATTACACCGATGTGACCGGCTATTACTCCACGCATTTTCCCCACAAAGGACCGCCCCATGTGCGGGAGGCTACGGCTCATTTTATACGGCATGGAAAACACTATTTGTTGACTTCCGGCACAACCGGGTATTTCCCGAATCCGTCAGAGGCAGCCATGGCTGATACATGGCACGGTCCTTATACGGTACAGGGTGACCCGCATATTGGTGACAAGACAAAAACGAGCTTTCACAGCCAGATTTCGTCGGTATTCAAGGTTCCGAACAAAAAGGACTTGTACATTGCCTGTGCCGACCGCTGGATGCCGAATGCACCGGATTACGACTACACGCATTACTGCTTTGGTCATGGACTGAGTTATACAAAATACGAGTACGATACATTGCGGTTGGAAAAAGACGCTATTCAGGCCGACGGTGTACTGAAAGGGCGGCTGCATGTGCGCAACGCAGGAAATAAAGCCGGCACAGAAATCGTGCAGTTTTATGTGCATGATGTGGCGGCAAGCATGGTACGTCCCGTTAAAGAACTGGTGGGGTTTGCCAAAGTGAATCTGCAGCCGGGTGAAGAAAAAACGGTCTGTCTTTCCCTGCCAATGAGCCAACTGGCTTTTCTGGATGCCGATATGCGTTGGAAAGTCGAACACGGGAAAGTCGAGCTGATGGTCGGGGCATCCTCTGAGGATATTCGCGGGAAAGCGGAGTTCATGATTGTGGGAGATGCTTATCCCGATGGCAAAAATCGCAGCTTTGTAGCTGACACAAAAATCATGTAAAGGTAAATTGACAATGCAAAGATTGGATTTTAACACCGGCTGGCATTTTAGCTGCCCCGATGGCCGCGATTTTGATGTGACCCTGCCGCATGACGCCATGCTCAACACCACGCGCAATACCGAGCCGGGGTTTACATGGTTTCTGCTGGCAGGCTGGCGCGGCAACGATTATACCTATACAAAGAATCTGCACATCACGTCGGAACTTATAAATAAGCACCTTGTACTGGAATTTGAGGGTGTATACTGCATGACGACGGTGACAGTAAATGACCGCCCCGCCGCCGAAAAAGCTTACGGGTACACGCCATTTACGGTGGAACTGGATGGACTTCTGCACGAAGGCGACAATACAATTGAAGTCACCGCCCATGTGCCGCAGGACGGTCATAATCGTTGGTATACGGGCGGCGGTATTTACCGCCCGGTGCATCTGCTGGTGGGTGAGGACGCCTATATGGAACGATATGGCGTGCGTGTCACAACGTTGTCTGTCGCACCCGCTTGCGTGCGGGTCGAGGTAATGACCCACGGCGGTGACTGTGCCGAGGTGCGAATCGCCGAGAAAAACGGGAAAGAAGTGGTTTGCGCCAAAGCGGCTGTTGCAGACGGACGCGCTGTGGTCGAACTGGAAATTCCGGACGCAAAGCTCTGGAACGCCGAACATCCGAATCTGTATCTTGCCGAAGTCACCCTGTACAGCGGCGGAAAAGCAGTTGACACGGTCACGGAATCGTTTGGTCTGCGTGTAATTGAAATTGACCCCGCGCGTGGATTGCTTATCAATGGGGAACCGACGTTTTTGCGCGGTGGCTGCATCCATAATGATATGGGCGTTATCGGCGTTATCAACAATGATGCCACCGAACTGCACCGCGCCCGCAATATCAAAAAGGCCGGGTTCAACGCAATCCGCAGCGCCCACCACCCGATGAGCCGCAGTCTTATGAAAGCTTGCGATGAAGTGGGTCTTTATGTGATGGATGAGGCGTTTGACTATTGGTATCGTATGAAGTCCCCCAATTCCCCTTATAACCGATATTTTATGCAGGACTTTAAGGTCGATACAGCCGCAATGGTGCAGGATGCCTACAATCATCCCAGTGTGGTGATTTACTCCATCGGCAACGAGATCCCGGAGGCCGGCGGTGTAAAGGGCGTGCGCGTCGGCAAGGAAATTGTAGATGCCATCCATGCGCTGGATACGACCCGTCCGACCACTTTATGCCCCAGCGTACATTGGCTGCGGGAATATCTGGATGGTACGCCTTATCTGACAACCGATGAGGACGAATGGATGCGCGATGACCCAGAACGGAAAAAGTCGGATTGGATGCACTATGCGTCCATCTTCCGCAGCGCAGTCAACAATCTGCCTGACAACGAGAAAGGGCAGGCTTACCCGGAAACCTACATCCGCATGGATGAAGATGCCACAAAAAACCTTTACCCTTATTTGGATATTGCCGGGTATAACTACTATGAGGATCGGTATGAGGTATTGCACAAACTCCACCCGGAACGTGTACTGCTGGGTACCGAAACCCGCCATACCATGCTGCCGGATACGATGAAGTTTGCCAAGACACACCCCTACTTGATCGGTGATTTTGTCTGGACATTGCAATCTCACTTGGGTGAAATCAACTGCTGCGACCTGCACTATGAGGAAAACGAGGAACACAAAAGCTACCCGTGGGTCACAAACCACGGCGGCGTGCTGGATTTGACAGGGCAGGCAGAGCCGTCGCTGCATCGTTATGAGTTTATTTGGGGCGACTTTTTAGACAAGCCTGTACACGCGCTGTACCTTGCCAGCCAGCCGCCTGTCCATAACGGAAAGCCCCCTATTGCCACAAGTTACCGCTGGACCGATACGGTAGACGGCTGGACTTATGAAGGATATGAGGGAAAACGGACTTTTGTAGATGCCTACACGGATGCTGACAGTGTGGAAATTTTTGTGAACGGCAAGAGCGCGGGCAAGGCACAGGTGAAAGACTACTTTGCCAAGATTCCCTGCATTTATGAACCGGGTGAACTCGTGGGTGTTGGCTATGATGCGGATGGACATGAAATCTACCGCACTTCGGTGCGCACAGCCGATGCCGAAACCGTGCTGACCGTCAAGACCGATAAGAACATTTTGCGCGCGGGCGGACAGGATTTCTGCTTTGCGGATGTTTATGTAACAGATAAAAACGGCACCGTCAAACTGCTGCCCGACTATGATGTGAAAATCGAGGTGGTCGGTGCGGCATCTTTGCAAGGCTACGGCAGCGCCGCCTATAAAAATGCTGAGCATTACGACCAACACCACCATAAGAGCTGGCAGGGTCATTTACAGGCTGTCCTGCGCAGCACGGAAAAGACCGGACCTGTGACTGTGACCTTTACCGCCGACGGCTGCGCTCCGGCAATCCTGCATTTGAGCGCTGAATGAGGAGAAAATTATGAAAAATCACGGAATGAACCCGTATCTCCCAAGCTGGGAGTATGTGCCGGACGGTGAACCGCATGTGTTTGGCAAACGTGTCTATATCTACGGCAGCCATGACCGCTTTGCCGGCTATGCTTTTTGCCAGAACGACTATGTTTGCTGGTCAGCCCCGGTGGATGACTTGACTGATTGGCAGTACGAGGGCATCATCTACACCCGCGCCGAAGCTGCCCATAACGAGGATGGCCGCCAGTGCCTGTACGCCCCCGATGTGACCTGCGGTCCGGATGGACGCTACTATCTCTATTATGCGCTGAACGAAACCTCTGCCATCTCGGTGGCTGTCTGTGATACCCCCGCAGGGAAATATACCTATTACGGGGATGTTCATTACCCGGATGGCACGACTTTGGGCGCACGCCCCGGTGATGAGCAGCAATTTGACCCCGGTGTACTGACCGAGGGGAAAACCACATGGCTATACAGCGGCTTCTGCCCGCCGATGATGCCGGGTCGCACAGGGGCGCTCTGTTATCGCCTTGCGTCCGACATGCTGACTGTTGAGCAAACATATCCGGCTGTTGTACCCGGTGCCCAGACTGCAAAAGGAACGGGCTTTGAGGGACACGCATTTTTCGAGGCAAGCAGCATCCGCAAAGTGGGGGATAAGTACTATTTTATCTACTCGTCCGAGTTGAGCCATGAACTGTGCTACGCTGTCAGTGACAGCCCCTGCCGCGGCTTTGTTTATGGCGGCACGCTGGTAGATAATGCCGATTTAGGCTTGTGTGATACGGCGCGGTATTTTACGGGCAACAACCACGGCAGTATCGAGCAGATAAATGGGCGCTGGTATGTGTTCTACCATCGCCACACGAACAGCAGTATGTTCTGCCGTCAAGGCATGGTGGAACCGATTGAAATTTTGCCGGACGGGCGTATCCCGCAGGTGGAAATCACAACAAGCGGACCGAGCGGCGCTCCCTTGCCGGCTGTCGAATTGCGTGAACTGCCCGCCTATGCCGCCTGTAACCTGTATATGACGCAGCCGCCGCAGGTCAATGCCGAGGCCGGGCAGAATCCGTTCCCGTACATCACGCAGGACGGCGCGGATGTCATGCCGGAAAGTGAAAGTAAACCGGAAGCATATATCTGCAATTTAACTCCCGGTACGGTAGTTGGATTCAAATATCTGAATTTTCAGAATGTCACGAAAGTATCGGTCAAGACGCGTGGTATGTGCTATTATGGCGGCTTTGACGTACTCCTCACTGCGGATGGTGAGCCGATTGGCACGGTTTCAGCGGCAAGAGGGAACGAGTGGACATGGCAGACAACGGAACTGGCAATCCCTAATGGAATCAGTGCCATTTATTTCCGCATGAAGGGCTATGGAACACTGTCGTTGGCCGCCGCGAAGTTTCATTGAGAAAGGAACAAATCCATGCTGGAAGATTATCAAAATAAGGTCTGCGTTGTAACGGGTGCCGCCAGCGGCATCGGCAAAGCACTGTGTGAAAAACTGGTGGCACTGGGCGCACAGGTATACGCACTGGATCGCAATAAAGCAGATATAGAGGGCTTGTCAGCCTTTGTTGAAACAGACTTGTCCGATAAAGGGAGCATTGATGCCGCCTTTTGCGCTTTGCCGCAGGTGATTGACCGATTCTTCGGTGTGGCGGGCCTGTCCGGGGCGCGGACAAGTTACTGGCTGACGTTCACAGTGAATTTTATAGCAAACAAGTACATGACCGATACATATTTGGAAAAACGCATTCCGTCCGGCGGCAGCATTGCCTATGTGACAAGCTGTGGTGGTCTGATGTGGGAAAAATGGCGCAAAGAGTATGTGAAAGTTATGGACTGCAAGACGTGGGATGAAATGGTTGCATTTATGAAGTCAGTTTCTCCTAAGGATGGCGTGGGTGTTATGGCCTACACCCTCTCCAAGCGTGCCATGAACTACTACACCTCGCTGAAAGCCGTGGAGCTTGGAAAGCGCGGGATCCGTGTGAATGCATTGCTGCCGGGTTCCACCGACACCGGCATGAAAAAAGAATTCGAGAAAATGGCCGGCGGGCAGGATAATCTTGTCAAAGAAAACGGCGGCGCAGGACGCCTTGCCACCCCACAGGAGATGGCCGATCCGCTGCTGTTCCTTAACAGTGGTATGGCCGCCTTTGTTTCCGGATTGTTGCTGATTGCAGATATGGGTCACAACTGTGAAAAGACGCTGGGATTCTGCAAAAATCAGTTGGATGTTCCCGCAGCACTGAAACTGTATAACACGAAGTTTTTTCAGAACAAGTTGAAAACCAATCAGTGATATTTGATGTGCGCGGTTTCTTTTATTATTTAGATCACCGCATGATTGACGATATTACGCGCAGTATTTGATTTTTATTGAATTCACATCAAAATTTGCGGGAAAAGTGTACCCTTACGCCCGGATAGAGCAGAGAAAATATATAAGAGCCCGGAGGACCTTACCAAATCGGTAAGGTTCTCCGGGCTCTTTTTTTCTCCCCCCGGAAAGTGTATTCAAATGGGGTACACGAGGCAACAGGAAAAATCAAGAAAGGATGTGAGTATATGACAAATACCATATTTTACAACGGTTTGCAATGGGAAAATCAGCGAACAGCATTTCATTCTTTTCGCAAATCAGATACCCACCGACCTATGGTTTTCGCCATAAGCTGGTGGGCATCTGTTGTTCTGGCTTA
>ERZ1673734.1780-NODE-1780-length-13307-cov-14.037655_pt1 | contig 13307 bp, 10 predicted proteins | sample MGYA00580199_ERZ1673734 | MGnify/ENA primary metagenome ERZ1673734 (study PRJEB41218, sample SAMN15661742) | gut metagenome | host: Homo sapiens | place: Canada: London | collected 2015-08-20/2019-03-30 | study: EMG produced TPA metagenomics assembly of...
GCTGGTCCAGCGTGGTGGTGGTGCCGGCGCGGCGGGCCGAGCAGCAGATGGCGGCAGGCTTGTAGGCCAGATATCTGCCGCCCGCGTAGGCAAGGCGGTCCATGAAGCTGGTCATGTTGCCGGATGCGGATGCATAGTGCACCGGGCTGCCGAACACGAAGCCATCGGCAGTTTTGGCCTTCTCGATGGCCTCGTTGACCACGCCGCCAAACACGCAGCCGTTGCCTGCGGCACAGCCGCCGCAGCCGATGCAGCCGCCCACGGGTTTGCCGCCGACATGCAGGATCTCAGTGTCCACACCGGCATCGTTCAGTTCCTTTGCAATGAGCGAAAGGGCGGTATAGGTGCAGCCTTTTTCGTGCGGGCTGCCGTTGATGAGCAGAACTTTCATGGGAATACTCTCCTTTTATGCCAGAATGCGCCGCAAAAGCCCGGCGCTGCCGGTTTTATTGTAGCACAAACCGCCAGACGGCGCAACGCGCGGCCCTTGACAAGAATATGCAGTTGGGTGATAATAAAGTGATACAAAAAACGTGTTTGCAGCCACATCTTCCGGCTGCAAGGAGGAGGAGAGAGAACATGCGCGTGATCGCAGGAGAAGCCCGGGGCCGCAGTCTGGAGGCCCTGCCGGGGACCGACGTGACCCGGCCCACCCTTTCGCAGGTAAAGGAGGCGATGTTCAGCATCGTCCAGTTCGACCTGCCCGGCGCACGGGTGCTGGACCTGTATGCGGGCAGCGGCCAGCTTGGCATTGAAGCACTGAGCCGCGGCGCGGCGCGCTGCGTGTTTCTGGACGAGAACCGCGAGGCAGTGAATATCATCATGCGCAACTGCAAGGCCTGCGGCGTGTTCGACCGCAGCCGCGTCAATATCGGCGAGGCTGCGCGGTATCTTTCCGCCTGCCGGGAGCAGTTCGACATCGTACTGCTGGACCCGCCCTTCCGCAATGGTACGCTGGAAAAGATCCTGCCGGCGGTGGACAAATGCACCGCACCCGGCGGCATCGTGCTGTGCGAGAGCGAGACCGGCATCGTGCTGCCGGCCGAGGCTGGCGGCCTGACCCTGAAAAAACAGTACAAGTACGGCAGGGTGCTGCTGTGGAAATACACAAAGCCCATGCAGAACACAGACCCTGCCGAGAACGAACCGAAGGGAGAAGCACTATGAACGTGAACGAACTTTTGGATACCATTGAGGATGCACTGGAGGAAGGTGCCAATGTGCCCCTTTCCGGCGGCAAAAAGATCGTGGATGTGGAGCAGATCCGGGATTATCTGGACGAGATCCGCGCAAACCTGCCCGGCGAGCTGCGGCAGGCCCAGCAGATCGTGAACGACCGCGCTCAGATCGTGGAGACGGCCAACGCACAGGCGCAGGCCATTGTGAAAAAGGCTGAGGAGCGGGCGCGCATTCTGGTGAGCGAAGCCGAGATCGTGAAGGCTGCACAGCAGCGCGCCGGGGAAATCACCACTGCAGCCCAGAACGAGGCCCGCACCCTGCGCCAGACCGTGACCGACTATTGCGACAACATGCTCAAGAACACCGAGGAAACAATGGTGGAAAATGCGGCACAGGTAAAGAATGTGCGCGCAAATCTGCGCCAGAACGCCAAGAAAAACGGCTGAAGAAAGCCTTTTTCACACACAAATTACACATACGGCAAAAACCAAAGTTCCTGCAGGCAGAAATGACGGCCGACAGGGACTTTTTTTGTTGCATTTTGCGGCAAAAACGGGAGCACAAACCCTTGCAATCAGGGGCCTGATTTGTTAAAATAAAACTGTGTCATCGGGTAAAAGTGTGCGCTGTGTGCACAGTGCCCGGAACACGGAAAGCTTATGAACTGAGAAAGGAGGCCGCAGCGATGGAACTTGAAACACAAGCAGCCTTTGACCCGGCCTCGTTTGAGCATATCCCCGTTCTGCTGAACGAGTGTCTGGAGGGGCTTGCCATTGATCCGGCCGGTACCTACCTTGACGGCACCGCAGGCGGCGCGGGACATTCCCGCCAGATCGCCTTGCGGCTGGACGCAGAAAAGGGCGGCAGGCTGATCTCGCTGGATCAGGACCCGGACGCGGTGCAGACCGCGCGTGCCCGCCTTGCGGGCCTGCCTGCCACGGTGGTGCAGATCAACTTCCGCTATGCCGGACAAGCTCTGGAAAGCCTTGGCATCGACAAGGTCAACGGCGCGCTGCTGGATCTGGGCGTTTCCAGCCATCAGCTGGACGATGCGGCCCGCGGCTTTTCCTACCGTGCGGATGCACCGCTGGACATGCGGATGAGCCAGCAGGGCGAAACGGCAGCGGACCTTGTGAACACCGAGAGCCGCGAAGAGCTGGCACGCATTCTGCGGGATTACGGCGAAGAACCTTTCGCATGGCAGATCGCGGGCAGGATCGTGGAGGCAAGGGAGAATTCTCCCATCGAAACGACTCTGCAGCTGGCAGACATCGTGGCCAGCGCCATGCCCCCGGCGGAACGCCGCAAAAACAAGAACCCTTCCCGCCGCACCTTTCAGGCGCTGCGCATTGCAGTGAACCATGAACTGGATGCGCTGGAAGAAGGCTTGGATACCATTTTCGATCATCTTGCGCCGGGCGGCCGGCTGTGCGTGATCACCTTCCACTCGCTGGAGGACCGGCTGGTGAAGAACAAATTCCGCCGCTGGTCCACCGCGTGCACCTGCCCGCCGGAGTTTCCGGTGTGCGTATGCGGCGGCAAAGCCAAAGCGAAGCTGATCACCCGCAAACCCATTGAAGCAAACAGTCAGGAATTGGAAGAGAACCGGCGCAGCCGGTCCGCCCACCTGAGAGTTTTGGAAAAATGCTGAACGGCAGAAGCCGTTGTGTGAGGAGGAGAGCAAACCATGGGTCAGGCAGCATATGATTATAACGCGGTACGCCGCAGAAAAGCTCCGCAGACACAGCGCAAGGCAGATCTGCGGGTAGCAAAGGGCGGCAAGCGTCGGCTTTCGCCGCTGCAGGCAGCGGTGCACAACGCCATGCATCTGGTAGCAGCAGCACTGCTGGTGGGGTTTGCCATCAGCCTGCTGTGGAGCGAGTCCAAGCTGGTGGAGCTGAACGACCAGATTCAGGACGCAAAGGCTCAGCTGGTCAGTGAGCAGAGCCAGTATACTTACTATAACAGCACCCTGAACAGCAAGACCAACATCACCAGCGTGGAAGAGACGGCCGGCAGGCTGGGCCTGATGAAAATTGATCAGAGCCAGATCACCTACATCCGTTTGGGCGAGAGCGACACGCTGGAGCGCACCCAGTCCGCTGTGCGGCAGTGGACCGACTTTATCTACAACGGTGCCGTGAACATTCTTGGCACTGTAAAGTGAACCAAATATGGGAAAGCGTGCGGCAGCGCACGCTTTTTCGGTTTATACACCCTGTTTGCAGGGCAGTTCCAAATTTGACAAAAGCGCGGCAGAAGGCAGCAAATGCCCGCTGCCGCAGGAGCATACCATGTGGAAATTCTTCCGAAAATTCATCAAAAAAATAAAAGGCCCCTGGCCGGAAACCAGCACCGGTGCCCGCATGAACCCCAGAACCAGTCTGATCTGCGGCGGTCTGGCCCTTGTGGTCATGGGCCTTGCTGCGGCCCGTGTGACCTACAGCCTGTATGATATCCAGATCAAAAACGGTGACACCTACCGCCAGCTGGCCGCAAAGCAGCAGCTGCTGGATACCACCATCAAGGCCACCCGCGGCGAGATCTACGATACCTCCGGCATCACGCTGGCCTCCACCAGCGTGGTGTGGACCATCTGGGCCGACCCGGACAACAGCAAAATCTTATATACCACCACCGGCAAGGATGAGGAGACGGTGCGCACGCTGGACACTGCCATGTGCGCCGAGGTCAGCCGGGAACTGACCCTGCGCCTGCTTTCCGGCGACGGCGAAAGTCTGGACGCGGTGGACACTTCCTCGGAAGCGTACCAGACCCAGTACCAGAAGGTTTACGATGCATTTTCCAAGACGGACACCAAGTATCAGGTGCTGGCCACCAAGGTGAACAACGCTGTCAAGCTGTCCATCGAATCCTACGTTTCCCAGTTCAACAAGGCACACAAGCGTGCCACTGAGACCTCCCGCAAGGGCAACATCTCGGTCGGCAGCGAGAAGAGCTTCCAGCGCAATTACCCCTACGGAGCGTTTGCAGCGGCAGTGCTGGGCTTTACCGACGCGGACGGCATTGGTACTTACGGTCTGGAAAAATCCTATCAGTCCACGCTGGCCGGTGTGGATGGCCGCACCATTACCCAGCGCAATGCCTACGGCAACGCCATTGCGGACGAGAATGCCACCACCTTTGCAGCCAAGGATGGCTCCAATCTGGTGCTTTCGCTGGATGTGAATGTGCAGGAGATCGTGGAACGGTATCTGAACGAAGCCATTGCAGCCAACACGGTGGAGAACCGCGGCTGCGCCATCGTGATGAACGTCAAGACCGGTGCCATCCTTGCCATGGCTTCCAAGCCGGATTTTGACCCCAACGACCCGCTGGACTACAGCGCAAATCTGGATTACCTCAACGAGCTGGTGCGCGCTGAGCCGGAGCTGTACGGCATCTACAAAAAGGATGAGAACGGCAACGAGCTGAAGGATGCAAACGGCAACCGCATTCTGGACGAGGAGGGCGATTACTCCGGCTACTTCCGCGATATCCAGTGGAAAAACAAGGCCATCACCGAGTTGTACTACCCCGGCAGTGTGTTCAAGGTGATCACCTCGGCCATGGGCGTGGACTCCGGCCTTGCAAACATCAACACCACCTTTACCTGCGCCGGTGCTTACGGCGTGGCAAAGGAGACCTACCACTGCGCAGGCCACAAAGCCCACGGCACCATCACACTGGCCGAAGCTCTGCGCCAGAGCTGCAATATCTACTATATCCAGCTGGGTCAGCGCGTTGGCTCCCAGACCTTCTATAACTACTTCGATGCCTTTGGCTTTACCAGCCGCACCGGCGTGGACCTGCCCAGTGAGACGGGCTTCATGCAGTATTATAAGGCCAACCAGCTGGGCGAAGTGCAGCTGGCTTCCTCGGCCTTTGGTCAGGCAATGGCCATCACCCCGCTGCAGATGTGCACCGCTGTGGCCGCAGCCGTCAACGGCGGCTATCTGGTCACGCCCCATGTGGTGGATAAGATCACCGATGCAAATGGCAACGTGATCGAGGAGATCGGTGCCAATGTGCGCCGTCAGGTCATCAGCGAGAGCACCAGCAATGTGATCCGCCAGATCATGGAATATGAGGTGGGCAACGGCACCGGCGGCGGCAAGTATGCCTATGTGTCCGGCTACCGTATCGGCGGCAAGTCCGGCACTTCCGAACAGTTGAACATGGACCGCCGTGCCGACGGCGACTACAAGAAGGTGGCATCCTTTGCCGCTGTCCTGCCTGCCGACGACCCGGAGATCATCGTCTATGTGATGCTGGATGACCCCAACAACGCCAGAACGGACTACTCGTCCCTGCTGGCAGCGCCCGTTGTGGGCAACATCATCAGCGAGATCGCACCCTACCTTGGCATTGCCGCCGACGGCGAGGATCGCAGCCAGACTGTGGTCACTGTGCCGAATCTGGTGGGCACCGAGTGGAGCAGTGCGCAGGTGCAGCTGAACATCAAGGGCCTCAGGCATCAGCTGGCCGAAAGCACCACCAGTCAGGCGGCAGCAGCTGTCACCTACCAGTATCCGCACGCGGGTGCAAAGGTGGCCTACGGCACCACCGTGTACCTGTATACCGATACCTATGAGGGCAGCCATACCGATGTGCCGGATGTGACCGGCAAGAGCGCGGACTTTGCCCGCCAGATGCTGTCTGCCGCCGGATTGAACTGTGTGGTGGAGGGCAATGCGAACGGCACTGTGCAGGCCCAGAGTGCAGACCCCGGTTCCAGTGTGCAGCGCGGCACCGTCGTGACCATTACCTGTGGATAAGAGAGAGTATCCTGTGATCCTGAATAAACAGAGAGGGGACATGAACAATGGAAAAAATTTCTGCAAGCAAGCTTCTGGCAGGGCTGGTGCCCGCAGACTTCATCCGGGAAGAGGTGCAGGTGGAACTGGTGACCACCGACAGCCGCGAGGTGCGGCCCGGCTGCATTTTTGTAGCGTTCCCGGGTGAAAAATTTGACGGCCACGATTTTGCGGCCAAAGCACTGGAGAACGGTGCTGTTTATGTGGTGGTGAACCACCCGGTGGAGGGCGTGCCTGCGGAAAAGGCCATCCTCTGCCCGGACAGCTACCACGCCATGATGGTGATGGGCGCGAACTACCGCAGCCAGTATCACCCCAAGATGGTGGGTGTGACCGGCAGCGTGGGCAAGACCACCACCAAGCAGATGACCTACGCCGCCCTGAGCGGCTTTGGCGAGACCATCAAGACCGAGGGCAACCAGAACAATGAACTGGGCATGCCCCGCACCCTGATGCGGCTGGAAAGCAGCACTGAGTATGCCGTGATCGAGATGGGCATGAGCCATGCGGGCGAGATCGACCGTCTGGCCCGGGCCGCACGCCCGGATGTGGGCATCATTACCTGCATCGGTGTGTCCCACATCGGCAATCTGGGTAGTCAGGAGAACATCTGCAAGGCAAAGCTGGAGATCTGCAACGGCCTGCCGGAGGGTGCACCGCTGGTGCTGAACTATGATGATAAGTTCCTGCGCGCCGCAAAGCTGCCCGCCCACGTGAAGCCGGTATGGTTCAGTCTGGCAGATGAGAACGCTGATGTGTGTGCACTGTCCATCCGGCAGGAAGAGGACGGCATGAGCTTTGTGCTGGAAGATCAGGAAGAGGGCACCTTTGTGGTCAAGATCCCGGCCATGGGCAAGCACAATGTGGCAAACGCTCTGGCTGCCTACTGCGCCGCCACCCGCTTGGGCTGCGACCCGCGCGGTGTCATCAAGGGGCTTTCCAATTTTGAGCAGACCGGCCGCCGCCAGAAGGTGGTGCACAGCAAGGGCGTTACCGTCATTGAGGATTGCTACAATGCAAACCCCGACAGCATGAAGGCCGCGCTTGCCATGTTCAAGGAATTCCCCTGCAAGCGCCGCTTTGCCCTGCTGGGCGATATGCTGGAGCTGGGCGAGCTGTCCCGCGAAGCCCACGAGGAGCTGGGCCGTCTGGCTGCGGAGAGTGATCTGTACTGCCTTGTGACCTACGGCGAAAACGCAAAGCGCACGGCTGTGGTGGCTGCGGCCAAGGGGGTCAAGACCCTCCATGCCAACAACTACCGCGAGGCAGCGGATGCTCTGCTGAACCGGATAGAGCCGGGCGATGCCCTGCTGGTGAAGGCAAGCCGCGGCATGGCGCTGGAAAAAGTGCTGGAAATTTTCTACGCAGAGCAGAAAGATGCCGAAGAATAACCCTTTGGCATGAATTTGGAGATTGAAAAATGATTCGTTTCGCCTTGGTCGTCGCGTCGGTGCTGGGTTTTGTGCTGACTGCGGCGCTCGGCAATATGATGGTGCCGCTGCTGCGGGAGCTGCAGCGTGCGGCACGCGGTACACAGCCGGACAGCGATGCCCCGGACAGCCCGGTGCCTACCATGGGCGGGCTGTGCCTGATGGTGGGCACCCTTGCCGCTGTGGGCGTGGGCTGGCTGGCCGCATGTGCTGCACAGCCTTCCCTGCTTGGCAGCGACCGGCAGATGACCTCCCGCCTGCTCATTGCACTGCTGGGGTCGCTGGCCTTTGGCGCAGTGGGGCTGGCCGATGATCTGGCCCGCATCCGCGGCCGCTACCCGAACGGTTTGGGCCTTGGCCTGCGCCGCACACAGCGCCTTGCACTGGAATGCATCGCTGCAGCGCTGGTGCTGGGCCTGCTGGCACTGAACGGGTGCCTGCCCACAGGGCTGATCCTGCCGGGAGCAGGCTATGTGGAATGTGCGCTGGCACCGCTGCTGTGGGCTGTGCTGCTGGTGGCGATGGCCGAGGCGGCCCGCGTGGCCGACGGTGCCGACGGCACGGTGTGCGGCGCGGCCTTTGTAGCTATGCTGGGCCTGATGATGCTGGAAACGCAGCTGGGCTGGTTCCCGCTGGCAGTATTCCCGGCGGCACTGGCCGGTGCACTGATGGCCTTTCTGCTGTGGGATTTTCCACCGGCAAAGCTGCACCCCGGCCGGTGCGGCTGCTTGTATGCAGCGGGAGCCATTGGCTGCATTCCGCTGTGCATTGGCTACGCAGAGCTGAGCATCCCGCTGGCACTGCCCTTCTGGGTGGAGGGCGGCATGGTGTTGCTGCAGGTCCTGTTCTGCCGCTGGAAGGGCAGGCCGCTGTTTGCGGCGGCACCGCTGCACCGCTGGCTGGAAAAGCGCGGCATGAGTGCAGTGAATATTTTTTACAGCCTGTGCGCACTGAGCGTGTGCGGGCTGGCGCTGGCCGTGTGTCTGGCACGCTGGGCCTGAGCGCCTGATTCTGAAAATAAGGGGGCGTGGCAATGGCAGCCACCCGCAGACAACATAAAAACCAAAAAGAAAGTGCATGGGTGCCGCCGCTGCAGCGGGACCCGGGACCGTGGAACCGGCTGCTGCTCAACTGGCTGGCAACGCTGGCCATTATCATGGTGTTCGGCCTTGTAATGCTGTACAGCGCAAGCTACACCACCGGCTACCTGCGCATGGGCGACAGCCTGCACTACATCAAGCAGCAGGCTATCTGCATGGCCATTGGCATTGGCTGTATGGTAGTCATGAGCTATGTGGATCACCGCTTCCTGCGCTGGGCGAGCAAGCCGCTGTACTGGGTGGTGCTGGCCATGCTGGCCGTCACGCTGACCTTTGCACCGCTGAACGGCTGCCGCCGCTGGATCCGTCTGGGCGGCCTGACTCTGCAAACCTCTGAGGTGGCAAAGTTTGAGATGATCCTGCTCTCGTCCCATCTGGCGGCAAGTGCGCCGCAGATCGGCCGGTTCAGCCCGTCGCTGAGAGAAAAAATCAAGCCAAAGGATTGGTTGTTCATCCGCATCGTAAGGCAGCTGATCGTGCCGGTGCTGCCGCTGGTGCCGGTGGTGCTGCTGCTGTTTTTAGAGCCGCACATGTCCGGCATCCTGCTGACCACCGCCATCGTGGGCACCATCCTCATGCTGACCGGCTGCGGCGGTGTATTGACATGGTGCGGGGCCGCGGCGGCGGCTCTGCTGCTGAAACCGGCTCTGACGCTGGTGGAATCCATTGGCTATCTGCAGGACCGCCTGAACACATGGTCCGATGATCTGGAAGCGCTGAACGACCAGACCAAGCAGAGCTTGTACGCCATCGGCTCCGGCGGACTGAAGGGCCTTGGCCTTGGCAACAGCGTGGAAAAGCAGCTCTGGCTGCCGGAAAGCACCAACGACTTCATCTTCAGTGTGGTGTGCGAAGAGTTGGGCTTCATCGGTGCGGTGCTCATCATCGTGCTGTTCATACTGCTCATAGCGCAGGGCCTGATGATCGCCTATAAGGCCGAGAACCAGTTCTGCACCATGGTGGGAATTGGCATTATGGCGCAGATCGCCTGGCAGGTATTCTGCAACATCGCCGTGGTCACCAACACCATCCCGAATACCGGCATCAGCCTTCCGTTTTTCTCGTCCGGCGGCACCAGTCTGATCTTGCTGCTGGCAGAAATGGGCGTGATGGTGAACATTGGGCGCAACGGAGAGCGGGCGGCGCAGCAGAGGGCAGCGGCCCACGCACAGCGGCAGGCTGCAAAGGCTCAGCGTGATGCGGAGCTGAAGGACCGTACCATCAATCTGGACGATGCCCGCCGTGCGCGCAATGAACTGTAACGACTGTTTTGAGGGCGCAGGCCAGTGGGGAACTCCCCGATAGCCTGCCCAGATGCACTAATAATAGAGGAGGAATCGTCATGCGAGTTCTGATCGCTGCCGGCGGCACTGCCGGCCATATCAACCCGGCACTTGCCATTGCAGGTGCTATCAAAAAGGCAGACCCTTCTGCCGAGATCCACTTTGCCGGCCGCAAGGAGGGCATGGAGTACCGTCTGGTAGGACAGGCGGGCTATCCCTTCCACCATATCGAGATCACCGGTTTCCAGCGCAGGCTGTCGCTGAACAACATCAAGCGCAACATCGTTACGCTGTGGAATCTGGCCCTCTCTGGCCCCAAGGCAAAGGCCATTATGAAGGAGGTCAAACCCGATCTTGTGATCGGCTGCGGCGGCTATGTGTCCGGCCCGGTGGTGCGCTGTGCCGCCAAAATGGGCATCCACACCGCCATTCATGAGCAGAACGCCTTCCCCGGCGTGACCAACAAGCTGCTGGCACCGGATGTGGATCTCGTGTTTGCCGCCGTGCCTGCTGCAGTGGAAAAGCTGGGCGCACCTGATAAGACCATCGTGGTGGGCAATCCGGTGCGCCCGGAGGTGTTCACCAAGGCAAAGGACCGCGATGCCATCCGCGCTGAGCTGGGCGCGGGCGACCGCACGGTGATCCTTTCCTTCGGCGGCAGCCTTGGCGCACGCCGCGTCAACGAGGTGGTGGCTGACCTGTGTGCATGGGAACAGCACGAGAAGAAGCCGGTGCTGCATCTCCACGCTACCGGCCAGTACGGTGTGCAGCTGTTCAAGGATCTGGAAAAGGAAAAGAACTTCGCGGAAGGCGACGGCCTTGTGGTGAAGGAATACATCAACAATATGCCGGAACTGCTGGCTGCGGCAGACCTTGTCATCAGCCGTGCCGGTGCGCTGACGCTGGCCGAACTGGAAGCTGTTGGCCGTGCAGCCGTGCTCATCCCCAGCCCCAATGTGGCTGAGAACCACCAGTACTTCAATGCCATGGAACTGCAGAAGGCCGATGCCGCTGTGGTGATCGAGGAAAAAGACCTGACCGGCGAAAAGCTGGTGAGCACGGTGTCCGACATGTTGGCACAGCCCGGCAAGCTGGCTGAGATGGGCAAAAATGCCCGCAGCCTGTCGGTGGATGACAGCCTTGACCGTATTGCAGACGCTCTGATGAAACTGGTGCAGAAGTAAAACAAAACCTAAACCGGAAAGGAGGTGTGCGCCATGCAGCAATACCGCAATAACAGAAACAACGGTAATATCTACGACCTGCGGAAAGACCTGCAGCATACTCCGCCGCCTTCACAACAAAAAGGATCTTCCGGCAGTGCGGACGGGCGCTATGGCTTCAACGGGGAACCGCTGAGCTTTGCGCCGGACCGCACCGCCAATGGTACGGTGCGCCGCACCCGTACCGATAACAGTATCGAGTTCCCTTCGCAGCCGCGCCGCACCGAACAGAGCGGCACCCGGCGCACCAGCGGCCAGAACCGGAACCGTACCGCGCAGCGAAGCCGCACGGCCCAGCCGGAACAGCGTGCATCCGGCACGGCCCGCAAGCCGCAGCAGCGCCGTTCACAGGGGCAGAAGCCGCGCAAGACAGCGGCTCAGGCAGCGCAGCAGCGCTACAAAAACCAGCGTCTGCGCCCGGCACACCAGCAGCCACGCGACCCGGTACAGCGGGAAAAACGCAAGAAGCGCCGCCTGACCCGCGCCGCGCTGAAACGGCGGCGGATGCTGCGGCGGCTGATGGCCTTTGTGACCCTGCTGGCCGTGATCGCCGCCGGTGTTTACCTGACCATGACCATGCTGTTTAAGATCGGCACCATTCAGGTGCAGACGGCGGACGGCACCGTGGTGCAGGAGGTGGGCGGCTATTCCAGCAGCCAGATTCTGCAGGCACTGGGTGTGCAGACCGAAGAGAACATTTTCAGCTTTGACCCCGCCGCCAAGGAAGCGGAACTGGAAAAGCAGTTCCCGCTGCTGGAATCCATCAGGGTGGTTCGGGATTATCCCAACACGGTGGTGGTGCAGGTGACCGAGGCGGTGCCTACCTATGCCATGCAGACGAAGAGCGGCTGGCTGACCCTCTCGGATCAGTTCAAGATCCTGGCCTGCGAGTCTGCCCAGCCGGAAGAACTCAAGACCCTATACGGCGGCGAGCCGGTGTCGGTGACACCCGGCGACCAGCTGGCCTTTGCAGCGCAGGCAGACCCGGCGGCATCGGATGCATCCGGTTCGGCAGCAGCTTCGGCAGCAGCTTCGGCAGCAGCTTCGGCAGCGGTGCAGACGGACGACCGTCTGGATGCACTGAATGAGCTGCAGGCAAAGCTGGAAGAGTATGGGATGCTGGACGATGTGACCCGCATGGAATTTGCGGACACCGACCAGATGGCATTTTTGTATCAGGATCGTGTCAGTGTGCTTCTGGGTACACGGAACGATCTGGATTATAAGCTGGACCGCGCACGCTATGTGCTGACCAATGCCGACGGCAAGGGTTGTGCCCCTACCGACACCGGCAGACTGGATTTCAGCCATGTCAGCGCGGGCAGCACCCGTAAAATTTACTTTGCACAGGGCCAGCCGACCCTGCCCTCCGGTTATGTTGTGCCGGAAAAGACCGTGCCGGAAGAGCCTGACACCTCTGCTGCCGAGGATACTGCGGCAGACGGTGCAGAGGATGCCGCTGCGGCCCAGCCTGCGGACGATACGGCGGCAGCTGCGGAAGAAACACCGCTGACCGACCCCGCCCGCATGACCGCAAATAACGAAGAAAACCCCATGTGACAAAATGTTTTGAGGAGCGTGTGCAGTATGAAACTGGAACAGTTACTGGAAGGCGTGCCCTTTACCCTTGCGCAGGGCAGTCTGGACACCGAGATCTCGGATATCATCTACGACAGCCGCAAGGCGGCACCGGGCCTTTTGTTCGTGTGCATCGTGGGCACCCAGCGTGACAGCCATGAGTTTGCCGCCGACTGCGCGGCAAAGGGTGTCAGCGCACTGGTCATCCAGCACGACATCGACCTTTCCGCCATGCCGGGCGTGACCGTGGTCAAGGTGGAAAGCAGCCGCTATGCCATGGCCCTGATGAGCGCGAACCTTTTCGGCAACCCGTCCCGCAAGATGACCATGATCGGTGTGACCGGCACCAAGGGCAAGACCACTACCACCCACATGATCAAGAGCGTGCTGGAAGCTGCAGGCCGCAAGGTGGGCATGATCGGCACCAACGGCATTTATTATATGGGCCGCCACAAGGAAACTGCCAACACCACCCCCGAAAGCTACGAGCTGCAAAAGACCTTTCGGGAATTTCTGGATGCAGGCTGCGACACCGCGCTGATGGAGGTTTCCAGCCAGGGCCTGATGATGGACCGCGTGGCCGGTGTGCACTACAATGTGGGCGTGTTCACCAACCTTTCGCCGGATCACATCGGCCCCGGCGAGCACAAGACCTTTGAGGAGTACCGCAGCTGGAAGGGCCAGCTGTTCAAGCGCT
>ERZ1673734.1791-NODE-1791-length-13258-cov-14.474286_pt1 | contig 13258 bp, 8 predicted proteins | sample MGYA00580199_ERZ1673734 | MGnify/ENA primary metagenome ERZ1673734 (study PRJEB41218, sample SAMN15661742) | gut metagenome | host: Homo sapiens | place: Canada: London | collected 2015-08-20/2019-03-30 | study: EMG produced TPA metagenomics assembly of...
GTCTTGACCCCTCCGCGGGGCGTCGGGGACGCCGCCCCCTACAACATTCACCGCAAACCTTCCATAACAACCATCCTACCCCCACCGCAAGGAGCCACCCATGCAAGATCTGCGCAAAATCTTCCGTTATGCCCGCCCGTACCGGCGCGATCTGTTCGCGGCGGTGGGGCTGATCTTTATTGAATGTATCTTTGAAATGGTCATCCCCGTCCTGATGTCCACCCTTGTGGATGACGGCGTGCCCACCCATAATATGGCCGTCATCTTCCGGCAGGGCGGGCTGATGGTTTTGTGCGCGGTGCTTGCGCTCATCACGGGGCTGCTGTATGCGCGGTACGCGGCGCGGTTCGCAAACGGGTTCGCGGCGGAGCTGCGCATGGCAGAGTATGCCGCCGTGCAGAAATTCGACTTCGCCAACCTCGACCGCTTCTCCGATGCGTCCCTCGTCACCCGCATGACCACCGACGTCACGGTCATGCTCAACGCCGTCGACGCCGGTCTGCGTCCGCTGGTGCGCAGCCCGGTCATGCTCTGCATGGGGCTGGCGATGGCCTGCGTGCTCAGCCCGCGGCTGACGATTGTATTCCTCGTCACAACGCCGATCCTGGCCGCCGTCCTCGCCTGGATCGTCACAAAGGTCGGTCCGCTCTATGGCCGCCAGCAGAGCGCCGTGGATCACCTGAATGGCCGCATCCAAGAGTCCCTGACCGCCATCCGCGCCATCAAGGCGTTCGTCCGCGGCGACTACGAGAACGCCCAGTTCGACACCGTCAACACGGAATTGAGCGATGCTTCGACGGAAACCTTCCGCTATGCCGTCCTCAACCTGCCTGCGTTCCAGACCGTCATGTATACGGCCATCGTCTGCATCCTTTGGTTCGGCGGCAATTATATCCTCGTCGGCACGATGTCCGTCGGCCAGCTGACGGCGTTTTTGAGCTATGTTTTGCAGGTGCTCAACTCGGTCATGATGTTCTCCGGCGTCTTTCTGCAGATGTCCCGCTCACTGGCCAGCGCCCGCCGCATCCGTGAGGTCCTGACCGAGACGCCCGACCTTGCGAATGCCGCTGCGCCGGTGGACACCATCCCCGACGGCCAAATCGACTTTGACCACGTCAGCTTCAAATACAACGCCAAAGCGGAGAAAAATGCCCTCTCCGACATCACGCTCCACATCCCGGCAGGTGCGACGGTGGGCATCATCGGCGGCACGGGCGCGGCCAAAACGACGCTCGTCCAGCTCATTCCGCGCCTGTACGACGCCACCGAGGGCACGGTCCGGGTCGGCGGGCGCGACGTCCGCGGCTACGACGTGAACGCCCTGCGGGACGCCGTCGGCATCGTGCTGCAAAAGAACCTGCTGTTCTCCGGCACGATCCGCGACAACCTGAAATGGGGCGATCCCGACGCGACGGACGACGACCTCTGGGCCGCCTGCCGCGCCGCCCATGCGGACGAATTTTTGTCCCGGATGCCCGACGGCCTTGACACAGACCTGGGCCAGGGCGGGTGCAACGTCTCGGGCGGGCAGAAGCAGCGCCTCTGCATCGCGCGGACGCTGCTCAAGCACCCGAAGGTGCTGATTTTCGACGACTCCACCAGCGCCGTGGACACGGCGACGGAGTCGGGCATCCGCCATGCGCTGGCCGGACTGGGCAGCGTGACCAAGCTCATCATTGCCCAGCGCATCACATCGGTGCAGAGCGCCGACCTCATCGTCATTCTGGACGACGGGCGGCTGCATGCCGTGGGCACGCATGACGAGCTGCTGGCAAAAGATACGATCTATCAGGAAATTTACCATTCCCAGATGAAAGGGGGCGACGCAGATGGCGAAGCCATTCGGCGGTAAGCGCCCGCAGGACCTGCGGCACACGCTGCGCCGCTTCATGGACTATCTGGGCCGCCACAAAATCATGCTCGGCGTCGTCGGCCTGTTGGCGGCGGTCAGTGCGCTGGCCGCGCTGCTGGGCACCTACATGATCCGCCCCATCGTCAACGGCGTGCTGGAAAACGGCAGTGCCGCCTATCTGGCCGGCGTCGTGGCGCTGACCGCGGGCATCTACATCGTCGGCGCACTGTCTACCTTGGGCTACACCCAGCTCATGGTCCGTGCCGCGCAGAAGATTTTGCAGGACATCCGCCGCGACCTGTTCGCACATCTGCAGACGCTGCCGCTGCACTACTTTGACACGAACCGCAAGGGCGATTTGATGAGCCTGTTCACGAACGACGTGGACACGATCTCGGACGCGCTGAACAACAGCTTTGCGGTGGTCATCCAGACCTTTATTCAGGTCGCAGGCACGCTGCTTTTGCTGTTCATCCTCAACTGGCGGCTCTCGCTGCTGGTGGTCGTTGGCTATATTGCCATGTTCTGGTATATCAACTACTTGACACAGCGCAGCCGCGCCTTTTATGCGCGCCAGCAGGCCAGCCTCGGTGAGCTGGACGCCTACATGGAGGAGATGATCGCCGGGCAGAAGGTCGTCAAGGTGTTCAACCACCAGCAGGCCGACATGGCCGCCTTTGCCGCCCGCAACGAAAAGCTGCGCGAGGCCGGCACCGGCGCGCAGAGCTACGCCGCCACGATGATTCCCGCCGTCGTCAGCATCGGCTACCTGAACTACGCGGTCATTGCGGTGGTCGGCGGCCTCATGGTCATGTGGGGCTGGTCCGACCTCGGCAGCCTGGCCAGCTATCTGGTTTTTGTGCGCCAGACGACGCTGCCCATCAACCAGCTGACCCAGCAGGGCAACTTCCTGCTGGCGGCGCTGGCGGGCGCGGAGCGTATCTTCACGGTCATGGAGGAAAAGCCGGAGATCGACGAGGGCACGGTGGAGCTGGTCAGCGTGCGGGAAAACAGCGACGGTACGCTGACCGAGTGCGCCGGGAGCACGGGCCGCTGGGCCTGGTGTGACCGCCGCCGCCCCGACGTCCCGCTCGAGCCGCTGCACGGCGACGTGCGGTTCCACGACGTCAGCTTTGGCTATACGCCGGACCGGATGATTCTGCAGAACCTCTCGCTCTACGCCAAGCCGGGGCAAAAAATTGCCTTTGTCGGCTCCACGGGCGCGGGCAAGACCACGATTACCAACCTCATCAACCGCTTTTATGAGGTGTCGGGCGGGTCCATCACCTACGATGGCATGGATGTGCGGCTCATCAAGAAAAACGACCTGCGCCGCTCGCTGGGCGTTGTCTTGCAGGACACCCACCTGTTCACCGGCACGGTGGCGGACAACATCCGCTTCGGCAAGCTGGACGCGACGCAGGCGGAAATTGAAAAGGCGGCCAAAATTGCGAATGCCGACTCCTTCATCCGCCGCCTGCCGCAGGGCTACAACACGATGGTGACGAGCGACGGCGCAAACCTGAGCCAGGGACAGCGCCAGCTGCTGGCCATCGCCCGCGCCGCCGTCGCCGACCCGCCGGTGCTGATTCTGGACGAGGCCACGTCGAGCATCGACACCCGCACCGAGGCGCTGATCCAGAAGGGCATGGACGGCCTGATGGAGGGCCGCACGGTGTTTGTCATCGCGCACCGGCTTTCCACGGTGCGCAACGCGGACGCCATCATCGTGCTGGAGCATGGCCATATCATCGAGCGCGGCACCCACGACGAGCTGCTGGCCAAAAAGGGCGAGTATTATCAGCTGTATCACGGGATGTTTGAGCTGGCGTAAAGATTCATGCCTCCCTCTGCGAGGGAGGTGCCCCGTAGGGGCGGAGGGAGAGAACCTTGCCATAGCCCGAAATATTTCGGATTGCCGCAAGGTTCTCTCCCCCACCGCCTGCGGGCGGAGCCCTTCGGGCCCGGGCCCCTCTGTCGCTTCGCGACATCTCCCCACACCGTGGGGAGTCACCCTCGCAGAGGGGGCCAAGAGAAAAAACTCCCCCGGAGAGATCCGTGAAAGGCAAACCTTGCGAAAGGAGCATTTACAAATGGAAAAGATCAGGAAAAATTTCGGCTTCGGCTGTATGCGCCTGCCCATGATCGGCGAGGACGTCGATATAGAGCAGACAAAACAGATGGTGGACTGCTTTTTGGAGCAGGGCTTCAATTATTTTGACACGGCCCACGGCTACCTTCAGGGCAAGAGCGAGCTGGCCCTGAAGGAGTGCCTGACCAGCCGTTACCCGCGGGAGGACTATGTCCTGACCAACAAGCTGAGCGGGTCCTATTTTAAAAAGGAAGAGGACATCCGCCCGTTCTTTGAGAGCCAGCTTGCAGCCTGCGGTGTGGATTACTTTGACTTTTATTTAATGCACTCCCAGAGCACGACAAACTACCAGCACTACAGGGACTGCCGCGCCTATGAGACGGCCTTCGCCCTCAAGGCCGAGGGCAAGGTCCGCCATGTGGGCATCTCGTTCCATGACCGCGCCGCCGTGCTGGAGCAGATTCTGACCGACTATCCGGCCATCGAGGTCGTGCAGATCCAGTTCAATTATCTGGACTATGACGACGTGGCCGTCCAGAGCCGCAAGTGCTATGAGGTCTGCCGCAGGCATGGCAAGCCCGTGCTGGTCATGGAGCCGGTCAAGGGCGGCAGCCTTGTCAACCTGCCCGACGACGCAAAAGCCGTGCTGGACGCCCTGCACGGCGGCAGCCCCGCCAGCTATGCCATCCGGTTTGCCGCGGGCTTCCCCGGTATGCTGATGGTGCTGTCCGGCATGAGCAGCATGGAGCAGATGCAGGACAACCTGAGCTACATGAAGGACTTTACGCCGCTGAACAATGCCGAGCGTACCGCCGTTTCCAAGGTGGTGGAGATCTTCCGCAAGCAGGATCTGATCCCCTGCACGTCCTGCCGCTACTGCACCGACGGCTGCCCGAAGCATATCTCCATCCCCGACCTGTTTGCCATCATGAACACGAAGCACACCCACCACGACTGGAACGCGGACTACTACTATGAGGATGTCCACACCGGCCCCGGCTCCCGCGCCTCGGACTGCATCCGCTGCGGCCAGTGCGAGCGCGTCTGCCCCCAGCACCTGCCCATCAGACAGCTGCTGCAGGATGTGGCGAAGGAGTTTGAGAAGGGGTAAAATAGCATATCAGAAACAACGCCGCCTTCATTCGGAATTCTCCCGAATGAAGACGGCGTTTGTTAATATGGCAAATGTATGTTGCACAACAGTATCATAAGACTGCAACATATAAACAGACAAGGTCACTTGCAATCGCAAGTGACCTTGTCTCTATGTTACAAAAAAGATACCCTATAAAAAGGCTTAGACAAGGCCGCTGTTTTATAAAACATTGATTTGATGACCGAAAATTTTGTATTAGAATACCGCCTCTAAAGACTGCCTATGGCAAGGGAAGATATTGGTATTCTTCCGGTAGGGTAAGAGCCGTCCAATCAATTTTTTTGGCTGTGTATACGATTTCTGTATAGAGCGCGTCTCCGCGCTGCTTTCGATATGTAATGACGATTCTATCTGCGCTGCCTTTAACCATGCTTCGGATATCGCCTTCCAATACGGTGTTGGGAACAAAACGCCCCTTGCCGCCATTGCGGACAAAGCCCATACAAGCACCAACTGATCCGGCGAGCTTGTCAGTGTATAATTTCGGCTGGGATAAATTGTAATCACCGACCATCTTAGCAGAAAGATGTTTCTGCACCAATCCGGGAAGAACGCGCATTTTCATTTCGGTCGTGCCGTCTGCTGCAAACTCAAAATCTGACTCAGACAAGCGCTTGTCGCAGCACATACTAAAGAAGTTGTTTGCACTGATTTCCTTCTTGTTCAGCTTAAAGCCTGTCATGTGCAGAAAATTGCTGCCGTCAAATGAAACTTCCAGACACCGAACGGTCTTATGCTTGTCAGTCGTAACAAATAAAAGGCTTCTTCCCGCTAGGTTTTCCTTATAGGAAGCTGCGCAGGAGAAAACGATTTGCAAGGCTTCTTTTTTCGTCATGATAAACTACCTGTTGCATTCTATATTTTACAAAAAGAAAGGGACACCTACAACACCGCAGTGCTGTCCGATGTCCCTTGTGGCTAGTTTTATCGTTGTCCGCCAACCGACAGGTCCTTACGCCCTGCATCGCTTTCGGGTTTTATCGTTGCCCGCCAACCACAGGTTCTTACGTCCTGCATCAGATCGGATTTTAGGTGCTAGCCCACCAGCAGAATGTCGTCTGCTTTCCTACTTATAGTATACACAAGACGAACGAAAATAGCAACAGATCTAGCAATCAATTTTATGAATTTTTTGCAAATAAACGCACAAAAACAAAAATGAGATTAACTACCCCAAAAACCGACCAACCGCCGTGAGGCAATTAGCGATTTCGGCAAAGCATACATTGAAAATCGACCACTGATTTTGCCAATTTTGTGCGATACAAGAAAGTGGCCTATATTTAATTTATTGGAGTTGCCACTCTAAAAATCACCACACTGACAATTTGGATTTAAATATCTTACTGTGTAATGCTTTAGCTTCTGAACTACCAGCGTTTTTTGTGCTGGCGTCGCTCGTCTTCCAAAACCAAGGCTTGCAAATTTTTTAGGTAGTCATTCTCCGCACGCAACCGCTGGACTTCTGCCAGCAGATCTTCTTCTACATCCTTTGGCAGCTTCTTTGGCCGACCAGTGCTGCCGCGGCCGCGCCGTTCGATGGCAAAGCCTTCCGGCCCTTCCTCCAGATAGATTCGCTCCCATGATTTGATCCGATCTCTGCTGTTTACCTCAAATCTACGGCAGGTTTCGCTGTAACTCAATTTCTCTTCCTGCATGGTTTCAATCACCAGTTTTTTGAATTCCGGCGTATATCGTTTGTTTGGTACTCCTTTTGGCATAGCAAAACACCCCACTTGTTAGATAGTATATCATACTGTCTAACAAATGGGGTGCTGTTCAGGAAATTGGCTACGGGGGAATTGAAAAGATTCTGAAAACAGCAGAAAAAAGTTGGAATTTTTGCTGAAAAACTGCAAAAGCGGGCGGCAGGGGAGGGGAAAGCTGTCCCAAACTGCCCAACAAAAAAGCCCAACCGCTTTAAAACGGTTGGACATCTCTATAAAACGCACTTTGAAAATCGGTCATCGACTTTGCTGATTTTGTGCGATGCAACAAAGAAAAGAGCCTGTGACATTCTTTATGTCACAGGCTCTTGGTGCGCCGGAAGGGACTCGAACCCCCGACCTTCTGATTCGTAGTCAGACACTCTATCCAGCTGAGCTACCGGCGCATATTCTCTTGGCGTTCTCGCCGGAGAACGTGTTTTATTATAGCGCCCGCCGCCCGGAAAGTCAAGCGTTTTTTTCAAAAAACTCAAAAAATTCTGCAAATGGGCATCTTTCACGAAAATCCGCAGCCTGCGGGGCGGGTTTTCAGCTCTTTGCCGTTGTCTGAAAACGAACATCGAATTGACAAATACTTTGCAACATTTTATAATATAGAGTAGATTTCGGATTACGAACGATGGCGTTTGCAATCGCAGCCGCCATCGGCTTTTTTATTCTCCTGTCTGTCCGCCTGTTGCGCACAAGCGTGTACGCACGGTACAGAGCGTTAAACGAATAAACCGAAATCGACCCCAATTTGTATTCCATTAAGAAACGGAGTGGCACAAAACCATGGCGAAGTACATCGTCAAGCGCGTGGCAATGGGCATTTTCAGCGTGTTCATCGTCGCGACCCTTACCTTTTTCATCATGAACCTGGTCCCCGGCGGCCCGTTCGTGGCGGAAAAGTCCATCAGCAAAGCAGCCCAGCAGGCCCTGGCCGAAAAATACGGCCTCGATAAGCCCCTCGGCGTGCAGTACCTTAATTATATGAACAGCCTGATCCATGGCGATATGGGCCTGAGCCTGAAACAGCGCGGCCGTACCGTCAACCAGATCATCTTCTCCAAGCTGCCGGTCTCGGCCCGCACCGCCGGTCTGGCTGTGGTCGTCGCGCTCTGCGTCGGCATTCCGCTGGGCTGTCTGTCCGCGTATAACCGAGGGAAGTGGGCCGATAATCTGATCATCGTGTTTGCCACCTGCGGCATCGCCATCCCGAGCTTTATCTCAAGCGTCGTGCTTTTGTACACCTTCGGCATGAACCTGAAGCTCCTGCCCACCGTCGGCCTGAATGAACCGGCGGCCTACATCATGCCCGTGACGGCGCTGGCGATTTATCCCACCGCCTACATCACCCGCCTGATGCGCTCCAGCCTGCTGGACGTCATGGGTCAGGACTACATGCGCACCGCCCGCGCCAAGGGTGTTTCCAGTGTGAAGATCCTCTTCAAGCACGCGCTGCGCAACGCGATCCTGCCTGTCATCACTTATGTCGGCCCCATGCTGGCAGGCCTGATGACCGGTTCCTTCGTCGTGGAGAAGATCTTCTCCATCCCGGGTCTGGGCCGCGACTTCGTGTCCGCCATCACGAACCGTGACTACATGATGATCATGGGCACTACGATCCTGCTGGCGACCCTCGTCATCGTTGCGAACGTCGTTGTTGACATCCTGTATAAGATCATCGACCCGCGCATCAAGCTGAAGTAAGGAGGAGCAGACACATGGAAAATCTGAAAAAGAATCCGTTGAGCCTGCAACTCAACGTTGAGGACTTTGCCCCCGCGTCCAACGACGAGAAGAAAAGCCTTGTCGTCATGCGCGAGAGCGTCAACTTCTGGAAGGACGGCATGCGCCGTCTGCGCAAAAACAAGATCGCCATGGTCAGCCTGGTCGTCATCCTGCTGATCGCCTTCATGGCTTATGTTCTGCCCAGCTTCTGGCCCTACAGCTATGAGCAGCAGATCAAGGGCAGCAACAACCTGGCCCCGTTTGAGTATTCTGCCGCCGAGCAGAAGCTCATCGACCAGGGCGAGAACGTATTCCCGCACATTCTGGGCACCGACCGTATGGGCCGTGACTTTGCCGTGCGTGTCATGATGGGCACCCGCGTCTCCCTGTCTGTCGGCCTGCTGGCCTCTGTGCTGGTCCTGCTCATCGGCGCGACCTACGGCGCCATCTCCGCATTTGCGGGCGGCTGGATCGATAACATCATGATGCGTATTACTGATATTCTATACACCATCCCCGACATCCTGCTCATCATCCTGCTGGCCATGGCCATCAAGGAACCGCTGGAGAGCCTGGCCACCAAGCCCGGCTTCGGCTGGATGCAGAAGCTCGGCCCCAACATGGTGTCCATCTTCATCATCTTCGCCCTGCTGTACTGGGTCGGCATGGCGCGTATCGTCCGCTCCCAGGTCCTGACGCTGAAGGAGAGCGAGTACGTCACCGCTGCCCGCGCGCTGGGTGCCTCCGGCGGGCGCATCATCAAGAAGCACCTGCTGACGAACTGCATGGGCACCCTGATCGTTACCACCACCCTGCAGATCCCGTCCTCCATCTTCACCGAGAGCTATCTGAGCTTCCTCGGCCTCGGCGTTGCAGCCCCCATGCCGTCCCTCGGCTCGCTGGCGACTGACGCTGTCAAGGGCATGAACACCTACCCGGTGCTGCTGATCGCCCCCGCGCTGATGATCAGCATCATGATCCTGGTTTTCAACCTGTTCGGCGACGGTCTGCGCGATGCGTTTGACCCGAAGCTCAAGAGCTAAAGAGGGAAGGAGGAGCAACATGAGCGAAAAAATTCTTGAAATCAAGGACGAACGCCTGTCCTTCTTCACCCCCGCGGGCGAGGTCAAGGCGCTGAACGGCGTGTCCTTCAGCATGAACCAGGGCGACGTGCTGGGCATCGTCGGCGAGTCCGGCTCCGGCAAGTCTGTCACGGCCTACTCCATCATGGGCCTGACCGCCTACCCCGGACGTCTGGTCGGCGGCACGGTGTGGTTCAACGGCCACCAGATCGACAAAATGACCGAGAAGGAGTTCCGCAAAATTCGCGGCAACGAGGTCTCCATCATCTTCCAGGACCCCATGACGAGCCTGAACCCGGTGTACACCATCGGCAACCAGATCGTCGAGGTCATCCTGCTGCACACCAAAAAGACCAAGCAGGAAGCCTGGGCCCGCGCTAGGGAGCTGCTGGAGCTGGTCGGCATCAACGAGCCGGACCGCCGCCTGAAGCAGTACCCGCACGAGCTGTCCGGCGGTATGCGCCAGCGCGTTATGATCGCCATTGCGCTGGCCTGTGAGCCGAAGCTGCTGATCGCCGACGAGCCGACCACCGCGCTGGACGTGACGATCCAGGCACAGATCCTAGAGCTGATGAACGACCTGCGCCACAAGCTGGGCATGTCCATCATCATGATCACCCATGACCTGGGCGTTGTGGCCCAGATGTGCGAGAAGATCGCCGTCATGTACGCCGGTCACATCGTCGAGTACGGCACGACGGACGAAATTTTCTACAACCCCCAGCATGAGTACACGAAGGGCCTGATCAACTCCATCCCGAAGCTGAACGCCGAGGAGAAGGAGCGTCTGGTGCCCATCGAGGGTCAGCCCGTTGACCTGCTGAACCCGCCCGCAGGCTGCCCGTTTGCGCCGCGCTGCAAGAGCTGCATGAAGGTCTGCCTGAACAAGATGCCGCCCAGAACCGAATTGAGCGACACCCACTACACCTATTGCTGGCTGCGCCAGAGGGAAGAATTTGAGAAGGGGGGCAAAGCCTGATGAGCGAGAATCTCGTTGAAGTAAAGCATCTGCAGCAGTATTTCCCCGCCGGCGGCATGGGCAAGAACAAGCAGTACGTTCAGGCCGTGGACGACGTGAGCTTTGCCATCCGCAAGGGCGAGACGCTGGGCCTGGTCGGTGAGTCCGGCTGCGGCAAGACCACGACGGGCCGCACCCTGCTGCGCCTGTATGAGCCTACCGACGGCACCATCATCTACGACGGCAAGGTCCTGTTTGACAAAAAGGAAAAGATCGCCGTTGATATGCTGCCCTACCGCCGCCGTATGCAGATCGTGTTCCAGGACCCCTACGCGAGCCTGGACCCCCGTATGACCATCGGCGACATCGTCGGCGAGGGCATCGACATCCACCACCTGTGCGCCAACGCTAAGGAGCGCCATGACAAGATCATCTCCCTGCTCGAGCGCGTCGGCCTGAACAGTGAGCACGCCAACCGCTACCCGCACGAGTTCTCCGGCGGTCAGCGCCAGCGCGTCGGCATCGCCCGCGCCCTGGCTGTGGACCCCGAGTTCATCGTCTGTGACGAGCCGGTCTCTGCGCTGGATGTTTCGATCCAGGCGCAGGTCGTCAACATGTTTGAGGACCTGCAGCAGGAGATGGGGCTGACCTACCTGTTCATCGCCCACGACCTGAGCGTTGTCAAGCACATTTCCAACCGCATCGGCGTTATGTATCTGGGCAAGCTGGTGGAGCTGGCCGACAGCTTTGAGCTGATCGCCCACAGCGTCCACCCCTACACCCGCAGCCTGATCTCGGCCATTCCCGTGGCGGACCCCGTCACGGCCCGCCAGAGCCACCGTATCGTGCTGCAGGGCGATGTGCCCAGCCCGCTGAATCCGCCGAGCGGCTGCCGTTTCCGCACCCGCTGCCCCTACGCCGACGAGCGCTGCGCCGCCGAGGTGCCGGAGTTCAAGGAGGTGAGCAGCGGCCACTGGGCAGCGTGCCACCATCTGGACAAAGTAAAGTAATGTAGGGGGGCGCTGCCGGGCGCGGCGGACGCTGTTTGTCCGCCCCTCGACTCCACCCGACATATAAACTCATACTTATACAGGGCGGCTCACCGCAGCCGCCTTGTGCTTGACCCCAAAATGTGCGTGCAAGGCAAACATTCATCCACAGAACATAGAATTGTACGCGGTAGAAATACAAAAGGACTTTCTATCAAAACAGTTACAAAAGTTACAGACCACTTGAAATTTCGGATTCAGAGTGGTAAAGTATAAATATTCATTCCGTTGGGGGCTTGTCTCCCGGGGGGATTGGGTATAAAGTATATTACATTTGGAGGGAATATTCATGAAGATGAAGAACATTGCTGCCGTGGCTATGGCCGGCTGCATGGCTGCTTCTCTGGCTGCGTGCGGCGGCTCTGCAAGCTCCGCTGCCAGCAGCGCTGCATCCACTGAGGCTGCGACCAGCGAAGCCGCCGAGGCTACCGGCACTTCCGCCAACGGTTTCACCGTCCAGCTCGGACCTAACCCCGAGACCCTGGACCCCGCGCTGAACAGCGCTATCGACGGTGCCAACACCATCATCACCACCTTTGAGCCGCTGCTGCTCATCGACGAGAACAACGAGGTTGTTCCCGGCCAGGCAGATCTGCCCGAGGTCTCCGAGGACGGCCTGACCTGGACCTTCACCATGAAGGACGGCCTGAAGTGGAGCGACGGCTCCGACCTGACTGCGAAGGACTTTGAGTACTCCTTCAAGCGTCTGGCCTGCCCCGACACCGCCGCCCCCTACGCCGAGACGGTTGTCGGCATGATCGACGGCTACGAGGATGCCATCGGCAACCCCGATGCGGACGGCAACACCACCACCGATCCCGACTGGGACACCCTGAACGTTCACGCCAGCGAGGATGGCAAGACCCTGACCGTCCAGCTGGCCTATCCCTGCTCCTACTTCGATAAGCTCTGCGCCTTCGCGGCTATGAGCCCCGTGCAGCAGGCTACTGTTGAGGCCAACGGCGATGCCTGGTGCACGCAGCCTGACACCTTCGTCTGCAACGGCCCCTACATGATCACCGATTGGATCCCCTCCGAGCGTATTGTTCTGTCCAAGAACCCGAACTATAAAGGCGGCTGGGATTCCTCCAAGATCGTTTCCGACACCATCACCCTGCTCCTGCTCGAGGACTCCAGCGCTGCTTACGCCGCCTACAACAGCGGTGAGGCACAGCTCATCAAGGACGTCCCCACCGATGAGATCCCCAGCCTGACCAAGGCTGAGGACGGCGGCGACTTCTACGTTGACACCATCCTGGGCACCTACTACATCTCTCTGAACGATCAGAAGGAGCCGTTCACGGATGCCAAGGTCCGCAAGGCTCTGAGCCTGGCCATTGACCGTGACTACGTTGCCAACACCATCATGCAGGGCACCTACGAGCCCGCTTACAACTTCGTCGGCCCCGGCATCGTCGATGAGAACGGCATGTTCTACGACAACGCCAACGGCGGCGAGCGCTACATCAGCGACGACTACGACGCCAACCTCGAGGAGGCCAAGCAGCTGATGGCCGAGGCCGGTTACCCGAACGGCGAGGGCTTCCCCACCATCGAGTACAGCGCCAACGACACCGGCTACCACATCCCCGTTGCTGAGTACGTCCAGCAGGCCTGGGGCGAGCTGGG
>ERZ1673734.1804-NODE-1804-length-13198-cov-5.107281_pt1 | contig 13198 bp, 9 predicted proteins | sample MGYA00580199_ERZ1673734 | MGnify/ENA primary metagenome ERZ1673734 (study PRJEB41218, sample SAMN15661742) | gut metagenome | host: Homo sapiens | place: Canada: London | collected 2015-08-20/2019-03-30 | study: EMG produced TPA metagenomics assembly of...
GCCCGCCAGAACGCCGCCATCGCCGCCACCCGCAAAAGCCAGGTGGGCACTGGCGACCGCAGCGGCAAGATACGCACCTATAACTTCCCCCAGAACCGCGTCACCGACCACCGGCTCACGGGGGACAATAAAAACTTCAACATTGCCGCCGTCATGAACGGCGACCTGGACCCCATGATCGATGCGCTGATCCTGAACGATCAGGCTCAGCGTCTGCAAGAGAGTAAGGAGGAATGAACCATGCTGGAACCCAAGAAAAAGATGTATGACAAGGCTGGCCCCCGTGTGGCCGCCGCACTGCAAAAGCGCAATATGGAGGCCTACTACTGTCCCACCGCCGCTGAAGCGGTGGAGAAGGTGCTGGAGCTGATCCCCGCCGGCGATGTGGTGAGCTGGGGCGGTGTGGCCACCGTGGACGAGTTGGGCATCAAAGGCCGCCTGCGCAGCCGGAACCAGCCGGTGATCGACCGCGATACCGCCCGCACGCCGGAGGAGCGCACCGCCATGCTGCATCAGGCCCTGACCTGTGACACATTCCTCATGAGCAGCAACGCCATCTCCGAGGACGGGCAGCTGGTGAACATCGACGGCATCGGCAATCGCGTGGCCGCCCTGTGCTTCGGACCGAAGCAGGTCATCGTGGTGGCCGGCATGAACAAGGTGGCCGCCGATCTGGATGGTGCCGTCTCCCGCGCCCGTCACATCGCCGCCCCTGCCAACGCCCAGCGCTTCGACGGCAAGACGCCCTGCGCTGTCAACGGCCAGTGCGGCGACTGCACCAGCCCCGACTGCATCTGCTCCCAGATGGTCATCACACGCTTCTGCAAGCCCGCCGGCCGCATCAAGGTGGTGCTGGTAGGCGAGGAGCTGGGCCTGTAAGTAAACTGCCGAAAAGAGGAAATTTCTTTGGAGACCAGGATATTCCATCCGGAACATGACACAAACGCCGTTGCAGAAGCGGCGGCTATCCTCCGCCGCGGCGGCCTGCTGGGCATCCCCACAGAGACGGTGTACGGCCTGGGTGCCGACGCCCTCAACGAGGATGCGGTGCGCCGCATCTTCGAGGCCAAGGGCCGTCCGCAGGATAACCCCCTCATCATCCATGTTCCCTCGGCGGACTGGCTGGAGCGGTACTGTCAAAACGTACCTGCCGCCGCTTATCGGCTGGCGGAGAAGTTCTGGCCCGGCCCGCTGACCATGATCCTGCCCCGCCGCGAGATCGTGCCCCTGCGCACCACCGGCGGACTGGAGACGGTGGGCGTCCGCTGCCCGAACCATCCCGTCACGCTGGCCATCATTGAGGCCGCCGGCGTGCCCATCGCCGCGCCCAGCGGCAACACATCCGGACGTCCCAGCCCCACCACCGCCCAGCACATGATGGACGATATGGCGGGCAAGATCAACGGCATCGTGGACGGCGGCCCCTGCGCCGTGGGGGTGGAGAGTACCATCATCGATCTGACGGTACAGCCGCCCCGCCTGCTGCGCCCGGGCGGCCTGCCGCTGGAAGCGCTGGAGCGCGTGCTGGGCGAGATAGCCGTGGACGACGCGGTGCGCCGCAAAATGGGAGAGGGGGAGCGTCCCCGCGCCCCGGGCATGAAGTACCGCCACTACGCGCCGAAGGCCCCTGTCACGGTGGTCACCGGCCCCGCCCGCCGCAGCGCCGCCTACATACGCGACCGCCTGCCGGATCGCGCCGGCGTCATCTGCTTCGATGAGTACGCCCCGCTGTTCGCGGGCCACATCGTCCACCGTCTCGGTGCCGCAGACGATAAGCTGTCCCAGGCCCAGCATGTGTTTGACGCCCTGCGTACCTTCGACGATACGGACGTGCCGGAGATATACGCCCAGTGCCCCGATGAATCCGGCCTGGGTTTGGCGGTGGCCAATCGTCTGAAAAAGGCGGCGGGCTTCCATGTGGTGGACGTATCGCCGCTGATCATCGGCTTTACCGGCCCCACCGGCGCGGGTAAGACCAGCGCCCTCCGTGCGCTGGAGCGTCTGGGTGGACTGGTGCTGGACTGCGACGCTGTCTATCACCAGCTGCTGCGCACCGATGCGCCCCTGCGCGCCGCCATCACTGCCGCCTTCGGCCCTGTGTTCACCCCTGACGGTGCGCTGGATCGCCAGAAGCTGGGTGCTGCGGTCTTCAGCGATCCCGCTGCACTGGACCGGCTCAACGTCATTATTTTCGACCGCCTGCCCCGCGAGCTGCTGCGCCGCGTCAACGAAAGCGATGCCACCATGGTGGGTATCGATGCCATCAATCTGGTGGAGAGCGGTCTGTACCGTCTCTGCCGCCGCACGGTGGCCGTACTGGCTCCCACAGAGACACGGGTCCGCCGGATCATGGCCCGCGACGGTATTTCGGAGGACTATGCCCGCCTGCGGGTGCAGGCCCAGAAGCCCGACGAGTTCTACCGCGCCCGCTGTACGGACGTGCTGATGAACGACGCCGCCTCGCCGCAGGTGTTTGAAGAAATAGCCTATCAGAGATTACAACATATATTTGAGGAGGAAGCAGATCATGAGTGAAGAACTGAAGGCCCTGAAGAAGCAGCTGCTGAAGGATGACCGCAACGGCTACGATGTGCTGAGCGCGGCGGATCTGGAGAAGATGGAGGCATACTGCACCGTCTACAAGGCGTTCCTGGACGCCGGCAAGACGGAGCGCCTCAGCGCCCGCGCCGCCATCGCTCTGGCGGAGAAGCACGGCTTCGTGGAGTACAAGCGCGGCATGTCCCTGTCCGCCGGTGATAAGGTCTACTCCTGCAACCGCGGCAAGGGTCTGGTGCTGGCCGTCGTCGGCCGCCGCAGCCTGGCGGAGGGCGCCCAGATCACCGCCGCTCACATCGACTCTCCCCGTCTGGACCTGAAGCCCACCCCCCTGTACGAGGACAGCGAGCTGGCCTACTTCAAGACCCATTACTACGGCGGCGTCCGCAAGTACCAGTGGGTCACCATTCCTCTGGAGCTGCGGGGCACCGTGGTGCTGCGTGACGGCTCCGTGGTGGATGTCTGCATCGGCGAGGGCGATGAGCCCAAGCTGGTGATCACCGACCTGCTGCCCCATCTGGGCGCGGAGCAGGGTAAGAAGCCCCTGAGCGAGGCTATCCCCGGCGAGACGCTGAACATCCTGCTGGGCAGCCGTCCTCTGGGCGATGATGATGACAGCGACCGCGTGAAGATGCAGGTCCTCAAGCGCCTGTACGACAAGTACGGTATCACCGAGGCCGACTTCGCCTCTGCCGAGCTGGAGACGGTGCCTGCCGTCAACGCCACCGATATCGGCCTGGACGGCAGCCTCATCGGCGCCTATGGCCACGATGACCGCGTCTGCGGCTTCGCCGCTTTGCAGGCCATCCTGGACATTGGGACGCCGGAAAAGACCGCCGTCTGCGTCCTGGCCGACAAGGAGGAGATCGGCTCCATGGGCGTCACCGGCATGCAGTCCGCCGCCTTCGACACCTTCATGAACGACCTGTGCGAGAGCCAGAACGTGGCCCTGCGCGTCTGCTATGAGAACGCCTTCTGCCTGTCCGCCGACGTTACCGCCGCCTACGATCCCAACTTTGCCGATGTGTATGAAAAGCGCAACGCCGCCTTCGTCAACCACGGCGTGGGCCTGTGCAAGTACACCGGGGCCAGGGGCAAGTCCGGTTCCTCCGATGCCAACGCCGAAACCGTGGGCTATGTCCGCGGCGTGCTGGATAATGCCGGTGTCCGCTGGCAGATCTGCGAGATGGGCAAGATCGACGCCGGCGGCGGCGGTACGGTGGCCCAGTACATGGCCAACCGCAATATCGCCACACTGGACGCCGGCGTGCCGGTGCTGAGCATGCACGCCCCCTTCGAGGTGGTGGCCAAGCTGGATTGCTACGAGATGTACCGCGCCTGCAAGGCCCTCTACGAGTCCCTGTAAGCGTTCCTGCAAACAAAAAGAGAGACGGCTCCGCCGTCTCTCTTTTTGCTAATTCACTTCTCCTCGTCGTTTTCGGTCTTGCCCAGCATATAAGGGAACATGGCCTCGATATAGTGTACCATCTTGCTGTGCTGGGCGTACCACTCGCCGTGCTCCGCCTGAAGCCGCTCCTTGTCGCTGTAGGCCTCCAGCGCGTGGCACGTCTCCACGTAGGCTTTCTGGAGCTGCCGGATGCGGGCGCTCATGTGCTGCAGGAGGCTCATGATCTTGGCGGGCCGCTCACTGAAATACTTCCCGAAGTTCTCCATGGTGATCTCACTGACCACCAGCGGCTCCAACGCCACCACCGTGGTGTTGCGGGGACGGGACTCCAGAAAGCTGATGACGTTGAAGAAATCCCCCTCGCTGAGCGTCACCACCTCCACCTCCTCCGGCGTACCGTAGTCCTTGTAGACGGCCACGCTGCCATAGAGGATGTTATACATGTTCATATCCATTTCGCCGGGCTTACAGATGATCTGACCTCTCTTGAACCGGCGCTCGGCTGTATTGGGCATATCCCTTACCTCCTGCTCTCATTTATATCACGCTGCCATATTCTATCATGCCCGCTTCGGCCTGTCGATACTTGTTCTTGCCAAATGCGCCGGAAAGTGGCATACTGTTGCAGGTAAATACGCACAAAGGAGAGGCTCTCTCATGGATTATTTTCATATCGCCCTGCCTGCCGACCAGCTGCGCACCGTCAGCTCCATCGGTCTGGCTCATGTGGGCGACGGCGTGTATGAGCTGCTGGTGCGCACGTGGCTCTGCGCCCACGGCAAGGCCACCGGCAAAGACCTGCACCGCGCCGCCATCGCTCTGGTCTGCGCGCCGGAGCAGGCCCACAGGGCCCAGCGCATCCTGCCTCTGCTGACGCCGGAGGAGGATGCCGTATTCAAGCGCGGCCGCAACGCCGCCGTCCACGGTATCCCTAAAAACGCCACCACCGCTCAGTATCATCAGGCCACGGCACTGGAATGCCTGCTGGGGTGGCTGTACCTGCGGGGCGACACCAAGCGTGTCAACCAACTGTTCACCGTGATGATGGAGGAGGATCAGCCATGCCGTTAGACGCCATCTGCCTGCAAGGCGTAGTGGAGGAGCTGTCGCCCCAGATCACCGGCAGCCGCATCGAGAAGATCCAGCAGCCCGCCAGGGATCAGGTGGTCCTGCTGCTGCGGGGGAGTCGCCGCCTGTACCTGAACGCCGGCGGCAGCCAACCCCGCCTGCACCTGACAGAGCAGGTGCGGGACAACCCGTCCCAGCCGCCCATGTTCTGTATGCTCCTGCGCAAGCACCTGTCCGGAGGCGTCATCGAGTCCGTCCGGCAGGAGCCGCTGGAGCGCGTGGTGACGCTGACCGTGCTGGCTGCCGACGAGCTGGGGGAGCGCAGCCGCTTCACGCTGGTGTGGGAGGGTATGCCCCGCCGCGCCAACCTGATCCTCTGCGACAGGGACGGCCGTATCATCGACTGCCTGCGCCGCATTGACCTGGAGTCAGAGCAGGACCGCCAGGTGCTGCCCGGCCTTTTCTACCGCCTGCCTGCCCGTCAGAACAAGAACTCACCGCTGGATGTCACGGAGGAGGAGTTCGCCGCCCTGCTGCGCCGCGCCGCGCCGGACGCGCCGCTGGACGGCTGGCTGCTGGACACCTTCACCGCCCTGCCGCCGCTGGTGGCCCGTGAGCTGACTTACCGCGCCTGCGGTACCACCGACGCCCCCGTTTCGCAGGGAACCCTCCTGTGGAGCGTCTTCTCCCAGTGGCAGAACGCTGTGAATGAAAATCGCTTTACACCGACTGCGATCAAACGAAACGGAGCGCTTTCTGACTTCACCTATGGCCCCATCCTCCAGTACGGTGCCTACGCCCAGTCGGAGCCCTGCGACAGCTTCTCCCACCTGCTGGATGGCTTCTATGAAAAGCGGGAGCAGGCGGAGCGGGTGAAGCAGAAGGGGCAGGATCTCCTAAAGACTGCCACCACTGCCAGGGACCGCGTCCGCCGTAAGATCGCCGCCCAGGAGAAGGAGCTGGCCGCCTGTCTGGACAGGGATCACCTGCGCATCTGCGGCGAGCTCATCACCGCCAACCTCTATCGTATGACGCGGGGGCAGAGCCGCCTCACCGCCCAGAACTACTACGACGAGAACTGCGCTGACATCGACATCCCGCTGGACGTGCGCCTGTCGCCGCAGGAGAATGCCGCCCGCTACTTCAAGCAATACACCAAGGCCAAAACGGCGGAGAAGTACCTGACGGCCCAGCTGCAAAAGGGCAGGGAGGAGCTGCAATATCTGGAGAGCGTTCTGCAGGAGCTGTCCCAGGCCGAATCGGAGCAGGACTTCAACGATGTCCGCATCGAGCTCACCGACGGCGGCTATATCCGCCAGCGGGGCAAAAAGCAGCCCGGCTTCCAGCGGGCCTCCCGGCCACGGGAGTTCCGCACCTCCGCGGGACTGCGTATCCTCGTGGGACGCAACAACCGGCAGAATGACCGCCTGACCACAAAGGACGCCGACAAGCGGGACCTCTGGCTCCACACCCAGAAGATCCACGGCAGCCATGTGATCCTCTGCACCGGCGGCGCGGAGCCGGACCAACAGAGCCTGCTGGAGGCCGCGTCGCTGGCGGCGTATTTCTCCCAGGCGCAGGGCAGCACCAAGGTGCCGGTGGACTATACGCCGGTGAAATTTGTAAAGAAACCCGCCGGCGCCAAGCCGGGCATGGTGATCTACACCACGTACCAGACCCTGCTGGCCGACTCGGACGAGTCTCTGGTCAAGCGCTTGGCGGGGAAATAAGGAGGTATCGCCGTGAAACTCTACACCGACATCGTAACGGACTATCTGGCGGGGAGAAGCCTTGCCGCGCACGCGCAGGAGTGGTTTTTCACCCAGCCCGGCTACTGCTTTCAGGAGCCGGACGGCTCCGATGCGCAAAAGGCGGCGGTCATGCAGGTCTACGAGCAGGTGCTGCGGACTGTGGAGACGTTCGTTCCCGGCAACCGTCCGGTCTGGGACGCGCTGTTTCCGGACTGGCAGGACATTCTGCGCGGTGCGGAGACAGCGCTGATCGTGGGCTATCCGCCGCCCAACGACGCGGTGGTGCTGAAAAGCCCCGCCGGGGTGGATACCGCCGTTCTGGACATGGGCCTGTGGGTCCAGTATCTGGGCGCCGTACCGGTGGAGCGCGTGGCGCATAACCTGCTGACTCACGAGCTGTGCCATGTCTGCATCCACCGGCACCGGCCGGAGCTGGATGCGGCGCAGGAAACAGGTGACTATCTGTCCCGGCTGGATGCCTTCACTTTCGACGAGGGCTTTGCCCACTTCGTCTCCTATAATGACCGCGAAGCCAATCAGGTGGATTGGGATGCGCCTGAACTGCGGGCCGTCTGGACGCGGAGTGCCGCCGCGATGCGTTCTGCCAGACAGGAGACGCAGCCTGCACAGCAGCAGGAGCAGCTGCACAGCGCCGTCTTTGGCAGCTATTACGATAAGTATGCCTGCATGTGCGGCCTGTATTATCTGGCTCGCTGCTGGCAGGGGGGCGGCTCTGCCCGTCTGGCGGAGGAATTTGCCGCCGGTTGGCAGGGCTTTGCAGAAAAAACACTGTCCTGAAAATCAAAACCTCCGGCTTGGCCGGAGGTTTTGATTTTACAGCTCCACGGTTTTCGTGGCGATGTTCTCACAGAACACCCGGTCGTGCTCCACGAACAGCAGAGTAGGCCGGAATGCTTGCAGCAGCTCCTCGATCTGGATGCGGGAGAGAACGTCGATGTAGTTCAGCGGCTCGTCCCAGACGTACAGATGGGCGGACTGGCACAGGCTGCGGGCCAGCAGCACCTTTTTCTTCTGTCCGGCGGAGTAGTCGCCCATATCCTTCTCGAACTGCACCCGCTCGAAGCCCAGCTTCCGCAGGATCGTCAGGAACAGGCTCTCATCGAGACCGTACCCGGCGGCGTAGTCCCGCAGCCGGCCCCGCAGACCGGAGGCGTCCTGCGGCACGTAGGAGATGACCAGACGGCTGGCTGTCTCCAAGGTGCCGGAATAGGGGATATCCTGCCCGCACAGCAGCTTGAGAACACTGGACTTGCCGCAGCCGTTTGCCCCGCACAGCGCCACGCGGTCGCCCTGCGTCACGGTGAAGGATACGCCGCTGCACACGACCCCGCCGCCGTAGTCGATGGACACCTCCCGCAGCGCTGCCAGCCGCTGGGCGTGGTGGGTCAGCGGATGCAGCTTCAAAGCATCGCTGCGTTCGATGTCCTTCAGCAGCGCGGACTTCTCCTCGATGGCGTTTTGCTGCCGCCGTTCCAGATTTTTCCGGCGCTGCTGCATCCGCCGGGACTGCTCGGCAACGAAGTCGCGGCCGCCCATGGCATCGGCGAGTCCCTTGACCTTGGCGGAGTTTTTCCCGATCTTCGTCCCCTCCACCCGGTCGGCCCAGTCGCTGGACTGCCGCGCCGCCTCCTTCAGCCGCCCGATCTCCTTTTTGAGCCGCTCATTCTGCGACAGCTCAAAGGCGTCCTGCCGCCGCTTGTTCTCGTACCACGAGGAAAAATTCCCCTTCTGCACCTCGATGCTGCTGCGGTTGATGGACAGGATGTGATCCACGCAGCCGTCCAGAAAGGCGCGGTCGTGGGACACCAGCAGGAAGCCCTTTTTGCCGCGGAGATAGCGGCTCACCAACGCCCGCCCCAGCTGATCCAGATGGTTGGTGGGCTCGTCGATGAGGAGAAAGCGGTTTTCCCGGGAAAAGAGCATGGCCAGCAGGAGCTTGGACTGCTCGCCGCCGGACAGCGTGGAAAAGGGACGGTACAGTGCGTCCTCCGACACCTCCAGCGGCGTCAGCTCCCGCAGGAACCGCCACGAAGCCACGTCGGGGCAGATGCGCTCCAGCAGCTCCATGGGACACAGCGATGGGTCCTCCACGGCGTAGGGAAAATAGTCGAAGCCCACGCTGGCGTGTATTGTGCCTTGATAGGGATACCTTCCCTCTAAGAGCCGCAGCAGCGTGGTTTTGCCTCGCCCGTTGCGGCCTGTCAGCCCCAGCCGCCAGTCGGTATCCAGCTGAAAGCTGACGTTTTCAAAGATGTTGTCGTAGCTGCCTTCATAGCAGAACGTAAGGTCGGATACTTTAATAATGGACATGGTCATGCCTCCTATACGAAAAAATGGCTGCGGGAAACAGCTCCCACAGCCAAAAACGCACACCACACCCGCCGATAGGCAGGCTATGACCACGTACAGAGCTGAGAGATACGCCAATTTCCCGCGAAAGGCACAACAAACAGGACGGTCAGCGCCGCCCGACACAATGTCGTACCGTAGTTCAGCAGGAAATCAGGTTCATCCTCTCAACTCCTCTCTTCTTTTTTCTTATCCTACCACACGCGCCGCAAAAAAGCAACCCCGTCCTCTCCCCGCGGCCCTATCAGCTTTCTGGCGGACAGCGAAGAAGAACAGCACAATTTCCAAAATGCGGAAGAAGGTGCAATTACCTTCTCCCGCAATGTTTACGGTTTGAAACGAATCTGATACGAGGCTTTCCATGCGTCTGTTTTTCGGCTGCTGCGGCAGACGGACTTTTTGTGTTTGCAGCGGGAATTTCTGAAAACCAGTTGAAAAGTTGATAAAAATATGCCATACTAAAATTATGCACTTGCGGGGAAAGGAGTTTTGTACCATTTGTGCCGCAAAATAATAACAGGGGGAGGACTTGATAACGGCGATGGACAAGCGGATGTTCATATAAAAGTGAGACGATTGCCAAATTATGATTTTCGATTCATCGGACGCTTGCAATTACAACGGAACACAAAACAAGAAATAGAAAGGGGAATGTTTTATGCGAAAATTGTTGTTAAGTGTCTTACTCTGCTCTGCGTTGGTGATGGGGTTACTGCCTGCTGCCGCTTTTGCGACGGAGTTGGGTAATACCCCTGAGTCGGTGGAAGAGGCTCCGACTTCCGCTTTGGAGGAACAAACCGTCAACGAGGAGCTGTTGTCCGAATATGGAGAACAGAAAAATGCGCCGGGGGAAGCGGATCCGGCAGCACAGAATGCTGCTGCGGAGATCTATGTCAGCAGCACCGGTAACGACGAACAGAATACCGGCACAAAAGATCTCCCTTTCGCCACGCTGGCTAAGGCGGTCGATGCCGCGGCTGACGGTGCAGCGATCTATATCATGAGCGATCTGACCATGGATCAGTGTGCTCGTTTTTATGATAAGAGTCTTACGATCACCAGTGGAGAGGGCGGCCCTTACACCATTACGCGCAGCGCTGATTTTTACCAGCAAAGTGACACAGCCCGCAGCTGGTATAATCCTGCCATGATCGAGGTGCAGTCTTTATCGGCGAGTTCTGTCGGCCTGACTCTTTCCAACGTCATTCTGGACGATGCAGGGATGCACGAGGGTACAGTATTCGCACAGGCTGTCAGCGATGACGGCAACGCGGATAATACGGTTTATGTGCAGGACGCGATCATTGCCTCCAACGCCACTGTGCCCTGCACCGTGACACTGGGTAGTGGTGCTGTGCTGCGCAACTTTGGCGGCATGTCCGCTGTACGTGCCACCGACCGGGCAAAAATCGTCATGGAAAGCGGCAGTGTGATAGAGGATACCATGGATGGTTATACGAGAACAAAAGGCTCTGCGGCAGACTCAGTCGGTCCGGCAGGTGCGATCTGGCTTCAGGGCGGTACACTCGTGATGAAGGAAGGCTCGAAGATCCAGAACATTGACGGCCGCGGAGTTTATGCAGACGGCGGTAAGGTCGAGATCGGCGGCGCCATCAGCAGTATTGCTGCAAACAAGAGTGCAATGTGGCAGGCGAATGACGGCATCGCAATTCATCTGCGCAACAACGCAGAGGGAACGCTGACCTCCACCGCGCTGATCGAGAAGCTCTCCGGCGGCAGCGTGATCCGCTGTGCGGATGGCGCCAAATCCTTCAAAATGGAAAACGGCTCCAAAATCACGGATTGCCCCAAGCTGAACGGCAATGTCATCTTTGCAAAAAACAGCACCGTCGTGATCGACGGTGAAATCAGCAATGTGCATGCCACAGGCAACCATATCCTGCAAACTGACGGCGGTACAGCGGTGACAATTGAAAAAAACGGAAGGATTCTCAATAATCGCGCGTACTATGGCGCGGTTTATATCAACGGAACGGATGAGCACTTAGATATTTACGGAAAAATCAACGGTAATATTTCTACGGATCGCGGCGGCGGTGTGGTGCTGTCCAATAATGGCGGAAACCACAACGCAGCCATGTATGAGGGTGCTGAGATCTGCAACAAAGCCGAGCAAACAGGCGGCGGAGCCATGATATCCAAAGGCACCTTCACAATGAACGGCGGTACGATCTCCGGCAACATTTCCGGTACAAACAGTGCAAAAGGCGAAGCTGACCGGATCGGCGGCGGCGTATTTGTCCGCAGAGGCGGCCAATTCATTATGAATGGCGGCGCGATCGAGAACAACGCCGCAACAGCCTTTGGCGGCGGTGTCTGCTTTGATGCCAGTGATTATAGCGGCACGGTGCCGAAGATCGAACTGAATGCCGGTACCATCAAAAACAATCTCAGGCAGGTCATCGTCGGTGACGAATATCAGATCACAGGCGGCATATCAAATGATTTGGCTGTCACCGGTAAAGACTATGGAAAGTGCGATCGTTACCTCTATATCTCCCGTGAGGCAGCTGTTGGAGATCAGGCAGTTTATTTCCAGACTGACAGTAAGACCGTCACCCCGGCTGACAGCAGCCTTGACATCAGGCTGGGGAACACCAGCGCTGCAAATGTAACCGCTCTGACCAATGCTTCGAACAGCATGGGCTGGAATGCTCCGTTGGCCACCTTCTGGGTTCAGCGCGACGGCGCGGCTAAGCTGACGGTGGGCGGCCTGACACTGAACGATCTGCCGGTTTATGTGCTGTCCTTGCCGGTGGATGAAACCGGAAATGTTCTCAACGCTTCGCAGGCGCAGGTTTATGCGGCTCAGAAGACGGACACAGGAGATATAACGGACACAGGAGATATAGATGTCACGCTTCCGGATGTGTCTGGAAACGGCTATGCCGCAGCCATCGTCCAACCCTCGCAGAACCACGGCACACTGACCATACATGGGCCTAAAACCATCGAAAGAAATAAAACCGGTGAACACTATCCCGTGACATATACCGTAACGTATGATATGTCTGAAAGCATGGAGAGCATGATTGAACAATCAGGTGGTAAGGCTGAATATGTCCTTGCGATTGATCAAGATGACCGCCTTGTAGGAAATCCCGGCCGTTTCAATGGAGAAAGCATCGAGGTAACATATCATCTGCCCCACTCCGAGTTCAGAGTAGGTGACGTTCTGCTTGCCTCTGCAATGCTGAGGATCACTGTTGGACAGCGCGACTATATCATTCCCTCTAATGTGGCGAAAACACAGAAGATTGAGACAACCTATAGCCTGACAACACAGGTGAATGGTGGGAATGGAACGATTTCTGCAAGTAAAGCAGGGCTGGCGGCCGGATCGCATGAAACAATTGTTTTTACTCCCGATAGCGGCTATAAAATTGACACTGTTACGGTGAATGGTGTTAAAGCAGAGGTCCTCTCCAATATGCTGGAAGTTATCATGGACGCCGACAAGACCGTTATTGTAACATACAAGAGTATTCCGCATATCCATAACCATGGAAAAGATTGGAAGTCAGACGCAGATAACCATTGGCATGAATGCCCCTGCGGTGACAGGAAGGACATAGCGGCGCATAGCTTCAAGTGGGTGATCGATAAGGAACCCACCGCAACCAGGAAAGGCTCCAAACACGAGGAATGCACCGTCTGTGGCTATAAGAAGGCCGCTGTTGCAATTCCCGCAAAGGGTTCTACGGTGAAGCCGAGCGACCAGCCCGACAAGTCCGGAAATACTGCCTCGTCAAATACCGGTGACAGCAGTGATCCCGTTTTGTGGAGCGCACTTCTGTTCATCAGCGGCGGCGCTGTCATCGGCACAACGGTTGTAAGCCGAAAGAAAAAGTACAACAGATAAGAAAGCAATACGGTACCATCGATTGGCAAGGGCGTATTTTTTCTGCGCGGCGGCCCAGAAAGGAGAACCGTTCTCCACTTGTACCGCACCGCAGCATGTTTTGTCCATAATGATAACTAAGCGATAAACACAGAAAAAGACCGCCGAGAGGCGGTCTATTTC
>ERZ1673734.1807-NODE-1807-length-13189-cov-4.874372_pt1 | contig 13189 bp, 12 predicted proteins | sample MGYA00580199_ERZ1673734 | MGnify/ENA primary metagenome ERZ1673734 (study PRJEB41218, sample SAMN15661742) | gut metagenome | host: Homo sapiens | place: Canada: London | collected 2015-08-20/2019-03-30 | study: EMG produced TPA metagenomics assembly of...
TCGTGGAAGTTTCAATGCTCAACATTCAACCCGCTGGGTGCGGGTTGAATGTGTTGAATTTAGAGAATTAAAACTGTCGCAGTTGGGTCCCGTATTTCGCGGCCAGCAGCCTATTGGAGAGAAAGTTCAAAACTGTCGCAGAAACCTAAATCGGTGCTATGCGAGCAAGCTCTAGCTAATTAAATCTGTCGCAGCCAGTATTTACGCGGCTTTGCAGCCGGTTGACTTGGAGCGCCAACTCAAGCTTGGGCGGGGGAAGAATGAGCCTGAAATACCTACACCCGCGTGTTCAAGCAACGTGCTGCAAGCATGGTTCTTGATGATAGGAAAGCAAGCTGAAGGATCCGCGGGCAAAGGCCGCAATTGCCGCTCGCATCTTGCGCTTGGCGAATGGTCTACCTGGCACGTGTCCCCCCTGTCGGCTAGGGAGTTAGCGAGTTGAGGATTCACTCTGGCCCAGGCTATAGGGTTTACTTCCAGCAGCGCGGGACAGAAATCGTCATCCTGCTATGTGGCGGAGACAAGAGTAGCCAGACTAGGGACATAGAAACGGCGAAACGCCTAGCAAATGAGTGGAGGCAGCAATGACCGAGCCAATTTATGACTACGGTCCTGCGCAAGCGCTGGACGGCCCAGAGGCGATAGCGATGTTCATCGCGGACGCCCTAGATATTGGAGACGCCGCCTATATCGCTAAGGCTATGGGAGTAGTTGCCCGCTCCAAGGGTATGACTGAGCGGGTCTGAGAAAAGCTTGTAAGTCGTTCAGCGAACGCGGTAACCCTACACTGATAACCATGCTGGTAGTGATGCGGGGGCTGGGAGGTAATTTGACTTCAAAGCCGCATAAGCAGGCCTGCCTTAATGAAGACATCATTAAGTCGTTGTATGGCGTGGTTACAAGCTGTAGCTCTTGGCCGTGCGAGTGCGGCGAGATCGCGCTTCCACGCTGTGGTGGGCATGCAACCCATGACGCGCTACGTCAAGTCTCAGAAGGCATTCCCACGGGGACCGTGGGAACGAGGGATGGATATCACTCGGTGACAAGTGACCGGTCAGGCTTTGCGTAGCAGATCCAGGGCGACGTCGACGATCATGTCTTCCTGGCCGCCGACCATGCGTCGCTTGCCCAGCTCAACGAGAATGTCCACGGTCTTCAGACCGTAGCGCGCGGCAGCAATTTCGGCGTGGCGCAAGAAACTCGAATACACCCCGGCATACCCCAGCGCCAGAGACTCGCGATCCACCCGCACCGAACGGTCCTGTAACGGCCGAACAATGTCATCGGCCGCATCCATCAAGGTGTAGAGGTCGGTGCCGTGGTTCCATCCCAGGCGCTCGGCGGCGGCGATAAACACTTCCAGCGGGGCGTTGCCCGCCCCGGCGCCCATGCCCGCCAGACTGGCGTCGATACGGTCACAACCCTCTTCCACCGCCGTGATAGAGTTCGCCACTCCCAGTGACAGGTTGTGGTGAGCGTGCATGCCCGTCTCGGTTTCTGGCTTAAGCACAGCCTTGAAGGCACGGAAACGATCACGCACGTCCTGCATGCTCATAGCGCCGCCAGAGTCGGCCATGTACACGCACGTCGCACCGTAGCTTTCCATCAGCTTGGCCTGGGCAGCCAACTGCTCGGCCGGAATCATATGGCTCATCATCAAGAAGCCTATGGTGTCCATGCCCAGCTCTCGGGCGAACTCGATGTGCTGTTTCGACACATCGGCCTCGGTGCAGTGGGTGGCCACCCTAACTACACGGGCGCCGGCGTCGTAGGCCGCCTTAAGGTCGTGCACCGTGCCAATGCCAGGCAGCAGCAAGGTGGTGATTTTCGCGTGGCTGATCACGTCGGCCACCGCTTCGATCCACTCCAGGTCAGTATGTGCAGCAAACCCGTAGTTGAAGCTGGAGCCTTGCAGGCCGTCGCCGTGGGCGACTTCGATGGAGTCGACCTTGGCCGCATCAAGGGCGCGGGCGATGTCCTGCACGTTCTTGATCGAATACTGGTGGCGCACCGCGTGGCTGCCGTCGCGCAGGGTCACATCGGAGATGTAGAGCTTTTTACCGGGATTGAAGGTCATAACGGGGTTCCTCAGGCCTTGAGCAGCGACTTGGCCATGCGCTCGGCCGTGGCAAGCGCCGCCGAGGTCATGATGTCGAGGTTGCCGGCGTAGGCTGGCAGATAATGGGCGGCGCCTTCGACTTCAAGGAAGATCGAGGTCTTGAGCCCGGAGAAACACCCAAGGCCCGGGATATTCAGGGGCGCTTCCTCGGGGATCACCTCGAACTGCACCTGCTGTTTTAAGCGATAACCCGGCACATAGGCCTGCACTGCGGCGGCCATCTCGATAATCGAGCCTTCCACCAAGGCTTGGTCGGCGGCTTCCGACAGCACAAATACCGTGTCGCGCATCATCGGTGGAGGCTCGGCCGGATTCATCACTATGATCGCCTTGCCCTTGCCGGCGCCGCCGATCACTTCAATGGCCTTAGAGGTGGTTTCGGTGAATTCGTCGATGTTGGCCCGGGTGCCGGGGCCGGCGGATTTACTGGCTATCGAGGCGACGATTTCCGCGTAGTGGACCTTGGCCACCCGCGACACCGCCGCCACCATCGGAATGGTGGCTTGGCCGCCGCAGGTCACCATGTTGACGTTCAACTGGTCGAGATTTTGCTCCAGGTTGACCACCGGTACGCAATAAGGGCCGATGGCCGCCGGGGTCAGGTCGATCAGGCGAATACCGGGTTTTACCGAACGCAGGAAGGCGTCGTTCTTGACGTGAGCGCCGGCGCTGGTGGCGTCGAACACGAAGTCGATGTCGGCGAACTCCGGTAGCCGGGTCAGGCCCTCGATGCCTTCATGAGTAGTCGCCACGCCCAGGCGGGCTGCCCGGGACAGGCCGTCGGAAGCCGCGTCGATACCGACCATGGCCCCCATTTCCAGGTACTTAGCGTTGCGCATCACTTTGATCATCAGGTCGGTGCCGATGTTGCCGGGCCCGACGATGGCCACTTTGAGTTTTCTAGTCATGCAGGGACTCCAGGACAGCGGGCATCACTGCCCGCAGGAATATCAGGATGGCTGGCTCAACGCGGCGTTGCGCGCGGCCGAGGCCTTCTTTTCCAGTTGGGTGTAAACGATGTAGGTCAGCACCACGCCGCTGAGCATGATCGCCGCCAGGAAGTACAGGCCAGAGGACAGGGTCCCGGTGTATTCCTTGAGGGCGCCAATACCGAACGGGCCGATGTAGCCGCCCAGGTTGCCGAAGGAGTTAATCAGGGCAATGCCTGCGGCCGCCGAGGCACCGGACAAGAAACGCCCCGGCAGCACCCAGAAAATCGCCGTTACCGAGAACAGGCTGAACGCGGTCATGCACAGGGCCGCCAGTTGCAGGGCCGGCATGCTCAGCCAGGCACTCAGGAACAGGCCCAGGGCGCCCAGTACGTAGAGCACACACAGGTGACCGTAACGATCATTCAGGCGGTCGGAACTGCGCGGAATCAGCAGCAGGCCGATGACCCCGAAGATGTACGGAATCGACGAGATAAAGCCGGTGGTCAGGTCGCTGCCGCCGAACTGGTGCACCAGGGTCGGCAGCCACAGGCTCAGGCCGTAGGTGCTTAGGGTGCTCGGCAGATACAGCAGTGCGAGGATCAGCACCCGGCGGTCGGTCAAGGCTCGCAGGGGATTGGTGTGCTCTGTCTGGCCATATTCCTTTCGGTCTTTGTCCAGTTCGTTGAGCAGCCATTGACGATCGCTTTCCGCCAGCCAGCGGGCATCTTTCGGGGTGTCGGGAAGGATTTTCAGGGTCGGCCAGGCGAGGATGATCGCCGGCAGGCCAATGGTGATGAACATCCACTGCCAGCCCGCCAGGCCGGCGATCCCGTTCATGCCCAGCAAGCCGCCGGCCAGGGGGCCGGTGACCATCAGCGCGATGGGTTGGGACAAGATAAAGAAGCCCAGCACCTTGCCCCTGTTACGCACCGGGAACCAGCGGGTGATGTAGTACAGCACCCCGGGGAAGAACCCCGCCTCTGCCGCGCCCAGCAAAAAGCGCATGACGTAGAAGCTGTAGGAGCCTTGGACAAAGGCCATGCCGACAGTGATTGCGCCCCAAGTGATCAAGATGCGGGCGAACCAGCGCCGGGCGCCGTAGCGCTCCAGTAGCAGATTGCTCGGCACTTCAAAGATGAAGTAACCGATAAAGAACAGCCCCGCGCCAAAGCCGTATGCCATATCGCTGAGGCCGATGTCGGCGTTCATGTGCAATTTGGCGAAGCCTACCGCGGAACGGTCGATAAAGGCCACGAGGTACAACAGGATCAGGAAAGGAATCAACCTGAGCGTGAGCGTGCGAATGATCCGAGCTTCCGGATTCATAGTCTTCTCCAAATTGTTTTTGTTATGGATGTGCCGGACCTGATTGGGGCGTGTCGCACACACCCTCACGACCAGGTCGGAAGACAATATAGTAATACGATTTAACGTTCAACGATTTCAAAATGGCATTTTATGAGGTAGATTCAACGCCACTCCTCGAAACTAGTCATACAATAAGAGTTAACCGCGCCATGACAGACAAAAAAGTTCCCCTGCGTTCAGCCCAATGGTTCGGCACGGCCGACAAGAACGGCTTCATGTACCGCAGCTGGATGAAGAATCAGGGCATCCCGGACCACGAGTTCCAGGGCAAGCCGATCATTGGCATCTGCAACACTTGGTCCGAGCTGACCCCATGCAACGCGCACTTCCGCAAGATCGCCGAACACGTCAAGAAAGGCGTGCTGGAGGCCGGCGGCTTCCCGGTGGAGTTCCCGGTGTTCTCCAGTGGCGAATCCAATCTGCGGCCCACCGCCATGCTCACCCGCAACCTGGCCAGCATGGACGTGGAGGAAGCCATTCGCGGCAATCCAGTGGACGCCGTGGTGCTGCTGACCGGCTGCGACAAGACAACCCCGGCCTTATTGATGGGCGCCGCCAGCTGCGACGTGCCGGCCATTGTGGTGACCGGTGGGCCGATGCTTAACGGCAAGCACAAAGGCAAGGACATCGGCTCCGGCACCGTGGTCTGGCAGATGCATGAAGCCTATAAAGGCGGGCAAATCAGCCTCGACGAATTCCTCTCCGCCGAAGCTGGCATGTCGCGCTCGGCCGGTACCTGCAACACCATGGGCACCGCCTCGACCATGGCCTGCATGGCCGAAGCCTTGGGCACTTCGCTGCCGCACAACGCCGCGATCCCCGCCGTGGACTCGCGCCGCTATGTGCTGGCCCACCTGTCGGGCATGCGCATTGTCGACATGGTTCGCGAAGACCTGCGCCTGTCGAAGATCCTCACCAAGGCGGCGTTCGAAAACGCGATCAAGGTCAACGCCGCCATCGGCGGTTCCACCAATGCTGTTATCCACCTCAAGGCGATTGCCGGACGCATCGGCGTCGAACTGGACTTGGAAGACTGGACCCGGGTCGGCCGCGGCACCCCGACCATCGTCGACATGCAGCCTTCGGGACGCTTCCTGATGGAAGAGTTCTACTACGCCGGAGGCCTGCCTGCAGTGATCCGCCGCCTGGGTGAATCCGGCCTGCTGCCCAACCCGGACGCCCTGACAGCCAACGGCCAGAGTATCTGGAACAACTGTCAGAACTCGCCGCAGTACAACGACGAAGTGATCCGCCCGATCGAAAAGCCGCTGGTGGCGGACGGTGGCCTGTGCATCCTGCGCGGCAACCTGTCGCCACGGGGCGCGGTACTCAAACCCTCCGCCGCCACTTCGACACTGATGCAGCACCGTGGCCGCGCCGTAGTGTTCGAGAATTTCGACGACTACAAGGCACGCATCGCCGACCCGGATCTGGACGTCGACGAAACCTGCGTGCTAGTGCTTAAGAACGCTGGGCCCAAGGGTTATCCGGGCATGGCCGAAGTCGGCAACATGGGTCTGCCGCCCAAGGTCCTGGCCAAAGGCGTCACCGATATGGTGCGCATTTCCGATGCCCGCATGAGCGGTACCGCCTACGGCACCGTGGTTCTCCACGTGGCTCCGGAAGCGGCAGCCGGCGGGCCGTTGGCTGCGGTGCGCAACGGTGACTTCATTGAACTGGACTGCGCCGGTGGCCGTCTGCACCTGGACATCAGCGACGAGGAGCTGCAAGCCCGCCTCAGCGATCTGAAGCCGGACACCAGCGCGAAGATCTTCTCCAGTGGCTACAGCCGCCTGTATGTGGACCATGTGCTGCAGGCCGACGAAGGTTGCGACTTCGACTTCCTGGTCGGCTGCCGTGGCTCCGAGGTCCCGCGTCACTCCCACTGATGGGCAGCCCGTGGTTGGTCGACGTGTCGGCGACCACGGTGGTAGGGCCGTCATCCCCCAAGGCAATACGTCGCAGGAATGCCGGTGCTGCCTAAACCACAGCCCGGCGGTGCTATGATGCACGCCATTTGGCCAGAGCAATCCTCCTGTTATGGACTACCAGACACCCAAGCCGCGCAAAAGTATGCACGCCCAGATCGTTCAGGAACTGGGCATGCACATCGTTTCCGGACACTTCAAACAAGAGGAAAAATTGCCCTCGGAAGCCAACCTCTGCGAGCAGTACCAGGTCAGTCGCCCGGTCCTGCGCGAAGCCACTCGGGTGCTCAGCGCCAAGGGCCTGGTGTACTCAAAGCCACGAGTCGGCACTGTGGTGCGGCCACGGGTCGAATGGCACCTGCTGGACCCGGACGTGCTGTTCTGGCTGATGCAGTCCACGCCCCACAGCGAATTCTTCAACACCCTGGCCGGGGTCCGGCGGATTCTCGAACCTGAGATCGCCGCGATGGCGGCGGCCACCGCCACCGAGGACGATATCGCGCGGATCGAGAACGCTTACCGACGCATGGAAGCGGCCAGCAGCCCCAAAGAGCTGTTGCAACCGGACCTGGACTTCCACCGGGCCATCGCCGAGGCGACCCACAACGACTTACTGGCCTACATGTGCAACATGCTGTCGTTGCCCCTGCGCGAATCCATCAACGTCACCAACCTGCGCCCCAATACCCAGCAGCTCAGCCTGCCGCGGCACAAGGCGATCCTCACCGCGATCAAGAACCGCGACGCCCTCGGCGCGCGCCATGCCTCTCTGGTGCAACTCGACGATACCCGCGTAGCCCTAGACACCGTGATGAATGTCCTGACCCCGCTCTAAGCCGGAGACGACAGATCGCGGCGCGAGACAGCGAAGCGATCCGCATGGAGCTTGTCATGGCCCATTCTTCTGCCCTGCCCCAGGCCTTTCTGGCACTTTCCACGCCCGTCTTGGCGAACGCTTAAGTACCGTTCTGGCAATGCGCGAGAACCATGGCCGCGATGAGTCCCTGTACGACCCGGTGCTACCCGATGCGGTAGCCTACGCCAAGAGCGTCGAGGATTTCAGCGCCGTGCTCACGCTGGATTCTTGGAGTCATCTGGAAATCGGAGCAAAGATGCTGCTCTCAGTCGTAGGAATTTTTACGAGCCAAACGCAGGCCCATTTGCCACGCACATGTTGATCGACGGTAAATACACCCGGTGTGTAATCCAACTTCTCACTTACGTCTTCGCCGATGCGTTGAAGTTGGCAGCAAAAGGCGCACTGGGTATTTTCGGGTTCGTGACGAATCACCGTGCGTGGAAATTGCGGCGGCAATGGCGCACGTTTAGGGATTGCCGTGGTTCGGGCTGTGGCGCAGCTGGAAGGAGCTGTTTTAGCTCGGCCTCGATAGCCTCAAGGTCTGTGTCTAGCAGGTCATCCAGCAAGCTGCTTTGCGCCGGGCTGATTTGCTCGCTGCGCTTGGCAAACTTGTGCCGTTTGAGTTGAGCAGGGCAATTTCGTAAGTGAGCGGCTCAATGACGGTTTGATCGTTCTGGATCTTCTTGCTCATCGCCTCGACTTGGATCTGCAACTGCAACGCCTCTTCCGCCAAGGCACGAAGCTGTTCCGGGGTAATCTGGTCGAGGTTGGGCGAGGAAGTCATGCCGCCGATTATGCCAGAGCAGGCACGTGACGACGACACGTAGATCGGCCAAATGCACGGCGGTTGCAGCATGCTGATCACACCACCTGCTCCAACGCGCTGCCACGGCAATCCCAGCACCAAGGCCTAGAGTTGTTCGCTGTCGAGTTCGACCTCGCTGCCATGGCGAATGCCGGGCCAGTGAAACTTGCCTTGATTCAGTCGTCGCGCTGCAAGCCAGACGCCCATGCCGTCGTGCACCAGCACCTATATCCGGTTGGCCCGGCGATTGGCGAACAGATAAGCGCAGTGCGGCTTCGCCGCACCGAACACTGCGATCACGCGGGCTAATGCGGTTTCGGGACCAGCTCGCATGTCCATCGACGCGGTGGCCAGCCAGATCGTATCGATGCGGATCATTGAGCGACAGCCCGGATAAATTGCGCACAGCCCTTGGGATCTGAGGTCGGCCATTTCACCGTGATCACTTGCCTGGCCATGGCTAAATCAATAATCACTGACGCTTCAGCTGGCCGTTTAGGGGCAGCCTTCAGTGGCAAAAATGCCGGCAGCGAAGTTGTCGCGGATTGGTATCGATAGAGCGGCAGCCATTTGCGGATGACGTTGGCGTTGATGCCGTGGCTGATGGCGACACTGGATACGGTTGCGCCAGGTTGCAGGCATTCCTGAACTACCTGGGCTTTGAAAGGCTTCGGATAAGAGTTTCGTTGGCGCATGGAAATCCTGACGATAAGGATGATCGCGTCCGCTTAAAAATAGGCGGACACCATAGCCCTTAACGCTGGAGTTCGGAAGGTGAGTTCGCCGGACGCTTACGCATCCAAAGCGACCGGATCGCGTTAACTAGCCCACGGACATATCGACGCATTCAACTTAAGTGATGAGGCACCTCAGCTCAGGCTGTCAGAAGCACCGGAAACAAATGAATCATACTGGCTAGGCAGCATCTAATCATTTGATGCAGTAGCGGTGGCCCCAACTAACTCTAACGGCTCGGAAATGAGCGTCCTAACTCGAGGAGAAGTATATGAAGTCCTTGGAATGACATCTGCTGCGTCAGCATCGGCACGCCTACGGTAGGCCCTAACCGCTTCCTGAATTCGGCGGGGCGGTATGGGGGATATATGGACAACCTTATAAGCAGAGATATTGCACCCCCAGAATTCCGAGTACATGCAGTCATGCACCTGAAGTCGCTTTACGTGAGCGATCTTAGCGATGAGACCCGATGCAATTAAGAGCTCCCGCAACCTAACCTCTTTGGAGAGCGCTAACGCCACTAGAAAAAAATATGTGAGTTCGATATGCGTCAGTTGAGAGCACACGAGCTCACTGTATTGATCGAGAGCGATATGATCAGGGCGGCTGTCCACAAGATGATTTAGGAGCACTGACAGCGTCTCCATCAGCCGGGTCTGTCGATCAATTTCAACCGCAAGAATTTTGAAGTTTCTGAAATATAGATAGTCTAGGAACCGACTATCCTCTGCAGTCAGCTTACCTTTCCGGTAGCGGTGCTGTAGATCGTGAGGGATCATATTAACCCGATCCGCTTTCACTGCTGACATGGCCCTGGCAATAGATCCTTCCAAAACTGATCGTGCTTTGAGTCCACCTTTCACTGCCGACAACTCATTCAAGGTTTGCGTATACAAACCTAACAGGCGATGAAGAGTCTCTTCGTAGTGGCGTCTTTCTTCGCCTGCTCGCTGAATCTTGATCTCTGCTTCCTGCTGCGAGAGCTGTCGCTGTTGCAGAATAAGCGTGACTACGACCCCCCCGAAGCCAAGCCCTGTAAAAAGGGAGTTGAGCATGCCAAAGCTGTCACCAAACTGCCCCCTTTCTTCAAGGCTTGCTCCTTTAATCGGAACCCATCCAGCGTAAAAAGCTAGGAAAATAAGCCCTGCTGAGATTATCGGGATGAGCCACCAAGATGCCCTGAATGCGCTAGAGAAACCCCACCAAATCTTTTTCAACCAGACGCTGCTCGTGAGTTTCGAGGAAAACATATCGGTAGGAAAACCTCAGGTAAATTCGGTATCAGATAGAAAATGGTGTCATCGATGATAGCCATAAGCCACCAAAGGATCACCCCTAAGATTTTATTGCTGATCACCAAATTGAATAAGATGAATAGCCCCTAGTTTCGTAGACACTTTCATGCCTTAGAATGAGGCCAACGCAGCAAGCCAATCCTCACCATGCTTTCCTTCTCCAACGTGATGCGTGATCGTTTATACCCGGAGCTTCTGGACCGGGTTATCTCACTGGCACATGCCTCCCAGACCCAATTATTGTGAGGGACTTGGTACCCCGTGTCATTGCAACGTATAGGTCTTTAGCATCAAGGGAGTCTGCGTCCAGGATGACCGCATGATCAAACTCCAGCCCCTTGACCAACAGTGTGGTTCCAATGAGCTTTTTGTGCCGGGTAGGTCGCCCCATATGTCGCATGTCACGTTGATAAATTTTTCCTGCATCTATTATCGTCATTCCGGCGTTTTCACCATGCAGCTTCAGGATCTGAAGCAGCCGGTTCAACAGGTCGCGTCGATAGGCACCTGTCTCAGGGTTGGCCTTCATCTCTAAGAAAAATTTCATCAGATTTAAGCTAGTAGGATCTGCTAGGTAAGCATTCGCTGCCGATAGAAGCGTTAGGTACTTGGTGCTCTTTCGAAGAGCCGCAACCTCGCCGCGCTTGGTGCCGGCTGTCAGCACATTGCTAACCCCAGTGAAACACTTTTTCGCGAAATCCAGCGCCAACAGAAAGCCTTTCTGGGTCGTTTTCGCGCCGTGCAGTTGCTTGAGGAAAGTGTGCAGTCCTTTACCCTCGATTTCCTCGATTGACGAAAATCTACCAGCCATGCTGCGGGCCAAAAGATGCGTTTTGTTCTTCGACTGCTGATCCCCCCCGTGCAATGCGATAACGCTTTCGTTGTGGTTCAACAATCCGTACAACGATGAATATTGCTTCTTTTCTAGATTTTCAGGCTCTATCCGGTGCCGAATGACACAGGGCGGCCGATTACCCAGCAAGTCGATCTTATGCCCAGCCTGGATTTTGTTGCGCACATCTTTGAGCCAGGAGCCAAGCAGTGGATTCCCAGCCCAGCGCCAAGGTATGACCAGTTCACCCAAGCATTCGAACGTGGGGTAAACGCTCGCCTCCCAGTCCACGGGTTTGGAATTGTCGAAATCAAAAATCGACTGCATCGGATCACCGAGCACTCGACAAGGCAGGAAGTCCGCGAGAATGCACACAAGAGAATGCTGTAGGTCTGAGCAATCCTGGTATTCGTCAACGTATAGACCGGCGTACGTGCTTGATACAGCACGACGGATGAACGACTTCCGAAGGAGACCTGAGCAGCTCGCATAGAGCTGGTTCCACTGTTCATCTGCCGGACTGTCTGTAACCCAACCAGAGGTCTTCGGGTAGGCTAGACACAGACGTAATGACCAACTGGCGATCGTATCCACCTGGTACATTGAGGATGGCACGCCCAACGCAGTCATTTTCGTTTTGATCGAGTTAACGCCTGCGAAGGTATGTGTCAAGACAAGTTGCCGACCGCTTGCAGCACTCACTGCTAACGCAATGAGATGCGTCTTCCCATAGCCAGCAGGCGCTATTACGTACCCTCTGCCATTACAGTCGTTCAGCTTGATTGCCAATTCGTCAGTCATTCTCGATCCACGTCCAAAGTTGGTTGAGCTGGCCGGCTAAATTTGTTTTCGCGAATGCCTTGTTTTCGAAAGCTGGCCGGATGGCCCTGAACCATAGATCGCCACGAGTAATGTCTTTGAACCAGTTTGATTTTTTGGCTGTTGCGCCGATAGCCGTTCTCAGTTCAGGGCTGTCTTCCCAATTGCCTATGTCAGGACCCAGCTTGAGCTTGCTACCTAATTTTGTGACAACCTGGTCACGAACCGAGTAGCCAAAGCTGTCCCGAGCTAGCAGTACGCCCGCTAAAACTTCGGGCCAAGGCAGGTCTTGAAAGGCCCGTTGTTCTAGGGAGAGCTTGTCGCTCCACATGATGACCGGAATGCCACGGTCGGTAAGCTCTTTAGCATCAGCCAGAGAGAACTGGTCATCGGCATCGCCATCAGCAAAAGCGGTAACGTTGTAATGCAACGCCTTGAAGGCCTTAGCGATCGCCTTCACCTTCGACCCCCCACCCACATCCAACAGCGCTGCACCATGGAAGGACAACGGGTCCTTAGCGTTATCAACCTGATAATCGTCGAAGCCGCGGAGAAAGCCTACCTCGGTCGCACCTTCACAAACGATGACTTTTTTTGCGAGGAAAGCATCGGAGCTAGAACGTAACTTGCCTTGCAATTCATGTTCTTCAAGACCCTGCCCAGCAGCGGGAATGACCTGCACTACAGCATTTGCTCGGTGTACAACGTAAAGCTCTTCGACGGTCAGTTCGCGCAGGACAGTAGGCGAATGAGTTGTCAGGAAATATTGGCCTCGTTCATCCTCTCTGATGTGCTTGATCAACCGGGTTATCCGGTGGGGCTCCAAGCCAAACTCCACCTCATCAAACAGGGTGATATGGCCTTCATCGAGCCCCACTTTCTGGATCCCACACAACAGCATGCGCCTTGATCCAAGCCCCAACTGACGCAACGGAATTTCGCCGTCATGCAGCACTAGGCCCCCGACTTTAAGATTAATGGAAGCCAAATCGAGGTGTGCCTTATATGCGTCGGTAACCGGTACCCCTAGCAGTTTGGCAATCTGCTGCGACTTTGTTGCTGCTGCGTCGAAGTTCTTCAGTGTCTCCGCCCTATCTACATCCAATGAAGACCGAGCAGTCCTAGAGGCGTCTGCCAACAGTTCATTCAGGCTCTGTGCTTCCGTCAGCTTCGACAGGGCGGTACCAGTGGCCCAAGAAAGTTGCCGTTCGCTGAAAGCACCGATCAAGCCCACGCTGACCTTGTTCCTATCAGCCTGCTTGAATTGAACACCTTCAGGATTTCGATCACAGGTCACCACCCATTGAGGCTCCAGGTCCTTCCCGACTGTGAGCCTTACCGTAAGGACATTCTCCAAGTGATCATCCGGCTCGTCGACGATCGCGAGCGTATCTTTGTTCCAGCCTCGAAGGTGGTGGCCGTACTTTTTGAGCGAACAGAAATCATCAACCAAATCGCCAATTGTCGCTTCGATGACAATGGGATCGTCGATTT
>ERZ1673734.1818-NODE-1818-length-13140-cov-39.836148_pt1 | contig 13140 bp, 10 predicted proteins | sample MGYA00580199_ERZ1673734 | MGnify/ENA primary metagenome ERZ1673734 (study PRJEB41218, sample SAMN15661742) | gut metagenome | host: Homo sapiens | place: Canada: London | collected 2015-08-20/2019-03-30 | study: EMG produced TPA metagenomics assembly of...
TCAGTTAAGCGCGTGGCTTACTTGACAGCCCAACCGGTCAGCTCGGCCAAGGCCTTGCCGATGTCTGCCAGCGAACGCACGGTTTTTACGCCTGCGTCTTGCAGAGCAGCAAACTTCTCGTCTGCAGTGCCCTTGCCGCCAGAGATGATTGCGCCAGCATGGCCCATGCGCTTGCCTGGAGGGGCAGTCACACCAGCGATGTAGGAAACAACTGGCTTGGTCACGTGTGCCTTGATGTAGGCAGCCGCTTCTTCTTCAGCCGAACCGCCGATCTCACCGATCATGACGATCGCTTCGGTCTTCGGGTCTTCCTGGAACAGTTTCAGGATGTCGATGAAGTTCGAGCCAGGGATCGGGTCACCACCGATACCTACACACGTCGACTGACCGAAACCGGCGTCAGTGGTTTGCTTCACAGCTTCGTAAGTCAGGGTGCCGGAACGCGACACGATGCCTACTTTGCCTGGCAAGTGAATGTGACCTGGCATGATGCCGATCTTGCACTCGCCTGGGGTGATCACGCCTGGGCAGTTAGGGCCGATCAGGGTAACACCCAGCTCGTCGCACTTAACTTTAGCGTCCAGCATGTCCAGGGTAGGAATGCCTTCGGTGATGCACACGATCAGCTTGATGCCGCCGAACGCTGCTTCAAGGATGGAGTCCTTGCAGAAAGGAGCCGGAACGTAGATCACGCTGGCGGTGGCGCCAGTGGCAGCTACGGCGTCTTTCACGGTGTTGAACACTGGCAGACCCAGGTGCTCGGTGCCGCCTTTGCCCGGAGTTACGCCGCCAACCATCTTGGTGCCGTACTCGATGGCTTGCTGGGTGTGGAAGCTACCTTGCGAACCAGTGATGCCCTGGCAGATAACTTTGGTGTCTTTATTGATCAGGACGCTCATTACTTGCCCTCCGCAGCTTTAACAACTTGTTGAGCAGCGTCGGTCAAGCTGGTAGCAGCGATGATGTTCAGGCCGCTGTCTGCCAGTACTTTAGCGCCCAGTTCAGCGTTGTTGCCTTCAAGGCGCACAACCACCGGGATTTTCACGCCGACTTCTTTCACTGCGCCGATGATGCCTTCAGCAATCATGTCGCAACGAACGATGCCGCCGAAAATGTTAACCAGTACTGCCGCGACATTGCTGTCGGACAGGATGATTTTGAACGCTTCAGTTACGCGTTCTTTGGTTGCGCCGCCACCTACGTCGAGGAAGTTGGCTGGCTTGCCGCCGTGCAGGTTAACGATGTCCATGGTACCCATGGCCAGACCGGCACCGTTTACCATGCAGCCGATGTTGCCTTCCAGCGCTACGTAGTTCAGTTCGAACTGGGCAGCGTGCGCTTCGCGCGGATCGTCTTGCGACGGATCGTGGAAAGTTTTCAGCTTGGGCTGACGGTACATGGCGTTTGCGTCGATGTTGATTTTTGCATCGAGGCAGTGCAGGTCGCCGTCAGTCTTGATAACCAGCGGGTTCACTTCCAGCAGGGCCAGATCGTGATCTTTAAACAGTTTGGCCAGACCTACGAAGATCTTGGCGAACTGAGCAACTTGCTTGCCTTCCAGACCCAGCTGGAATGCCAACTCGCGACCCTGGAATGGCTGAGCGCCAACCAGTGGATCGATGGTTGCTTTGAGAATTTTTTCTGGCGTGTCGTGTGCGATCTTCTCGATGTCCACGCCACCTTCGGTGGAAGCCATGAACACGATACGACGGCTGGAACGGTCAACGACAGCGCCCAGGTACAGCTCTTTAGCGATATCAGTGCACGATTCAACCAGGATTTTGGTGACCGGCTGACCATTGGCGTCAGTTTGGTAAGTCACCAGACGCTTGCCCAGCCACTGCTGTGCAAATGCTTTAGCGTCTTCTTTGTTGCGAACCAGCTTAACGCCGCCCGCTTTGCCGCGACCGCCTGCGTGAACCTGGGCTTTTACAACCCATTCGGTCCCGCCAATTTTGTCGCAAGCTTCAGCCGCTGCTTCCGGGGTGTCTACTGCATAACCCTTGGATACTGGCAGGCCGTACTCAGCGAACAGCTGCTTACCCTGATACTCGTGAAGATTCATGCTTTTTACCGTCTTCGTTAGGTACTGCGCATTCGGCGCTGCACTTTTATTAGTGCCGCACCACCTGTGACTGCTGCTTGTGCTGCTTTAGCAAACCCGGCCATTGCGTGAGCAAAGGCCGGGCCTGGATAAAACAAGACAAGACTGCGTCCGGCGGAAGTTCCGCGGTGAGGCTTGCTAGCAAGGCTCACGACGGGCAAACCGCCGTGGTTTCTTATTGTCTGGTCTTAACGTTTCTTACGGTTGGCAATGTGGATGGCGCCGCCATTCACTGCCAGCGCTGCTTCATGCAACGCTTCGGACAGGGTTGGATGGGAGAAAACCATCATGCCCAGATCCTCGGCACTGGTGCCGAATTCCATACCGATTGCGCCCTGCTGTACCAGCTCTGCTGCGCTCGGGCCAATCACGTGGACGCCCAGTACGCGGTCAGTTTTGGCATCAGCAATGACTTTAACAAAGCCACCGGTGTCGTTTGCTGCCATGGCACGGCCACTGGCTGCGAACGGGAAGGTGCCGACGTTAACTTCAACGCCTTCAGCTTTCAAGGCCTGTTCGGTTTTACCTACCCATGCGATCTCCGGGTGAGTGTAAATAACCGATGGAATCAGGTCGTAGTTCATCTCGGTCTTGTGACCTTTGATGCGCTCAACCACCATGATGCCTTCTTCAGAAGCCTTGTGTGCCAGCATCATGCCGCGAACCACGTCACCGATGGCGTAAACGCCCGGTACGCTGGTCGCGCAATGATCGTCAACAAACACGAAACCGCGCTCGTCGATGGTCACACCGCTGTCAGCTGCCAGCAGCTCGGTGGTCACAGGGCGACGACCTACCGCTACGATCAGCTTGTCGAAGGTGATGGTCTGTTCGCCGTTGGCGTCGGTGTAGGTCACAACGACTTCGTCGCCGTTTACCTTGGAACCGGTCACGCGAGCGCCCAGCTTGATGTCCAGACCTTGTTTGGTCAGGGTTTTGTAGGCTTCTTTGGACACAGCAGCGTCAGCAGCCATCAGGAACGTGTCCAGTGCTTCCAGAACGGTTACCTGAGCGCCCAGACGGGACCATACCGAACCCAGTTCCAGACCGATAACGCCAGCGCCGATAACGCCCAGACGCTTAGGTACGGCCTGGAATTCCAGAGCGCCGGTCGAATCAACGATCACGTTGTTATCAACTGGAGCTGGCGGAATGTCGATAGGACGCGAACCGGAAGCCAGAATCACGTTCTCGGCTTCGATGATTTCAACGCTGCCGTCTGGCTTGGTCAGCTCAACGCGCTTGCCGGCCAGCAGTTTGCCGTGGCCTTGCAGGGAGGTCACACCGTTGGCTTTGAACAGGGTCGCAACGCCGGAGGTCAGGCCTTTAACGATGTTGGCTTTACGGCCAACCATCGCTGGCACGTCCATGTTCACTTCACCGGTGGTGATGCCGTGGATAGCAAATGCATCCTTGGCTTCGTGATACTTCCAGGAGCTGTCCAGCAGCGCCTTGGATGGAATGCAACCAACGTTCAGGCAAGTACCGCCCAATGCCAGTTTGCCTTCTTTGTCGGTGTATTTTTCGATGCATGCAGTCGAAAGGCCCAGTTGCGCGGCCTTGATCGCGGCAACGTAGCCGCCAGGGCCCGCACCAATCACTACAACGTCAAATTTCTGAGACATGGGAATAGATCCTCTATTAGCTACAAGCTTCAAGCTCGGAACTTCAAGCTGCAAGCCAAGCTGCGTCACAGGCAGCTTGAAGCTCGCAACTTGAAGCTGCTCCTATTAAATATCCAGCAGCAGACGAGCTGGGTCTTCCAGCAGGTTTTTGATGGCTACCAGGAAACTTACAGCTTCTTTGCCGTCGATCAAGCGGTGATCGTAAGACAGAGCCAGGTACATCATCGGACGGATTACAACCTGACCGTTGACTGCCATTGGACGCTGAAGGATGTTGTGCATGCCCAGGATCGCGGCTTGCGGCGGGTTAACGATCGGGGTCGACATCATCGAACCGAAAGTACCACCGTTGGTGATGGTGAACGTACCGCCGGTCATTTCGTCGATCGACAGTTTGCCATCACGGGCTTTTTTGCCGTAAGCAGCGATGCCGCCTTCGATTTCAGCCAGGCTCATCAGTTCAGCGTTACGCAGTACTGGAACTACCAGGCCACGGTCGCTGGACACTGCAACACCGATGTCGGCGTAGCCGTGGTAAACGATGTCCGAACCGTCGATCGACGCGTTGACAGCCGGGAAGCGTTTCAGGGCTTCGGTAGCGGCTTTAACGAAGAACGACATGAAGCCCAGGCGTACGCCGTTGTGGGACTTCTCGAACAGGTCCTTGTACTTCGAACGCAGTGCCATGATTTCGGTCATGTCAACTTCGTTGAACGTGGTCAGCATCGCCATGTTCGACTGAGCTTCTACCAGACGCTTGGCCACGGTAGCGCGAACGCGGGTCATTGGAACGCGTTTTTCTACGCGGTCGCCAGCAGCGAATACCGGAGCAGTGGCAGCAGGCGCAGCAGCTTTGGCAGGTGCGGCAGCCGGAGCGGCTTTCTTGGCAGCAACAGCAGCCACAACGTCTTCTTTGGTCACACGACCGCCTTTGCCAGTACCGGCAACGGAAGCGATGTTGATGCCGTTTTCTTCAGCGATCTTGCGTGCAGCCGGAGCAGCCACTGGATCGTCTTCGCCGTCAGCAGCGGCTGGAGCAGCAGCTTGGGCAGCCGGTGCAGCAGCGGCGGCTGGAGCTGCGGCAGCAGCACCGCCTTCAACGATGGAGCCCAGTACTTCGTCGGACAGAACGGTGTCGCCTTCGTTTTTCACGATTGCGCCCAGAACGCCGTCAGCAGTCGCCAATACTTCCAGTACGACTTTGTCGGTTTCGATGTCAACGATCAGGTCGTCACGCTTTACAGCGTCGCCTGGTTGCTTGTGCCAGGTGGCAACGGTGCCATCGGCAACCGATTCCGGAAATGTTGGGGCTTTGATCTCGATAGCCATGTTCTTTGGTTCCTTTAATTCGGTTTCAGTGCGCGAAGGCGTTAAACAGTGAACGCGTCTTGCAACAGTTTGGCCTGTTGCTCAGCGTGCATCGATGCGTAACCACAAGCAGGTGCAGCAGAAGCGTCACGGCCCGCGTACTCAAGCACGAGAGATTTATCGTGACCGCCAATGATGCGACGCATGTGGTGCTGGCTGCAGTACCAGGCGCCCTGGTTCATTGGCTCTTCCTGACACCAGACAATGTGCTTGGCGTTTTTGTACGGAGCCAGGACTTCAATCAAGTCGTCCTCAGGGAACGGATACAGCTGCTCAAGACGCACGATAGCGATGTCATCACGACCTTCGGCACGGCGTTTTTCCAACAGGTCGTAGTAGACCTTGCCGCTACACAGCACGATACGACCGACGTTCGCCGGATCTTGTGCATCGATTTCTGGAATAACGGTCTGGAACGAACCTTCGGCCAGATCTTCCAGTGTCGAGATTGCCAATTTGTGACGCAGCAACGACTTCGGTGTCAGTACCACCAGCGGCTTGCGCAGCGGACGGATAACCTGACGGCGCAGCAGGTGGTAGATCTGCGCTGGAGTGGTTGGTACGCACACCTGAATGTTGTGCTCAGCGCACAATTGCAGGTAACGCTCAAGACGTGCCGAGGAGTGCTCTGGGCCCTGACCTTCGTAGCCGTGTGGCAACAGCATGGTCAGACCGCACAGGCGACCCCACTTGTGCTCGCCGCTGGTGATGAACTGGTCGATAACAACCTGTGCACCGTTGGCGAAGTCACCGAACTGGGCTTCCCAGATCACCAGGCCGTTTGGCGTGGTGGTCGAGTAGCCGTATTCGAACGCCAATACCGCTTCTTCCGACAGCAGCGAGTCGTACAGGTCAAAGCGAGGCTGACCTTCGTACAGGTGCTGCAGAGGAATGTAGGTGCTGGCGTCTTTTTGGTTGTGCAACACAGCGTGACGGTGCGAGAACGTACCGCGGCCGATGTCCTGACCGGTCATGCGGATCGGGTGACCTTCGAACGCCAGGGTCGCGTATGCCATGGTTTCGGCATAACCCCAGTTGATCGGCAGGCCGCCGGCTTGCATTTTTTGACGGTCTTCGTAGATCTTCGACACCTGACGCTGCATGACGAAGCCTTCTGGAATTTCCAGCAGCTTGGCCGACAGTTCTTGCAGGGTTTTCAGATCAAAGCGTGTGTCGTGACGCGCAGTCCAGGCGTGGCCCAGGTACGGACGCCAGTCAACGAACAGCTCTTTGTTCGGCTCTTTGACCAGACTTTTCACAACATGCAGACCGTTGTCCAGCGCGTTGCGGTATTCGTCGATCTTGGCCTGAACGCGCTCTTCGTCTACCACTTTTTCTTGAGTCAGACGCTCGGCATACAGTTCACGCGTGGTGCGCTGCTTGGCGATTTGCTGATACATCAACGGCTGAGTACCGTTTGGCTCGTCGGCCTCGTTGTGACCGCGACGGCGGTAGCAGAACAGGTCGATCACGACGTCACGCTTGAACTGCATGCGGTAGTCGATTGCCAGCTGGGTCACGAACAGAACGGCTTCCGGATCATCACCATTAACATGGAGGATCGGCGCCTGAATCATTTTCGCGACGTCAGTGCAGTACTCGGTCGAACGCGAGTCTTCAGGGTTGCTGATGGTGAAGCCAACCTGGTTATTGATCACCAGGTGAACCGTACCGCCAGTCTTGAAGCCGCGGGTCTGCGACATCTGGAAGGTTTCCATGACCACGCCCTGACCTGCAAATGCAGCGTCACCGTGGATGGAAATAGGCAGTACTTTTTCGCCCGTTGCGTCGTTACGACGGTCTTGACGTGCACGTACCGAACCTTCAACCACTGGAGAAACGATTTCCAGGTGGGAAGGGTTAAACGCCATGGCCAGGTGAACTTCGCCACCCGAGGTCATCACGTTGGACGAGAAGCCCTGGTGGTATTTAACGTCACCGGAACCCAGCTCGATTTTTTTCTTGCCTTCGAACTCGTCGAACAGGTCGCGCGGGTTTTTACCGAAGGTGTTGACCAGCACGTTCAGACGACCACGGTGGGCCATGCCGATAACGATTTCTTTGGTGCCGTAGTTGCCCGAACGCTGAATCAGCTCGTCCAGCAACGGAATCAGGCTCTCGCCGCCTTCCAGACCGAAACGCTTGGTGCCCGGGTACTTGGTGCCCAGGTACTTCTCCAGGCCTTCAGCTGCGGTCACGCGCTCAAGCAGGTGGCTTTTGATGTCTGCCGAATAGGTCGGACGGCCACGTACGCTTTCGAGACGCTGTTCAAACCAGTGGCGTTGCTCGGAATCGACGATGTGCGTGAACTCGGCGCCAATGGTGCGGCAATATGTCTGCTGCAACGCTTCGAGAATTTCGCGTAGGCTCGCTTCCTCTTTGCCGATATACAGGTCGCCGGCACGGAAGGTCGTATCAAGATCGGCATTGGTCAAGCCGTAATGATTGATCGACAGGTCTGCAGGTGCAGGACGCTGCCACAGCCCCAGCGGATCAAGCTGGGCTGCCTGGTGGCCGCGCATCCGATAGGCCTGGATCAATCGCAGCACTTCAACCTGCTTCTTCTCGTGTTCGCTGCTCACGCTACCGGCAGATACCGGTTGGGCGCGGCGCTGGTTCTTCGCCAGCAACACGAAATGATCGCGGATTGTGGAGTGCGAAACATCGTTGGCAGAGTTGCCCTCAGTAGGCAACGTCTGAAATTTGGTGCGCCATTCTTCTGGCACAGCGTTAGGGTCGTGCAGGTAGAGCTCATAGAGCTCTTCCACATAGGCAGCGTTACCACCTGAAAGATAGCCGCTGTTCCACATGCGCTGCATCACGCTTTCTTGCATGCTTGGTCACCCTCGGTTAGGGGACACCATCGGCGAAAACACCACAGCACTTGAGAAAGTCCGAATACAGCGACTAAAACAAGCCACTAGAGTCACGCTGATAGTCCGGGTACCAGCCCGGATGCCCCTGCTGGTCTCATTTCTTCAAAATAAGAGCCGCAACTTTGTGAGCTGCTGCTCAGGTTATAACTACGGCGCCGGTTGAAGCCTGCGCCGTAGCATCTACGGTTACAACGGTGTTGCAGTGCAGCTTTGAATCACACGCCGCTTTGCAGCAGCATGCTACGCACGTGACCGATGGCCTTAGTCGGGTTCAGGCCCTTCGGACACACGTTTACGCAGTTCATGATCCCGCGGCAGCGGAATACGCTGAACGGGTCATCCAGTGAAGCCAGACGCTCGCTGGTCTTGGTGTCACGGCTGTCAGCCAGGAAGCGGTAGGCTTGCAGCAGTGCAGCAGGGCCCAGGAACTTGTCCGGGTTCCACCAGAAGGACGGGCACGAAGTCGAGCAGCAAGCGCACAGGATGCACTCGTACAGACCGTCGAGCTTTTCACGCTCTTCTGGCGATTGCAGACGCTCGATGGCCGGAGCCGGAGTATCGTTCTGCAGGAACGGCTTCACCTTCTCGTATTGCTTGTAGAAGATGCTCATGTCGACGACCAGGTCACGGATAACCGGCAAACCTGGCAGCGGACGAATTACCAACTTGTTACCTTTTACAACGGAGGACAGCGGCGTTACGCACGCCAGGCCGTTTTTACCGTTGATGTTCATGCCGTCGGAGCCGCAAACGCCCTCACGGCAAGAGCGACGATAGGAGAAACCTTCGTCCTGCTCTTTGATCAGGGCCAGTACGTCCAGCACCATCAGGTCTTTACCGTTGGTATTGACCTGGAATTCTTGCATGAACGGCGCAGCGTCCTGATCCGGGTTGTAGCGATAAACACTGACTTTCAACATATCGGCCACCCTTAGTAAGTACGAACCATTGGCTGGAAGGTCGGAACGGTTTTCGGCGAGAAGTTCACCGCACGCTTGGCTACGCGTTTCTCACCCGGGAAGTACAGGGTGTGGCACAGCCAGTTAACGTCGTCACGATCTTCGAAGTCTTCACGGGCGTGAGCACCGCGCGATTCCTTACGGGTTTCAGCAGCGATAGCAGTGGCTTCAGCCACTTCGAGCAGGTTTTGCAGCTCAAGGGCTTCGATACGAGCAGTGTTGAACGCCTGGCTCTTATCGTTGATCTTCACGTTGGCAATGCGCTTGCGCAGGTCTTGCAGTTGGGTAATACCCTTCTGCATGTATTCGCCGGTACGGAATACGCCGAAGTAGTTCTGCATGCAGCTCTGCAGTTCTTTGCGCAGGGTCGCAACGTCTTCGCCATCAGTGCGCGAGTTCAGACCGTCCAGACGTGCCAGGGCAGCGTCGATGTCGGACTGACGTGGACGAGCGTAATCAACGCCTTCTTTAAGCGTCTGCTCAAGGAACAGACCGGCAGCACGACCGAATACCACCAGGTCGAGCAACGAGTTGCCGCCCAGACGGTTGGCACCGTGAACCGATACGCACGCCACTTCACCCACTGCGAACAGGCCAGGGATGATCTGGTCGTTGCCGTCGGCGTCCTGGGTGATCGCCTGGCCATGAATGTTGGTGGCAACGCCGCCCATCATATAGTGGCAAGTTGGAACCACTGGAACTGGAGCCAGTACCGGGTCAACGTGGGCGAAAGTCTTGGACAGTTCGCAGATACCTGGCAGACGGCTGTGCAGAACTTCTTCACCGAGGTGGTCAAGCTTCAGCATTACGTGGTCGCCATCTGGACCGCAACCGTTGCCCGCGATGATTTCTTTAACCATCGAGCGTGCAACTACGTCACGACCAGCAAGGTCTTTGGCGTTCGGAGCGTAACGCTCCATGAAACGCTCGCCGTGCTTGTTGATCAGGTATCCACCTTCACCACGGCAACCTTCGGTAACCAGTACACCGGCGCCGGCAATACCGGTTGGGTGGAACTGCCACATTTCGATGTCCTGTACCGGTACGCCTGCACGCAGGGCCATGCCGATACCGTCGCCTGTGTTGATCAGGGCGTTGGTCGTCGAAGAGTAGATACGGCCTGCACCGCCAGTCGCCAATACGGTGGCGTTGGCACGAACATAGGAAGTTTCGCCAGTTTCGATGCAGATAACGATCATGCCGACGAAATCGCCAGCTTCGTTTTTAACCAGGTCGACACCGTAGTATTCGTTCAGGAATACAGTGCCGGCTTTCAGGTTGGCCTGGTACAGGGTGTGCAGCAGTGCGTGACCGGTACGGTCAGCAGCAGCGCAGGTACGGGCAGCCTGGCCACCTTTACCAAAGTCCTTGGACTGACCGCCGAAAGGACGCTGGTAGATACGGCCTTGCTCGGTACGGGAGAACGGCAGACCCATGTGCTCGAGTTCGAATACGGCCTCTGGGCCTACGGAACACATGTATTCGATAGCGTCCTGGTCACCGATGTAGTCGGAACCCTTGACGGTATCGTACATGTGCCAGCGCCAGTCATCGTTTGGATCCGCAGACGCGATCGCGCAGGTGATGCCACCCTGAGCCGATACGGTGTGGGAACGAGTCGGGAAAACCTTGGTGATTACAGCAGTCTTGTGACCGCCTTGAGCCAGTTGCAACGCAGCGCGCATACCGGCACCGCCGCCGCCAATAATGATGGCGTCGAAGGAAAGTGTATTAACTGTGTTAGCCATGAATCAGATACCCCAAAGAATCTGCACACCCCAGACGAAGTAAGCGAACATCGCAACGCCGCATACTGCCTGGAAGAGGAAACGTACTGCTGTCGCGGACTTGCCCAGCGCCATTGGCGTCAGGTAGTCAGTCGCGATGGTCCACATGCCGACCCAGGCGTGAGCGCCAAGGGCAACCAGGGCCAACAGGCTGAAGATACGCATCCAGTTGCTTGCGAACAGTTCGTGCCATTGGGCGTAGCCAATGCCAGGGTTCGCAACGAGGTATCCGATCAGGAAAATGAAATAAGCCGCTAGAACGACCGCAGACACACGTTGTGCCATCCAGTCATAGAGGCCCGAACGCGATAGGTTCGTAACGCTGGTTACCATATCCAAACTCCTGCCAGAACAATCATCACTACGGAAATGACGATTACGATTTTCGAGCCCAGCTTGCCGCCTTCCAGCGTCTCACCGATGCCCATATCCATGATCAAGTGGCGCACACCGGCAACCAAGTGATACAGCAAGGCAGATAGCAGGCCCCATGCAATGAATTTGGCCAGCGGGCTGGTCAAGCATGCCTTCACCTCGGCAAAACCTTCTTCGGAACCCAGGGATTTGCTCAATGCATAAAGCATGAAGCCCAGGCCGAGAAAAAGAATGATGCCCGATACGCGGTGCAGAAACGACGTAACGCCGGTGATGGGGAGTTTGATGGTCCTTAGGTCTAGGTTTACAGGTCGTTGGCTATTCACGGCTTTTTTCACACTGAAGAGCCCCTAACAATCAGGGCAAGTTTGTTGGGATGCGCACTGGTCAGGTACCCACCACCCGGGAGTGACGACCCCCATCTAAACAGGCCCAAAAGCCTCTGGCGGTCGGCTGCCGAGTATAGACAGTTAGGTTACTAATGACAACGCAATCACCTCCCTCTAATAGAGCATTGCACTCTTTGCATAAAAGGCGTAAACGGCGGGGATATTCGAGAAAAATGACTCCTGAAAGCCTTGTACAGCAAGACTTTAGGCAAATTGACATTCAAATTTATCTAACTATAGTGGTGCGGGCCCTGCGTGGGGGGTCTGTCTGATGATTTCAAGCATAAATAGGAGGCCACATGGCTGACAAAAAAGCGCAGTTGATCATCGAGGGCGCTGCCCCCGTCGAGCTGCCCATTTTAACTGGCACCGTTGGTCCCGATGTAATCGATGTGCGCGGCCTCACGGCCACGGGCCGATTCACATTCGACCCAGGCTTCATGTCGACTGCATCCTGCGAGTCGAAGATCACCTATATTGATGGTGACAACGGTATCCTGCTGCACCGCGGCTACCCGATCGAACAACTGGCTGAACACTCTGACTACCTGGAAACAGCTTACCTGCTGCTGAACGGCGAACTGCCGACGGTAGAACAGAAGGCTCAGTTTGTCAGCAACGTGAAGAACCACACCATGGTTCACGAGCAGTTGAAGACCTTCTTCAACGGCTTCCGTCGTGACGCTCACCCGATGGCCGTCATGTGCGGCGTGGTCGGCGCACTGTCGGCTTTCTACCACGACTCCCTGGACATCAATAACCCGCAGCATCGCGAAATCTCCGCGATCCGTCTGGTTGCCAAGATGCCAACGCTGGCAGCCATGGTTTACAAGTACTCCATGGGTCAACCCATGATGTACCCGCGTAACGACCTGAGCTACGCCGAAAACTTCCTGCACATGATGTTCAACACACCGTGCGAGATCAAACCGATCAGCCCGGTACTGGCCAAGGCCATGGATAAGATCTTTATCCTGCACGCCGACCACGAACAGAACGCATCGACCTCTACCGTACGCTTGGCGGGCTCTTCGGGCGCCAACCCGTTCGCGTGTATCGCTGCAGGCATCGCGGCACTGTGGGGCCCGGCTCACGGCGGCGCCAACGAAGCTGTTCTGACCATGCTCGACGAAATTGGCGATGTATCCAACATCGACAAGTTCATCGCCAAGGCCAAGGACAAGAACGATCCATTCAAACTGATGGGCTTTGGTCACCGCGTTTACAAAAACCGCGACCCGCGCGCCACCGTGATGAAAAAGACCTGTGACGAAGTACTGAAAGAGCTGGGCATCAAAAATGACCCGCAACTCGAACTGGCCATGCGCCTGGAAGAGATCGCTCTGACCGACCCTTACTTCATCGAGCGCTCGCTGTACCCGAACGTCGACTTCTACTCGGGGATCATCCTCAAGGCGATCGGCATTCCTACCAGCATGTTCACCGTAATCTTCGCCCTGTCGCGGACTGTCGGCTGGATCTCGCACTGGAAAGAAATGCTCTCCAGCCCGTACAAGATTGGCCGTCCACGCCAGCTGTACACCGGCTACGAGTCGCGTGACTTCAGCAAGCTTGAAGACCGCAAATAAGACCATTGATACCACGATAGCGTCTTAGCTGCTGCCGATACGGCCTCTACCTGGTAGAGGCCGTATTT
>ERZ1673734.1821-NODE-1821-length-13107-cov-5.797809_pt1 | contig 13107 bp, 14 predicted proteins | sample MGYA00580199_ERZ1673734 | MGnify/ENA primary metagenome ERZ1673734 (study PRJEB41218, sample SAMN15661742) | gut metagenome | host: Homo sapiens | place: Canada: London | collected 2015-08-20/2019-03-30 | study: EMG produced TPA metagenomics assembly of...
CCTCCTCGATGTGGGCGATGGCGTGCTCCACGGGGCCGGAGAAGGTGTGCATGGGGATGGTCTTGGTGTTGCCGGCAGCCTCCACAGCAGCCTCTGCGGCGGCCATGACGCCGTCACCCTTCAGGGCGGAGATCTCCATCACCTTGCAGCCCAGCTCGCGGCTGAGCTCAGCCACGTTGATCTGGTCGCCGTTCTTGCGGACCACGTCCATCATGTTGATGGCGATGACAACGGGGATACCCAGCTCGGTCAGTTGAGTGGTCAGGTAGAGGTTGCGCTCCAGGTTGGTACCGTCGATGATGTTCAGGATGGCATCGGGGCGCTCATTGATCAGATAGTTACGGGCAACCACTTCCTCCAGTGTGTAGGGGGACAGGGAGTAGATGCCGGGCAGGTCCATGATGACCACGTCCTCGTGCTTCTTCAGACGGCCCTCTTTCTTCTCCACGGTGACGCCGGGCCAGTTACCAACGAACTGGTTGGAGCCGGTCAGCGCATTGAACAGCGTGGTCTTACCGCAGTTGGGGTTGCCCGCCAACGCGATCTTGATTTGTTTTTCCATATGTCTCTCCTTTCGGTTAGTTTAACTTAACCATGATCTACAAAAATCACTCGACCTCGATCATCTCGGTATCCGCCTTGCGCAGGCTCAGCTCGTAGCCGCGGACAGTGACCTCCATGGGGTCGCCCAGAGGCGCTACCTTGCGGACGTAAACTTCCACGCCCTTGGTGATGCCCATGTCCATGATCCGGCGCTTGACAGGGCCTTCGCCGTGGAGCTTTACGACTTTGGCGGTCTCGCCGATCTTCACTTCACGTAACGTTTTCATTGTTCTTCTCTCCTTCTATGTGTTTTTTATGAACTTGTTCATACCATGATCTTGCGGGCCATTTCCTCGCTGATGGCCACACGGGCTTCCTTCACCTTGACGATGATGTTGCCGCTCATAGACGCCACCACCGTGGCGGTCCCGCCGGCCACAAAGCCCAGATCCTCCAGATGCTTCTTGACCTCCGGAGAACCGCCCACCTTGAGGATCAGATTCTCCGCTCCCACATCTGCCAAAGCCAAAGGCATCATGTTATTCCCTCCGTTTTCTGCGGTTAGTCTGCACTAACCTGTGTCTGAAAAAGAATGGCTGTCACTGCCGCCATTTATGCAGGAGGTTAGCCATATCTAACCAGCGGAGATAGTTTAGTACATCTAACCGCTTTTGTCAAGCCCCTGTTATCAATTTTTTTCGCCCCTTGCAAATTTGGTTAAACTATGTTAACGTATAGGTACTCTGAAACGGAACGTTGGTGAATTTTATGCAGATACTGAGGGCGTCCGAGGATTACCTGGAGGCCATGCTGATGATGCAGAAGGAGCACGGGTATGTCCGCTCCATCGACATCGCAGAGAAGCTGGGCGTGACGAAGCCCAGCGTGACGTATGCCACCAAGCGGCTGCGGGAGAACGGGTACATCACCATGGATAAGGACGGGCTCATCACCCTGACGGAGCAGGGGATGTCCATCGCCTCCAGCATGCTGGACCGGCACCATACGCTGACCCGCTTCCTGATGGCGCTGGGCGTGGATCGGGAGACGGCGGAGGCCGATGCCTGCAAAATGGAGCACGACATCAGCCAGACCAGCTTCGAGGCCATCTGCCGCCATGCGCGGGACCACCTGTAAGAGATGCGGAAAGACGCCTTTGCACGTGCAAAGGCGTCTTTTTTTGCGTTTACAGGGCTGCGAACACCACGACGCCCTTCTTTTTCAGCCAGCGGTACAGCCACACACAGGCCAGCAGTGTCAGCACGGCAAAGATGCCCATGTACGCCGCCGCGCCCAGACGCTGCCCCGCCAGCAGGAAGCCGAACAGCAGCACCAGCGCGTAGCCCCAGCCGCCCAGAAGGGTGATGGCCACGCAGGCGCTCTGCTTGATGGGCGCCAGCTCGCTGGTCCAGTGGAGGTGGGGCATCTTCAGGCCCAGCGTCAGCCCCAGCAGGGCCGAAAACGCCACGAACAGCAGGGTCAGTACCGCCATCAGCGCTGTCTCCGCCGCCGCCATGGGCAGCGCGATGACCGCGCACACCAGGCACACCAGCACCGGTATGGCCGTCAGCAGCAGTTGGAATTGCAGCTTGGCCCGCAGCACCTGCCACGGCGTCACCGGCAGGGACTGGAGCAGCCACAGGCTCTTGCCCTCCAGGGACACGGAGGGCACCGCCATGTCGTTCATGGCCGCCAGCATACACAGTGCCGCCGTCAGCATCACCGACAGGTACGCCCCCGCCTCGGCCCCCAGAGCCGCGCTCAGAGCGATGCGGATGTCGGAGCCCTTCCACAGCAGGGTGAAGCCCGCCAGCGGCATCAGCAGGACGCCCATCCCGCAGTTGAGCATGTAGTTGGGGCTGGCGGTGAAGCGGCACAGCTCCTTGCTCAGTAGCGCCGACGACACGGAGCGGCGCACCGCCGCCCTCTCCCGATAGGCCCGTTTGGCCGACTGGCCGGTGGCGGTGGCGATCCGGATGAAGCTGCGGCGCAGCAGGACCCACAGTGCCGCGAACAGTGCCAGTATCACCGCCGAGACCGTCAGCATGGCCGTAATGTCGCCGGTGCCCACCCTGCCCAGCAGGTACAGCGGATAGGCCGCACCCTTGATCCGTGCGCCGTAGACGGCGGCGCTGCGCAGCAGCTCCTGCAGCAGGTCCTCGGCTTTGAAATAGAAGAAGTAGTAAGCTCCGAAGAACGCCAGTGACAGCACCACGGTGATGAAGCTCTTATTTTTCAGCTTCTGACTGATTTTGGCCACCAGCCAGCCCAGCGCACAGGACAGCGCCAATACGAACACCGACAGCAGGAACACCAGCAGCACACCGCCGATCACGGCGGCGGCCGGTGCAGGCGTGGCCACCCAGTAGACGATGACCGCCGGCAGCATCACCACGCCGCTGTACATCAGGCCCATCAGGTACACGCCCAGCAGGCGGGATGCCATCAGGGTGTTGACGGGGATGGGCATGCTCAACAGCAGGTCGTTGTCCTTGGCCAGATACAGCCCGGAGTAGGTGTTGAACACGCTGCCGAAGGCGCCCAGCAGCGTGGCCAGCAGGGCCATCAGCGCGAAGTACAGCCAGTCCAGGCCCGCGGCGGTCAGCGGCGTACACAGGGCCGCGGACAGGACCGTGAACATGCCGCCCAGGATCACCGCCATCAGCACCGCGAACAGCACGATGTAGGCGGCCACCGCCGCCTTGGAGCGGGCCTTGTTGGTCTTGGGGTTATAGAAGTAGTTGCGGAAGATCTCCGTCAGCTGCTTTTTCAGAAGGACGCTCAGCATGTCTCGTCCTCCAGCTCCAGGAACACCTGCTCCAGGGAGTCGTCACCCTTGACCTCCTCCATGGTGCCGGAGCGGATGAGGCGGCCGCCCTTGATGATGGCCACCTTGTCACAAAGCTTCTCCGCCACCTCCAGCACGTGGGTGGAGAAGAAGATGGCCCCGCCCTGATCGCACAGCTCCCGCATCATGCCCTTCAGCAGGTGGGACGCCTTGGGATCCAGACCTACGAAGGGCTCATCCATAATAACGAGTCTGGGCCGGTGCAGCCAGGCGGCGATAATGGCCAGCTTCTGCTTCATGCCGTGGGAATAGGCAGCAATGGGCTGGGCCAGGTCGTCTGTCAGCTCGAACCGCGCCGCGTAGTCGCGGATGCGGACCTGCCGGTCTGCCGCGCTGACACCGAAGATGTCGGCGATGAAGTTCAGGTATCTGATGCCGCTCATGAATTCGTAGAGGTCGGGGTTGTCGGGGATATACGCCAGCTCCCGCTTGCAGGCCAGCGGCTCAGTCTGGATAGAGCGGCCGTTGATGGTGATGGTCCCCTCATCGAAGGGCAGGATGCCCACCGCCGCCTTCAGCGTGGTGGTCTTACCGGCGCCGTTGTGGCCGATGAAGCCGTAGATCTCTCCGGCCTGGATGTGCAGGCTCAGATCATCTACGGCTTTCTTATCGCCGTAAGTTTTGGTCAGGTGCTGGATCTTCAGCATAATACTCTCCTCTGTGCCGCGCCGCCCACAGGCGCGGACGGTCCAATGGATGGTTGCATACGAGTTAATTATACGGGCTGTCCCCTGCTCTGTCAACACAGCGGGCAGGAAGAACGGTGCGCTCCCTGAAAACGGAAGCGCACCGCCGCGTTATGCCTTGACGGGGAACGTGACGCGGATCTCCGTGCCCTTCCCCAGCTCGCTTTTCAGTTCGATGACGCCGTGGTGGTACTGGACGGCATGCTTCACGATGGACAGTCCCAGGCCCGTGCCGCCGGATGCCTTGGAATGGCTCTTGTCCACGCGGTAGAACCGCTCGAACACGCGATCCTGCTGGTCGGCGGGGATGCCGATGCCCGTATCCCGCACCACGACAGCGGCAGTACCGCCGGTACAGGATACCGACAAGTCCACGCGGCCGCCGGTAACGTTGTACTTGATGGCATTGTCGCACAGGTTATATACGATCTCGTACAGCAGGCGGCGCACGCCCTCCAGCTCCGCCGGCTGACCCTCCACCGTGACGGTCAGGTCACGGGCTGCCGCCGCAGTCTGGAGATTCTCCGCAGCCTCCCGCGTCACCTCCAGCAGGTCCACGGTCTCCGTGGGCATGGGCTCGCCCTCGTCCAGCTGGGACAGGCGGATGATGTCGCCGATCAGCGTCACCAGACGCTGGGCCTCGGAGCGGATATGTCCCACAAAGCGGGGCACGTCCTCCTGCTTCACCATGCCGTTTTCCAGCAGCTCCGCGCTGCCGATGATACCCTGCAAGGGCGTTTTCAGCTCGTGGGAAACGTTGGCGGTGAACTCCCGCCGGTTCTGCTCGGCAAAGGCGCGCTCCGTCACGTCGAACACCAGCAGCACCGTGCCCGCTGTACGGCCCTCCGTCTGGATGCGGCTGATGTCGAATTGATACTCTCTGCCGCCGCGCCGGCCGCGGAACTCGCTGTGGCCCTCCTGCGCCGCAGTGCGCAGACCGTCGCTGAGGGATACATCGCGGTCCACCGTCAGGATATCCTGACCCACACAGGCGTTGTCGGTGCCCAGCAGGCGCTGGGCCGCCGGGTTGATGCTGAGGATGGCGCCGTTCTCGTCCAGCAGCACCAGGCCCTCGTTCATGCTGCCGGTGATCTGCTGGAATTCCTCGGCCCGCTGCTTCAGTTCGTCCATCTGCCGGTCGATCTGGCGGCGCTGGTGCTCCATCCGCCGCAGCAGGGGCGCCAGCTCCTCATAGGTATCGTTCTCCAGAGGGTTCTCCAGATCCAGGCGGTTCAGAGGCTCGGTGATTCGCTTGGCCAGCCGTCCGGCCAGCACGCCGGACAGGATCAGCACCGCGATGACCAGCAGCAGCAACGGCTGCAGCATATTCAGCATCAGCACACCCGCCGTCACGCGGACGGAGGACAGGCGCAGCACCGTGCCATCCGGCAGGAGCTTGGCGTAGTATACCGTCTTTTGCAGCAGGGTACTGCTGTACCGGCTGCTCTCTCCCTCGCCGTAGGCCAGGGCCTGCCGCACCTCCTGCCGCTGGGCGTGGTTCTCCATGGCGGAGGCATCTGCCTGGGTATCGTACAGCACGGCGCCGTCCGCCGCCACCCAGGTGATGCGGTACTGGTCGGACTCCAGCTGGCGGAGGTAGTCCTCACCGCTCTGGGTCACGCCCACTGCCGCCAGGCTCAGTTCGTCCCGCAGCTGGGACTCCTGTACGCGGCCAAAGTAGCTGTACAGCACGCCCAACACCAGTGCCAGCGCCGCCAGCAGCACCACCACGCCCACCAGCAGCGTGGACCGGAAAATACGTCTTGTCATGGTATTGTTCACAGCTGCGCCCTCCATCGATAGCCCACGCTGCGCACCGTTTCGATATGCTCGCCATAGGCCCCCAGCTTCTGCCGCAGGGTGCGGATGTGCATGTCGATGGTGCGGCTCTCGCCGCAGAAGTCCATGCCCCACACCTGCTCCATCAGCTGGTCGCGGGTAAAGGCCGTACCCACGTGGGACAGGAACAGCCGCAGCAGCTGGAACTCCTTGTACGTCAGCTCCACCCGCACGCCGTCAGCGGTGACGGTGTGCTCCTTGGTATCCACGGCAAGGCCGCCGCAGCGCAGTACCTGCTGCTGTACCGGCCTGCACCGGCGCAGCACCGCCTTGACACGGGACACCAGCTCCATGACGCCGAAGGGCTTGGTCAGGTAGTCGTCCGCTCCCAGATCCAGCCCCAGTATTTTGTCATACTCCGCGCCCTTGGCCGTGGCCATGATGACGGGGATATCCCGCAGGGCGGGGTCGGCCTTCATGCGGCGCAGCAGCTGGATGCCGTCGATCTCCGGCAGCATCACGTCCAGCACCACCAGCTCCGGCCGGTCCTTCTCCAGCGCCGCCCAGAAGGCCGCGCCATCGGCAAAGCCCTCCGCGGAAAAGCCCGTGGAGTTCAGTGCGTATACTTCGATATCCCGAATACTGGCGTCGTCCTCCACGCACCAGATCATGGGTCATCCCTCCTTATGTACGCCGGTGACGGAGAACTCCACCCACTCAGCGATATTTGTGGCATGGTCGCCGATGCGCTCCAGATACTTGGCGATCATCAGCAGGTCCAGGGCCGTGCCGCCCTCCGTCGGATCGTTGGCAATGCGGTGGATCAGCGCCTGCTTGACCTGTTCGAAGTAGTCGTCCACCGTGTCGTCGTGGGCGATGACCTGCTCCGCCAGCTCCACATCCTGCCGCACGTAGGCCTCCACGCTGTCGCTGACCATGCCGATGGCGGCCTCCGCCATCTTCTGCAGCAGCACGTGGCTCTCCGCCGGTACGTCCGCCAGATACAGCACGATCTCGGAGATGTCATCGGCCTGGTCGCCGATGCGCTCCATGTCCGTGATCATCTTCAGGGCCGCGGAGATACGGCGCAGGTCGCCGGCCACCGGCTGCTGATGCAGCAGCAGCCGCAGACACAGGTTCTCGATGTCTCGCTCCTTCCGGTCGATCTCCCGATCCAGCGGCGGCACCTGCTGGGCCAGCGCCTTATTCCCTGTGGTCAGGGCCTTGGCGGCCAGCGCGATCACGCGCTCGCACAGCGCGCCCATCTCGATCAGCTCCCGATGCAGCTGGGCCAGCTGCTCATCAAAGCGGCTCCTCATCAACCAAACCTCCCCGTGATGTAATCCTCGGTCTTTTTCTGGGACGGCGTGGAGAACATGCGCTCCGTGTCGTCGTACTCGATCAGCTCACCCAGCAGGAAAAACGCGGTACGGTCCGAAATACGCAGCGCCTGCTGCATATTGTGTGTGACGATTACAATAGTGTACCGTTTTTTCAGCTCAATTGCAAGCTCCTCTATTTTCGATGTAGAGATGGGGTCCAGCGCCGACGTGGGCTCATCCATCAGCAGTACCTGCGGCTCCACCGCCAGCGCCCGGGCGATGCACAGGCGCTGCTGCTGGCCGCCGGAGAGGCCCAGTGCGTTTTTCTTCAGCCGGTCCTTCACCTCGTCCCAGATGGCCGCCGAGCGCAGGGACTGCTCCACGATCTCGTCCAGCTTGGCGCGGTTCCGCACGCCGTGGGTACGGGGCCCGTAGGCCACATTGTCGTAGATACTCATGGGGAACGGGTTGGGCTTCTGGAACACCATGCCCACCTGCCGCCGCAGCTCATTGACATCCACATCGGGTGCAAAGATGTCCCTGCCATCGTAGCGCACCGTACCCTCGATGCGCACGCCCGGCACCAGATCGTTCATGCGGTCCAGCGTCTTGAGGAACGTGGACTTGCCGCAGCCGGACGGCCCGATCAGGGCCGTGATGCTCTTTTCCGGTATCTCCATGCTGACATGGTGCAGCGCCTGGGTACTGCCGTACCACAGGTTCAGATCCTCCACCGTGATGATATTGCTCATAGGCTCCTCCGTTTCTTGAAATAGCGTCCCGTCAGGCTGGCCGCCAGATCGATGAGCAGCGCCAGCGCCATCAGGATGGCGGCGATGGCAAAGGCCACATCGAACTCACCCTGCTCCTTGGCGTAGACGTACAGTGCCACCGACAGCGTAGCGCCTGCGCCCTGCAGCGTTTCGCCCAGGCTGCCGTACAGCGCGTGGGCGAAGCCTGCGGTATAGAGAAGCGCCGCCGTCTCGCCCAGAATGCGGCCCACCGCCAGGATGCAGCCGGTGATGACGCCGTCCACGCAGCCCGGCAGCACCACCGTCCGGATGGTACGCCACTTCCCTGCTCCCAGGCCGAATGCGCCCTCGCGGTAGCTCTGGGGTACGGTCTTCAGGCTCTCCTGCGTGGTGCGCATGATGGTGGGCAGGTTCATGATGACCAGCGTCATAGCGCCGGCGATCAGGGATTTCTTCATACCCAGAAATTGACAGAAGAACATCTGGCCCACCAGACCGTAGATGATGGACGGGATGCCGGACAGCGTCTCCGCCGCGTACTCAATGACCGCCACCAGCTTCCGGTTGCCCGCGTACTCCGTCAGGTACACCGCCGCGCACACACCTACCGGCAGGACGATCAGCAGCGTGGTCAGCACCATGCAGACGGTGCTGATGATGTCCGGCAGGATGCCGATGGTGTCGTCCAGATAGCTGGGCTTGGTGCTCAGCAGCTGCCACGACAGGTTTGGCACACCCTTGGCCAGCACGTAGATGATGAGGAACGCCGCCAGCGCGCAGGTGATGACCGCGCACAGCACCATCAGTCCCCGCATCACAGCGCCCCAGACCCTGCGGCGGGCGGTAAAATTCGTCTTGTCCATGTCTTACTTCTCCTTACTGCGCTTCAGGAAAAAATTCAGCGCCGCGTTGATGAGCATGATGAACAGGAACAGCACCAGCGCGATGGAAAACAGCGCCTGCCGCTGCAGGCCCGCCGCCGCGTACCCCATCTCGCTGGCCACGGCAGTGGTCAGGAACCGCACGCTCTCAAACAGCTTCGGCATATTGGGCACGTTGCCGGACACCATCATCACGGCCATGGCCTCGCCGATGGCGCGGCCCACACCCAGCACCACCGCTGCCGCGATACCGCTGCGGGCGGCGGGGACGGACACCTTGAACCATGTCTCCGTGGCCGTGGCGCCCAGCGCCAGTGATGCGTCCTCGTACTCCCGCGGTACCGCCTCCAGTGCCGTCATGGCCACGTTGATGACGGACGGCAGGATCATGATGGCCAGCACGATGATGGCCGCCAGCAGACCGGAGCCGTCAGGAATGTGGAATAGCTTCCGGATGCCCGGCACCAGCACCAGCATGCCCACCAGGCCGTACACCACCGACGGGATACCCGCCAGCAGGCTCACCGCCGAGGACACCACCGCTTTCAGACGCGGCGGCGCCATTTTCGCCAGAAACACGGCTGTCATGAATCCCACCGGTACGCCCAGCAGGATGGCCCCTGCCGTGCCGTACACGCTGGTGAGGATGAAAGGCAGGATGCCGAACTGGGGCGTGGCCGCGTTGGAATCCCACACCTTGCCGAACAGGAACTTCACCAGTCCGATCTCCCGAATGGCGGGGATGCCGGAAATGATGAGGTAGACTGAGATCAGCAGCACACACCCCACCGTTACCAGACCCATCAGCAGGAACCAGCCGTGTATGGTGTTTTCCAGAACTCGTTTTACTTTCATGTGCGTACCTCCGCATACGGGGCAAGGCGGCGCCCGTCGCCGAGCGTCGCCTGCCGCGCCTTACTTTCAGTTGGCCGCTACTGCGCCGGCCTTGGCGATGATGTCTGCCGCATCAGCGGAGGTGGCGTAGTCGAAGAAGGACTGTGCCGCAGCGGAGAGGGCCTTGCCCTCCACCGTCACCAGCACGAAGGGACGCTGCACCGGATAGCTGCCGTCCTTGACGGTGGTCTCGCTGGGGGTGACGCCGTCCACACTCAGGGCCTTCACGCTGTCCTTGATGGCCGCCAGAGAGGCGTAGCCGATGGCATCGGGGTTCTGGCTCACGGCGGTGATGACATCGCCGGTGGAGGTCAGCTCCTGACGGTACTGGCACTTATCCTTGGTGCCGGTGATGGACTCGAAGCCGTCGCGGGTACCGCTGGCCGCCTCGCGGCCGATCAGCACCACCTCGGCATCGCTGCCGCCCACGTCCTTCCAGTTGGTGATCTCGCCGGTGTACAGCTTGGCGATCTGCTCGATGCTCAGGTCGCTGACGGGGTTGTCGGGGTGGACGATGATGGCGATGCCATCGTAGGCCAGCACGGTTTCCTTCAGGCCGGCCGCCTTCTCCTCGTCCTTCAGGGCGCGGGAGGAAAGGCCGATGTCACAGGTACCCTCCTGCACGGCGGTGATGCCTGCGCCGGAACCGGTGGGATTGTAGTTGACGGTAACGTCCTTGTTGGCCGCCATGTAGGACTCGCTCAGCGCGCCGATGACCTTCTCCATGGAGGTGGAACCGTCGGTGGAGACGGTGCCGCTGACAGAGGCGGCAGGGGTATCACTGGCGTCGCCGCCGTTGTCGTTGTTGCTGCTGTTGTTATCGGTCTGATTGCCGCAGCCGGCCAGCAGAGCCAGCGCCATGACAGCGCTCAGTGCAAATGCAAGGATCTTTTTCATATTCGTACCTCGTTTCTTCTTTGATTTCGGATGTCCCTTACAGTTCACAGAATACGGCGGGCAGGTAAAATGAAAAAGCGTCCTCGTGTAAAATCCACGTAAAATCGCCCATCTGGCCAAAAAAGGGCAGAAATATCCCCCATGCTGCTGCACGGGGGATGTTTTTTGTCCTTATACGCGGACGATGTAGCCGTCCTTTCTTTTTGCCGCTTCGTGAATGGCGCCCGCCGGATAGCCCAGCGCGATACTGCCGACGCCCCGCAGCGTTTCCGGAAGGCCCCATGCCTGTAAAAGCGCCTTGCCCTCTTCGCTGTCGAAGATCTCCCGCTCTCTGTGTACCCAAACGGAGCCCAGGCCCAGGGATGCGGCGGCCAGCATCATATTCTCCAGCACGCAGCTGCCGTCCTCCACAAAGGTATTGGCCGTGCCGTCCGCCAATACGAGGATGATGACCGGCGCTCCATAATAGGGATCGGAGTCGCTGCCCAGCACCGCCGCGTTCAGCTCCGAGATCTTCTGGCGATAGCCCTCGGATGTCACTGCGATGATGGTCGGGGACTGGCGGCCGCGGCCGGTAGTCGCGTAGGTTCCCGCCTCCAGCACCGCCTGCAGCAGCTCCTCCGGCACGGCGTCGGGGCGATATGCGCGGACCGTCCTGCGGGACTTGATGGTTTGCAGCACTTCGTTTGTCATAAGTGTTCTCCTTTCTCTGCGGCAGCCGGATCCGACCGTCGCCATTCTGTGTCGTTTTCCCGTGCAAAAATGCGCAGGGAGAGGCCCTGTTACAAAGCCTCTCCCCTGCGTAATTTCATACGATCAGCGGCAATTACTTGCCCATGTTCATCTGAGCAGCGACCTCAGCGGCGAAGTCCTCCTGCTTCTTCTCGATGCCCTCGCCGGTCTGGAAGCGCACGGCGTCCACGAACTTCACGGAGCCGCCCAGCTTCTTGGCAGCGTCGGCCACGTACTTTTCCACGGAACCCTGGAAGATGTCGCTGCGGACGAACTCCATCTGCATCAGGCAGTTCTCCTCGTAGAACTTGTTCATCTTGCCCATGACGATCTTTTCCTTCACGGCCTCGGGCTTGGAGGCCATCTTGGGATCGGTGTCCATCAGGGCCAGAGCGATCTTCTTCTCCTCAGCCAGCACCTCGTCGGTGACCTGGGCCTTATCCCAGAAGCGGGGATTCAGGGCCGCGATCTGCATGGCGATGTTCTTGCCGATCTCGGTGGCGTCGATATCGCCCTCCACGGCCAGATTCACCAGCACGCCGATCTTGCCGCCGGCATGGACATAGCCCACGCTGGTGTTCTCGGCGAAGCGGACGAAGCGGCGGATCTGCAGGTTCTCACCGATGGACATGACCTTCTCGGGCATGGTCTCGGAAACGGTCAGGTCGGAGCCGACATACTTGCAGTTCATCAGGGCGTCCACATCGGCGGGATCCTGCTCGGCGATGACCTTGGCGATGTCCTTGACGAAGGCCACGAACAGGTCGCTCTTGGCGCAGAAGTCGGTCTCGCAGTTGACCTCCACCACGACGCCCACGCCGTTCTCGGTGAGTGCGTAGGACATGCCCTCGGCGGCGATGCGGCCGGCCTTCTTGGCAGCCTTGGCCAGACCCTTCTCACGCAGCCACTCAACAGCCTTATCCATATCGCCATCGCACTCGACGAGCGCCTTCTTGCAGTCCATCATGCCCACGCTGGTCATTTCGCGCAGGGTCTTTACATCAGCGGCAGTAAAAGCCATTTTTATATCCTCCTGTAAAATATGATTGAAAAAGGGGCAGGGACACTTCCCTGCCCCGTGAGATACGCGGTGTGATTCCGGACTTACTCAGCGTCCTTGGCCTCGGCGGCCTCCTCGTTCTGCTCGCCCTGGCGGCCCTCGATCATGGCGTTGGCCATCACGGAGGCGATCAGCTTGATGGCGCGGATGGCGTCATCGTTGCCGGGGATGGGATAGTCGATCTCATCGGGATCGCAGTTGGTATCGGCGATGGCCACAACGGGAATGCCCAGACGGTGCGCCTCGGCGATGGCGTTGCGCTCCTTGCGGGTATCCACGATGAACAGAGCGCCGGGCAGCTTCTTCATTTCCTTCACGCCGCCCAGATACTTCTCCAGCTTCTCGATCTCGCCCAGGTGCTTGATGACTTCCTTCTTGGGCAGCATATCGAAGGTGCCGTCGGCCTGCATGGTCTTCAGCTGGTTCAGACGGTCGATACGGGTACGCATGGTCTTGAAGTTGGTCATCATACCGCCCAGCCAGCGGGCGTTGACGTAGTACATGCCGCAGCGGGTAGCCTCATCCTTGATGGCCTCCTGCGCCTGCTTCTTGGTGCCCACGAACAGCAGGGACTGGCCGCTCTCGGACAGCTGACGCACGAAGGCATAAGCCTCCTCCAGCTTCTTCACGGTCTTCTGCAGGTCGATGATATAGATGCCGTTGCGCTCGGTGTAGATATAGGGAGCCATCTTGGGGTTCCAGCGACGGGTCTG
>ERZ1673734.1835-NODE-1835-length-13031-cov-11.586853_pt1 | contig 13031 bp, 9 predicted proteins | sample MGYA00580199_ERZ1673734 | MGnify/ENA primary metagenome ERZ1673734 (study PRJEB41218, sample SAMN15661742) | gut metagenome | host: Homo sapiens | place: Canada: London | collected 2015-08-20/2019-03-30 | study: EMG produced TPA metagenomics assembly of...
AGTATAACGTTATCTGAATGTAAGCCAAACGGGCAGTCACTCAAAATGGGTGACTGCCCGTTTTTATTTTGCTGCACCGCAGGGGCCGGGCATACCAGGCCCGCAGCTGTACGGCTATTGTGCTTGTATGGAAAGGCCCCTACCTCTCTGCAATTACCGCGCTCCCGCCAGCTTCCTTTGCATCGTTTCCAAATGCAAACAAAAAAAGGCGCAGCCGGGGCGTTGGGCCCGGCTGCGCGGTAATTTACAAATTGTTCATAGGAAAAACATAGTTTTTTAGCAGTTATCCGGTAGTATATAGGCACAGGGTTACGGAGCCGCAACCGTAATTCTGGAACATGATTCCTCCTCACACAAACCGATACCCCAAGCCCTCATCCGGAGCCGCAACCGGATGGGGGCGATTTTTTTGTTGGGGCGAGAGAGCGGCGGCGGGAGGCTGCGGAGGGGTCAAGACCCCTCCCTACGGGGCAAAAGATACATGGGCGGTAATGGCAAGGTGGAGGGCCGGGCATGCCCGGCCCCTACGGGGTGCCCCAAATGGGTTGCGGACGAGAGGGGCAAGGGAGGGCGGCAGCCCTCCCCTTTGCCGTGGGCGGGGGTTACCGTTCCCGGTTCACCTCCTTTTCCACGCCGTGCCAAACCCGATGACGCTTGCGCAAAACGCGGCGGCCAGCGCTTCTATGGGGAAGCCGTCCCCGGTTTGCGGCAGCGCCGCCGGGGCGGCAGCCTTCACGGTCCGTGTGCCAGCCTTCGCGGCTGACGCAGTCACCGCTGCCGCGGCGGTCTCCGGCGGGTCATACCGGTTCACAAACAGCACGCCGTCAGCCTTCGCGGTCTCCCCGCTGCGCACGGCCCAGAGCCCGGCGGCAAGACCGCCGTCCGGGCGGCCCGTCACCCGGACCGTGACCGTGTAGCTGTGCGCATCGTAGGTCGTGTGGGCAGCACCGCCGCTGCGCTCGGCAACCAGATACCGGTAATCCCCCGGCTCGTCAAAGGCGAAGCCCGTAAAATACACGGTGCCGCCGTTTTTTACGGTCAGGGCACGCTGCACAGGCGCGGGGGCCGCGTCCAGCGGCGTCAGCTCCACCGTATAGACGGCGTCCGCCGCCGCGCCGTCGGTGCGGACACTGACGGGGATCGCCGTGCCCGCCCGCGCAGCCGCCACGGGCAGCGGGCAGAGCAGCGCCAGCAGCAGGGCCGCTGCGGGCAGCCAGCACCGCAGGGCCGTTTTGCCAAAGGTCATTGCATTTCATCTCCTTCTTTCAGGGGGCAGAGCCGTCCCAGCACGACGACCCGCCCGTTTGTCTCGCTCCCGGCGCAGGTCGAAAGCGCCACCAGCCGGTCCTGCGCCGTCACACCGATGTCCCGTTGCTGCACGGCCTGCGCCGCCGCATAGTCCAGCAGCGCCCCCACGTCGTCGGGGTAACGCTCCGGCGTGTAAATGGCGGTATCGTAGGCATCAGTCACCACACAGGCGAACAGCTCGATCGTATAGGCAGCGTCTGGCAGACTTATGCTGCCCGCGGGGTGCGCGGCAAAATAGTCTGCCTCCGCAAACCGCGCCACATCGCCGAACATCGCGCTGTTGTCCATGTGGTGGCCGTAAATCACCGTGTACGGGTCGGTCAGGTCGGCGGCGCAGCGGCTGTCGAGAAAAATCGCGCCCGACAGGGAAAAATTCCCGTAGACGTCGCGGTTGACGTAGTCCATGTTCGTCGCACCCTGCACAACGGGGTAGTCGATGCCCGTGCCGTCCACCGTCAGCCAGCCGCAGACGTCGGGGTTGACGGTTTGCAGCCCGGCCAGCGTCGGGTTGTCGGCAGCCGGTGCGGCGGGCTTATACTGCAAAAGCTCCGCGCCCACAAACGCCCCGCGGCGCAGCGCGGCGTCCTGCCAGAGCGCGAACCCGCCGAAGGCCAGCAGCGCCAGCATCAGCAGCCCGGCCAGCGCACTGACCAGCCGTGTGCCCAGGCGTGCCAGCCGCGCCGCACGGTCCAACATCAATCCTCACGGCGGCGCTTGCGGAAGAACACCAGCCCGCTGCCCGCGGCCAGCGCCAGCATCGCGCCGTAGGGGGCGGCGTCCAGCAGCAGGCCGGTGGGGGCAATCGAGCTGCGGGTATTCGTGACGGTCAGGGCCGTGTCGGCGGCACCCACCGTCTGCGTGGGCAGGGCCCTTTCGGTGCTCAGCGTCTCGCCGTCCAGCGTCCAGGCCGTCGTATACTTCTCAGCGTCCAGGCCGCTCTCGGTGATCGTGTAGGCCGCGCCGGTGGGCAGGCCGGTCACCTCGATCACATCGCCGCCCCGGATCGTCTCCGAGAAGCTGACCTTGCCGTTTGTAAAAGGCTTCACCTCGGCACCGCTCGTCACACCCGCCGCGCTTGTGGTTTGGACCGTGACCGACGCCATGCGGCTCGGGTCTGCGTCCGGGTCGGTGATCTCCAGCGTGAAGATAAAGTGGTCGGTGTAGTCGGCCCAGTCGCCCGCCAGCGCCTTGGTCACGGTCAGACCGTGGGTCGTGTAGGTATTGGTGATGAGGTCGCTCTTGGTATTGTCATCGAGCGAGGTCAGCGTAGCGTAGTCAATCTTAAACGTTGCACCGTCCGGGTCGGACGTATTGTCGTTGACAACGCGCACCTTTAGCAGGTAGGTCGCCGTCGTGGCGGTCAGGCCGTGGATACCGGGGTCGCGCTCGGTCAGGTGGTAGTAGTAGATGCCGGGGGCCTCGAACTTCGAGGTGTCAAAGCCGACGCTTACATCGCTCTCCTTGTTGGCAATGCCGCCGTCATCCGCCGCAAACGTGGCGGTGATGTCGCTTCCGTCCAGCTGATCCACGCTGCCGACATAGTTTTTCTCTCCGTCGTCGGGCAGGTCGCTCTCGTCGGCGGCGGTGACGTCAAAGGCAATCGTGCCCGTGATGCCGCCCGCGCCCGCGGCGTTCGTCACGTCGATGGCCTTGCGGAAGGTGATGCTGCCGGTGGTCGTGGTCAGGGTCTCTGCCGCAAACGCCGTGGCGGAGAGCGCACCCGCGAGCAAAGCAGCGGTCAGAACGGCGGAAATCTTGATGGTGTTCATACGTATGTGGTCCTTTCGGGGTGGTGTATGGTTATGTGGGTGGTTGCCGGTAGGTCGGCCCTCATCCGCCGCTGCGGCGGCACCTTCCCCCGCGGGGGAAGGCTTGGGGCTGGGTGCCTTCCCCTGCGGGGGAAGGTGGCCGAGGCCCCGCCCGAGGCCGGATGAGGGCCGAGTGTATCTCTGCACCCTTCCTCTCTATAGTCTCTAAATCTCATTCCTCCTCACAATCGCAATGACCCGCCCGGCGATATTTTCTGCCGTCACCGGGCCGTACCGGCGGCTGTCGGGCGCACCCTCGCGGGCGTCGCAGAGGATAAAATACTCGCCGTCGGCCAGGGTCAGGGGGTAGGTCACGTCACTGTCGTAGCGGGGGGTCGTCTCGTAAATGTCCGGCTCGGCCACAAGGCTGCCGTTGATGCGCAGCAGCGCGTTTTCTGTCACCTCCACGGTGTCGCCGCCGCGGGCCGCAACACGCCCCGTGCAGCGCCGGTCATCCTGTGTAAAGACGACCACCTCCCCCGCTGCAAAGCTGCGCGGCAGCCGGTAGTAGAGCAGCAGGTCGCCGGGCTTGAGGTGCGGGTACATCGTGTCGTCCGGCTGGATCGCCAGCCCGAACACGACGCCGAACAGCACCAGCAGCAGTGCGGCCAGCGCCCCGGCGCGCAGAAAAAACTCCTTCACGTCCGCCAGCGCACGGCGGCGCTGTGTCTCGTTCACGGTGCAGCCTCCCTTCGGCGGCGGCAGACCACGACCAGCGCCGCGCCCGCCGCCAGCAGCCAGACTGCCGGGGCCGCGTCCTGCGCAAGACCCGTGGGCGGCACGCCGTCCTTATTGTTGACGCAGGTCAGCGCCGCGTCGCCGGTCAGGGTCGCGGTATAGCTGCTGCCCAGCGTGACGCTGCTGCCGTCGTCCATTGTCGTTTCGTAGTCGGTCAGCTCCTCCTCGGTGACGGTCACGGTCTGGCCGGGCTTCAGATGCCCGATGACGATGCTGCCCTTGTGCGGGATCGTGAAGCCGTCCGCGGTCAGCGCCGCGCCGCCGTAGGGCTGCACATAGGGGGTATCCGCGGTGACCGCCGCGCCGTCAATGGCCGCCGCAAACGCAAAGCCGCGGCGCGTGTCGCCCATGCCGCCCGTGACCTGCTTGGTCACGGTGACGCGCAGGAACGGCGCGTAGGTGTTGGTGATGACAGCCTCCCCCACGCCGCCGGACGGCACCTGCACCGTCCCGGCCGCCGCGGCGGCGGTGGTCGTGCAGTACCAGCCGGCTAAGTCGGGGTGGTCGGTCTCGGTCACGGTGTAGCTGCCCACGGGCACATCCTCCACCGTTACGCTGTGCAGCCCCTTGAGCGGCACGGTCAGTGCGCCGGGCGCGTCCAGCGTGACGGTGCGGGCCGTGCTGTCGTCATAGACCAGCGTATAGCTGCCGATGGGCAGGCTGCCGACGGTGAAGGTGTTCGTCACGGCCTCGGCCTCATCGCGCAGGGCCGTGTCGTCCACGGCCTTCGTCAGCCGCAGGCTGCCGGTCTGCCGGGCGTAGGTGTTCTCAAAATCGGCGTAGGTCGTGCCGTTTTGCAGCAGCATTATGTTGGCCAGCGTCGGCGGGTCGCCCGCGGGCTGCAGCACGTCGCCGTTGACGGCGGCGCGGCTCGCCAAATAGAGCACCGCCGCGGGGGCGGCGTGGGCGGTCTCGGTCACGGTGTAGGTGTAGGGTGTGCCGCTCTCCGACGCCATAGGCAGATCCTGTATGGTATAGCTGCACTGGGCCGGGTCGGTGCCGATGGTCATATCCGCGCCGCTTATGACGGCCACAGCCGTGCCGTCGGAGCGGGTCACGGTGAAGGTCAGCCCCGCGCGCACGGCGGTCAGCTCGTCGGCGGTCAGGCTGCCCGCCAGCGTCTTGCGCAGCGTCAGGTTGGCGTGCCCGGCCACGGGCGGCGCAGGCTCGGTGCTGAACCAGACCTTGTCCAGCAGGTTGCCCTCGCGCCGGTCCCCCTTGCCGCTGGACAGCGCCAGGAAGAAGAACCGGCTGACATACTGCCCCGCCCGGACCGTGTAGTCGCCGCTGTGGACGCCCCACTGGTCGCTGCCGTCGGTGATCTCACCGCCGACCATGAAGCTGCGGATGGGGACCTCCTCGCCGTTGTATTGCACGGTCCGGTCCAGCGCCGCGCGCACCAGAAGTCCCCTGTTGTCGTCCTCGCTGGAAACGCCCGCCAGAATGTCGGTGATCTGCGCTGCCACATCCACCGGCGCGATGAGCAGCGCCATCGAGTCCTGCATACCCCTGCCGCGGGCGCGGTGGGCCAGCGACCAGTGCAGCGTGGTGCCGGGCGCGGTCAGCACATCCTGATACAGTGCGCCGTAGGCCTCGCAGTTCAGCTCGGCAAACTGCCAGCCGTCGTAAGCGCCGTCGATGCTGTAGCTGGCCTCGGGGTAGTTCCGCGTGCCGTTATAGCTGCGGTTGGAGCCGTCCGCCAGCTCAATGTACAGGCCGGCGCTTCCGGTTTTCCAGTGCCTGGCCACGCCGGTGGTCTGCCAGACGATGCCCCCTTCCCCCGACGGGTACTGGGTAAAGAAGGTGCCGGTCTCACCGTCCGGGGAATAATACAGCCGGGATGCGGGCGTATTGTTGTCTTTGTCGTGATACGCCTTCAGCCCGGCAATATCCGGCGTTTCAAAGCTGCCGTTCTGCAGCTGGATGCAGTAGGGCACCTGCATGGCCGCGGCGGTGAGTTTTGCGCCGTCGGTGCCGGTGACCTCGACCTTATAGTACAGCCGTTCCGCATCCCTGACACCGGCAATGCAGGCATCCAGCGCAGCGTTCAGCCGGTGCTCGCTGCCCGGCGTGATGTTCCACGCATCGCCGGAGCAGAGCTGCTGCGGGACCTCCTCCCAGTTGGTGCCGTCCTTGCTGCGGTACCAGGTGTACACAGCGCCGTCGAGTCTGTCCGTGCTGCCGTTGACCTTCGCTGTAAAGCAGCCGTCGGTCCGAATGCTGTCCACCAGCTCTGCGCTTGTGACAACGGCAGTCTGCGCCGCGGTGTCGGGCGCGGCGAGCAGCGTATCCATCACGAGGGTGCGTGCGGTCTCGGGCGTTGCCGCGGGGTCAGCCGCCGGGGTCGGCTCCGCCTCCATTTCGGGTTCCGGTGCAGGCGGGTCCGGGTCGGCGGGCGCAATCGCCGCCGCAGGCTCCGCCGGGGCGGGCAGCTCATCCGCCGCAAACACAGCGTTGGCCATGCCTGCCGCCATACAGCAGGCCAGCAGCACAGCCAACAGACGTTTTTTCATGTACGGTTCCTCCTTTGCTGGTTTCCCGCGCGGGGCTTGTCTCCCCGCCGGGTCAATTGGGAGTATACCGTCCGCCGCCCGCGGAACACGTCGAGGGCTGCTTTCTTCCAAAAGGTTACAAAAAAGACGCACCACGGATGTTTTTCCGTAGTGCGTCTTTTCTGTATTCACTTCTGCCCTGTAGGGGCCGGGCATGCCCGGCCCTGCACCTTTCCGCAAGCGCCCGCCTATGGGACACCTGCGGGCCGGGCATGCCCGGCCCCTACTGTCTCTGCAATGGGGAAATGCGCTGTAAGGGCACACTGGCGGGCCGGGCATGCCCGGCCCCTACCGCTCGGCTGGGGGATACAGCACCGCTCCCCCGCTTTACACCACCGTCACCAGCGTCTCACAGTCGCCGGTCACGGCGTACTTGCCGCTGCCCGCGGGGATAAAATAGCTTTCGCCTTTTTTGACCTTCACGGTCTCGCCGCCGCAGGTCAGCGTGCCCGCGCCGTCGGTGATGAGCAGCGAGACAAAGCTCTTTTCGTCAGCCGCACCGTCAAACGCGCCTTTTTTCGCGTCCACCGTGAAATACTCGCACTGCGCGAGATGGCTGCCGAAATCGTGCTTTTGCGGCGGCGTGCGGCGGGTCACGTCCAGCGCCTTTTCAATGTGCAGGGCGCGGGGCTTGCCGTCCGCACCGACGCGCCCGTAGTCGTAGACGCGGTAGGTCACGTTGGAGTTCTGCTGCACCTCGGCAATGACGATGCCCTTGCAGATGGCGTGCAGCGTGCCGGACGGGATAAAAAAGCAATCCCCTTTATGCACCGGCACGGCGTTCAGGACCTCGGTCAGGGTGTTATTTTTGATGCGCTCCGCAAACTCCTCTTTGGAGATTTCGTGCGTAAAGCCGTAGTAGAGATACGCCCCCGGCAAGCAATCCAGCACATACCACATCTCGGTTTTGCCGTACTGGTGTTCGTTTTTCAGCGCGTAGTCGTTGGACGGGTGTACCTGAATGGACAGGTTGTTGCTGGCGTCGATGAACTTTGTCAGGATCGGGAACTGCTCAAATTTTGCGCAGTCCGTGCCCAGGGCTTCGGGGTGCGCGGCCACGTAGTCCGCCAGCGTCGTGCCGTCGGGCAGATAGCTCGGGCCGTCCGGGTGGCAGGACAGCACCCACGCTTCGGCCAGCGGTTCAAGATCGCTCTTGATGCCGAAATCGGTGCGCAGGCAGCTGCCGCCCCACAGATAATCCTTGCAGCTCGGAGTCAATTTCAGAATTGCCATACCATTCACGCTTTCATCATGTCCGCGGCGGCTTTGGCCAGCGCGGCGTTCACGGCATCGGCGGCTGCCTCACTGTCGCCGACGGCGGAAAGATAAACTTTAATTTTCGGCTCGGTGCCGGAGGGGCGGACCATCAGCTTATGCCCGCCGTCCAGATGGTATTCCAGCACGTTGGCGCGGGGCAGGCCGGTGCCGTCGGTGTCGTAGTCCACGACGGACTCCACCTTGTACCCGGCAATGTCCTCCGGGGCGTTGACGCGCAGCTTCTTCATCAGCTCCTGCATCGTGTGCATGCCGCTCTCGCCCTCAAAGGCAAAGCTGCACAGCGCATTGCGGTAGTAACCGAACTCCCTGTACAACGCCTCGATGGCGTCCAGCAGCGTCTTGCCCTGCTGGGCGTACCAGGCCGCGGCCTCGCAGACCAGCAGCGTCGCGTTGACAGCGTCCTTGTCGCGGACGTGGCCGCCGGACAGGTAGCCGTAGCTCTCCTCAAAGCCGAAGATATAGCGTTCGGGACGCCCCTCGGCCTCCAGCTTTCCGATCTGCTCGCCGATGAACTTAAAGCCGGTCAGGGTGCGGCGCAGCTCGACGCCGTATTTTTTTGCCACCGGCGCTGCCATATCGGTGGAGACAATCGTCGTTACCGCCACGGGGGCGGCGGGCATCGTGCCCTGTGCCAGACGGGTGCGGCAGATATAGTCCAGCAGGATGATACCCATCTCGTTGCCGGTAATCAGGCGGTAGCCGCCCTTGCCGTCGGGCACGGCGGTGCCGCAGCGGTCACAGTCGGGGTCGGTGCCCAGCAGCAGATCGGGGCGGACCTTGTCGCACAGCTCCAAGCCTTTTTGCATAGCTTCGCGGATCTCGGGGTTTGGGTAGGGGCAGGTCGGGAAGTCGCCGTCGGGCTTTTCCTGCTCGGGCACAACGGTCACATGGGTCACACCGAGCTTTTTCAGCAGCTTTTTCACACATTCCAGACCCGTGCCGTTCAGCGGGGTGTAGACGAGCTTGAGCGCGTCGATGCCCGCGCCGTCGCCGACGCGCTGGTCATAGACAGCCTGCACAAAATCATCGAGGCATTTTTCGTCAATTGTCACAATGCGGCCCGCGGCGGCGGCAGCGTCAAAATCTGCCAGCCGGACATCGTCAAAGCAATCAATTTTTTCGATAGCTGCCAGAATTTTCTCGGCAGCCTCCAGCGTGATCTGGCAGCCGTCCGCGCCGTAGACCTTGTAGCCGTTGTACTTAGCGGGGTTGTGGCTGGCCGTCACGCAGACGCCCGCGCCGCAGCCGAGGTACCGCACCGCCCACGAAAGCGCAGGGGTCGGCTCAAGCCGGGGGTACATGCAGGCGGTAATGCCGTTCGCGGCCAGCACGCGGGCGGTCTCGCGGGCGAACAGCGCACCGTTATAGCGGCTGTCATGGGCGATGGCTACCTTTTTGGGCAGGCCGGACGCATTGAGGTAGTCCGCCAGCCCCTGCGTTGCCTTGCGCACGGTGTAGAGGTTCATCCGGTTCGTGCCCGCGCCGATCACGCCGCGCAGGCCGCCGGTGCCGAATTCCAGATCGCGGTAAAAGCGGTCCGTGACGGCGTCGCTGTCGCCCGCGATGGAGACGAGCTCGGCTTTGACGGCGTCGTCCAGATCCGGCTGGGCAAGCCAGCGGTTATAGAGATCGTTTGTATTGTTCATGGAGTTTCTCCTTTATCTTTCCTTGGGTCCTGCGGGCAGCCGCAAGCCGCCCGCCTCTCTATTATCTTGCATTTTTACCGCTTTTGCAAGTACCAAATCTTTGTCGGCACCGCCGGATTTTCCGGTCCAGACTGTCAAAAAATTGCATTCCTGCCTTATTGCGTATGTAGGGGCGACCATTGGTCGCCCGCCAACTTACCGCAGCAACGCATTTTTCCGGGTGGTTTGCTTACAAGGCAAACGGGCACGGGCGAGCAATGCTCGCCCCTACAAGAGTTTTTCGACAGTCTGCACCGGATTTTCTGGTCAGCCCTGCCAGACACCTTTTATTGCCTCCGCTTCACTTTCCGCCAGCGCCGGGGCGCCGGAATTGGCAAACAGGCTGCCGTAGCGATAGAGTCCCGCGCCCTGCACCCCTAAGCGGGCAAGCAAAGCCAGCTGGTCGGCCAGCGCACGGCCGGAAAACCACTCGGAGCCGGCATCGGACCCATCCCCTGCGCCGACGCGGTAGGCCCCCAGCCCGGCGTACAGCTTCACGCCCGCCGCGCGGGGCAGCGCGGCCCACGCGGCGGCCAGCTGCTCAAAGCTGTGCGACGCATCGCCGTTTTTTATATATTCCTGCCCCCAATAAAGCTGGGGCATCAGGTAATCCACAGTCCCCTGCCGCAGCCAGCGGGCCGCGTCGCTGTATTGCAGGGTGTAGTTCTGCTCCGGGTCGCCCGCCGGGGCTGCGCCGAACCGCACGCCGTACCGCCGGGCCGCGGCGTGGCAAAGCTCCATCAGGGCGTTCACGTTCTCCCGCCGCCAGTCGTCCTGCGTCCGTGTGCTGCCGCTGGCCGCGTAGTCCGCCGCGTCAAAGGCCGGGTCGGTGGTGGGGTAAAAATAGTCGTCAAAGTGGATGCCGTCCACAGCGTACCTTGCGCACAGTTCCCCCACCCCGTCGGCAATGTACTGCCGCACGTCCGCGCTGGCGGGGTCGAGATACGCGCCGGTGTCGGTGTACCTGACCCAGTCCGGGTGCAGCCGCGCCGGGCTTGCACTGCACAGCGCCGGGGTCTGCCCGGCCTGGATGCGGTAAGGGTTGACCCAGGCTTCCAGCTGTAAGTCCCGCGCGTGGGCGGCGTCCACCAGCAGTGCCAGCGGGTCAAACCCGGGGTCCTGCCCCTGCGTGCCGGTGCAGAGGTGGCTGAACGGAAAGTAGTCGCTGGGGTAGAGCGCATCGCCGAAGGGCCGCACCTGCGCCAGCACGACGGTTGCGCCAATCGACTGTATATTGTCCAGCATTGTGCCGATTGCCTGCGTGAACGCCTCCGCCGACGAGAAATCGACCTGCTCCCATTCCAGATAGCTGACCCACACAGCGCGGTAGGGCGCGGCGGCCCGGGCGACGGCGGTTGGGGTGGGGGTCGGCGCCGCGGCGGGGGCCGGGACAGCCTTTTGCGGCAGTGCAAGCAGCGGCGCAAGCAGAAAGACGGCCATTATAAATAAGTAGAATCCGATCCGACGCATGGCATGTACCTCCTGCGGTATGTATATGCGGGGCGGGCAGCGGGTAGGACAGGGCCGCCGGGAGGCTATCCGTTGCCGGGCGGTCATGGGGTCCCCCTTTGCCACATTGACAAAAAACGCCCTGCAATGCTATAATGTTCTTATATGTAACACAATTTTTATCTACCCATTCCTTCACACAAAGGCGGAAGCACTATGACCAGAGAACAGGTCGAAACGGAAATGGCCCAATACCGCACCATCTTTACTGTGGTGCGGCTGCTGGATGCTGCGCAGGTCGGCGGCGAGGAGTCCGTCAACAGCTTTTGCAGCTGCTACAGCTATTGGGGCAAAAGCACCCCCTGCCGGAACTGTATCTCCCGGCAGGTGCTGGAGGATCACCGCCAGCGCACCAAGCTGGAATACATGGGCAGCGAGGTCTTTCAGGTCACCGCCGTCTACCGCGAGGTCGACGGCGTTCCCTGTGTCATGGAGCTGGTCCAGAAGCTGGACGGCGAGACCCTCATTGACCCCGAAAACGGGGACCGCCTGATAGACAGCATCACGAGCTACCACACCAAGCTCTACCACGATGCACTGACCGACAGCTACAACCGCCTCTACTTTGAGGACGAACTCAAGGACAAGACCGACCCCGCCGGTGTGGTCGTGATGGATCTGGACGACTTTAAATTGATCAACGACACCTACGGCCATCAGGCCGGCGACATGGCGCTGCGCACCTGCGTTGACGTGGTGCGCGCCAGCATCCGCAAATCGGACGTGCTCATCCGCTACGGCGGCGACGAATTCCTGCTGGTGCTGCCGGGCATTGAGCGCGCGGCGTTCCTGGCCAAGCTGGACCGCATCCGGGCGCAGCTGCACGCTGCCAGCGTGCCGGGGTATTCCCGTCTGCAGCTGTCCTCCAGCATCGGCGGCGTGATAACGCAGCCCGGCGAGACCGTGGAGCAGGCAGTCTCCCGCGCCGACAAGCTGATGTACCAGGCCAAGAACCACAAAAACATGGTCGTGACCGAGGACAACGCCCGGGACGGCGCTTTGAGCGCTGCCGGGCGCGAAAGCCATTCCCGCCAGAGCATTTTAATTGTGGACGACTCCGAGATGAACCGCGCCATTCTGGCGGAGATCCTGGGCAGCGACTACAACATTCTGGAGGCGACGAACGGCAGGGAATGCCTGGCCATGCTGGAGCAGTACGGCACCGGCATTGCGCTGATCCTGCTGGACATCGTCATGCCGGTCATGGACGGCTTTGCGGTGCTGAGCGAGATGAACCGCAGCCACTGGATCGAGGACATCCCCGTCATCATGATCTCGAGCGAGGACGCCGACACCGTTGTGCGCCACGCCTACGAGCTGGGCGTCTCGGACTATGTCAGCCGCCCGTTCGATGCGGGCGTCGTCTACCGCCGCGTTTTCAACACGATCAAGCTCTACGCCAAGCAGCGGCGGCTCGCCTCGCTGGTGACGAGCCAGATCAAGGAAAAAGAGAAAAACACCCAGATGATGATCTCGATCCTGAGCGAGGTCGTCGAGTTCCGCAACGGCGAGAGCGGCCAGCACGTGCTGCACATCGGCACGCTGACCCAGCGCCTTCTGGAGCGGCTGACGCAGAAAACCGACAAGTATGACCTGCCGCCCGAAACGCAGGAGCTGATCGTCATGGCGTCGGCGCTGCACGACATCGGAAAGGTTGCGATAGACGATAAGATCCTGAACAAGCCCGGGCGGCTTACCCCGGAGGAGTTCGATCTTATGAAAGCACACACCGTTGTGGGCGCGAACATGCTGGACCGTCTGGGCCGCTATAAAAACGAAGCGCTTGTCAAGACCGCCCACGACATCTGCCGCTGGCACCACGAGCGCTGGGACGGCCGCGGCTACCCCGACGGCCTGGCCGGGGACGACATCCCGATTTCGGCGCAGATCGTCTCGATGGCGGACGTCTACGACGCGCTGGTCAGCAAGCGTGTCTACAAGGCCGCCTACTCACCGGACACCGCGGTGCAGATGATCCTGCACGGCGACTGCGGGCAGTTCAACCCCCTGCTGCTGGAATGCCTGGTAGATATTCAGGACGTCTTAAAGGCCGAGATCGTCGGACGGGAGAACGAAGAAGGGTAAAATTTGCATCGCCGTAGGGGCCGGGCATGCCCGGCCCTGCGCCTTTCCGCAAGCGCCCGCCTGTGGGA
>ERZ1673734.1836-NODE-1836-length-13029-cov-2.938261_pt1 | contig 13029 bp, 7 predicted proteins | sample MGYA00580199_ERZ1673734 | MGnify/ENA primary metagenome ERZ1673734 (study PRJEB41218, sample SAMN15661742) | gut metagenome | host: Homo sapiens | place: Canada: London | collected 2015-08-20/2019-03-30 | study: EMG produced TPA metagenomics assembly of...
TTTCTGAGACAGCCCGTAATTGAATCTTATTCGTTCCTTGATCGGTTTAAAGGAGCCGGTTAATATCCCTCGTTCTGCTTCAGTTGACCATTCGATTTAGTAATCTCTTCACTTGGATACGGGAATACCATCATATGTGCTTGATAGGCGTTTTTGTTGGTGTAATCTTCGTAACCAATAATCGTGAACGCGGATTCCGGATTCGCCCGGTCTTCATATCTGCGGATACGTGGATGTGCGTTCAACTCTTTATCGGCCAATGTCTTTATGTCGGCATTGGAAGAACGGCTCCAACGCTTTAAGTCGAATAGATGGTCTGTAAACTCAAAGGCTAATTCACAACGGCGTTCGTGATATAGATCCTTCATCGTGGCGGTACCGGTAAGCGGTGTCAAGTTGGAGCGTAGGCGGATACGGTTGATGTCTGCGGTTGCTTTATCGGCTTGACCTGTCATTAAATATGCCTCGGCACGGAACAATAACATTTCTGCGAAACGGATGATCGGGAAATTGACACGGACCGTAGGCCAGTCTCCGTTAGCACTCACGGCTCCTTCACCTACAGGGTCTGAGTATTTGAAAGCGTCCATGTATTTATTGATCATGAAACCAGCTTCAAGGTCGGAGGTAGACCAGAATTTGCGTGTCTCGCCGAAGAACGGGAACTCTTGGTTGTATTCCAAGATTGAGCGTACTAAACGGTCATTACCTTTACCATCTTTCGCCATTTCTTCGTAGATGTCGTAAGAGGGCTTCATCTGCCCCCAACCATTATATTTGCCCCAGCCTTTGTTCTCAAGGATAATACCCGGGAATTCGGTACCGCCCGGTAGTGCGCCACCGATACTCGGAATAGTCCAGAGATATTCGGCGTTCCAATAATCTTTCAAGTCAGACGAGAATAGTTCCGCAAATGTGGGAGCTAGATCTCGATTGTAGTTGTTCTCTAATTGATTGACCATCTCGATGACGTTGTTCCATTGGGTAGCATCCCAAGTAGCCCAGTAAGCATAAGTTTTCGCTTTGAACGCCACGGCAGCAGCCTGATGTGCCCGGCCCCGGTTGTCAGCGTCATAGGATTCGAAGTTTGGAAGGTAGGCGATTGCTTTGTCCATATCTTCGATGATCAGTTTATAATTGTCCATAACGGTAGCTTGCTGAGGCGGTATGGAGTTGTCGTAATCGTCGGGGAAGTCCTCGTAACGTACGAAAGGCACTCCTTGTTTATCCGTACCGTACCGATAAGCGATCAGATAATGTGCCCAACCGCGACTGAAGTAAGCTTCGCCCAAGCTGCGTTTCTCGACGGCGGTCAGCGTCGTTCCCTTTTCTTTCTTCACTAATTCTTGGATGATCCAATTCGCACGGGACATAGTAGAATACATACGGCTGAATACATCTCTTAGAGGAGATTCATCACCGGTATAGGCTAAGGTCGCCAAAGAGTTATAACCGCGTGTACGTCCCCAAACAATGTCGCATGCGGCTCCCTGTTCCCAGAATAACTCACGGCCGTAACAACCCTCTTGATGGAATCTTTCATATAATCCGTCAATGGCATCAATGGCCTGTTGATCATTCAAGAAATAGGAGGTTGTAGTTGCGTTTCCTTCCGGCTGAACGTCGAGGAAGTCGCTACAAGAACTACAAACCAATGCGGATAATGCTAATACTGTAATATATCTTTTCATTTTGATCCTTTGTTAATATGAATATCTTTTAAAACACCCGATTAGTATGTCAATTTGACTCCGACAGAGAATACGCGTGAAACCGGATACTTCAAGGCATCCCAACCGCCGGTTTCCGGGTCCATTCCTGAGTAGTTCGTGATCGTGAAGAGGTTCTCACCGCTAAGGTAAACCGACATCATGCTGTTGCGTTCTTGCAGGTGAGCGCATTTCCTGATAACATCACTCAAGTCATAGGATACGGTGAAGTTCTTCAAACGCAAGTAAGAAGCATTCTCCAGATACCAATCAGACGGTGTGCTAAAGTTGCTATTCGGGTCGTTTTTCGATAAGCGTGGAATATTCGACCCTGTATTCGACGGACTCCAAGCGTTCATGATCTCTTTTGAGCGGTTGAAGTTTCCTTCTACATCACTTAAGGCCATATATTTACCTACATATAAAGCTTGTGCTCCACCTACGCCTTGGAACATAGCGCTTACGGAAAGCTTCTTCCAAGTGAATCCTCCGGAGAATGAGAATGTAGTTTTAGGTGTAGCGCTACCGCAGTATTGACGGTCTTCATCATTGATGACTCCATCACCATTGGCATCGACGAATTTCAAATCGCCGGCTACAGCGTCCGGTTGGATTCGTTTTCCGTCTTTGTTTACATAAGCGGCTGCCTCTGCGTCGCTTTGAAAAATGCCGTCAGTCTTGATCAGATAGAAAGAGGCCAGCGGTTCTCCTTCGGCTGTTTGATACATATATGGAAGGTTACGATAACTTCCATCGAAATAGGCATTGTCCTTGGTGATACCTGTCCAGACACCCGGGGTTCCGTCTGCGTTCTTTACCCCAATATCAGAAACCCAGTTCTTTAGATAAGAGAAGTTTCCGGAAACGAAGTACGACCAATCTTTATTTACCTGTTGGTTCCAATTGATTTGCGCCTCAAAACCTCGGTTGCGGACTTCACCTTGATTGACTAACATGGCATCGATACCGATCGTTCCCGGCCAGTTCATCGTTTGCGACTGGATCAAGTTGAACGTGCGTTTGTCGAAATAGTCGAATGCCATGCTCAAGCGATTGTCGAACATGTTCACATCTAGACCTAAGTCCCATTGCTCGGAAGTTTCCCATGTTAAGTTGGGATTTAATGCGGTAGAGTTATAGACGAAGTTTCCCCAAATCTTGTTCGATTCTACGCCGTACTGTGCCTGCTCCGACCAATAATTCTTACCTAATAAAGCTGATTTGTAATTATAACCGATAGATCCTAGATTACCGACACGTCCCCAAGAAGCACGGATCTTCAATAAATTCAGTGTCTCGCTCTTCGGGAAGAAAGATTCATTAGAGATTTTCCATCCGGCTGTTACGGCAGGAAAGTCGCCATAGTTATTATCTTTAGGTAGACGGCCTGCGTAATCACGACGCCAAGAGGCTGTAACGAAGTAACGATCGTTGAAGGAATAAGCCAGACGGGCGATCAAGGATACGTTTGCGTCAGGACCGGTCAAATAATCGGTTGCGGAAACGGAATTCGCATAGGATAGATATTGTAAATAAGCGGATTCGTCAGATAAATCTTTTCCATTAACCTCTAATCCTCGCTTGCTGTAATGATCGGCCGTAGTGGATAGTAAGACACCCACGGTGTGCATGTCATTAAACGTATTGTCGTAGGTCAATGTGTTTTCCGTTTTCCATGCGTCTGCACGGTAAGTCGTTTCATCCAGATTATTTGTCAAGGAGGGTTTTCCCACCTCGTCACGGATCGGGCTGAAGTTCTTATATAGATTATTCTTCAGGTTGTAAGTGAAACGGCTCGTGAACTTCAAGCCGGTAACGATATTAGCTAGTTCCAGACTGGTCGTACTCCAGATGTCGCTGGTTCGGTCATAGCGGTTTTCCGCTTCCAGCAAGCGAACCGGATTGACAGCGTCTCCGTGGATATCCGCGAAGTTGGAGCCATATTTGGCGATGTAATCCGGGTCTTCGGTCGTTGTTCCACCGTAAGTACCATCCAGCGGATTGTAAACCGTAGCGCTGGCAGGCATATACATAGCCGCCGCGACAACTCCCGTATAACCACTGTCGGTATCTTTTGAACGGCTTTCGTTGTTTTTCCAAACCACGTCTTCGGTGATAGTCACCCATTTGTTCAGTTTGAATTTACCGTTGTAACGAAGTGAAAGGTTCTTGTTGAAAGTATTGATCAATACACCTTCATCGTTATCGTAAGCAAATGAAACACGGTTGGAGGCATTCTCGGAACCAACATTCAAGGCTACGTTATGGCGTTGGTAGAAAGCGGTGCGGAAGATCTCGTCCATCCAGTTGGTACGTGTGGTACCTACCCATGGGTTCTTGGTCAAATCCCAACCGGTCGGCAATGTAAGCCCCGCGTTTGCGTAAGATAGTTTTCTCATCTCGAGTTGCTCTTCCGCATTTAACGGCTCGATTACGTTGCTAGCTTTACGAACACCGAAAGTTGCGTCATAGCTCAACGAGGTCTTGCCCTCTTTCGCCTTCTTGGTGGTTACCAAGATAACACCGCCGGCTCCGGATTGCGCTCCATAGATAGCGGCAGAGGCAGCATCTTTTAAGACGACAAACGTCTCGATATCATTCATAGAGGCGATGGGTGCGCCGGGAACACCGTCAACAACCCATAATACGTTATCGCCATTCTGTGAGCCCTGTCCACGAATCACGATCGAGGGTGTAGCCGTCGGGTCTCCACCGTTCGCTTGTACGGTAACACCCGCTAACTGCCCTTGCAACATACTTTCGGTAGAGGTAACCGGACGGGCCACCAAGTCTTCCGTGTTGTTCAGCACGCCCACGGAAGCGGAGAGATCTTGTTTGCGTTGCCCCGCTCCATAACCGAGTACGACTACCTCATCCAATTTCTGCGTATCTTCTTCTAGGATGATGTTGAAGGTCGTTTTCCCGTTTATCGGGATACTTTGCGTCATATAACCGATATAACTGATCTCTAAGGTAGCGTTTTCCGGAACTTCCAGTAGGAAATCTCCATCGAGCCCGGTGATTACTCCGTTTGTCGTCCCTTTTACGATCACGTTCGCGCCAATTACGGGAATCCCCGCCTGGTCTTTGACGATACCGGAAATCTGTTTCGTACTTTGTTGGTAGATGCTGGGACTCAGATGTTCTAAGCCCGATGATTGCCCGAAGACGGGAGAAGCTTGAGCGGTTTGGGTACCTGCCACTATGCCACATAAAGACATCCCTACGCATAGATGCTTGACAGGGATGAAATCATAAAGCCGTTGTTTCATGTTTGCGTATTTTAGTGTTTATCTAAATCTGCCGCAAAAGTAGGCGTAATATGTGCGAGTATAGTGGAAGGTCTTATGAAGCGTTTGTGAATAAAATGTTGCAAAGCTGTTGCAGCCTTACTGCAACGCACGTGCAGTGTTACTGCGACAGGCGTGCAGTAACACTGCAATGCGGGTTGCAGTAATCAGAAATCAAAGTATCGTTTAGCGTTGTTGTAACTGATGTCCTCCACCATCTGTCCAATGAAGGAAAGCTCGGAGGCAGGCAATAAGCCTTTCTCTATCTCATTGCCTAGCATATTACAAAGGATCCGGCGGAAATACTCATGACGGGGATATGACAGGAAGCTACGGGAATCTGTCAGCATACCGACGAAACGGCTTAAAAGACCGAGGCTGGAAAGCGCATTTAATTGATCTTCCATACCTTTGATCTGATCGAGGAACCACCAAGCCGCTCCATATTGCATCTTCCCGGGTACACTGCCGTCGTTGAAATTGTAGGCATTGGCTACCATCAACTCAGTGTCGCGGGGATTCAGGTTGTAAACGATCGTTTTCGCTAACAGCCCTTCTTGATCTAAACGACTGAAAAAGCGGTTCATGGATACGGAGATCGGCTGATCGTCGATAGCGTCGAAACCCGTGTCCGGTCCTAATAACTTGAACATCCGTTTGTTATTATTTCGGTTAGCGCCGATATGGAATTGTTGTACCCATCCACTCCGGGCATCCATCGCCGCCAATTCGTATAGCAATGCCGAACGGTATTTGCGAACTTCCTGCTCCGTGAGCGATTTACCCATACGAGCCTTGAGGAAAATCACCTCAATCTCCTGCTCGGTATAAGGTTCGGCATAGAAAGTATCCAACCCGTGGTCCGATAACCGGCACCCTTGGGCGGCGAAGAAATCATGCCGCTTTTGTAATGCCTCCAATAAATGCTTGTAGGTGAGGATGGTCTTATCGGCGGCGGCCTCCAGCTTGGACAAATAGTCATTTAGCGCCTTGATATTATCGATAGCGAGTACCTTGTCCGGTCGCCATGCCGGATATACACGGGTGTGGCATCCGCTTGAACGTATTTTTTGATGGAATTCCAATGAGTCTATAGGATCGTCGGTCGTACAAACAACCTCTACGTTCATCCGTTTCATGATGGCTTGCGCACGATATTCGGGAGTACGCAGTTTATCCGTACAAGTTGCGTAGATTTCCTCGGCGGAAGCCGGATTCAAGACTTTATGGATTCCGAATATACGGCTAAGTTCCAGATGTGTCCAATGATAAAGCGGGTTTCGCATCGTGTAAGGCATCGTCTCTGCCCATTTAAGGAATTTCTCGTAAGGGGGCTTATCTCCGGTGATATATTCTTCGGGAATACCGTTCGCTCTCATCGCCCGCCATTTGTAATGGTCTCCGCCCAGCCATATCTCCGTAAGATCCTCGAATTGATGATTCTCCGCTATTTGCCGGGGATCCAGATGGCAATGGTAATCAATGATGGGCATCTTCGCCGCATGCTCGTGATATAACTCACGGGCCGTGTCGGTTTGGAGCAAGAAATCTTGATCTAAAAAGTTTTTCATACTTGGCGATACTTTTGAATGATAGATAAGGCGTCGCGGCATAAATCTGTAATGGATTGCCAATCGTTTCCCGCTATCGCTTCTTTGGGGAAGAGTTTGGATCCCATTCCTACGCAGGTCACGCCGGCCTTGAACCAAGCGGATAGATTCTCCTCTGTCGGCTCCACGGCACCGGTAGCCATGATTAGGGTCCATGGCATGGGGGCCTTTATGTTCTTGACAAATGAGGGACCTCCTACATTTCCGGCGGGGAATATCTTGCAAAGGTCGCAACCTGTTTCTTGGGCAAAGCCGATCTCGGATACGGAACCGCAGCCGGGCGTATAAGGGATGAGGCGACGGTTACATATCTTCGCTATCTCCGGGTTAAACAGCGGGCCGACTACGAAGTTTGCCCCTAGCTGTATGAATAAGGCGGCTGTGGCCGGGTCTACGATAGAACCTACGCCCAATACTAATTCCGGACATTCCTTGGCGGCGTATTTTACCAGCTCGCCAAATACCTCGTGGGCGAAATCTCCCCGGTTAGTAAACTCGAAGGCTCTGACGCCTCCCTCGTAACAGGCTTTTACAACTTGTTTTGCGATCTCTACCTCTTTATTATAATAGACGGGCACCATTCCGGTTTGGATGATAGCCTGTAATGTTTGTATTTTATTGAATCGAGCCATATTGGGAATTAAAAATTGAAAATTGAGAATTGAAAATTAGCGGGAGACACGGCCGGAGGTGTCGCCGGACATGAGTTTTTCTACTTCCTCTACGGTTACTTGGTTGAAGTCTCCGTAGATCGTGTGTTTCAGGCAGGAAGCCGCTACCGCGAAGTCCAAGGCTTTCTGGTCGTCACCGGGGTAGGAGAGCAAACCGTAAATAAGACCTCCCATAAAAGAATCGCCTCCACCTACACGATCTACGATATGGGTGATGTCATACCGGCGGGATTCGTACAACCGGTTGTCGGCGTATAGCACTCCGCCCCATGTGTTATGATTGGCATTGATGGAGCCTCTTAGCGTGATGATAACTTTCCGGGCACGTGGGAAGCGAGCCATTAATTGGGTACATACCGACTGGAAAGAAGCGGCGTGTACCTCGCCTTCCGTGGCGGCGGCGTCGAAACCTTCGGGCTTGATACCGAAGACTTTCTCGGCATCTTCCTCGTTTCCTAGGATGATATCGCATCCGGCTACTAGTTCCGGCATGACCTCATGGGCTGTCTTACCGTATTTCCAGAGATTTTTCCGGTAGTTGAGGTCGCAGGATACCGTGATGCCCAATCGGTTTGCCGCCTGTATCGCTTCCAAGCATACGTTGGCGGCACCTTCGGATATGGCTGGCGTGATACCTGTCCAGTGAAACCAAGAGGCATCCTTGAATACCTCGTCCCAATCGATCATCCCCGGTCGGATCTCGGCGATGGAAGAATGAGCCCGGTCATATACCACCTTGCTGGCACGAGCGACCGCTCCGGTCTCCAGAAAATAAATGCCTAACCGTTCCCCTCCGTAAATGATCTTGGAAGTTCCGATACCCTGTTTGCGTAATTCCATAACGCAGGCACGGGCGATGTCATTTTTGGGTAAACGGGTTACAAACTCAGTCTCTATGCCATAGTTGGCGAGTGAGGCGGCGACATTCGCTTCCCCTCCGCCGAAAGTAGCGTTGAACTGATTGGCTTGGCAAAAGCGTAAATAGTCCGGAGTAGCCAGCCTAAGCATGATCTCTCCGAAAGTTATGACTTTCTTACTCATGGTGGTATAGTATTATGTTTTTCGCAAATGTAAGGGTTTATTTCGAATAATGTATAGCGTGTGTGCGAAAACATAGGCTTTTTTATTCCACCTCCCGGACAAAACGCCTGATTTCGAAAGGAGTCTTTGGGGCGCTAACACTAGTGTAGAAAAGAAGCAGGTATTTGACAAGGCCTTCTTCTACCTCTAAATTGGGAAATCCTAGTTTATAGATACCAAAGCGAGAATCATAATCCTTGATCGAATCTTCTCGAAGTTCTGTATACCGATGGGATAAATAGTCTGGTTCATAGTGCCAAGTATTTAATGTGACCTATTGACAAAGATACGATAAGTTTCTTGATTTAGGATATAGAGTCCGGAAAAACAAAAAAGCCGCTAGTCCCAATATGGATGCGGCTTTTTTTGCTCCTCAATGAAACAATCTCACGATTCCCCCCTTGCAAAGACTTGTTAACCTTAGATCTAAAATACTATGAAAAAAACTCGATGCAAATATAAGGGGTTTTATAATATGCGTCAATAGTATTTGTAACATTTTATTGTAAAAATATCGCAAATAGGTTTCAATTTGATATATATCAAGCTTGTTATTCTAGAATTCCGTACTTTTTAGGAATATTATTCATAATTTCGAATAATTCGTTAACAGTCTCCGCACGTAGCATGGCGATCCGTGTTTGCTTGAAATCGGTAATACCTTTGAAGAGCGGAGTAGCTGCCAGATGACGGCGAATATGTAAGATTCCCCTACGCTCGTCCAATCGTTCCACGCTTTGCTCCACTTGTTTTTTTAGGATATCCAGATACCAAGAGAAAGGCTCTTGTGGCAATAATTTCCCGGTCGTAAGATAGTGTTTTATCTCCCGGAAGATCCAAGGGCGGCCTATGCTAGCCCTACCGATCATTACGGCGTCTACGCCATAGTCCTCGAAACGCTGCTTGCATATCTCGGCGGAAGTCACGTCGCCATTCCCGATGATAGGGATTTGCATGCGAGGGTTATTTTTTACGGCACCGATCAAGGTCCAATCCGCCTCGCCCGTGTACATTTGCGCCCGTGTACGTCCGTGGATGGAGAGGGCGGCGATACCGCAGTCCTGTAGTTGCTCGGCCAGATCCACGATAACGCGGTTGTCGGCATCCCATCCCAAACGGGTTTTCACGGTGACGGGGATGTTCACGGCTTTCACCACCTCTCTCGTGATCTCCAGCATCAACGGGATATTGCGTAGCATGCCGGCCCCGGCTCCCTTGCCTGCTACTTTCTTTACGGGGCAACCAAAGTTTATATCTAAAATATCCGGATGAGCTTCCTCGCAAATACGTGCGGCCTCTACCATCGAGGCTACGTCCTTACCGTAAATCTGGATAGCGACCGGACGCTCATCATCGGAGACATTTAGTTTTTGCTGTGTTTTGTTCACACTGCGGATCAACGCGTCGCTCGATACGAACTCCGTATATACCATGTCCGCCCCGAAGCTTTTGCACATCAAACGAAACGAGATATCCGTCACGTCCTCCATAGGCGCCAAGAATACCGGACGCTCCCCTAAATCTATTGAACCAATCTTCATACCTTCTGTTTGCTAACTAAATAGAGATTACAAAAGTACTTCTTTTTGGGGAATAATTTTTACATCTCGTAAGATGATCGGTGGATGGAACAGGCGTTTTTAATAATCCGGATCATTTATGATATATTGATAGAGCTCGGATTGCCCCGCTTTATTTAGGATCTTGTGCTTCTCCAACTGGAACTATTCTTTCATGATGGGATGGAGGGTTTGTGCTTATAAGAAATCTTCTCAAATATTATTCGTACCTTTGCTACCGTAATATTAAAATATATAACCTTGAAAGAGAAGGATTTTGAAATAATGGCGCCTGTCGGTTCCTATGAATCGTTGATGGCTGCTATACAAGGAGGGGCCGACTCCATTTATTTCGGTATCGAGGGATTGAATATGCGTTCTCGCTCGTCGAATAATTTCACGACGGAGGATTTGCGCAAGATCGTCGCTATTTGCGGGGAACATGGTATCAAGAGTTATCTCACGGTTAATACGGTTATTTATGGTGAGGATCTTCCGTTGATGAGGGAGATCATAGACGCCGCTAAGGATGCGGGTGTCTCCGCCATTATCGCCGCCGATGTAGCCGCTATGAGTTACGCGAATAGCATCGGGCAAGAGGTGCACTTATCCACGCAATTGAATATCTCGAACGTGGAGGCGTTGAAGTTTTACGCCCGCTTCGCCGATGTGGTCGTATTGGCTCGCGAATTGAACTTAAAGCAGGTGCATGAGATTTATCAGGAGATCGTGAAGCAGCAGATCAAGGGCCCGAAAGGGGAATTGATCCGCATAGAGATGTTCGCTCACGGGGCTTTGTGCATGGCCGTGTCCGGTAAATGCTATTTGAGTTTGCATGAGATGAACGCTTCCGCCAACCGGGGGGCTTGCATGCAAATTTGTCGTCGTGCCTATACGGTGCATGATAAGGATAGCCAGATCGAGCTGGATGTGGAGAATCAGTATATCATGTCGCCAAAGGACTTGAAGACGATTCATTTCATGAATAAGATGATGGATGCCGGCGTACGTGTGTTCAAGCTGGAGGGGCGTGCCCGCGGGCCGGAGTATGTGCGTCTCGTGACCGAATGTTATAAAGAGGCGGTCAAGGCTTATTGCGAAGGTACCTTCGATGAGGAAAAGATAGCGGTTTGGGACGAGCGTCTGCGCAGGGTCTTTAATCGCGGTTTCTGGGATGGCTACTATCTGGGACAACGATTGGGTGAATGGAGCAGTAAATATGGCTCTGGTGCTACCCGTAAGAAAGTGTACGTGGCACGGGGTATCAAATACTTCAGCGGAATCGGTGTCGCCGAGTTTGAGATGGAGTCCGGTTCCTTGAGAGTAGGCGATGAGATCTTGGTAACGGGTCCCACGACCGGAGCCGTTATGCAGACCGTCGATGAGATCCGGGTAGACCTGAAACCGGTGGAGGAGACCGTGAAAGGGGAACGCTTCTCGATAAAGATGTCCGAGAAGATCCGCCCGTCCGATCGTCTTTATAAAATGGAGAAAGTACAAATCGAAAAAGAACTACGATAATGAAGGAATATATTTTTAAACTGACAGACAAGGTTCGCGATTACGAGTGCGATTTGCAAGGCGTGGTGAATAACTCCAATTACCAGCATTATATGGAGCATACCCGGCATGAGTTTCTAGAGTCGTTGGGTGAGAACTTCGGCGCCATGCATGAGAAGGGCATCGATGCTTTTGTGGCCCGTGTGGATATCCAGTTCAAGAACTCCTTGCGGAGCGGCGATCGGTATACTTCTTGCCTGAATGTATATAAGAAAGGGGTGAAACTGGTGTTCGAGCAAGATATTTACCGGGAATCCGATGGGGCGCTGGCTACTAAAGGAGTCGTGGAATCCGTTGTCGTAGAGAATGGCAAATTAACCAGAGGAGAATATTTCGATGAGATGCTAAAGCGAATAGAATCAAAACAAGCATAAATGACAGACAAACAGATTTACCAAATTGGCCTTACTATGATTAATGGGGTGGGAGATATCCTAGCCCGCCATCTTCTGGAAGCGTTGGGAGATGCGGAGGCCGTGTTTACGGAAAAGCGCCAGTCGCTAGAGAAGATATCGGGTATCGGCGATTCGATTATCGCCGAGATTAAGCGGGCGGATGTGCTTTTACGGGCAGAGAAAGAATTGGCTTTTGCCCAAAAGAACGGTATCTCTATCTATTTCTTGAAAGATATGAATTATCCGGAACGTCTGCGGGAATGCCCGGACGCTCCGGTTTTATTTTATTTCAAGGGGAACGCGGATTTAAACGCCGCCCATATCATCAGCGTTGTGGGTACTCGTAGGGCCTCCGCTTATGGGCAGGAAGTGACCGAGCGTTTATTGCGGGATTTGTCCGTGATTTTCCCGGATCTATTGGTCGTTAGCGGACTCGCATATGGCATCGATATTTGCGCTCATCGGAATGCGTTGAAGAACCAATTGCCCACGGTGGGCGTATTGGCGCATGGTTTGGATCGTATCTATCCTCCCGTGCATCGCTCTACGGCGGTCGAGATGTTGGAGCGGGGAGGTTTATTGACCGACTTTCCTAGCGGGACGAATCCGGATCGGCAGAACTTTATCCGGCGAAACCGGATCGTAGCCGGTCTGGCGGATGCCACGATCGTTATTGAATCGGCGGAGAAAGGAGGCTCTTTGATCACGGCGGATATCGCTTTCTCGTATGGCCGGGATGTCTATGCCTTTCCGGGCCGGGTAACGGATATCAACTCTAAAGGATGTAATGGCTTAATCCGGCAGAATAAAGGAGGCTTGATCACTTGCGCTGACGATTTAATCATGGCGATGCGTTGGGATGTCGCTCAAAAGACAGACGCGTTACCGGTCCAAACCCAATTATTATTTCCTGAGAACGAGGAGAGTGAACGGATCTTGTCGTTCTTGGAAATGCGAAAGGAATCTCATATCAATGAATTGTCCGTAGCCTTGAATCTTCCGGTACATCAATTATCTTCTCTGCTCTTTGAGTTGGAATTGGATGGAAAGATAAAATCGATGCCGGGAAGCATCTATAAACGAATGAAACCCCTATAAATAATTAAAGCCTGTCTCACGACAAGCCCTAACCAAACTTTGTTAACCTTAAATCTA
>ERZ1673734.1843-NODE-1843-length-12965-cov-6.169946_pt1 | contig 12965 bp, 10 predicted proteins | sample MGYA00580199_ERZ1673734 | MGnify/ENA primary metagenome ERZ1673734 (study PRJEB41218, sample SAMN15661742) | gut metagenome | host: Homo sapiens | place: Canada: London | collected 2015-08-20/2019-03-30 | study: EMG produced TPA metagenomics assembly of...
TGAATTAGCAAGACTTAACCATTTTTTCCGTGACTATCGCGCGAATAAAATTAAGTCCATCGATCCAAATCTGTTCGATCATCTTTATCGGTTGCAGGGACTACTTGGCACCAACAAACCTGTCCAGCTTATCTCTGGCTATCGTTCCCTTGATACCAACGATGAGCTTCGCGCACGAAGCCGTGGTGTAGCGAAACACAGCTATCACACCAAGGGGCAGGCGATGGATTTCCATATTGAAGGTATTTCGTTAAGCAATATTCGCAAAGCGGCGTTATCTATGCGCGCAGGTGGTGTAGGATATTACCCACGTAGTAACTTTGTGCATATTGATACCGGTCCCGTAAGGCACTGGTAACGAAAGGAGCGTCATGAACTATCGTATTATTCCGGTTACCGCGTTCGCGCAGAACTGTTCTCTTATCTGGTGCGGGCAAACCCGGCTGGCGGCGCTGGTCGATCCTGGCGGCGATGCTGAACGTATCAAAGCGGTGGTGGCGGAGGCTGGCGTCACGCTGATGCAGATCCTGCTGACGCATGGCCACCTCGATCACGTTGGCGCCGCGGCTGAACTGGCGCAGCATTATGGCGTACCGGTTATTGGTCCGGAAAAAGAGGATGAGTTCTGGCTGGAAGGATTACCGGCGCAAAGCCGGATGTTCGGCCTGGAGGATTGCCAACCGCTGCGTCCGGATCGCTGGCTCAATGAAGGCGATGTGGTCAATGTGGGGAATGTGGCGCTGCAGGTGCTGCACTGCCCGGGCCATACGCCGGGCCATGTGGTCTTTTTTGATGACGCCTCCCGACTGCTGATCTCCGGAGACGTGATTTTCAAAGGCGGGGTGGGACGCAGCGATTTTCCGCGCGGCGACCATGGGCAGCTGATTGCGGCTATCAAGGAAAAGCTGTTGCCGCTGGGCGATGATGTGACCTTTATTCCCGGCCATGGTCCGCTGTCGACGCTGGGTGAGGAACGCCGTAATAATCCGTTTCTGCAGGATGAGATGCCGGTCTGGTAACAGACATGACGCGAACACATAAAAAAGGCCGCATTCGCGGCCTTTTTCTTTATACCGAATACTATCGCTTACAGTACGGCGACGATGGCTTCGCACAGCGGCGCCATATTGTCAGGCGTCATCCCGGCCACGTTGATACGTCCGGAAGCTACCGCATAGATGGCGAACTCTTCACGCAGGCGCAGCACCTGCTCTTTAGTCAGGCCGCTGAATGAGAACATGCCGTTCTGCTGGCTGATAAAGCTGAAGTCGCGGCTCGCGCCTTTCTCCTGCAGGGTATTGACGAACAGCAGACGCATACGCTGGATGCGCTGGCGCATATCGGTCAGTTCCTGCTCCCAGATTGCCCGCAGCGCATCGTTGCTCAGAATGGTGGCGACCACGGAGGCGCCGTGCGCAGGCGGGTTGGAGTAGTTGGCGCGGATCACCGACTTCATCTGACTGAAAGCGCGGTCTACAGTCTCCTGATCCGCGGCGACCAGAGTGCAGGCGCCGACGCGCTCGTTGTACAGGCCAAAGTTTTTCGAGTAGGAGCTGGCGACCAGCAGCTCTTTATGTAGAGCAGCAAAAGCGCGTAGCCCTTCAGCATCTTCTTCCAGACCGCGGGCGAAGCCCTGGTAGGCGAAATCGAACAGCGGTAGCCAGCCTTTTTCCACCGACAGCTGCGCCAGCTGCTGCCACTGATCGAGCGTCGGATCGATACCGGTCGGGTTGTGGCAGCAGCCGTGGAACAGTACCACGTCGCCCGCCTGGGCTTCGTTCAGGCTGGCCAGCAGACCATCAAAGTCCAGCGCGTGGTTAGCCGCGTCGTAGTAAGCGTATTCGCGCACTTCCAGCCCGGCAGAGGTGAATACGCTTTTATGGTTCGGCCAGCTCGGATTACTTACCCACACACGTTTCACGTCGGTGTTTTTGGCGAGGAAGTCTGCGGCGACACGCAGCGCACCGGTACCGCCCGGTGTCTGCGCGGTGCGGGCGCGTTTATCAGCGATAATCGCATTGCCTTTACCGAACAGCAGCTCCTGGGTGCAGCGACCAAATTCAGGAATACCATCGATGCCCAGATAGTTTTTAGTCGTTTCATTTTCCAGCAGATACTGCTCTGCTTTTTTGACGCTGGTCAGAACGGGCGTTTTACCGGTTTCATCCTTGTAAACACCAATTCCGAGGTTAATTTTTTCAGGGCGGTCATCGGCACGAAACAGATCGGCCAGACCTAAAATCGGGTCGGCTGGGGCGGCGGTAATGTTCTCAAACATGACGAGGTTCCATTGTGATTACTGAAGGGAAATCCGCTATCAGGTTAACGGGAGAATAACGAATTGCCAACCGTTTGCGACAAAAAGCGCGAAGGTTTTCGAAAGAGACGATCTTTGTCTCACGAATACAGAAAAGCAGGACCGAAGTCCTGCTTTGAAGGCATATCACGAAGGGGTGTACTGCAGATTAGAACTGGTAAACGATACCCACGGCCGCCTGGTCGTCAGTGGCGACACCAGCCGCTTTGGTGTAATCGTTGTCGTCCAGCTGGTTGAATTTATACGCAGCGTAGACGTTCATGTTCTTGTTAAAGTAGTACCAGGTACCCACTTCGATGTATTTAACCAGATCCGCATCGCCGCCGGAGAAGCCAGCACGCGACTGCAGGTCCTTGCCTTTGGTCTGTACGTAGCCGATGGACGGACGCAGGCCGAAGTCAAACTGATACTGTACAACTGCTTCAAAGTTCTGAGTTTTACCAGCGAAGTGGTTATCTTCTTCCGGAGTCATGTTGTAAGTCTGGGAGTACATGACGGCCGCATAGATGTTGTTAGCGTCATATTTTGCAGAGGTCGCCCAGGCTTCGGCTTTGTCGCCATTGCCGTCAGCTTTCTGATCCACGCTACGGTTAGAGCTGGAGTAGCCTGCAGACAGTGCGATACCGTTGTCGAACGCGTAGGTGGCTGCGGTGCTGAAGCCGTCGCCATTCTGCTTGCGAATCGCACGGTCGTGGTCGTTTTTACCCTGGTACTGCAGCGCGAAGCTCAGACCGTCAACCAGACCGAAGAAGTCGGAGTTACGGTAGGTTGCGACGCCGTTGGTACGACCGGTCATGTAGTTGTCGGTGTAGTTCCAGCCGTCACCGCCCCATTCAACCAGCATATCGGTTGCCGCTTCGACGTCGTAGATCGCGCCGTAGTTACGGCCATAGTCGAATGAACCGTATTCGCCCGCTTTCAGGCCTGCGAACGCCAGACGGGTTTTTGTGGTCTGGGAACCTTCAACATTGGACGCGTCCATGTTGTATTCCCACTGGCCGTAGCCGATCAGCTGATCGTTGATCTGAGTTTCGCCTTTCAGGCCGATACGGGCATAGGTGGTATCGTCGCTGCTGGTGTCGCCATTGGTGGTCCAGACGTGCTCGCCGACCATTTTTCCATAGAAGTCCAGTTTGTTGCCGTTTTTGTTATAGATTTCTGCAGCGTTGGCTGCACCGGCTACCAGCAGGGCAGGGATCACCACTGCCAGAATATTGCGCTTCATCATTATTTATTACCCTCATTAATATTTTTTATATGAACACGTGCCACTGCCGTCAATAAGTTCTGTCAATAAAAACTTACAGAACCATTGATGAGAGTTTGGTGTCTGAAGGCATCTTTCCATCCGCGACAACGTTTCGCTAGCCGGAAAATGCTACGAATATCTCATATGAGTAACAAAACGAAAAATCATGTAACTAAATGTGTATTTAACGGAACTTTGTGAACTTAATCAAAATTCCGTTCCACCGGATAAGGGCAAACGCCATTACTTATCTATCTATATGAATTATTTATGATTAATTTGGCTAAGCGGCAATTCGTTCATTTTGTGTATTGAATTCGTATTCTTTTTATTCAGTCTCTGTCTTTGCAAGATATGCGGGTAAAGGTCAAAAAATGAGCAAATTTATCAGCGGTTTTGCTCAGTTATGAACATAAAGTGCGATCTACATCACCAGGATGCACCGAAACAGTGCGTAACATAATTGTGATTTCCGGGTCTTGATGTTTAAGGTTGTTGAATTTTACTAACAGTAATTGACATAAAAAAAGGCCAGCTTGCGCTGGCCTTTCAGATTGATGTCAGAAAAATTTAGAATGTCGCGTTGCGCGGCGTCCGCGGGAACGGAATAACATCGCGGACGTTCTGCACGCCGGTGACGTAAGCGATGAGGCGTTCGAAGCCCAGACCGAAGCCGGAATGCGGCACGGTGCCGTAGCGACGCAGGTCGCGATACCACCAGTAGTCTTCTTTGTTAAGCCCCATCTCTGCCATACGCGCGTCAAGCACGTCGAGACGCTCTTCACGCTGGGAACCGCCGATAATCTCGCCGATGCCCGGCGCCAGAACGTCCATTGCCGCGACGGTTTTACCGTCTTCGTTAAGGCGCATATAGAACGCTTTAATGTCTTTCGGGTAGTTTTTCACCACCACCGGCGCTTTGAAGTGCTCTTCGGCCAGGTAACGTTCGTGCTCAGAGGAGAGATCCACGCCCCAGTACACCGGGTTCTCGAACTGTTTGCCGCAGTTTTCCAGAATGGTGACGGCGTCGGTGTAATCCACCTGGGCAAAATCAGCGGTGATAAAGCGCTGCAGACGGTCGATAGCGTCTTTATCCACGCGCTCGGCGAAGAACTGCATGTCGTCCGCACGCTCTTCCAGTACCGCTTTGAAGACGTACTTGAGCATCGCTTCCGCCAGGCCGGCAACGTCGTTCAGGTTGGCGAAGGCCACTTCCGGCTCCAGCATCCAGAATTCCGCCAGGTGGCGGCTGGTGTTGGAGTTCTCAGCGCGGAAGGTCGGGCCGAAGGTATAAATCTTCGACAGCGCACAGGCGTAGGTTTCGCCGTTGAGCTGGCCGGAAACGGTCAGGAACGACTCTTTACCGAAGAAGTCTTTGTCGAAATCCACTTTGCCCTGATCGTTACGCGGCAGGTTTTCCAGATCCAGCGTCGACACGCGGAACATTTCGCCGGCGCCTTCGGTATCGGAGGCGGTGATCAGCGGGGTGGAAACCCAGAAGAAGCCCTGTTCGTTGAAGAAGCGGTGCAGCGCCTGCGCCAAGGTGTGACGCACGCGGGCTACCGCGCCAATCAGGTTGGTGCGCGGACGCAGGTGCGCTACTTCACGCAGATACTCGATGCTGTGGCGCTTGGCCGCCATCGGGTAGGTGTCCGGGTCTTCCACCCAGCCGGTCACTTCCACGCTGGTCGCCTGGATCTCAAAGCTTTGACCCTGACCCTGAGAAGCCACGACTTTACCGGTGACAATCACCGAGCAGCCGGTGGTCAGACGCAGCACTTCCTGATTGTAATTGGGCAGAGAATTATTAATAACGGCCTGTACAGGATCAAAGCAGGAACCGTCATAGACGGCCAGGAAAGAAAAGCCAGCTTTTGAATCTCGGCGGGTACGTACCCATCCGCGCACGGTGACTTCGCTCAACGGCTACGCGGCCCTGGAGTACGTCGGCTACAGGCACAACGCTCATAATAATCTCTCTATGTAGTCCAATAAAAAAGTCTCTTCCCCCAACAGCGGGGGGATATCTATGTTACCTGTCATCTTCCATCAGACAAGTAGATTTCGCACAGGGAAGGGTGGATTTCGGAAATAAATACACCTCCGGGGCGTTCTTTGGCTCCCCATTTCGACTTTTACACGACTTACTCGATAATGACCGTCATTTCCTGCTTCGCATTTTGCATCGACACGATGGTCCGGAAAGACTTGATATTTCCCGAGGCAAAAAAGAGTTCACGGGTTAGCGCTTCGTATTCCGCCATATCACGGACGTTGATCACGAGCAGGAAATCGAAGTCGCCAGTGACATAGTAGACCTGCTGCACTTGCGGACAGGTTACGAAACGCTGTTTATCCTCCTCAAGCAGATCGAGACGTTCATTCTCAATGGTCACCTGCACCATAATGGTGATTGGTCTTCCCACTTTACTGGCGTCCACTAAGCTAACACTGCCTTTAATCACCCCTGCATCCTCCAGTGCAGCGATACGCCGATTGACTGCCGAAGGAGACAGGCTGATCCGATCGGCGATCTCCCGTTGCGACAAGCGATTATTACGCTGCAAGAGCGTAAGAATTTTTTTATCCCATGCGTCAAGTTTCATCATATATCTCGTCCTGCAAGCCTGTGATCAACCTCACTAATGCAACGTTGTTGCGTGTGAATGATAAAACAGAGTGAAAATTGCGGCGCGATGGGCAACTTTGCGCCAATTAACCGCCGGGCGCAGTGTACCATCACAGGCAGTGGGAAAGCGGTATATCGCGACAAAAAGCCTCTCACATTCTGACTTAACCAATTTAAAGCGACCGTCCTGTCCCAGGCCGCACGGATCCGTGCACCCGTCGTTTAGGCGGAATGGTCGCAAATAACGTTATCGTCGCAGGACGATATGAAAATAGAGGTGCCTGAATAGTGGACACAATTAAATATCAACTTAACGCCCGGCGGCAGCCCTATGGCCAGGGAGCAGACTTGATTCTGCTGAATGAAAGCGTGGGGAACGAAGTGCTGGCATTCCATCAAAAATTTCCTGATTACCGGGTCACGCCGCTGCGTAAGCTGGAATTTTTAAGCCAGCGGCTGGGGCTGGGATCGATCCATATAAAAGATGAAGCGCAGCGATTCGGTTTGAATGCGTTTAAAGGATTAGGCGGATCTTATGCGATGGGGAAATATCTCGCCGCTCTGCTTGAGCGAGATATTAATACGTTGAGCTTTGCCGAGCTTAATTCACCAGTGATTAAGGCGCGTATCAAGGACATCGTATTTGTGACTGCTACCGACGGTAACCACGGACGTGGCGTGGCGTGGGCGGCTGAGCAGCTTGGGCTGCGTGCGGTGGTGTATATGCCAAAGGGCTCGTCGCCGGTACGCGCGCAGAATATTCGCCGACATGGCGCCGAATGCACGATTACTGAACTGAACTACGACGACACAGTTCGGCTGGCGGCCAAAACCGCGCGCGAGCAGGGATGGGTTCTACTCCAGGATACCGCCTGGCAGGGCTACGAGCAGATCCCCACATGGATCATGCAAGGCTATATGACCCTCGCTGTTGAAATCTGGCAGCAGCTGGCAGAAAGCGGAGCGTCGATGCCGACGCATCTGTTTTTACAAGCCGGGGTCGGGTCGTTTGCCGGTAGCATCATGGGATATTTCATCGAAAAGATGCAGCAGCAGGCTCCCACCATCATCATCGTTGAGCCGCACAAGGCGAACTGCCTGTATCGCTCGGCAACCATTAATGACGGACTGCCGCACAGCGTCGGCGGGGATATGTCAACTCTGATGGCCGGGCTTGCCTGTGGTGAACCTAACATCACCAGCTGGCCAATGCTCCGCGACCATGCCACCTGTTTTATTTCCGCCGACGATTGTCTGGCCGCCAACGGCATGCGCCTGTTGGCCGCTCCGCGACCAGGTACTGACGAACCTTTTGTCTCCGGGGAATCCGGCGCTATTGGCACAGGAGTGCTTTATGCGCTGATGACTCAACCGGCGTATCGCGAGCTTGCCGAATCGCTGCGCCTGAATGCCGATGCACAGGTTCTGTTAATCAGCACGGAAGGAGATACATCACCCGATGTCTATGAAGACATCGTCTGGTTTGGCCGTAATGGTTGAGCGCTATCGACAATAACAAGGGGGCCATCTTACCTACCCTACAAGCCCTCGGTATGACAAGCGTTCTGACTCATAACGAAAACATACGCGCTTTCGCGTCATGCATAGAGAGAACCTGACCGATGAATACTGAAAATATAATTATCAATAAAGGATATTCCGATCCCGCAAAGTGGCATAGCGAAGATACCGTTTGGGTCCTTGGCCTGTTCGGTACCGCCATTGGCGCTGGGGTGCTGTTTCTGCCGATTAATGCCGGAATTGGCGGCTTCTGGCCGCTGCTGATTGTTTTTGTCCTCGCTTTTCCTATTACTTATCTGGCTCACCGCGGTCTGGCGAGATTCATTTACTCTTCCAATACGCCGGAAAGCAGTATTACCGATGTTATTGGCGAGCATTTTGGCGCGCTGGCGGGAAAAGTATTTACCGTCATCTATTTCTTCGCCGTCTATACCATTCTGATTATGTATGCGGTGGCTATCACCAACACCGCGCAGAGCTTTATCACCCACCAGTTGGCAATGGCCGAGCCTCCCCGGTTGCTGGTGGCCATCGTTCTGATCCTCGGGCTGATGTTTATCGTCCGTTTCGGACAGCGTTTGATAATGCGGGTGATGAGCACCCTGGTTTATCCCTTCATCATCTCGCTTATTTTTATGGCACTTTTTCTGATTCCGCACTGGAACGGCGCAATTTTGCAAACCGTAAGCTTCAGCGCCACGGGCGATGGGCAGGGGATCATGTTATCCCTGTGGATGACCTTCCCGGTACTGGTGATGTCGTTTAACCACTATCCCATCATTTCGCCGATGGTGGTGCGCCAGAAGCAGCGTTACGGTCTGGCGCTCGCTGAGGGTAAATGTGCGCAGATCCAGCGCTACGGTATCCTGCTCATGACGGTGGTGGTGCTGTTTTTTGTTCTCAGCTGCGTGTTAAGCCTGTCGCCGCAGCAACTGGCGGAAGCCAAAGCCCAGAATCTGTCGATTTTGTCCTATCTGGCCAATCAGTACGATACACCGATTATTGCCTGGCTATCGCCGATTATCGCCTTTGTCGCTATTACTAAATCATTTCTTGGCCACTACATCGGCGCCTATGAATCGCTGCGCGACCTGATTCTGGAGGCCGCCGCCGCACGCGGTAAAAAACCAGGTATTCGCCTCGTCGACGCGGTCATCCTGGTGTTTATGGTGCTTACCTGCTGGTTCGCCGCGTACAAGAACCCCAGTATCCTCGGTATTATCGAATGCATCAGCGGTCCCACCGGGGCGGCAATTCTGCTGCTGTTGCCTATGTACGCCATTCATAAATTACCGGTGCTTGCCCCCTGGCGCGGTAAAGCGAGCAACGTTTTCGTCACCCTGATCGGTCTTATCACCGTATCTGCCATTTTTTACGGCATGTTCCAATAACCACCATTATTAGCGAGATGTTATATGAGTCATTATCTGCAGATTAACGGCCAACGGCTTATCGATTCCCTGTATGCACTTGGCGAACATGGTGCGCTGCCAGGCGGCGGCGTATGCCGCCTGGCAGCGACTGCCGAAGATAAAGCCGGCAGGGACTTTGTTGTAGCCCGCATGAAGGCGCTGGGCCTGAGCGTGTCAATTGATGCTATCGGCAATGTCACCGGCGTTTATCACGGCGAGGAGACGTTGCCGATGGTGATGATGGGGTCACATATCGATACCGTCGCCACCGGTGGGTTATACGATGGCAACTACGGCGTTATGGCCGGCCTTGAGGTGATTGCCACCCTCCAGGATGCCGGGATCCGCACCCGACGACCGTTGGCGGTAACCTTCTTTACTAACGAGGAGGGGGTGCGATTTCAGCCCGATATGATGGGCAGCGTGGTGTTTGCCGGCGAGTATCCGTTGGCGCAGGCGCTCGCGGCAAAAGATCTCGACGGTATCACGCTCGATGAAGCGCTGCGTAACATTGGTTATAAAGGCGAACGTCAGCCGGGAGATATGGCGGTAGATAGCTACGTTGAGCTGCATATCGAACAGGGACCAATTCTTGATAAAGAGCAGATTGATATTGGCGTGGTTACCGGCGTACAGGGTATTTCGTGGCAGGAATTTACCCTGAGAGGCGTATCGAATCATGCGGGTACAACCCCAATGTCCATGAGACGTGATGCCGGGCTGGCGGCTGCGAAAATCGCTGTTTTTGCCCGTGAGCTGGCGCTAAGCCTTGGTGGCGATCAAGTAGCTACCGTTGGACATTTCAGCGTGAAGCCTAATCTAATCAACGTCATTCCCAACCATGTCGTCATGTCAGTGGATCTCCGCAATACCGATAATGCGATCTTATGTCTGGCGGAGCAGCAATTGGCCGAATTTGTCGCGAAAACGTCGCAGGAAGAGGGCGTGGAGATAACCAGCCGCTCACTGGTGCGCTTTAATCCGGTCATCTTTGCCGATGAGATCGTCAATGCGGTGGAAGCCGAGGCGGAGCGTCAGGCGCTCAGTTACCGACGTTTGCCAAGCGGCGCCGGACACGATGCACAATTTATGGCGTCGGTATGTCCCGCCGGGATGATTTTTGTCCCCTGCGTCGATGGCATTAGCCATAACGTCAAAGAACATAGCGCAGCCAAAGATCTGATTGCTGGCGCCAATGTGCTGCTGCAGGTGGTTTTACAGCGCGCCCAGCGTATGGACTAATGTTTACAGGAGCAGAGAATGAATCAGCAACAGCTAAAGCAGCAGCTTATCGCCTGGCGTCACTATTTGCATGCTCACCCGGAAAGCGCCTTCGAGGAGCAGAATACTTCACGGTTTATTGCCGAAAAGCTCGAAGCTATGGGCATTGAGGTGCACCGCGATATTGGCAAAACCGGGGTGGTGGGGAGATTGAAATGCGGCGACGGGAAGGGCGTTATCGCTATTCGTGCCGATATCGATGCCATTCAATTGACCGAACAGGGAGACTGGTCTTACCGCTCCATGACCGCCGAGCGGATGCACGGCTGCGGACATGATGGTCATACCTGCATTGCGCTGGGCGCGGCGCAGTTGCTATTGCAGCGGCAGAATTTTAACGGCACGGTCTGCTTTGTTTTTCAGCCTGCTGAGGAACCTGGCTATGGCGCCAGAGCGATGATGGACGATGGCGTTATTGAACGCTTTGGCATAGAGGAAATCTACGGTCTGCATAATATGCCGGGTATGAAAGCCGGGACTATCGCCACGCGAGTCGGTGGCATTATGGCCAGTGAAGATAACTTTATTATTCGTATTAAAGGGCAGGGAGCGCATGCGGCGCGGCCGCATATGGCGAAAGATCCGCTGGTCATTGCGGCGGAAATCATCCTGGCTTTGCAAACAATTGTTTCGCGAAATGTTGATCCGAACGTGCCAGCGGTCATTTCCTGTACTGAACTGCACACCGATGGCATCCGCAATGCGATTCCGACGCACGTCGAAATCAAAGGGGATACGCGCAGCTTTGCACCGGAGGTGCAGATGCTGCTCGAAGAACGAATGCGTACCATTAGCGAAGCGATTTGCGCGATGCACGGTGCGACGTGCCAGTTCAGCTATACCCATGAATTTGCGCCAACGGTGAACTGGCAGCAATGCGTTGATGTAGCGGTCACCGCTGCGATTAACGTGGTAGGGGCTGAGAAGGTGGACGGCAACGTCGCACAGATGATGATTTCGGAGGATTTTGGCGCTTTTCTGCAAAAAATCCCCGGCTGTTTCATCTTTTTAGGCAACGGCGATAGTTCAGATGCTCAGGGCAATACACCGTTGCATAATGCCTGCTACGACTTTAATGATGAGATATTGCTAACTGGCGCGGAGTATTTTGCCGAGGTCGTCAGAACCCGTCTGCCGCAGGAGTGATATTGATTGGCCCGATAGCAGAATGCCGTCGGGCCATGTTTTTTAGCTTGCCTTTTTAATCGGCGGCAGGTCGAAAGCCTCGCGCAGGGCGCGGACGAAGGCCTTATCGTGGCAGATGGTTTTCCCCGGGCTGTCGGAGAGTTTCGCCACCGGCTTGCCGTTACATTCCACCAGCTTAATCACGATATTGAGCGGTTTAACCTGCGGCAGATCGCAGGTTAAACGGGTGCCGATCCCAAAGCTGAGCTTCACCCGCGAGGCGAAGTGGCGATACAGATCGACGGCTTTGGCCAGGTCGAGATTATCGGAGAAGACCAGCACTTTGCTCAGCGGATCGATACCCAGCTTCTGATAATGGGCGATAGCTTTTTCTCCCCATTCCACCGGGTCGCCGGAATCGTGGCGCAACCCCTGATAGCGGGTGGCGAATTCCGGACCGAAATCGCGCAGGAACGCATCCATAGTGATGCAGTCGGTCAGCGCGATGCCCAGCTGGTCGGGATACTCTTCCAGCCAGGCGGCAAGGGCCGCCCGCTGGCTGCTGGCAAGGCTGGGGCTGATCTGCTGGTGGGCCTGGAACCACTCATGGGCCTGGGTACCCATCGGGGTTAAATTCAGACGGCGCGCCAGATCGTAATTGCTGGTGCCGACAAACCATGGTTCCTGCTGCAGACGCCGCACAATACCTTCCTGCACCTCGCGTGAGAAACGACGGCGGGTGCCGAAGTCCATCAGACGGAAGGCGCTCATGTCGAGGTCAGCGGTCATGGTGGCGAAGTCGCCTAGCTTATGTTCCAGCGTGTTGAGCGCCTGATCGACGCCCATCTCTGGTGAACGATAGCGATGGACCAACTCGCTTATCACCGCCAGCAGCGGGACTTCCCACATGATGGCTTCCCGCCATGGGCCGGTAAGGCGAATGTTCAGCTTACCATTGTCATTGCTGACCGTGACCTGGCTCGGGTCATAGCGAAAATCGCGCAGCCAGTTGAGGTAATCCTGGCGAAAAAAGGGAAGGGTGGACAGCCAGCGATATTCATCATCCCGCAGCCTCAGGTCGCGCATGGACTCCACCTGCTCGCGGATCGCGTCGGCATAGATGCCGAGCAGGTCGTCTCCGCGGCAGCGAAACTCCGCCGCCACATGCACATCGCCGTAGCGGTGGAAGACAGCCTGCTGCATGTGCAGCTTATAGGCATCCGTATCAAGCAGCGAGTGCAGTACAGGAGAAGTGAATTGTGTCATGGTGCGCAGTAGCATCCTCTCACTGGAGCGTTCCATCGAAACCAACGCGGAAAATGGAGGCGGAGTATACCTTTATTACCCGACTCTGTCCCGCGATGGCGAGCAATGGTGACGCTGACGGTCATTTGCGAGGCCTAGTTTAATATATTGAACATGGATCACACC
>ERZ1673734.1845-NODE-1845-length-12959-cov-27.461175_pt1 | contig 12959 bp, 14 predicted proteins | sample MGYA00580199_ERZ1673734 | MGnify/ENA primary metagenome ERZ1673734 (study PRJEB41218, sample SAMN15661742) | gut metagenome | host: Homo sapiens | place: Canada: London | collected 2015-08-20/2019-03-30 | study: EMG produced TPA metagenomics assembly of...
TCGGCCCCTACAGCGAAGGCGCCACCTGCAACGCCAGCAACAGCTTCATCGAACCCGTGCTGCAAGCCTTGACCCAAGGCCGCAGCGTCAACGCCACTCACACCCTGGCGGTGGGGTGTTACTGCCCGTGGTCGTCGAAGCAGTCACTGCCCATGCAGCGTTGAAAGCAATGATTGGCCGGGAAGGGCTCGAACCTTCCACCTCACCCTTATCAAGAGTGCGCTCTACCCGCTGAGCTACCGGCCAGTTAACTTATCCACAGGTTGCTGACCTGTGTGCCCGCCCCAATACCGCTGCCCTGCCCACAACATCAAGCTGGCAACGAAACAACAAAGGGCGAGGCTGGTAAATACCCCCTGAATGTCCAGCATTTCGCCCGTGCTGCGTCCAGCGAGAATGACACCGAAGCCTGCCGCCAAGGTGATGATGGTTTTGGTCAGGCCGCTGGCCACACCCGCTACGTGCTCACCCACAACAGCTTGCGTCGCGATTAATGTCAGCGCATTGGCGACCCCTAGAAATCCTCCACACAAGGTGACCAGCAGCAGATAGAGCCATTCGCTTTGTGCAAACGCAGCGCCCAGCAGTAACGCCGCGCTGGCGCACAGGCAGGTAGCCATCGCTCTCACTGCGCAAGATGACGGGATGCGGCCAGCAATGGGCCCACCGCAGGCCAGAAGCACCGCCGAGCCAAGGAATGCGATACCTGCTTGCAAGGGGCTCAACCCCCACACACTTTGCAACGACAACGGCACCACAAACAGATGCACCACCGTCGAGGTATTCACCACGGCCCCGGCTAACGTCAGCATCCAGTACGGTGCATTGCGAAACAGGCAAGTCGCGATCAGAGGGGTGGCGGCGTGTTTTTCGCGCCAGGCGAACAGACTGAAACTGAGCACCATTGCGCTGACGATCAAGACCGTTTGCGGGCTTACCCATGCGCGAGTGCCCAGTTCATCCAGCAAGAAGCCGAAGGCGACCAGCCCTACACTGACCAACAGCAACCCCAGCCCATCCACGGCTGCGCGCTCGCCTGACGGGTGTTGCCCGGCTATTGGCCAGCAACACCCGAGTGCGAATAGCACCACGGGCACATTGATCCAGAAAATAAACCGCCAACTGAACCATTGGCTCATTGCAGCCCCTATAAAAGGGCCAATCACCGTGGCGATGGCCCCAAGCCCTAACGCCAAACCCATTGCCCGACCGCGACGTGCGCTGGGGTACACATGGCTCAACAGTGCGAGGCCCGAGGGCATGATGCAGGCGGCGCCGATGCCCTGAAGCACACGCGCAGCAATTAGCCCGTTCAGTGTCGGCGTAACGGCACACAGTAATGACGCCAGGCCGAACAGCGACAGCCCTGTGCGCAACATACGGCGATGGCCAATACCATCACTCAAGCGGCCGGCAGCCAGCATCAACGTACCGACGCAGAGCAAATAACCACTCACCACCCATTTAACGTGTGCTACCGACGCCGCAAAGTCATGGGCGATGGGCAGCAGCGCCAAATTCAATGCAAACGCATCCAGCTGAATACAAAAAATCCCGGCTGAAAAGGCCAGTAATGCCAGACGTTGAGACCGTTCAGAAGTCGATTTCATGGCCACCTGCGGGTTGGTGTTCAATACAGGCCCACTGAATGGGGTTGGTACGTCTGGTCAAGAATGGAAGTGAGGAACTGCTCAAAGTCGGCCACTAACTCAAGGCCATGCTCTGGCTTATAGGTGTAAAGGCCTTCGCACATCTGTTTGTCGAGGCTGCTGTCGAGAAACAACGCGTATGAAAAACGGTCCTCTTTGGCATGTTCAGGTCGCTGCTGCACGACCCTGTGCGCGACTGCTGCGACGGGCCTGGCTGTGTGTCGGGTCAGGATTTCCATCGCGCATCCGAAGTTGACGATAAAACACCCGGGCCGGGGGTCAATCGGGCACCAGATACCCTCGCGCAAAACCTCAAGCCCAGGCTCCAGTGAGCGCAACACCGTGACCCAGCCGGAGTCTTTGTGAACGTTCAAGCCGCGCGCTTTTACGTGGGGGCGAAAATGATTGAACGTTAACGTATGGGTACCCGCCTGGGTCATGCAGTGCCCTGTAGCTTTGAGCCAAAGTGCGCGTGGAATATCCAGATGCTTCAGTACGGCCAGCATCACCTCGATGGCCAAGGCTTTCAGATGTTGCGCCAAGCTGCACAGTGCTTGGGGAAACAGCTGTTGCCAATGTGTGCTGCGCAAAAAGAATTGTTCTGTCTGATCTGCATCTCTGCAGAAATACCCTTGAAGAGGGCCGAGTTCGGTCTCGGTTTGGGTTTTAAATCCGCGATAAGCGCAGCCGCGTGGCTCGTTTGGAGGCGGGGGCAAATAAAAGTGGCGGGCGAATCGATCTCCCGGCGCAAGGTCAATTGGCGCGGAGGGCTCAACGAAGAAAAAACCGTCGAGTAGCGCCTGTTGCATGCCGTTGGCCTGATCAAATTGCAGGCCATGATTGGTCAGCGTGGCTTGTTGCCACGGGCGATTACACGCGGGAATGGAAGGCATAGCCCATTCCTTGCGCTTTTTGCACTGAAAAGGCTCTGAACGACTGATACCTGTCCAAGGCGCCCGATGGGTTGTATTGATAGAGGTCCATATCAAAGTCAGGCCCCATGTACACCGTAAATGACGACCGATCCGGCGCCTGCGCTGAGGGCCGGGTTTCGATAACGCGGTGCAAGACGGCCCGGCCAGGCAAGGGCAAATGGGCTGTCAGGATTTGATAGGCGTCGCCCAAGTTGACGATAAAACAGCGTGGCTCCAGTGCAACGGCTTGCCACACGCCCTTGTGGAGGATTTCGAATCCTGGCTGATCGGCTGCGATCAGAGTGATAAAACCGCTGTCAGTGTGTTCGACGATCCCCAGCGTGCCTCTGACACAGGCACGGTAGTGGTTGAGGGTTGTGTAACACAGGCTTGTCTCGTCCAGCGTTGCCCCGGTGATGGTTGCCCAGTGCTCCTTGCGCACCGCTGAGGCCTCAAACAAATGACGCAAGACCTGTACCGTCAGGATTTTCATGGCCTCCAGTAACTCGGTTACAGGCAATGCAAAATACTCGTGCCACAGATGGCTCTCGATTTGCAGTTGTTCGACCTGATTGGGGCGATCTTCGTAGCCTAACTTTGAGCGTGGGTGGGCATGCTCACGATGGCCGCGCATTCGATCCAGAGTGTCTAGCCGGGGTTGATAAAAATTACGGCACAACTCAAAGCCCGGGTTCAGGTCTACACCCTGCGGGATTTCCAGCAAAAATGCGCCAAGGCTTAGCGCCTGTTCAAGCGTGCTCTTGCTGAAGGCCAGGCCGTGGTGGGTCAAACGTGCTCGGGGCAACGCTATCGCACGGGGTTGATCGGCTGCGGATAAGCTCATGCTACCTCCACTGAAGCGTCCATCTTTGGATATCAGGGCCTGTGGATAACCTTGCCCGTTGTTACAGCGTGTGTGTCCTGTCGTAGGTACGTGCGACTTCCTGCTCGGCAAAGTCCGCCACGCTTTGCAGCACCACAGCCCGGCCATGACGGTATTGGTAGATAGTGCCGTCGAGCGCCGAGTCGAGAAAAAGCGCATATGAGGTTCTTTCGAGTCCTGGCTCACGGGGTTCGAGTTGCGCAACGCCGTGAATATTGGCCCTGACGGGTGTTTCAAGCCTTCCGGTCAGCACCTCGAAGGAACTGCCGAAATTGATGATGAAGTAGCCTGGTTCCGGGTTGATCGCCCGTATCTGCCCGTTAATCCACGCATATAAGCCGGGCTCGGTAGAGCGAAGTACCGTCACCCACCCCGAATCGCGGTGAAATTTGCAGCCGCGAGCCTTTTTTGACGACCGAAAATGGTTGAATGCCAGCATCTGATGCCCGCCGTTCTCGCTAAGACCTGACGAAATGCAAGGCCAGTCGCGGACCGGGAGCTTGAGGTGGGCCAAGGTGCTGCGCAGCACACTGATGCCGATGGCTGCCATTTGAGTACCCACTATCGCCACTGATTGGGGTAACAAGTGCCAATTGGCGCGCTCGATGTAGAAGTTTTCCCATTGATCGTGGGGGCGGTCGAAATAGCCCTGATAGAGCCCGGGCACGTCCATGTCGAGAAAGCCGTTTTGGGGCAGGTAAAACTGCTGTGCAAATTGATCAGCGGCCTTACACACCAAGCCTTGGGGCATTTTCAGCAAAAAGAAACCTTGCTCAAGCCCACGGGCAAACCCATTGGGCGAATCGAAGACCAATTTCGTGCCCGCAAGTCGTGCCCGCTCCAGAGCACAGGGCGGGTACATGGCCTGTGCGTGGGCCTGATGCAACGGTGAAGGCAATGTCAGGCTGTCCCGGTAGGTAGCAGTGTGGCGATTAACCATCGCTCTGATCTCCACAGTGTTTGGGGCGCAGGGTCAACACGCCTGGCTGTGCGGGCTTGGGCATCGCGCAATGGCGTCGCAGACTGAGGTCGATACCTTCGCTGCTGACCTCAAAGCGGCCATAAAGCTCACGTAGCAACAATCCTTGAATGTTGACTGAGAAAAGACGGCCTGGGCATTTGCGTGGGTTGCGCCGGGTGTTGAGCATGCTGAACGAGTTGATGTCATAGCGATTGCGCGCCAACAGTGAGGTGCAGAGCGCGTGGGCTGTGTCGTCCTTTTTTTGCAGTGCCAGAATATGGGTGACATCGAAAGCTTCAGGCTGGGTAAAAATGTGAGGATCTCTATTGGCCTGCCAGCGGTCCAGCCACAACTGGGTGTCCTCGGGGACTAGCACGCGCTGACCTGCATGTTCGATTTCGCACGGCTTAAGCGTCCGACGCCAAAGCGCTGTTGGGTTGGAGCCTCCTAGACGCAGCGCTTCCATGACCGCCAGATCAATAACGTTTGGTGCTTGAGTGCAACTGTCTGAGGCCGCTAACAGGACCTCACGTTTAACGTGGGCAGAGGTCTCGATGTACGCCAGCGACCACAACAGGCTAAGCGCCGTAGTGTCATAGGTTGCAATGATGATTGTGCCGATCTCCAGCGCCCGCTCCGTACTCAGGTTTTCAATGTTTTTTCGGGTAAAAGGCAGCGCCCAAAGGGCGAAATGGCCAAGGATCAGGTTGGTCAGGGGCGCTTGTTCAATGGCGTCGAAGTTGGTGAGCAGCAGGTCTTTGATGAACGGTTTCAAGGCTTCATGCTGCTTTAGCGCGAGCCTGTCGTCATGACTGATGACCTTGGAGGCCTGTTCGAAGAATCCGCTGACCACGTCCCTGAACTGATCGTCTTGCAGGTACTGGTCCAGGCTTTTTATCGTGCAGTCCAGGATGCCTGGTAGATAGCTATCAATTTGACTGACCCACAATAAGGTCAATTTCTCCATGCACATCGGAGTGCGCGGGCATTGGTGCAAAAAGACGGCTGCCAAACGACGAATATCGTCTTTTATGCTGTCGATAAAACGCTGACTCCCGAGCACATGCTCCACTGCCCGACGTTTTTGCGAGCGCAATGGGTCACTGATGTGCAACGAGCCCAAAAAGCCACCGAACAACTCATGATTGGCATCGGTTGAGGGCGCAAGGTCTTCATCATTGAATAGCGCACGATTGTCCATCTGATAAAGCGCCAGTTGTTCGCCCATCCAGAAACTGCAAAGGCCGCCTGACTGTTCAGCGCAGTGACGAATTCCGCTGACCTTAAAGTACTCAGTGGCGGGCAAGCCTTGCACAGACGTTGCAATGTGGAACTCGTCGCCATGCCCGCGCACGGGGCAAGGTCCTGGATGATGCGCAATAAGTCCGGCAAAAGGCGGGCATTGTTTATTCATTGGGCGTGCCCTGAGTCTGTTCAGAGAGGATGCCGAATGAGGCATGCCGGTCTTGCCAGGTGCGCTCGTTGAATCGACGAAGGAATGCTTCAGCACTCATCAGCCGTCGCAACTCGCCCAAAGGCTGCACTTCGTAGAGGTCAGCGCTGGCGGGAGGATTGATGAACGTGGCAAACGAGAAGCGGTCTTCTTGTCCCGGCAGCGACGGGCACTCGCGCACGCGATGCTTAATGGCTCGAGCCGAAAGCGGCAGTTGCGCACTGAGTAATTCAAGGCACGCGCCGAAGTTGACAATGAAATACCCAGGTTCAGGCTCAATAGGCTGCCACCCCCCGTCGATGAATGCCTCAAGGCCTGATTGGCGGGTGTACAGCAGCGTCACAAAACCGGTGTCCTGATGTTCTGCACAGCCTGGCAAATGGCGTTCGGGACGGTAATGGCTCGCGGCAAACCAATGGGTGCCCTGGCCTGTCACGGCGCCACCACTGGCGGATGCCCATAGCGCCTGAGCCACTCCAAGTTCGCGCAAGGCTGCCTGAAGAATCACCTGGCCAAGCGCGTCCATTGCGAGCACCATTTTCACCACAGCACCTGGCAGGCGTGTGGCCCAGCGCGTTTTATCGACTAAGAGATGTTCAGTCTGAAAATGTTCGCGATCGAAATAAATATCGGTCTGCGGACGGAAGCCGCGATAGCGGGTGGAAGACGTGGCGGGTAAATAAAACTCGCGGCACAGTTTTATGCCCGGCTCAAGATTTAACGTTTCCGGGATTTTCAGTAAAAATAAACCTTGCTCTATGGCCGCGCGTAAACTGAATGGCGTTTTAAATAGTAAAGCGTCTTGATAAATAATGGCACGCTGCATATTAATCTTGTGTGTTTTCATTTTGCGCGCCTCCTGCATTGACAGTGCCTTGGTAAATCTCCTGGTCATTATTGTTAATTAATTCTCGAGCATCACAGATGCGTTCCAGGCCCCGTGTTGGGTAATAAGAAAAGATGCCGTGGTCATGGGGTATAAAGTTACTGGAACTGAAGTGCCCAAAACTAATGCGGTCTTGGGCTTGGTGCGTTACTCGATGCAAGATAGCAGCCACTGGCGAGTCGCAATGAGCCGTTAACCACTCCATTGACAGCCCGAAGTTGATCACGAATGTATCAGGCGCACATTTAACGGACTCCCAACGATCAAGGCGGTTTACCTCAAGTCCAGGTTGAGTGGTGCGCAGAATTGTCAAAAAACCATCATCTTTGTGCGAGCTCAACCCCGCCTCTGGTAACTGCGCGCGGTAATGGTTGAAGGTCAGGTGATAAGCCCCTGCGCCTTGTGAGCAACAGCCAGTGGCTTGAGGCCAGAGGTGTTTCGGTATGCCGGCGTAGTCCAGTGCGGCGCCCAGGATCAGCCGGGATAATTCGGTCATTTTCTCGGCTATCCGGGTAATTTCAGTTGGGTAATAGCGACTCCAAAACCGGCGTTCCAGCAAAAACTGCTCAATCTGGTCGACGCGCTGATGGAATCCCAGCAGTTCATCGTCAAACTGGTTGGCCCTAATGTTTTTGAAATGCCCATACGGGCTGGCATCTCCCCGGTAAAACTCGCTAGCGAATTGATCGGCGGCCGTGATGTCCAGTTCTGCCGGGATAGTCAGTAAGAAAACGCCGTCGGCAAACGCTTGACGCCGATCCTGATCATTGGCAAACCCCAACCGGCCGCCTTCAATCCAGGTACAGACCAATTGAGCGGTTGTGCCCACGGGGCGCGTATCGACACGTTTGTGGTAAAGCTCGCTGTAGAGCTGGCCCGCTGAGGTTGGCCTGGTTGAGTGGCGCATATTCACCGTCCTTTGAGGCACAGAGAAACGATGGTCAGCGCCTTGAGTTCATCAGGAGCCTGGGGGTGTAGACCCTGAGCTATCTCCGATAAGGTGCTGAACGAGCCGGGGTAGATCATCACGCTGTGCCCCTGCTGCTGCAGGCAGGCAAAAATGGCGAATTCTTCAAGAAAGTACGCGGTCGAAAAACCGACCTTGCGTGCCCATTCGGCAGGGGTCGAGGCTTCCAGCCTTTTACGCAAGTAGTGCTCAGCGAAACATTTGACGGACTGACTGAACGCGGCGTCGGCTCGATAGAGGTGCGTGAGTTGAGCATGCAAGTGCTGATAACTTGCCAGGGCCTGAACCCCTTGGCAGGTGATAAAGCGAAATTGTGTGAGCGCGCGAAAATGCTCAAATACGGGCTGGCTTTCACCGACAAAACGCTTACCCAATTGCAGGGCTGTGGTCAGCGCTATAGAGGGATGCATGTCATGTACAGACTGGAGGGTCAGGCGGTGAATGCTGTCTCCCACCAGCACAGTGCACTGGGTAAAACGCCGCGAAATCCATTGCACAATGCTCGCCAGTTTTTCGGGATGGAAATGACTGTTTTCGAGGCTGATGCCTAAAAAACAATGCTCGGATAACTCAAAATTATGTCGATGCTCCCCCGGTGATACTGATGCTATTTTTGCTTTATATTTCAAATTAATAGAAGTGCTGGTCGGAACACTGCAGGCGCCGGAAATATTATTTAAATCGTGCGACATACTGACTCCTTGCTCAAGTATCGATGGTTAGTGTTCGAACTTGTTGGTGAGTTATAGCCGAATTGAATAAATAGACATGACGCAGTAGCAGTTTCTAGAAATTGAAATCTATAAATGTTGTTTGAATGATTTATTTATAATTGCAGGTGCGGTAATTCGCAACGTCTTACTATGTAGGACACTGCCAATTATTTTGTATGAATTAACCTACAAGTATGTAAAGGGTTGTTATCAAGCCTCATTTGCAGGCCGGCACTAGGTTAACTGTAGGAGCGAGCTTGCTCGCGATCTTTTAAACGATCAAAAGATCGCGAGCAAGCTCGCTCCTACAGGAGGTTTGCGTTAGTTCAGTGCGTAATTCAGCACGATGCCCACGAAGATCGCCAATCCGGCCCAGTGGTTATGCAGGAACGCCTGGAAGCAGCGCTGGGGTTCGCGGTTGCGGGTGTACCAGAATTCCCACAGGTAGCAGCCCGCAGCCACCAGCAGGCCGAGGTGGAACCAGCCGCCGAGGTCGAATTGCACGCCGGCCAGCAGCAGGCAGCCCAACGACAAGCCTTGCAGGCCGAGGATGATTACGCGGTCGGCGTCGCCAAACAGGATGGCGGTGGATTTAACGCCGATTTTCAGGTCGTCGTCGCGGTCGGTCATGGCGTAGTAGGTGTCGTAGGCCACGGTCCACAGCAGGTTGGCGATGTACAGCAACCACGCCGCCGCTGGCAGGCTGTCGGTCTGGGCGGTGAAGGCCATGGGCATGCCCCACGAGAACGCCGCGCCCAGCACCACTTGCGGGTAGTAGGTGTAGCGCTTCATGAACGGGTAGCTCGCCGCCAGGGCCAGGCCGCCGAATGACAGCCACACGGTGGTGGCGTTGGTGCACAGCACTAGCAGGAAGCTGATACCCATGAGCAGCGCAAAAAACACCAAGGCTTCTTTGCTGCTGATTTTTCCGCTGACCAGCGGCCGTTGTTCGGTACGTTTGACGTGGCCATCGACCTTGCGGTCGGCAAAGTCGTTGATCACGCAACCGCCCGCCCGGGTCAGGATCACGCCGAACACAAAAATCAGCAGGATACCCAGCGAAGGCACGCCCTTGGCGGCAATCCACAAGGCCCACAGGGTCGGCCACAACAGCAGGTAAATGCCGATGGGCTTGTCCATGCGGGTCAGTTGGATAAAGTCCCAGGCGCGCGGGTTCAAGCGATTAAGTGATTTGAGCAGGCTCACGTACATCAGTTGTTCTCCGGCCGGGCACTCAGGGCGGCCCACAGGTTAGGTAAAAAAACTTCGGCCACCAGCACGCTCAACGGGCCCCGCGAAAAACGCGAGCGGCGTGCCCACAGGCCGTCTGCCTGATCAGCCACGGGCAAGCCGCCGCGCGGGTATTGGCATACTTGCATCGGTCCGCGCTCAAAGGCGTTATCGCTGAACAGCAAGCCGCCCAGTGAGCGCGCGCCCAGCGCTTCCATGTCGAAGCCGCCTATTTGCAGGACGCTTTTCGCGGCGACGCTGCGGGCGAATACCCACGGTTGCTGATGGCCGCGTAAATACACTTCGCGCACCCAGCCCTGGCTGTTTTCAGGCAAATCGAGGGCGGTGCATTCGTCGGCACGCAGTGTCTGCCAGCCTTCGAAAAGCGGCAGCACGCTGAAGGAGCCGTCCGAAAGTGCGGTAAGACGTTGAGTCAGGGAGCCTTGGTCGAACAACCAGTCGAGGGTCTGTTCGTCAGGCGGTGCAGGAAGTTCGCTTTGCTCAAGCCAGACAGGCGAGACCAGCGTAGAAGTTATGTGCGGCACAGTGGGTCATAATTGGCAGCCATTGAGGCGGGCGAGCTTATCACGCTGGTCCTTGCTTGAGCGCCAGAGTGCCATCAGGCAGTCGTCGGGCTTGCATCTGTCGGTGTTGATCAGTACAAACGGCCTGAATTTTGCGAGTAACACAACCGATTGATAAGAGTCTGTGCCCTCGCCCACGCCTGAGCGAAAGGAAATACCCCTATGAAAAAGTGGCAATGCATTGTTTGTGGACTGATTTACAACGAAGCCGATGGCTGGCCGGATGACGGTATTGCGCCCGGTACGCTGTGGCAGGACGTCCCTGAAGACTGGCTGTGCCCGGACTGCGGCGTTGGCAAAATGGATTTCGAGATGATCGAAATCGGCTGATCCGCCCTGTTTTTGAATTGATTGACTCTGGAGATTGGAATGAGCGCACCTGTTGTGATCGTTGGCACTGGGCTGGCTGGCTATAACCTGGCCCGGGAGTTTCGCAAGCTGGACAGCGAAACACCGCTGCTGTTGATCACGTCCGATGACGGGCGTTCCTACTCCAAGCCGATGCTGTCCACCGGCTTTGGCAAAAACAAAGAAGCCGACGGCTTGAGCATGGCCTTGCCCGGCGCCATGGCCGAGCAGCTCAAGGCGCAGGTGCGCACCCACACCCGCGTCAGCGGGATTGATCCGGGCCACAAGCAACTGTGGATCGGTGAAGAGGCCGTGCCTTACCGCGATCTGATTTTGGCCTGGGGCGCGCAATCGGTGCAGGTGCCGGTCGAAGGCGATGCTCAGGATGCGATCTTCTCGATCAATGACCTGGAAGACTACGCCCGCTTTCGTGCAGCGGCCGCGGGCAAGCGCCGTGTGCTGATTCTGGGTGTGGGCCTGATCGGTTGCGAGTTCGCCAACGACTTGATCGCGGGGGGCTATGAGGTCGACCTGGTGGCGCCGTGCGAACAAGTGATGCCGACGCTGCTGCACCCTGCGGCTGCGGCCGCCGTGCAATCGGGCCTGGAAAGCCTGGGCGCACGCTTTCATCTCGGGCCGGTGCTCACGCGTTTGCAGCGCACCGAGGATGGCCTTGAGGCGCACTTGTCGGACGCCAGCGTGGTCGCCTGTGATGTGGTGGTGTCAGCCATTGGTTTGCGCCCGCGCACCGATCTGGCGGCCGCTGCTGGCCTGCGGATCAACCGCGGTATCGAAGTGGACCGCCACCTTAAAACCTCCCACGCCAACATCTACGCGCTGGGCGACTGCGCGCAGGTCGACGGTTTGAGCCTGCTCTACGTGATGCCGCTGATGAGCTGCGCACGGGCGCTGGCGCAGACCCTGGCGGGCAACCCGACAGCGGTCAGCTACGGGGCCATGCCGATTACAGTGAAAACCCCGGTGTGCCCGTTGGTGGTGTCGCCGGTGCCGCGTGGTTGCGAAGGTGTGTGGACGGTGGAAGGTCAGGGTGCCGACATCAAAGCGCTGTGCCGCGATGCAGACGGCAAGCTGCTCGGCTATGCCCTCACCGGCGAGGCGGTTCGCGAGAAACTGGCGCTGAACAAAGAGTTGCCTGCGCTGTTGGCGTAAACACTCTACCTTTTGTCGTAAATGTCATTGCCTTGCCTCAACAAAGCGCCTGCTGAGGGTGGCGCGTGACTTGGTCGCGTGCCATTCTCACACCGGTCTGCCGCAGAGTAGAGCCTGCGGCGCCTTGGATGCTGCTCCATAGAAGAGCAGCACGGACATAACAACAAAAAACCGTCAAAGAGGCTTCATCATGCGTAAACCAGAACTCGCCGCCGCTATCGCTGAAAAGGCTGACCTCACCAAAGAGCAAGCCAGCCGCGTACTCAATGCAGTGCTCGAAGAAATCACCAACGCCCTGCACCGCAAAGACAGCGTCACGCTGGTCGGTTTCGGTACGTTTATCCAGCGCCATCGCGGTGCACGGACCGGGCAGAACCCGCAAACCGGTCAGCCAGTGACCATCAAAGCCAGCAACACCGTGGCCTTCAAGCCTGGCAAATTCCTTAAAGACAGCGTCAACCCTTAAGCGGGGCTGGATTTTAGAGGAGCGGGCAAGCTGGCTTGCCCGTTCTTGAGAGTAAATTGGCCGATCATGCGGCCATAAGTGGCAAAAACCCGTCTATCAGCGCCTATTTCTTTGGATATGTGGCGTTCTTCGCTCAAATCGTTAAACTGCGCCGGCTCTTTATTTATTCCCCGAGGCCGCGTACATGAAATTTCGTTTTCTGCTCTGGATGCTGGGCTTTCTGATGGGCAAAGCCAGCCGTAAAAACCCTGCTTTTCAACAGCAATTGGTTGATAAAGACATGGTGTTCCAGCTGCAAACCCTCGATGGCAAAGTCGCCCGTCACTTCAAAGTCAAAAACCAGCGTATTACCAGCCACTCGGGCTTATACCCGGACCCGGTGTTTGCCATCGCCTTTAAAGATGCCGCTTACGGCTTTGCCACGATGCAGGCCAAGAACAAGCAACTGGCGTTTATGACCGGGATCCAGGACAAGTCGATTCAGATCAAGGGTAATCCGGCGCAGGTCATCTGGTTTCAGGGCCTGACCAAGTACCTCAAGCCGCGTAAAAAGCCGAAGGCTTGAACCTCAATCCGTAGGAGCGAGCTTGCCTCGCGATCTTCTTTAAGATCAAAAGATCGCGAGGCAAGCTCGCTCCTACGCGGTTTAGCCGAAGAACCAGTAGCACACCGCAATCGCCGCCACCACGCCTGAGAACTCTGCCAGCAAGGCGCAGCTCACGGCGTGGCGGGCGC
>ERZ1673734.1858-NODE-1858-length-12887-cov-8.511456_pt1 | contig 12887 bp, 8 predicted proteins | sample MGYA00580199_ERZ1673734 | MGnify/ENA primary metagenome ERZ1673734 (study PRJEB41218, sample SAMN15661742) | gut metagenome | host: Homo sapiens | place: Canada: London | collected 2015-08-20/2019-03-30 | study: EMG produced TPA metagenomics assembly of...
GTTTGCACTTCCTTGGGGCTGACAACATTGGGTAAATTTTGAAATTCCGTGTTCAAGGGTTCCTCCTATGTAAGTAGTGAAAAAACGCTTTCACTATATAGCCACTGGGAAAGGGCAAAAAGTATCGCAGGCTTTTGAGATGTAATAATTTGTAATAAAATGTCGACATTATGTAGCCAGTGGGAAGGCGCAAGATTTGACCTGTGTCCAACAAAAATTTTCATCAAAATTAAAACAGGCAAGCCGCAGATTAAAACGGCTTGCCTGTAGAATGACGATGCTGACGATGATGACGATGTTTATGGGATATGGGTAGGGGTATGCAAGAAAGACCGTCACCATCGTCACCACCGTCACGCTTATAGTGAAATGACGCTTGCAGTTTACTACTGCTCGAAACAAAAACAATGATACTACGAGAAACACAAAATCAGAATGACGCAGATGACGCTAATGACGCTGAATCTGGGATATGGTATAGGGATATCCCCAAAACAGCGTCACGAGCGTCATCAGCGTCACTATCGTCACACAAGAGCAGCGAGGGGGTCTGGGGAACACCCCAGAAATGCGTTTGTGGATATCCAAACGCTATGCTAGCAAAACACATCTACCCCAAAACGATAGCAATCAAACCGGACAGCCATACATATTCGTATAAATTTCAGAGTGAATCAGTTTAGATTCATCCAAAAATCCTGACTCGAAAAAGTGAATCTGTTCTGATTCACTTTCCCAAGTGCCGCTATTATTCCCTTCCGGGAAGGGAAATCGTCGTTTTGCCGCTGGCGTTATGGCAATAAGAAGGAACTACAAGGAACGGGGAAAAACACACTTTCTTAAATAGCAAGAAAAAAACAAGAATATAGTCATGGCGTTTTTGAAGAACCGTGTTAAAATGATACTATCACGCAGGCAAAGGAGGAACGATCCTGTGTCAAAGGCAACACTGCTTGACAGCCGCATCAAACAATACGCCTACCGTGAGACGGCGCAGATCTATAGGGACATCGGCGCGTCCCCTGACGGCTTATCCACCGACCAGGTGGAGATCATGCGGGAAAAGTACGGCACAAACAGCTTTGCGGGGCGAAGGGATGACACATTGCTCCGTCGGCTGCGGCGGGCGTTTATCAACCCCTTCAACGTCACTCTCTTTATCCTCGGCATCATTTCGCTGGTGACGGATGTCCTGCAAGCCAAAGATTTCAGCAAAAACACATCCACCGCCATCATTATCTTTTCCATGATCCTCATCAGCGGTACGATTCGGCTGATTCAAGAACTGCGGGCAAAGAACGCAGCCCGGCAGCTGGACCGGCTGATTCACGAGAGCATCACGGTTAAGCGCGGCGGAGAACTCCTGGAGATACCGGCGGAAAAGCTGGTGGTGGGGGATGTTGTGCTGCTTTCTGCGGGGGACCGTGTTCCGGCGGATATTCGGCTGACCAAGGTCACCGACCTCTTTGTGTCCCAAGCCGCCATCACCGGGGAGAGCGCCATTCTGGAAAAGAGCAGCCGCACTCTCGGTCACGGCAGCCCCCGCCCCTTGACCCAACTGGAAAATCTTGCGTTTATGGCGACAACGGTCATCAGCGGCAAGGGTGAGGGCATCGTGCTGGCAGTGGGAAAGGACACTCTCTACGGCAGCTTTGCGAAGCCGGACGCCGAGGATAAAACATCCTTCCAGCAGGGTGCCAACTCTATTGCGTGGGTCATGATTCGCTTTATCGCGGTGCTGATTCCCTTTGTGTTCATTCTGCTCGGCATTACCGGGGGAAATTGGTTTCAGTCCTTTGCCTTTGCACTGTCGGTGGCGGTGGGGCTGATGCCGGAGATGCTGCCCATGGTCATCACCGCCTGCCTTGCACGGGGCAGTCTGTCCATGAGCCGCAAGCAAACCATCATCAAGGACATCAACGCCATGCAGGGCTTCGGCAGCATGGATGTACTGTGCATGGACAAGACCGGCACACTGACCAACGAGAGCATTTTGCTGGAATACTACATGGATGTGCTGGGCAATGAAAGCGCCGAGGTGCTGGATCTTGCCTTCCTCAACAGCAGCTATCACTCCGGTGTGCGAAACCCCATCGACAACGCCATCCGCGCCTGTCAGACCATGCCGGGACGGGAGGCACATTTCGCGCAGCTCCTTGCCGAGCACCAAAAGACGGATGAGATTCCCTTTGACTACGCCCGCAAGATCGTCAGCATCCTTGTGATCGACCCAAACGGAGAGCATCAGCTGATTATGAAGGGCGATGTTGCCCACATTGTTTCCCGCTGCCGCTATGTTGCATACCGTGGCGAGGTGCTGCCTATGGAGGACGTAGGGGAAAGTGTTTCTTCCGTAGTGGACGAGATGCTGCAGGATGGGATGAAGGTCATCGCGGTGGCGCGGAAAAATGTGGGACAGCAAAACCGGATCACCCCCGCCGATGAAGCGGATATGATTCTGGTGGGGTATTTGGCATTCTTCGATGCGCCCAAGAAAACCGCAAAGGCATCCATCGAGGCACTGAAACGATTGGAGGTCACGCCCAAGATCCTGACAGGCGATCAGACGGATGTGGCGGTTTCCATCTGCCGCAGGGTAGGCATTCCCTCGGAAACCGTGCTGACCGGCGCAGAGTTGGATGAAATGACCGACAGCGAACTGCGCGCCGCGGTGGAAAGCGTTCCTGTGTTTGCCGAGCTGACGCCGGGGCAGAAGGTGCGTCTGGTGTCCGCCTTGGAGCAAAACGGACATACCGTGGGCTTTTTGGGGGACGGCATCAACGACATTCCCGCCCTCTGCGAGGCCAATGTCGGCATCTCGGTGGATACGGCGGTGGACGCCGCCAAGGACGCGGCGGATGTGGTGCTGCTGCAAAAGGACCTTGGGGTACTGGAACAGGGTATCTTGGAGGGACGAAAGACCTTCACCAATATGCTCAAGTACATTAAAATCACCGCAAGCTCCAACTTCGGCAACATCCTCTCCATTGTGTGTGCCAGTGCGTTTTTGCCGTTTTTGCCCATGACCTCGTTGCAGCTTTTGCTGCTGAATCTGCTGTATGATGTGCTGTGTATCATTCTGCCGTGGGACAATGTGGATGAGGAAGAAAAACTCTCCCCGAGAGATTGGTCGGGGAAAACGCTGGGGCGGTTCATGCTGTCCTTCGGCCCTATCAGTTCACTGTTCGACATAGCGACCTTTCTGTTTCTCTACTACGTCCTTTGCCCCATGCTGTGCGGCGGAACGACCTATCTGAACCTTACGGATCCGGCACTGCAGCTGCAATATGTGGCGCTGTTCCAGACGGGGTGGTTTCTGGAATCCATGTGGACACAGGTGCTGATTTTACATTTCCTGCGCACGCGCAAGATTCCCTTCTTGCAAAGCAGACCGTCGCTGCCTGTAATGTGTACCACCTTGGCGGGAATCGCCCTGTTTACCGGCATTACCTTTACCAGGGCGGCAGCGCTGTTCGGCTTGACAGAGCTGCCCCTCTGGTACTTCGGATTTCTTCTGATCGTGGCGCTTTTGTATATGCTGCTGACCACGATGGTCAAGGTTTTCTATCAGAAAAAGTACCGAGAGCTGATCTGAAAGGAGGAGTCCCACATGAAAAAGAACATCGGATTTATCCCCTTGGATTCCTCCCTTGCCGCATGGCTGCTGGAAAAGCTGACGAAAGAGCCGCCGATAAGCGACAGCGCCGAAGAACTGCGCTCCGGCATCCGGGATATGCTCAACGGGGAAGTCAATTCTCTGCTGCTGAGTGCGACGGGCGAAGCCGAGCTGCCGCCCCTCACACCACCGGACGGGATTCGTATCGGGGAGTTGGAGATCAACCCCAAAAACAGGCGGGTCATCTCCGCGGGCAGGGAAATCAGCCTGACGCCGAAGGAGTTTGATATTCTTTACTTCCTTGCCCAAAACCGTGGGGAGGTATTCACCAAGGAGCAAATTTACCGCGCGGTATGGTCGGAGGACTACCTGCTGGATGACAGCAACATTATGGCGTTCATCCGCAAGCTGCGCAAAAAGATCGAGCCGGATCCGGACGCGCCGAAGTACATCCTGACCATCTGGGGCATCGGCTACAAAATGAATGACCAACTGTAAATAAAGGCGGGCGCTGCGGCGCCCGCCTGAATTCTTACCAAATCGCAAGGGAATCGCAAGGTTTTCGCCATGGGATTTCCCTTGCGATTTTTGTATGCTATACAAGGTCGAAGGGAGGCGATGGCTATGATTTACACAGAGTTTGTTATTAGGATTTTCCTTTCCATGCTGCTCGGTTTTCTGATTGGTCTGGAACGGCAGCTTACCGGTCACCCGGCAGGTATCCGCATCAATGTTCTGATTTGCATAGGAACCAGTTTCTTTACGCTGTTTCCTATGCTCTATGGTTCCGATCAGGTGTTCCGTGTGGGAAGCAGCATTATATCCGGTGTAGGCTTTCTGTGCAGCGGTGTGATTTTTAAGGACAGCGGCACCGTACGGGGGATGAATACAGCAGCAACTCTTTGGTGTACCGCAGCCATCGGCATTCTTGCCAGCACAGGGATGTATGCCATTGCAGTGACAGCTGCCGGAATTCTTATTGCGTCCAACCTGATTTTACGCCCCCTTGCCAGAAAGTTGAACCCCATTGCAGCGGGCGATGAATCGGAAAAGCAATACCGCATTTCCGTTACCTGTCAGGAAGATGCGGAACAGGAAATCCGCCTGTTGCTCATCAACTGCAACCCTTGTAAGACATTGTATCTGAACAATCTGGAAAGCGGCGGTGTGGTCGGCGATAAAGTGGAAATCGTTGCGGAATACTGCTCGCTCGGAAAGCCCAAGAATCAGGTACTGGAAGGTATTGTCGGGCAGGCGCTGGCGCTGCCGACGGTTGTCAGTGCAGGTTGGGAGGTGTTGTAAATGTACAACAAACAATTCAGGCGTACCGTGCTTTTTCTTGCAGCCTATGCCATATTTACGCTTACGCCGCTTGGTGCAGCGCTGGGGTTTGTTGCCCTGCCCGCCGCCTATTTTGCCTATCTGATCCCCTGCATTCTGCTGTATATGGTGCTGGCGACCAGCCTGAAAAAAGCCTATGTTCGTCACTACGGCGAGCTGCTGTAAAAGGAGGTGCTCACGATGAATTGGAAGGATATTTGGATGACGCTGTTTGGCACAGTGGATTTGTTCGGACTCGACATGGGCTTTTGGGTGTCCATGGCAGTAGTCGCGCTGATCGTGGTCGTGATGAATGCCGTCTTTTGGGGCATGAAGCCCCGTAAGAAAGCGACCAGCGAAGCCAAGCGCACCTGACGCAACAAGGAAAAAACTGTTTCTATCAAAGTGCCATCGTGAATCAGACGGCTTCTGCTTCTGTGCAAAACGAACATCCGACACAGAAATACAGTCGCAGTAGAACACAGGCTTTTGTGCGCACTCGGCGTAGGATGTCATAATGCGCTTGAATCGCCGTGTGCCGGTCAGTATGCACGGTGGGGTAAGAGGTCGGCTCTCTATTTAGGAGAACCTCCTGCTTGCGGCACTTTACACAAATCATACAAAAACGTGCGATTTTTTACAGTGATTTCTTCATTATATGGTCGATAACTTTACTTTCGATTTGTACAATAAAGAAGGTTACTCTATTACAAACGGAAAATAAAGAGAGGCAAATGTATGAAGAACAAATGGCCGAAGCGTGCGCCCGCACTGCTCGCAGCAGTGGCTTTGACGGCGTCGATGTTTCCTACCGGAGCGCTCGCGCTTGAGGCAGAACGGCAGGACACGGCAGAGACGGTCACAGCTGCAGTGCAGCAAACACCCACCCCAACCATTGCAGTAGAAAATGTGGAGACGGGGAATACTGCCACACCGGAAACGGCAGCGGAACCTGAAACACAGTTGCAGGAGGAGACCGTTGAGCAGGAGGAAAGTGCGATTCAGACCGCAGAAACCGCCGCATTACAGCAGGAGCCGGAAGCGGAGACTGCGGTTCAGGCGCTGGCCGCTGAGCCGGATAGTCTCGGCAAGGTCTGGCTGACTGAAATCTTCCCCAACGACTTTGACAACCGCAACAAGAACGAGTATGGCACAACAGATGACCGCTTTGAATACATTGAACTCATCAACACCGCCGATACTCCGGTGAATTTGACCACAGACTATGAGCTGGTCTACGGCACGAAAGCGGACAACGCCAATCCCTTTGCCGTGCAGGAGACCGATGGATCCGACGTCGTTCTGCAGCCCGGCGAGGTTACTGTCGTCTGGAACCAACGCACCAACGTCAAGAAACCTGGTACAGTGGAAGACTTCCGCAGCAACTACATGATTCCCGACAATGTCCACATCGTCATCAGCCAGTACGGCGAGGACTGGGCCAACACCGGCTACTTCGGCCTGCGCGCCAGAGCTACCGGAACGGTCTGCGCCGACTACAGCTACGTCAACGGCACAATCGACAAGAACGACGGCAAGGACATTGCGGACGGCCTCGGCGTGGACCTGGCCATCCCCAACGTGGGCTACAGCATGACGGCCAGCACCAAAAAGACGGCGGCTACCCCCGGCTATGTCTATAGTGAGCAGCGCGGCGGCAGCACCACCGCCCCCGCCGGCACCGAGGGACTGTATGTGACCGAAATTTACCCTAACGATGGAGATCGTTCCGCGGTATATGGTGTGTCGGACGATTTGATGGAGTTTGTCGAGGTCACGAACACCACCGACCACGACATTGACTTCAACGCCGACTACCAGTTCCAGTACATCTACAAAACGCAGTTCACCCGGCTGACAGTCTGCACCGTGGAGGACGCCCACAAGGAGGCTCTGGGCGAGGTCACCCGGGACGAGCTGGACGCCAAGTCCGCTGTCATCCCGGCGCACAGCAGCGCCGTGTTCTGGTGCTACCGTGAGAGCTGGCTGACCGGCCTGACGCAGCCCTTCCCCGATGAGGCCGCGTTCCGCGCCGCCTACAATATGCCGGAGGACGCCCCGCTCTACTGCGTGCTGGGCCAGAACGGTATGAAGAACACGGACCGCGCCGTCGGCATCAGCCATGCGGAAAATGGCCGCCAGGTACTGGTGTCCAGCTTCTTCTACAACGGCCTGACCGACACGAAGGACAAAAAGAGCGTGAATTTGAGCCCCAGCGCCGAGGGGCCCCGCATGACGGCATGCACCCTGCAGCAGGCCCCCACGCCGGGCAGCGTCTCGGACGCGCAGTTCAACTTCCCTGCGGACGACGGCAGCACAGTGAAGCTGGGAATGTGGCAGGACAGCACCGTGCCGGCCACCATCACGCAGGGGGACGAGCTGCGCGTGCGGTTCAGCTATTCGGTGGACGAGGGCGCGCTGCCCCGCACGAAAATCACTACCTACTACCGCTTTGACGGCACCGGCAACTGGAACAACAAGACAGAAACCTATCGCCGCGTGCCCGGCCTGTATGAGATGAACATTGCAGCCAACGAGCTGTTCGACCACGAGTATGTCGAGTTCTACGTAGCAGCGGACAACCGTTACCACCGCACGACCACCCAGGTCTACCGCGTCAACATCCAGAAGCTGAGCAGCCTCATCGACGGCATCCGCACGAACATCACCGACGGCCAGCAGGTGCGCAGCACCGTCACGGCCACGGCCAACGACGGCGGCGACAACGCCAACTCCAAAATCCTGCTGGACGGCGTGGAGCTGCCCGTGGGCAAGGTGCTGGAGAACGGCGCGTACTACAGCTTTGCCACGGCGGGCCGCGACAGCTACTTCCACAACGCCCTGACGCTGGCAGACGACAACCTGACCGACGACAGCAAAATGGAACACATCGCCTCGCTGCTGAAATGGCAGAACTACCGCCTGGACGGCTTTGCGGTGCCCATCGACAGCCACTATTTCACCTACGATGCAGCCAGCGACAGCTACAAGATCACACTGCGCTTCTGGGCCGGTACTTACACCAGCAGCGTCTATGACAAGCTGATGCCGTCTGCCAACCGCGAGGACTTCACCGTAACCAATCTGCAGCTCAAACTCGCCAACGGCAAGAGCTATCTGCCGGATTCCATCGGCCCCGAGAGCTACACCTACCCGGACACAGGCAAGGTCGTGAACAACAAGGCCAAAACGAATTTGAGCACGGCCCTGGACGCTGTACACAACATCGGCGATTCTACGGGCATGGCCCCCTATCTGGACGCCGCCTTTACGATCCCCGCGGCGGACGCCACGGCGGTGGGTGCGGTCATTGACACCACGGCTCTGACCGAGGGTGCGCACACCCTGACCGTGACCGACGGCGTGAACACAAAGAACGTCAGCTTCCTTGTGGACAATACCGCCCCTGTCATCGACCTGGGCGTGCAGGACGGCGAGACCTTCTCCGGCGCAATTCGGCTTGCGCCCACCGTCACCGAGGAAAACACCCTGGGCGAGATGGTCGTCACGCTGGACGGCGAGCCGGTCAGCGACGACATTGACACCAACGCCGTCACGCTGGGCGCCGGCACCCACACGCTGGCTGTCTATGCCCGCGACGCCGCCGGGAATGAGGCAGTCAAGAGCGCCGACTTTGTGGCCGGGGACGATGTGGCCGTCATCCTGAACGCAGCGGTGTCCGACATCGGCCAGAATGCCGCAAGCCTGAACGTTACCGCTGAAGGTAACATGCAGGGCGCACAGGCGACCTACTACCAGCTGGACGCACTGAACAGCAGCGAGATCACCTCCACCACCAACGACGGTATCCTGCCCTATATCACCTACACGCTGAAGGTGGGCGAGGTCAGCGACAGCGACAGCCTTGTGCTGAGCTGGAACGGCCGGGCCTCAAACGCCGATGCGACCCACGCCAGCAGGCTGTTTGTGCAGAACACCGCCACCGGCGCCTGGGATGAGGCCGCCACCGCCGACGAGAACGGCTCGATGGCGGTCCGCGTCCCGGTCAAAGACCACGTGCAGGACGGCACGGCCACGGTCATGGTGCAGTGCACGGCAGACTCCGCGCTGCCGGATTTCAGCGGCGTGACCGACCAGGCCCCCGCAGCTGCCTGGGACGGCACGACGATTCCCCGAAATTACGACTTTGCCTTTGCCTGGGAGACCGACACCCAGTATTACTCCGAGGAGTTCTTCCAGCATTACCTGAACATGAACAACTGGATCGTGGACAACAAGGACAAGCTGAACATCCGCTATGTCATCCACACCGGCGATATTGTCGATGACTTCGACATGCCTTATGAGTGGGAGAACGCCGACAAGGCGATGAAGATTCTGGATGACGCCAACATGCCCTACGGCGTGCTGGCCGGCAACCATGACATTGCCGCGGGCGCGATGGAGTACGAGAACTACCAGAAATACTTCGGCGCACAGCGCGTGCAGGATCAGCCTACCTTCGGCGAGGCCTACAAGGACAACATCGGCCATTATGACCTGCTGACCGAGAACGGCCAGGACTTTATCATCCTGTATATGAGCTGGGACATCTACGCGGATGAAATAAACTGGATGAACAGTGTGCTGCAGAAATACAGTGACCGCAAGGCTATCCTCTGCTTCCACACCTACACCCGCGTGGCCTACAACAGCGACGGTGGCCTGATGGACTACTACGGCCAGCTGGTACAGGACAATGTGGTCGCCCAAAATCCCAACGTCATTGCGGTGCTCAACGGCCACTACCACGGCGCGTCCTATGAAACGACGGTCTTTGACGACGACAAGGATGGCGTCTATGATCGGACGGTCTACCAAATCTGCACCGACTATCAGTCCGGCTTTGAGGGCGGCAGCGGCTATATTAAAATGCTGTACTTCGACCTGGACAACAATAAAATCTACATCAACTCCTACTCTCCCTCGCTGGACGATTTCAACTACTACGACAATACCTCTGTGACCGAGTTGGGCACCGAGAGCGCCGCGTCCGTGGCCCCCGACACCGCCGCGGACGGCAGCGCCCTGCCAAAGCGCATCAACAACAATATCAACACCGATATTCTGACGCTGGACGTCAACTTCCACACCGACCCGCAGACGATCCTGACGAGCTACTTCGGCGCGTATCTGGACCGCGGTGAGGAGATCGGCACGGCGGACTTCACCGTCGCGCAGGACAGCAGCCGGACCGGTACCGCCGCCCTGACTTGGGACGGCCTGCAGCCCGGCACCGCCTACGCGTGGTACGCCCAGGTCACAAACACCCTGGGCAGCATACAGCAGACTGCCGTGCAGCGCTTTACCACGGCAGCTGTCCCCGCTGATGTCCCGCCGACGCCGGGCAACGCCCCCGCCGAGCCGGACCCGGGGCCGAACACAGGCAATGCGACCAGCACAGGTAATACAGGCAGCACCAGCACAGCAGCGGTCAGCCAGGGCGCGGCGCAGACCGCCGGGAAGGGCAGTACGCCCGCAGCGGCCACAGCGGCCATCCCGCAGACGGGTGACACAATGCCGATTGTTGCCGTGGTTCTGCTCTGCCTGGGCAGCATGACAGCGCTGGGTATCCTGACCATCTATCGCAGAAAGAGAAAAGAGGACTAAAAATTGAACAAGCGGCAGCAGCTATCCATCCTGCTCCGCATCCTGCTTCCGGGGGTGATTCTTGTGGGAATCATGCTCGGAAGTTTTCAGGTATCGCGGGCATCCATCAAGCCGGGCACCAGCCACAGCTATGTACAGGCGGTGGTGACGGAAATTTTGACAGACTACTCCGGGGGCCGGCCCTTCAACGGCGCACAGACTGTTGCGGCGCGCATCACCTCCGGCGTATGGAAGGGGCAGCAGGTCACATTAAGCAATTCCAACAGCTATCAGCAGGGTGCATTCTGCCAGGTGGGCACAAAAATCGTGGCCGTCGTGCAGTCCGGGGCAGACGGCAGCTTAAACGGCTCCGTCTACAACTATGACCGCACCGGCATGGTCTACGCCCTGGCAGCGCTGTTTGTGGCCGGGCTGGTTCTGGTGGGCGGACGCAAGGGCTTTGCCACCCTCTGGGCACTGGTATTTACTTTTGGCTGTGTGGCATTTTTATACGTGCCGCTGCTCTACCGTGGTGTGAACGGTATTTGGGCTGGTACGCTGACGGCAGTGATGATTCTGGCAGTGTCGCTCTACATTTTAAACGGCTGGTCGCGCAAGACGCGGTGCAGTATCTTAGGTACAACGCTGGGGGTTATGATCTCCGGCGGACTGGCAATGCTGCTGGGCACCGCCGGACATTTGAACGGCTACCACGCATCGGACGCGGAGTCAATGGTCTACATCGCCAATGCGTCGGGGCTTGACGTCGCTACAATTCTGTATGCAGGCATCCTCATCTCCTGCCTTGGTGCGGTTATGGATGTGAGTGTTTCTATCACCGCTGCATTGGAGGAGATCCGCGCCAAGGCCCCGACGCTGTCCCTGCGGGAGCTGGTCCGCTCCGGCCTGACGGTGGGCCATGACATGATTGGTACGATGTCTAACACGCTGATTTTGGCCTACACGGGCACGGCCACCGGCACGTTGCTGACGCTCTACGCCTATGAGATGCCCTACATCCAGATGATGAGCTACAATGCTATTGTCATCGAAATTTTAAGCGGCCTGTGCGGCACGATTGGCGTGGTCTTGACCGTGCCGATTCAAACGCTCATTACGGCGTTTGTCATAACACGGAAAAAATAAGGCAGAACGGCAGGTACAAATGCTGTCGCGGCAGATAGAGGTAGTGCAGGCAGAGGTGTTTTTAAAGAAAATCTGTAAGGCGCAATAGAGGCTGAGCTGCATTTTCACTTCGGAATCTGTCACAAGAGACCACCCGGACAAGGTTTGCAATCTGATTTTAGACTCCATTCTGGATACTTATCTGGAGAAAGATCCCTCGGCACATGTTGCCGTCAAAACTGTTGTGAAGAACAATACTGTATTTGCTGCAGGAGAACATTCATACTTTCTTCAAGCCGCTGTATCTGATCACTCTGGCGGAAAGCCTGGGCGGTGTAGAGAGCCTCGTCTGCCATCCCGCCAGCATGACCCACGCATCCATTCCCTATGAGGTACGGCAGAAAGTCGGCATCACGGACGGACTGATTCGGCTGTACATCGGCGTTGAAAGCGTTGATGATTTGCGGGCAGATTTGGCGCAGGCTATTCAGGAAAGGGAGGAATAATCCAATCACCGACTTAATTATATCGCTAAAGGAAAGCAGATTGCAATCGTAAGTTGTACTCTCTAGTGTTAAGTTGTACGCATTGCAGCAAAACCAAAGAAACAAAAATCTAACTTTTTGTGGTTCTACGGATAGGATACGATAGTATCTTAGTATTTAATTTATTTAGTTATTTATTTGTGTTGGATTTACCTGTACAGGAAAATCCCGGCTAAGGTAAATGCCTTTGTGGTAAAATAAAAAATCCCCGGAAAGCGGGGATTTTGGGCGATATTTGGCTGGATGAGTACCGCGCCGACACGTTGTGAACGCGCCCAAACAGGGGCGTTTCTCGCGGTGACAGAGGCGGTGTGCGGGGATGGTGTAGAGTTGGTTTGCGTACAACTTCTGTACAGAGAGTAAAACTTATATACTAGTTCGTTGGGCTTTTCACTTGTGTGAACCTGGTGATGTGGATATCCGCATTTCTCAATGAGACCAAAGCTGCGCGTTTATTTGAGCGGTGCGTATGAGAATCTGTCTTGCAGATTTGCCCCCAAAACTGCCCCCAAAAGGGTTTGGAACGGGTCAGCACGATGCAGCACTCTTTTGTACACATGGGACAAAATCTATTCCGAGTCTTGGTACACAACACCACCAAACCCAACAAAACAGCACTGTAACGCACAAATTTTAGATTTCTCATAACCCGGAGGTCGCAGGTTCAAGTCCTGTCTCCGCAACCAACAAAA
>ERZ1673734.1866-NODE-1866-length-12840-cov-175.250684_pt1 | contig 12840 bp, 15 predicted proteins | sample MGYA00580199_ERZ1673734 | MGnify/ENA primary metagenome ERZ1673734 (study PRJEB41218, sample SAMN15661742) | gut metagenome | host: Homo sapiens | place: Canada: London | collected 2015-08-20/2019-03-30 | study: EMG produced TPA metagenomics assembly of...
GCACCGTCATGGGGTGTCGGGGGTCGGAGGTTCAAATCCTCTCGTGCCGACCAAATCGCCCACCGGATATCACCGGAAAGCACCGGATAAGACAGGGATAACCCGCTAATCACTTGATTGGCGGGTTTTTTTATGTTTTTTAGTCACCGAACATCACCGGATTTATAAGCTATCAGCCGGATTTTTTAGTTATACGTTTAGTTATACGGGCTGGCGTATAACTAAAGCCGTATAACTAAAACCCTGTTTTTTCGTGTGGAATCATAGACATATGGCGAGAAAAACACACCCATTAACCACAGTGCAGATCAAAGCAGCCAGACCAGCGCAAAAGGAGTACCCCCTGCAGGACGGCGGAGGGCTTTTTCTCCTGGTCAAACCGTCTGGATCAAAACTCTGGAGATTTTCCTACTACCGACCATCGGACAAAAAAAGAATATTGCTGAGTTTTGGATCGCTTGAAGATGTTTCCCTGGCTGATGCCAGAAAACGCCGTAGCGAGTACAGGACGTTAATCAGTGCCGGAACTGACCCGCAGGACCACGAGAGGCAAAAAAGAGAGACAGAGGCCCGAAGACAAGGGAACACGTTCGAAAATGTGGCGGCGGCATGGTACCAGGTGAAAATCAGCCAGAATCTGGCCCCCAACACGATTAAAGACATCTGGCGTTCGCTGGATAAATATGTATTCCCGTTCATCGGCAACACGCCAATAGATACCCTCACCGCCCGAAGGTTCGTTGAAGTGCTTACCCCCATCAAGGAGCGCGGCAACCTGGAAACACTCAAGCGGGTTTTACAGCGCGTTAATGAGGTAATGGATTACGCCGCCAACAGTGGGCTGATTGATGCCAATCCGGCTATGAATGTGCGTAAGGCGTTTCCCTCACCTGTAAAAAAACATATGCCAACAATCCGCCCCGAACAGCTGCCGGAGCTTATGCAGGCTTTATCAGTATCGGCAACAGAACGGCAGACCAGATTACTGATTGAATGGCAGTTACTGACCGTAACCCGTCCCGCCGAAGCGTCATCAACGCGGTGGGATGAAATCAACCTGGACGCGAAGCAATGGACGATACCTGCCGGACGCATGAAGATGCGCAGGGATCACGTTATCCCGCTTTCCGGTCAGGCTATGGCGGTGCTGGAGGCCATGAAACCAATCAGCCACCACCGCAATTACGTTTTCCCAAGTCTGAAAGACCCACAGCAGCCGATGAACAGCCAGACAGCTAACGCAGCATTGCGGCGTATGGGATTCGCTGGCGTGCTGGTGTCTCATGGATTACGCGCCATATTCAGCACAGCAGCGAACGAGGAAGGATTCGAGCCGGACGTAATAGAGGCGGCACTTGCCCACGTCGACACCAACGAAGTTAGACGGGCATACAACCGGAGCAACTACATAGAAAAACGCATCGTGCTGATGCGCTGGTGGGGCGAATTTGTCGAGGCTGCGGCGACGGGCGTAACCCTCGCCAGTGGTAAAAGGGGTATCCGAGCCGTGTAGCTGTACAGAAAACCAGTAAAAACTACGAAAACCATGTAAAACCGTCGTATAATTGCATCAAATTTAACGACAAGGCCGTGAAACATGAAACCGTTAAGATGCAAAAAAATATCAGATGCAATTGCGACGGGCTGCAACTGGCCCTGATGGTTCAGCATGAATTTTGGTCAACCTACGATCCGGAGGACAGGACGACGGCCCCATCAAAAAAACAGGTAGTAGATTTTCTGGTATCCCGTGGCGCTTCCAGAAATCTGGCGGTAAGTATTGATAAGGTCGTACGTCCGGCATCTATGAAGATCGGAGGCAGGCCCAAAAAATGGCGGTAACAATCCTGGAAGCGGCAGAAATGCCGCTTTTTTTATAATTCCATTTCAAATCATCAATATAAAAAACGGTGTATACCGTTTAAAAACGGTGGGAACTGTTTTTACCCATATCCGATGATTTACCGTATTTGTCACCGGAATACACCGGATTCACAAGGTAAATCACGATGGAAGCAATCAGAAAAATTATCTTTCGCCAGGAAGTAAAAAAAATTATCCACATCAAGGCAGACAGCACGCTGCAAAGCATGATCAACGCCGGAGAATTTCCGCAGGGTTTTCGCGTTGGTTTACGCCGTCGCGGATGGTATGAGGATGATGTGTTGGCCTGGCAGAAAGAACGCGAACAGGAAGCACGCGGAACGGCTGCTTAACGGGTATCACAGATATGACAAACACGAAAAAAGCGGCCCCGATATGGAGCCGCCTTTCTGAACAATTAACCCGCTGCGCCTTATGTGTATGTGATCCCAAACATAAGCACGGGGATGATAGCCGCTATCAGGCTGGTGGGCAATGCAATCAGTCTGGTTCAGTTCGTTGCCATACCTGCAATGAGCGCTTTTCCCTATACTCTTTAAGGAATTGCTCAAGGGCAAAAGCACATGGCGCGAATCTTTCTGATTCATGCTCTATCTTTCTGCGCCGTCTTTTCCGTGCCGGTGATAATGTTTTGGTCAATTCTTTATCAGTCATTGTGTTGTCCTGCATAGCAATGCGCCGTAATACCTCACACCACGGCGCTGATAGTTTTTATCCTTTGGGTTCTATGCCGCGCCGCTTTAGTTCAGTGCGCCCCAACTCTTTAAGCCAGTTGGCTAGGCTTATGCCGTCGCTCTGTGCTTCTTTGTCGAATTGCTCTTTTAGCTCTGGAGAAATTCGCATTCTGAATTGTGGGGATTGCCCGTCCCCTTTAGGGCTTTTATCGCGTTTGATTGTTGACAAGTGGTCACCTATTGAATTAGCCTTTCCATTGTTAGGTGGTCACCTTAACACAAGAGCACTTAAAAAAGCAAAGCCCCGCAAGTGTCATTACCACTCGCAGGGCTTCTAACCAACAACGTAAACTAGGAGCCGTTATGGTTGCCGTAAATCATATACCACACCTTGTACACACACAAACGGCCTTTGTGTGGCGTTTTCTGGCCCTGAGTGCCGGAGAATCTCAAATCATCCACGTAACCGCCTGGACGGAACGCGAAGCGCGTAGCCGTTGCCCGTCCGGTTGTGTTGCTGTATTCGCCGCCCGTATTCGTCAGGGGTCACATCATGCGTAAAAACCGCTTGCAAAAAATTATAACGGGGCTGTATGCTTCCCCCGTCGCCCACATGGCGACCGGGTTTAGCAGCCTGAATACTGTAGCGGACAGCCGCTTATATTCCGATATGCGGTTTTTTTGTGTCCGTAAGCCTACCCATACCCGCATTATGGCGGGGCGTAACGGGGGAGCCTTTGCGCTCGCTGGTTCCTACAGTGCCAGTCTGCTAACCCTGTTACGTCTCGCCACCCCGTTTAGCAGCGTAGTAGCGAGACTCCTTAAAATTACTGTAGGAGCCTTTCACATGGCTGTATCCGCACGCCCTTACTTTGTCTGGCGCTTTATGCAGTGCCACCACAGCTGCATTGATGTATTCACCGTTACCGCTGCCACTGAGCGCGAAGCACGCGCCCAGCTGCCGCACGCACATCTGATTTTTGTCGCCCGTATTCGTCAGGGGGTTTTGTGATGAATAAAGTCCCTTTTGAAGTATTAAGCCACTCTGAAAACGCATTAACTAAAGCGCGCGAAATGAATGCGCTGTTAATTAAGTTAATAGACGTGCCGGAAGATGGTGGAGAACCTGCATCATTAATATTTGCCGCCGTTCAGACATTACTATCGCCTGTAATTGATGAACTGGATAAGGCGATGGCAATTCACGAAAATAATAAAGCGCCCCACACCGGAGAATAAAAATAATGAAACTTAAATATCCTGGCTTAACTGCCAGCGGCAAAACTCGCACTAAATTCATGTGCGGGGATATTTACCGCGATAAGTACGGCGGAACGGTAATGATTAAGGGCGTGGAGGAACGGCGCGTAACTTACCGCCGTGAAGGCTACGAATATGATTGCGTTATGCCTGTTTATCAGTTCGACCGTGATTTTTATCTGGTACAGGCAGCGCCCCGCAGTAAGCCAACCAGCAGGGAGAAAGCACGCGCCAATATTCAGGAAATAAGAAAGATGTTGAACGTATTCAGGGGTAAAAAATGAAACTTGCACCGAACGTAAAACGATTACCGAAAGACAAATACACCGAAGCAATTATTTTCGCGGGGAATGATGCGCACTCATTTGCAGAGCACTACATCATTGCACAGGCCAAAAAAGCAGGCGATCCAGTCCCCCCCGTTTATCTGGGGTGTTATCAGTTAAGCGAACTGGATAACCTCCAGATTGTTGATGATGGGCGATACAGGGCGACGGTGATACGCGCCGGAAATATTGAAGAGCCGCAGCTGTTAACCATCGCCACGAAACTGGCGATCGCCGGAGTCCAGGAGGCGCGGCTAATTTCTGAAAATTTCGAATTGCTGGAGGAATGGAACGACCAGCTTCCACGGCTTAGGGAGGCATGGGAACGCGGGGAAAGCCTGGTCATGAAAAAAATCCCCCAGCGAAAAACCACGCTACCGATGAGCGTTGGATCTACCGGATACGACACGCAGCTTGATTACGTGGTAAAGGGGATTATTCCGGCATCGTCGCTTTGCAGCATATACGGGGCGAGCGGTTCCTATAAATCATTCCTTGCCGGATCGTGGGCGTGTCACGTTTCCACGGGCCGCCAGTGGGGAGGCCGCAGGGTGGCGCATGGCGCTGTTCTCTATGTGGTTGGTGAAGGCGGTATTGGCGTTCCGCGTCGTGTAAAAGCCTGGGAGGTTGTGCACGGGGAGCAGGTGAAAAATCTTTACCTTGTAAACCGTCCCATCTTTCCGGCTGTCCCGCTTGATGTTGATGAACTGGTTATTGCTGCCAGCCAGGTTGAGCGGGAAACGGGTAAACCGGTTCTAATGATTATTCTGGACACGCTGGCGCGTTGCTTTGGCGGCAATGACGAAAATGACTCCCGTGACATGGGGGCGTTTATCCGTGGATGTGACGAACTGAAACGACGCACAGGGGCCACGGTGCTGGTGGTTCACCATTCCGGCAAGGATGAAACAAAGGGCGCGCGTGGTTCCAGTGCATTCCGTGCATCGCTGGACGCTGAATACAGGATACGCAGAGAGGACGCAGGAAGCGAAGCGCTGGTCATCTCATGCACCAAAATGAAGGACGCGGAGGAACTCAAAGAGGCTGCCTATGATTTGCGGGTTGTGGAGCTTTTTACCGACGCTGACGGCGAATTAATTACGTCGCTGGTGGTGGTGGATGAGCCGCGCCCACCCGTTGAACTGGAGCGCATCGAGGAGGCAGGCAACAAGACGGAAAACCATACCGCGCTATGGGGGTGCATCCGTTCACGCACACAGAACGGCGACAAGTGCACGATCCCGCTGTTGCGTGATGACATGAAGAAGATGGGATACGAAATGAAGCACTTCCGGCGCTGGCTGGGCAAGCTGGAAAAAGACGGCGTTATCTATGTTGACGGCGATGATGTAGGGCCACTGTAAAAAGTGGGAAGTAAAAGTGGGGAGCATGGGGAATTTAACAAAATTTAAACACGCTTCCCCACTTTTCGACCTGTATACACCCCAAAAAGTGGGGAGCAAAAAAATCCTTATGAAACAGCATGATAAAAATTACAAATCCCACGCCTTTAACGAGGTGGGGAATTGTGAAAAGTGGGTAGTAAAAGTGGGTATAGGTGGGGAAATAACCAAAATGCGCAGAGACAGAACACAGCAAAAATATAAAGCGTTAGACATGACAGAGCACGCTTTAAAGGTGGCAATCAAAGTTATAGACCGCCACACGCGGGAAGGATACGCGAATGAACATCCCGAACTGATAAGCGCATTCATGACCACAGCGGCGGCAAACTTTGCCACGCTGACAGAACGGGAGATTGCCGAAGCGGAACAGGTAACAACCATCAACGTTAAAAGCGCTGGAGAATAACCGAAGAAGTGAGCACATAGCCGGAGCAATCCGGCTTTTTTTCGATCTCATATATCTTCAAAGATGGTTAATTAATGATAATCTATCGAAAATACTGGTTATGCAATGATAAGTATCAGGAGAAAACAAAGTGGAAGAGATAAAGCAAAGCGCTACCGTGATGATTGATCATGAAATCCTTAACGAGCTTAAAAAGTTGCAGTTCGATATTGTGCGCCGGATGAATGAATCAGGTATCTACGGCAGGGCGGCAACACCAACAATAGGGCATCTTGCGCGCGTACTGTTACGCGAACGCCTGGGCATTGCAACAAGTGAGGCGTAAACAATGGCTATCACAGAACGCGAGGCAAGCATCATTAAAGCCATTGGCGAGGAAACAAGAGACACCATAGCGCCATTGATGGAAAAGATCGCAGAGCTTGAGACACGAATAAACAAGCTGAGTGATGAAGTTGAAGGCCTGATCTCGTTACTCGGTGAGCAATGACAGGGGGGGGTATCATCCGGCGAAAAAAACGATCGCCACGGACACCGCCCCCCGTCTCATTCGTAGAAAATTTTGCTTTTCAAAAAAGTTACACGAAAAGTTACACCCCCTCAAAACGAGGTTTTTGCATGGCATTAACGACCAAAAAAAAGCGGTTTGCTGATGCGTTATCAAGGGGCGCAAATCCCACGGAAGCCGCTATACATGCGGGATACAGCGAAAAGACCGCAAGGGTTAAAGGCTGGCAGCTATCCAACGATCCTGAGGTGAAAAAGTATCTTAAGGCTGTAACTTCTGATGTAACTTTTCAGGTTACAAAACCGAAAAAAGTTACAAAGAAAGTTACCGAAAAAGTTACACCGGAACGGGCATCAATTAACACCATTGAGATGATGGATAACGGCCTACCCGACCCCATCAAAGCAATGGGCAGGATACTGATTGACAACATGGACACAGATCCAAAACTGGCTTTAGATGCCGCGTTTAAGCTGGCCCAGTTCACCCACCGCAAGATCGGCAGCATTGGGAAAAAAGAGGTTAAAAAACTCAATGCCGCTAGTGTCTACTCAAATCGGTTCCCCATCCCTAAGCCACCAACAGACTTAAAACACTGAGGTAGCGAACTATGAGCGAATACATCACAGACCCTATTGATGTACTCACGGAAATCATGAACGACAAGCAGCAGTCGACCGAAATACGGTTACAGGCCGCCGCTGTTCTGATGCCATATTTTCACGAAACACTAAACCCGTGCTTCCAGGAGGAGGAAGAAGATGATTTCTAAAAACATGAAAGGCGTGTCGGCAGTTCGCGCCGCCAGCGTGCTTACATCGTGTAAATTCAGCCATGCAGACGCTATAGAGATGACGAAAAGAAATGATCCGGCAGTATCGAAATTTCTTGAAAAATCCATTGTTGCCGGAATGACTACGGATAATATGCCGTCGCTGGTGGCAGAGCCGATAGTAAGAGAGCTTGGTGAGTATATTTTTTCGCAGTCTGTACCAGGCAAGCTAATCAGCAGCGGGCTGAATCTTCCGTTTGGCGCAAAATTGCAGTCAATATCAGGCAAGGGTAGTAAATGGCTTAAAGAAGCCGAAGAAATCCCTGTCAAAGAGGGAGAAGTAAACGAAAGCGCGCTAAAACTGTGCAAACTTGGCGCTATTGTGATGCTGAATAACGAGCTAATCAAATTTAGCACCCCTGGCACCAATTCAGCGATCAGAGACTTGATCACATCGGAATCGGTGAAAGAAATAGATAAAAAATTTCTTTCCAGTGACAAGGAGGTGGCTGGCGTATCCCCTGAGGGCGTGCTTAATGGTGCTGATGAGGCCGAAAACTTCATAGAGCTTTTCAAAAAGCACATAGCGAACGGTAACACGCTTTCCACGTCGTCGCTAATCTTGCCCGTAGAAAACGCCTTACAGCTTACTGATGCTGAGTTCTGGCAGATAGAGCTTTTGAGAATACCGGTAATTGTGAGCGAACAGGCGGATCGCATGATGCTGATAGACGCTCAAAAGCTGATTATTAACGTTGAAGCCACGGTTATAACCCCAACTGATGAGGCGGTAATAAAAACCGAATCAGGGGCGGTTAGCCTTTTCCAGAATGACGCTACAGCGTTCAGGGCAATCACCTATTGCGGATGGCAAAAACTCGATAAGGCCGTCACCGTTCTGGCGAAAAGCTGATTTTTCCGGCATCTATCCCGATATGGGGATCACCATATCGGGATACGGCGGTAACTGGTTGATATTTTCGAAATTCGCCAGCGGCGAACATCGGGGAAACCAGCCTAACCCGTTGATTCTTCCCAATTTCCACAGACTGCGGAAATTGGCGCGGTAACTTACTGAGATTAAAGCAAAGCGCAAAATTGCGTTGGCTGGTGGGCCTGATGCCGATAACTGGTTGGAATTGTTCCATAGTGCAAAATTGCACTATGGCCTAACCCATTGATTATTTCGAAAACCCCCATTGGGGGATGTTGGGAAAGTAAGACTAACCCATTGATTCTTCCACAATCCTCAATTTGAGGAGATCGGAAACATCCCCTAAATCCGGTGATGTATTCGGCCCCTTTAACGGGTATTACGATAATCATAACACCTACCGAACAGGTAAAGCCCACCAGCCTGATTAAGATTTAACCTGGCAAAAATTCCGGTAGGTGGTGATCCCCATATCGGGGAAGCACCTGAATCATCATTACCGTGATCAAGGGTATGTAAAGCCCACCAGCCTGATTAACTGTTAACCGGAAAAAAAATCCGGTAGGGTTCCCGATATGGGGATCCCCATATCGGGGAACATCAACCAGCTTCGTTTTTATAAATTAAACACCTGGGAAAATCCGACTCTGAATTGTGCATTTTTTCAGCAAATCATTTTAGTTATACGTTTGGTTATACGGTTTAAAAGTTGAATCAGGAACATTCTTTTAAATCATTCAGTTACATGATCAATTAAACTACTCTCGTGCGACCAAAAATCCCAAGAAAAAACCAACCCTTACGGTTGGTTTTTTTATATCTGCAATTAATTCGATAAACAGACCGTGACACATCACAGCCTGTTTATTTTCTGTTATCAGAACGTCCAGACCACACCCGCCTGAGTATTCCACGGCGATTCTACCCCTGCGCCATTGCCATAGCTGACTGACAAATGACCGCTTAACGTCGGGGTAAACGATGACCTTATACCAGCCTGATAAACGCCACTGGTTCCAGCCACATCATTATTAAATTTGCCATCGTCATTAACTTTCACCTGGTTAGAATCGGCGTATTCCTGACGCACGGCCGCTTTCAGCCAGGGTTCCAGCGTCGTACCGTTTTGCAGGTCCATGTGATAGCTTACCGCCGTTCCCGCTTCAGCGCGTAATATCCGGGTATTTCCCACATCCGCGCGCATGCCGTTTGATAACGTGTAGTCCTGACCATCTGTGGTAAAGCCGGTAAAGGCCAGATAGGGTCTAACACTCCACAATCCGTCAACCCAACGGAACCCGCTCTCAACATGAGCACCCGCGCCGTTACTATTGTAATCGCCAAACGCTGTTGCCCCATTACTCATCTTGCCATGGATGGTGTTGGCAAAACGGTCAACTTTCACCACCCCATCAACATAGGCACCGTTCTGATGCTCCCAACCGGCATAAGCCCCCAGGGTATAGCTATCGATATTACCTTTGCCGCCGCGATCAAAACCAATATCAGAATGAGAGTAACCAAAGATCAAGCCGCGAATTGTACTGCTTTCTTCACGGGAGAAACGGCTATCGATACCGAGCGTCAGGCCCGTCAATGTTTGCTCAAAACCAGCTCCCGCATCAGTGGTCACGTTGTTGCGGGTGTTAATTGCCGAACTCCACATCGCCGTATCGTAACTAACGCCTTTTACGCTACCAAGACGCTCACGCACGGTGTCCAGTTCTGCATCAAATACCAGCGGTTGTGCTGCCGCCATATTCAGCACATCAGTGGTTGAAGGGGTAATTTGCGCGCGATTCTCTGCCAGACTCCAGCTATGGTTGCCATTATCCAGCAAGGTATATTCATACGTACCGATATCAACAACGCCTCCGGCATTGCCCAACGTAAATGCAGCATCACCGCCGCCCGTTGTTACCAGTGTAAGGCTATCTCCTGCTGCCGGGCTGGCACCGGTGTCCGTCACGAATATTTTGAAATCACCTGTTGCCTGACCGGTGACGTTGAGCTGATCGCTCTGATGATTAGCCATATCGGTACGCATATAAAAATTGCCGTTTCCCGACAGGGTATTGGTGGTCAACGTAATGAAATTTTCCGCACTTGCCGTCACTGATGAACGAGTCACTGGCTCATCCATCATAATCACATTTGCGTCAGACATCGCAAGGTTGGCTAAGTTGAGGAGGGTGTTTTGGTTCGTCGTAGTGATATCGGCAATGATGGTCCATACGCTATTTTCGAGCGAAACGTCCGCTTTGCTGGTATCCACGGCACCATGCGTTCTAAAAGAAGCGCCCTCAGAAACCACTACCTTACCCACCAACATTGCGGGTGCATAATTTATTTGCGGCTTCATGACCTCAAGAATGCCATCATTCCCTCTGACTGAAACGTTAACCATTGTGCCAGCCCAGACGTTAGCGCGGCCATTGTTGATAACCATATTTTCAGAGATGGCTTTTGAGGAATACGTGATACTTCCATTCTGATATGATCGACCGAGATCATATACCGCATTTGCCTGCACTTTCGTACCAGTATCCTTTCCCAGCGATTGCATAGTGGCATGCTTATCAAGGATAGTATCAATGGCCTGCGTGTCCTCCATAACAATGAGCCCGGAACCATCATCCAGTTCATAATTTTTTGACACACCATCTTTTATACTAAATTGGCCTTTACTGTTTGGACCACTCACTTCCAGCGCATTCGTTGAGACAATTAATTTTCCGCCTGCTTTTTTATCAACGCCAGTTACAGTCCCGCCATCCATAACCTCCAGTAAGCCGCCACTATCTACAGTGGTATTATAAGCGAAGTCATTTTCTTCAACTCGCAAACTTCCGCCGTTTTCCAACAACATATTATTAGCAATACCATTCTTGATATCGAACTGACCGAGACGGTTTGTTCCGAATACCTCCATGGCCCGCGTGGTTGTTTTAATAGCACCGCCTGCTTTCTGATCTACCGCAAATGCAAATCCCCCCTCTTTAACCTCCAGTAGTCCTCCCTTTTCGATAGCGACAAAGACGGCCCCCCCATCTTTTTCAACGATTAAGCGCCCGCCTTTAATCGTGGTATCATTCGCTGCGCCATAAACCTGTAGCACACCATTATTGAGCGTAGTCTGGTTTGCCGCGCCACCCATTTGAACAATTTGATAACCGTCATTTAATACTGAGTATTCTGCGGCGCCATTCATTTCAATGTACTGATACCCTCCGTTAATTTCAGTATTATTACTTACACCAAATTCTTTTATATGCTGTTCTCCGCCAGGATTGATTTTCGTATTATTGGCGGTCCCATAAACCAGCTGGATATCTTTTTCCAGGACAACACCATCAACTGTCTCACCATACTCAACAGTTGATGCCAATGCTATGGGTGAATATAACGCTGTAGCCACCAGAACAGATATTGCGGAACGACAAAGAGAAACAGAACCAGATTGATGCATTGAGCTTTCATCCTATGAAATTAATTGCTGTTAAAAGCATTGGGTACAGAAAATACCCATAGCTCCATACCCGGAGTCAGTTTTTAAAAACTGTTTAAAGAAATGCACAAGTATTGTGATTGATTTTTTAGTTGTTTTTCTTGATGAGAAGCTGATGCAAAATTCCGTCTTTATAATGAAAATGATGCCAAAGCGAACGACAAGGTTGTAGTTTTCACTACATGTCCATACATAAAATGGGGTAACATTCACGCGCCTGGTAGCGTTACCAACGCTACGCTCAAACATAATGATTCTAATAAAACCTCAGGAGACTACTATGCCTGAAGCAACGCCTTTTCAGGTGATGATTGTGGATGATCATCCACTTATGCGACGCGGTGTTCGTCAGTTACTGGAGCTTGATCCTGGCTTTGAAGTGGTCGCCGAAGCGGGCGACGGCGCGAGCGCTATCGATCTGGCGAATAGACTGGATATCGACGTGATCTTGCTGGATCTCAATATGAAAGGTATGAGTGGCCTGGATACTCTCAATGCCTTGCGCAGGGATGGCGTTACCGCGCAAATTATTATCCTGACCGTATCCGATGCCTCCAGCGATGTCTTTGCGCTGATAGACGCAGGCGCAGACGGTTATCTGTTGAAAGACAGCGACCCGGAAGTATTGCTGGAAGCGATTCGTGCCGGAGCGAAAGGCAGCAAAGTCTTTAGCGAACGCGTCAATCAGTACTTACGTGAACGTGAAATGTTTGGCGCGGAAGAAGATCCCTTCAGCGTGCTGACGGAGCGCGAGCTGGATGTTCTGCACGAGCTGGCACAGGGGCTGTCAAATAAACAGATTGCCTCGGTGTTGAATATTTCCGAGCAGACAGTAAAAGTACATATTCGCAATCTGCTGCGTAAACTCAATGTCCGCTCACGCGTGGCGGCCACCATTCTGTTCCTGCAACAACGCGGGGCACAATAAAAATAGCCCGATGGATTTATCATCGGGCTGAGATTTATGACAAACGCAAAACTGCCTGATGCGCTACGCTTATCAGGCCTACGTGGATCGATCAATTTATTGAATTTACACAATTTTGTAGGCCGGATAAGGCGTTCACGCCGCATCCGGCATAAACTAAGCGCACTTTGTCAACAGTCTAGCCCGATGGCATCACCATCGGGCCTCTTTTTATTTACTCTCCTGCGGCGACAA
>ERZ1673734.1871-NODE-1871-length-12807-cov-5.304972_pt1 | contig 12807 bp, 8 predicted proteins | sample MGYA00580199_ERZ1673734 | MGnify/ENA primary metagenome ERZ1673734 (study PRJEB41218, sample SAMN15661742) | gut metagenome | host: Homo sapiens | place: Canada: London | collected 2015-08-20/2019-03-30 | study: EMG produced TPA metagenomics assembly of...
CCGCTTATGCTGATAGAATCCCAGGTTCATCCATTCCCAGTCCTCCCAGGCGCTTGCCGTTGTCTGGCTGTACCGCGTGGTGATCTTCTGGACCAGCGACTTCATATCTGCCTTGTGGGGATTCTCCGTCGGCTCCTGGGAAATGCTTACCGTAATGGTATAGGTATTGGTATATCCGGCCTGGGACGTGACCGTATATGTCACAGGCTTGCTGAAATCCTGCTTCTCGCCAGAGGCCGGTGTGACCTCCGCGAAGGGGGATACGGTAATGGTCGGCACGAAGCTGACCGGCGAACCGGCAGGAAGCGCCAGCGTGATGGTACCCTTCACCTGATCAATGGCGCCCGCTATCGAGCCGTAGGCGAAGGACAGGATCCGGTTGCCTGTTGCCACCGGTGTGCGGGTGATGGTCACCGTATAAGTACGCACTTTGCCGTCTTTAGAGGTAACGGTGTAGGTGTTTTCGCCCACCTTCAGCGTATCAGGCTCGACGAGCACCGCGAACTCGGAAATGGCGATCCCCGGCTCCACGGCAGCCAGGTCCATGGCGTAAGGGATGGTAATGGCGATATTGTCGCCATCGATCACGCCCTCCGCGTCGCCCAGCTTATAGGCGGTGATGTAATTCTCTGAGGACTTTCTGGCTGTGATGGTCACCTTGTAGTCGGTGTGCAGTTTAAAATTGCTGTTGGTCACCGTCAACGTCAGGGGCGTTGACTCGGAATTAGTAAAATCGAAAGAACCGCTGCCGGTAAAAGATTCCCCGTTGATTTTGACCTCCGTACCGGTATGGGTAACGACCGGCGTGATGGCGCGCAGGTCGGTGCCCTCCGGCAGATTCAGGGAGATCGTCTTGTTGGTCTCGTTGATCTTGGCGTATCGGGTCTTACCATCATCAGCGGTGACGGCGAAGGAGGTGACCAGATTGTCCGGCTCACCCGTTTCGATGATGATACGCCATGTGGCACCTAAAGCACCGTACTTTGTGCCATAGGCCGGATCATAGGGTGTTACCTGATAGGCAAGAATCCCATCGGTCACAGAGCCCGCCACTTGGTTTGCGGTCAGCCCGGTTCCCACCTCTACTTGCACGGTCAACTGGGAACGGTCTGCGCCCTCCGGCAGCTTCACCGTTACCGTGCGGGTTTCGGTATTGATGCTGCCCACCGAGCCGCCGATGGTCACACGGTCAATGACCGGCTCCTTGACGCGGCATTGCTCAGCATAGGCAAGATATTCCGGAACGATCTGCTCATAGATGATCCGCAGGGCGGCAGGGCTGACCTGACTATAGCCTTTTTTAGCAATATACTTTTGCAGATACTCCCGCATGAACTGCACGGCATCGTCGCCGCCGATGCGCCACTTATCCTCATAGGAGTCAAAGAGACGGTTGCCGTTCATGCTGGTCTCGCCCTCATCAAGGTCGAAGTAGGCCGTACTCATGCCCAGCCAGTAGCCCAGCGTGCCGAGCATATCCGCATTGGCCGGATGATAAGAGCCGATCTCCGTTTTTGACGCGGCGATCTTATCCATCTCAAGATAGATCTGGTAGAAGGTGTTCGTGAACAGCTTCGCCATACCCAGCAGCTCCTGCGTATCGGCATCTGTCCAGGTATTCTTGCTGGTGGCCTCGGCGGCGAACGCATAGGCGAAGAATGTCCGCCCGTCCTCAGAGGTGACGTTATACCGGATCGGCTTCGAGAAGTCGTAGGCTTTGTTCAGCTCCAGATCGGCGGTATTATTTATCGAGCTTTTCAGGTCGCCAAAGTCGATGGAGGTCGGCGTCATCATATAGGCGCTGGCGGCGGAGCCCTTGGGTACGCCGTATACATTGATAAAGCCGCCAAAGTTGCTGTACTTGGGCGCGATCACGGAATTGCCGTTGTAGAAGGTACCGCTGTTCTGTATGTAGCGGTCAACCGTGGTATCTCCTGTGGCGGGCCAGTTGCTGGTCGCCGCAAACGCCTGCACCGTCAGAGAAAGGACCATCACCAGCGCCAGTGCCATGGCGAGGGCACTGCGCAGCGGCTTTTTGAAATTGTGTGTTGCCTTTTTCATATCGTTACCTCACTCAGAGCGGATGGCCTCGTTGGGGCTGATCAGCGTCGCTTTGCGGGCGGGCATCCAAGCGGCGGCAATGGCTACGCAACCGGAAAACACCACGCCGCAGACCGCCAGCCACCAGGGCAGCACGCACCGCAGCTCCTGCGACGCGAAGATCACCGGGATCAGCCACTTGGCGATAAAGCTCAGCACCAAGCCTGCCGCGCCGCCGATCACGCCTACGATCAGCGCCTCCGTCAGAAACATCTTGAAGATGTCGCTGCGAACGGTGCCCAGCACCTTCAGCACGCCGATCTCCCGCGTCCGCTCTGTAATGGACATCATCATGGTGTTTGCCACGCAGATGGCGGAGATCAGCACAGCGATACCGCCCAGCGCGCCCAGCATCCCCTGGATCTGGCGGGACTGTGTCCGCACCGTCTCCAGCATATCGTTGAGGGAATAGGTGTTCAGCCCCGTGTCACGGATCAGCTTGACGATACGCTGCACGTTGTTGACGTTCTTGACCTTCACCCAGACCAGATCGTAGGTAGGGCCGTTGGCCTTTTCCTCCGCTGTTTTAGTCTGGGTAGTCGCACCCATGTAATTGGCGTTGGCCTGCGTCATCTCCTGCAAGCGGTCGAAGGACATGAACGCGGCGGTGGCGAAGTTGTTGTTCAGGGTGGAGCAGATGCCTGTCACCCGCAGGGTATAGAGGTTACTGGAGGGCAGTGCCCGTCCGTCGGTGTCGGCCTTCGGCTCGCCGGTCAGGCTGGAGGAATCGAAGGTCATGCGGACAGGCACTTCCAGCAGGTCGATCAGGGCGTTGCCGTTCTCGTCCACCGCCAGTTCCCAGTCCTTGGCCTTGTTGGCAAGACCAGCCGCCACGTCGTCGGTGAACAGCACCTCCGGATGCAGGCGCGTACCGTCCTCGGCCATAACGCCCCGCTCCGGCGTCAGCATGAAGTTTTCCGCCGTGGTCATGTCAATGCCGTAGACGCGCACCATGTTCACATAGTTGCCGGACACGATGTAGGCGGACTGCTGATAGACCGGCGTTACCGCCTCCACACCGTCGATGCCTCGGAACGCCTCCAGTGCCTTGTCGTTCAGCAGTGCCTTGCGTCCGTAATCGCCGGTGGCAGGCGTCACATCGATCTTTGTCAGGCTGCCCAGTGCCTCGATGCTCTCGCGGTATGCCTGTTCATATCCGAGACCTACGGAGATCAGCACCACGATACACATGACGCCCACCGCCATGGACAGGGCTGTCAGCGCCGTGCGGGTCTTTCGCCGGAACAGGTTGGTGCAGCCGTAGCGAAACAGGTCTTTTGGCTTCATACATTCCCGTCCTTATTGCTTCCGTCGTAGGTCAGCGGCTTCTCTCCGATGCCCGGTGCGCCGCCGTCTGCGTCAAAGTCGTCGTCAAAATCGTCCAAGGCAGCGGTGTTTTCGGCACCGGGCCCGATCTCGCCGCGCTTATAGCGGATGATGACATAGACCACAATGCCGATCAGGATGAGCGCAAGGATCGCTATCAGCAGCCACAGCCACCAGCGGCTGCCTGTGCCGTCTTTATTTGCGTTGACGCTGTTGGCATCTGTATCCGCAGAGCTTTCCGCCACGCTCAGCGGCACGGAGATGTCCTGAGAATACGTCTCGCCGTTGGCGTCCTCATACTGGAGGATCATCTTGCCCACAAACGCGCCGATCTTGGAGAAGCCCACCGTTACATCGGCGCTGGTGGAGCCGCCTGCCAGCAGGTCACCCACATAACAGGGGGTGGAGGCGGTCATGCCGTCCGTGGCCAGCACCCGGATATTCATAGCCTTGGCGCGGCCCATGTTGGTCAGCGGCACGGAGATGGTAGCTTCCTTATCCTTGCTGAGTGTGCCGTACACCTCCGGCGTACCGGCCAGAACATCCATCTTCTGGCTGACCGGCAGCATGATGTTCTGCGCCGCCTTACCGGCCACCGCCTCGGTGGTCTCATAGGTCAGATTGATGCCCAGCATGGCGGGGCCAACCTCCGCGTCCTGCTTGGCCATGATCTTGTATTTCAGGATCGTCGTACCGCCCGGCTTGATGGAATCGGCATAGGCGGTATCCGTGCCGCCTACGCACAGCGTCAGACCGGGGGAATTGGTGAATACCAGACTGGAGATGATCTTCTTGGCCGTGTCATACTTGGAATTATTGATCAGGGTCAGGCGCAGCTCCGTCTCCTCGCCTGCCATCAGGCCGGATACCTCGGTATCGTCCACATACAGCTTATAGCTCTGCACCATCACCGACATGGCGGAGGCGTCATAGCCGTCGATCACAGTAAACTGCGTGGAGAAGGAGCCCTCCGCCGGGGCGCTGTTCTCGAAATAATTTGCCTTGAATTTAATGGACTTGTTGCCGGAGGTGGCAAAGGGCGACACCGTGAAGGTGTAGTCCAGATACTTCACCTCGCCGCTGGCCCAGTAGTCGAAATACTTGCCTAAATTGGTGGAGTCGATCACGAAGGGGAACTCGTCCAGCGCGGCAGAGACCACGGGATAGACCGTCACGCTGGTCAGGGTACCGCCCACATTGATCACGGGGATCCGCATGGAGATAGTCTGATTGGGTGTGCCGGTAGGCACGGTATAGGAGCCGCCCGCGTTGGTACCCGCCACCTGAAGGCTGCCGAAGGAGGTGGTAACGCCGGACATATTGCCGTTGTCGGTAACGGTCACATAGGCACTGACCTTGAAGGTCACGTCCTCGGTGATAGTGGTGCCGTTCACGGCGTCCTCCCGCCACACAGTGGCGTTGATCTTAAAGGGCACGGCATAGCGTCCCTTGCTGGCAAACTCGCTGATCTTGAACTCGAACCACACCTCCGCCGTGGAGTTGTAGGACATATCCTTCAAGTGCTGCACATCGCTGGCATAGATCAGCTCAAAGGGCCAGTTGGACACGCTGGCGTCAGTAGGCACATCGGGATAGATGTTGATGTTGCGCAGCATGTATTTCTCGCTGGGCAGATACTCCTTGTTCACCGCCAGCGGCAGCACGATCTTCACCACCTGACCGGGAACGCCTTTGGGGGACTGTGCGCCGGTATCCATCAGGATCAGGGCGTTGGCGTCGCTGGGTATGACCTTGATATCCGTGTTGGGCTTTTCGTCCGTAACCGAGACCCCGCCGACGCCGGCATCCTCTCCGTTTTCGTAAGACGTGTAAGCCTCAATGGTGCTGTCATCTATCACATCCTCTGTGACCTCTTCCGCCATAGCGACGGCGGGCAGCAGGGATACTGTCATCAATACGCAGATCAACAGGGCCAGTACCCGTTTTACCGTTTCTCTTTTCACTGTGCGTTCTCCTCTCCGGTGTGGTGATTTTCTGTCTCTATCTTTCCGTCGCTGAAATAGACGGTACGATCCGTATAACACTGCATCTGCGGGTCATGGGAGCTGAGGATGAAGGTGGTGTTCCGCTCCCGGAAGATCTCGCACAGCAGCTCCATGACCTCCTGACCGGTGCGGCTGTCCAGATTCCCGGTAGGCTCGTCCGCCAGCACGATGGAGGGCTCCGTAATAATGGCTCGTGCGATGCTGACGCGCTGCTGCTGACCGCCTGACAGCTCCGCAGGCCGGTGATCTACGTGTCCGCGCAGTCCCACGCGGCTCAGAGCCTGCCACGCCAGCCAGTTCCGCTCCTCCTCCGGCACGCCTCGGATGGCCAGTGGCAGCGCCACATTCTCCAATGCTGTGTATTGGGGCAGATTGTTGTAGCTTTGGAACACAAAGCCAATATAGCGGCGGCGGAACCTTGTCCGCTGCTCCTCGTCCATAGCCTCCAAATGATGCTTGCCTCGGACAATGATCTCCCCCTCCGTGGGCGGCTCAAGACCTGCCAGCATATTCAGCATGGTGGACTTACCGGAGCCGCTGCGGCCTGCGACACAGACAAATTCGCCTTGCAGCACGGACATGTCCACGCCGTCCAGCGCACGGACCGTGTTGCCGCCGACGGTGTAGTGCTTCTTCAGCCCCACCGTCCTGATGATGGTTTTTCGTTCACTCATAGTTCTCTCTCGCTATCTCAAATGTGGAAGGCGGCAGCACATAGTTCCGCTCCTCCGCCGTCAGGCCGAATTTGATCTTGATGCGCTCCAACTTCCGCACCCACGGGTCGCCCAGTGCCCACAGCACCAGGAACGTACACAGTCCGTGACAGAAATCGAAGAAGAAGCTGGATACATAGGCCGCGCCTACCGTCTGCCAGGTGATGGGGCTGACGTAGCCGATGATGAAATACAGGTTCATGATCCAGCCGTACAGAAAGCCGGACAGGAAACCATAAAGGCATAGCCGCAGGGGCGCGTGGTCGGTAAGCTGCCGCACAAAATGCAGCAAATCGCCCCGGTTGGTATTCTCCGGACACAGCCTGTCCCACCATTGCGCCGCAAAGTGACGGCGGCTTCTGCCTTTGAATACACCTGCATTTTGCAGGATACCCGCCAGAAAGCCCACCAGCCCCCATGTGAACATCTGCCATGGCGTCCACGGCCCCTGTCCGAAAATGAAGTTGCTGACAAAGGCGGTCAGCGCGCCGGTAAGAAAGCCCGCCTCCGGCCCGAAGGCCACCGCCGTGATGATAATGATGGCGGAGCAGGGCTTGAAGTTGGGTAGCGGGATGATCTCAAACACGGTGCGGCCTACCACGGCAATGGCCGCCATCACCGCGATAGGCACCAGCTCGCGAGCCTGGGGCTTCTTCTTATCGAATACCAGTATGAAGGGGATGGCGGACGCCAGCAGGAACAAAAGCCCCAGCAGAATATCGGAGTTTAATATGATGTAGTCCCAGAAAGTGCGGGAACCCACCGGATTGACCGCGGGGCGGTGGCTGTGGTAATAGCCGAAGGCCACCATCAGGGCGGGCAGCACCAGCAGGATCACCCACGCGGCGGCTCTGGTGCGGCGGCTGACAAAGAGCTTCGACACGACGCGATCACCTCCTCGCAGGTAATGTCCATGGGGAAGTGCTCCGCCGCGATACGGTTGGCGTCGGTGGTATAGAACCGGTTCCCGGCAAAGAAGTCGTGGGGTTCGCCCTCGGAGAGCAGCAGTCCGTCAAACATCAGGGCGCAGCCTGTGGCGTACCGGGCGGCGAATTCTACATCGTGGGTCACCACCAGAATAGACGCGCCCTCCCGGCACAGCGTCAGCAGCAGCTGCGCCAGCTCCGCCTTGGCATAGGCGTCCAGCCCCTTGGTAGGCTCGTCCAGCAGCAGCACCGTGGCCTCCCGCAGCAGCAGCTTGCCTACGGCAAGACGCTGGATCTCACCACCGGACAGGTCGTAGGGATGTCGCGCCAGCAGCGGCGTCAGCTCCAGCCTCTCCGCCATCTGCGCGGCCTTGGCTTTGTCCTGTTCGGCACTGTCCAGCAGTTCCTTCTCCACCGTGTCGGCCACAAACAGCGACCGGGCGTTCTGGGGCAGCATACACAGCCGCTGACCCTTTGCCAGCTTTACCTTGCCCCGATAGGGCTTCCGAAAGCCGGCCAGTGCCTGCATCAGCGTGGTTTTGCCTGCACCGTTGCCGCCCAGCAGGCATAGCAGCTCCCCCTGATGAAGCGTTACATCTGTGCCCCGCAGGATGTCCTTGCCCTTTTCGGTATAGCGGAACCAAAGCTCCTTGCCCTCTAAAACGGCAGGGCGCTTTGCTTCTTTCTCGGCTTTTGCGGTTTCAGGCGCGGAATCCTCCGCCGTGATGGGCAGCAGCCGCTCCAGACGGCGGCGGCCATCCCGTACCGTCAGGGGCAGCTCGTCCGTCTGCTCCAATTCGCTGAAGATACGGACAGCGGCGGGAAGTCCGAAATAGATGCGGCTCTTTTCCGCGCTGCCGGACAGCTGCCGCGCGATCTCAGCCGGCGCGCCGTCTGACAGGATACGGCCCCGATCCATAGTCACCACACGGTCGGCGGCGGGGAATACCTCGTCCAGCCGATGCTCCGTCAAAAGGATGGCTACGCCCAGCTCGCGGTTGATCCGCTGGACGGTGGCAAGCAGATTGCGGGCCGCCAGCGGATCCAGCATGGAGGTGGGCTCGTCCAGTATCAGCAGCTTCGGCCCCATCGCCAGCGCCGAGGCCAGGTTCATCAGCTGCTTCTGTCCGCCGGACAGCTCTGTGGTCTTGGCTCTGAACCATGTCTCCATGCCGAAAAAGGCGGCCATCTCCGCCACACGGCGGCGGATCACCGGCACGCTCAGCGCCATATTCTCAAGACCGAAGGCCAGCTCATGCCATACGAAATCGGTGACGATCTGATTATCCGGGTTCTGCTGTACGAAGCCGATCTCCGCCGCGGCGGTCAGCTCCGGCAGTTGGGAAAGGGGCGCGTCCTTATAAAAGGTCTCGCCGGCCTTTGCCCCCACGGGCAGCAGACCGGGCTTGGCATGGCGCAGCAGTGTGGTCTTGCCGCAGCCGGAGGGGCCGCACAGCACCACATACTCGCCCTTATGTATCTCCAACGAGACGTCGTCCAGTGCCCGCGTGTCAGCCAGCGGGTAGGAGAAGCTCAGGTGTTCAAACCGTAAGAGCGCCATCTGATGGCCTCCTTTGTTTCAAGAATACCGGGCAGGAACATCAGCACGGCGTAAAAGACAAACATGGTATAGCTGGAGCTGCCCAGCAGCACCGGCGTCATGGCGGGATAGAACTCCATATACCCGTGACCGAAGGCGCGGGCGGTGATGCAAACGCCTGCCACTGCCAGAATGAGGCCCAGCGTCCGGGCGTCCCGGCCATCGAAACGGAACAGGTGGAAGGTGGTACGCCGCTTGGCACCATAGCCCCGGGCTTTCATAGAGTCCGCCGTCTCCACCGCCGCCTCCATGCTCATGGTCAGCAGCACCGACAGGTTCCGCAGGGCACTGCCCAGCCTTTGCAGCAGCCGCGTGCCCTCCTCCTGCAACATGGCCTGAGACTGACGGATCTCGCGGCGATTCTGCTGAAGCTGTGGGATGAACCGCAGCGTCATGGTGATCAGCAGCGACGTACCGGGAAAGGGCTTGCCGAACAGGTACAGGAACTTATCCGAGGTCATGACCTCCTGATAGCAGGTGAACCACATAATGACCGCGCACAGGGAGCAGCCGGACACCAGACCGTAACACACCGCCTCCAGCGTGTACCACAGGTGGTTGATGGTAAAGAGCATGGTCACGCCCCGATGGTTGAATAGCGGATTGGCGAGGGCGATCAGCAGAAACATAGGCCCCACAAACCGCATGGTGTGGCCGTAGGCCCTCCAGCCCCGCAGCCGGATGGAAAACCAGCTGGCGCCCAGAAACGACAGCACTACCGTGACCGGGTGCATACAGGCCAGTGTCAGGCCCAGCACCAGCACGAAGTACGCCATACTGACCGCCGGATGCAGGTTCCCGAAGAAACGCATCCGGGTATCAGTCATGGTTATCCTTCCATTCCTTGCCGTAGCCGTAGGGATCTCCGTTTTCCAGATCGCAGCCAAGGTCGCAGGTGTAGTTCCACTCAATGACCTCGCCGGGCTTGACGAAGTACACGCCGCAGCCGTAGTTGGGATACCAGTCGTTGACGCAGTACATCCAGCCGCTCCAACGGCCGCCGTCAAACTCATAAAGGTTGTTGATGCCCTCCACATAGCAGCCGCTGGACGTGCCGCCCCGATAGGACATGTGGATCTTGTACTTTTCACACACAAAGGCGAGGACGTCGAAAACCGTATCGCCCTCCTTCACCTCCACCGTGGTTACCGGCAGGATCACGCCGGAGGCCGGGACGATGCCCGCCCACTTGCTCTCCAGATGCATACCGTTATTCACCGCCGTATCGCAGCGAATGGTAATGGTGACGGTGTTTTTCTTGCTTTCAGGCTTCTGCTCGGGGGTAGGCGCGGGGGTGTTGCTGTCCTCGCCCTTCTGGTCGTCCTTTTTGTTGTCGTCTTTTTTGCCGCCAGAGTTGGACGGCTTATTGGCGGTATCCTCCTCAGGTGTGGTAGAAGGCGTCTGGTCTGTCTTATTGCCCTTGTTGCCCTGCGGTGCATCTCCGGAGCCCTGGGCGTAGAAATCCGCCACGCTGTCAGGCTTGCTGGGCGCAGTGGGGGCCGTGTCCTTTTTGCCGAAGCTGAAGGCCTCCGTAAACCAGGAATACCACGGCTTTTCCTCTTCGGGTTGGTCGGTATCCTCTCCCACATAATCCAGATCCAATTCGCCGCTATTGCCGGCAGTGCCGGTCTGGGCGCAGGCGCACAGACTCAACAGCATCATAAGTGCCAGCAGGAACGCGATGATATATCTCAGATTCTTTTTCATGTCAATTCTCCTTCAGCCGTTAGGGCTGTTGATTTTGAGGATGCGGGAGGGGCCGGCAAACCCCTCCCGCTATGGAAAAGACAACGGCATTTGCCGTCTCGACTTGCCTTTTGCGGATTTGAGGATGGGGGACGGGGCGGCTTAAACCCCGTCCCCCTATGGAAAGCTGACAGTCTCCGTTCAGACTGTCTCGGCTTGACTGGGGTTAATTGCTGCGGATATTGTATCAAGTGCGGCTTCAGCGGAGGTCTCTGCCAAGGTGAGAGCCTTTGCTTCAGCCTCCGCCTTCTTCTTCGCCGCCCATTCAGCCTTAGCAGCCCGCTCCGCACGCTTTTTGGCGGCTTGTTCCCGTTTTCGCTGCTCGGATTGCTCCAGCTTGCGCTGCCGCTTCTGCCTTCGCTCCTCCCGGAACAAGGGTTCCTGCTTCACCTTTTCCGCCTTATAGCGAGCGGTGTCGCGCAGCTTGCGCATGGAACGCGGCTGCGGCAGCCTTGCCGCCGCCATCGCGGCCGCCCAGCTACCAAAACGCTGCTCAATAAATGTACCGCCATCCACTTCGCTGGGGGATGGGCTGTGACCCAGTGAGATGGCGCACCGGCTCAGATACCGCGCCAGCTGCGGCAGCGGCGTATCTGCGTTTCGCTCGGCAAATGCTTCGTCACGCGCTCCCAGTGCTGCTACAGTCCTTTTGACTATTTGGTTTTGTGCCCACGCCTGAAAATCAATGGGACGTCCGCCGCGTTGAGACATAGTAACACTCCTCCTTATTACGAAAAAATGCCGGACAAACCCCTTCTCAGGGGATGACCAGCGACATTTTGGCAAGAAAAAACGCTGACAAAACCCGCCAGCGCATACTCCTGCCCTCGTCACAGCGAGAGAGCGCCACTGTGTACCAAAGATCCTTGACCGTGCAATTCTCCTGCCCTCGCGCCACAAGGCTTTCGCCTTTCGTACATGATCTACCTTCTCAGAAGCTTCCTCCCAATGGCGGTATTACCCAACAGCTTTCGCCGCTTCGACCATTTCCTTGCGCTCACAGTGCCGTCCGCAGAGGGTTTCTAACCCAAATTCCTTTTAGGCTGCTGCCTGATCTTTTGCATATAAAAAGATCTTTACGACCAACACAGCCACACGGTGTCACCGGATCATATTTACTTGTCTGTTGCAAATGAATGATGCTGCTGCGGTTTGTGCATACTGCAAAGTGTCAGCACACGCTCTGGGTATTTCGTAAATCATATACAATTTACGACAGAAAAGTTACCGCAATTCCATCTTTTACTATACATTGACTTACCAAAAAAGTCAACAAAAAATGCAGGAAAATTGTGAAAAAGCAAGAACTATCTGAATTGCAATTCAAATTGCTTTATATTGTTTCCATCATCTGGAAGTTCAAAAGAAAGGATACCACGGCATCTTGTTAATTGCCGTCACAAACACCGTCAGAAGGAAGGGAGATTACTATGCCACGGCGAGGAGAGAACATTTACAAGCGGAAGGATGGTCGGTGGGAGGGCCGCTATATTCGAGGCCGGACACCTGCCGGCAAGGCAGAGTATGGCTATGTATATGCCAAAAGTTATGCAGCCTGTCGTGAGAAGCGACGGAAGATGGAAGGAGTCATACCACAGAAGCCGACCCTGACAGGTGAAATGTCTGTGGCTCAGGCAGTTGCGTTCTTTTTGTCAGATCGCCGTGGTGAGTTAAAGGCTTCAACGGTCGGGCGCTACGAGTATGTGATCAGCCATTATATTGTCCCAGATCTGGGAACGGTCATGCTTCATGAGTTGACGGCGGAAAAGCTTTCTGCCTATTTTAAGAGATTGCAGAACCGAGGTCTATCAAGCAAAACCGCGAGGGATATTGGTGTGCTGCTGAAAACAATTTTCAAAGTGGTGAAAAAGAAATGTCATTGTGATTGCCCCGGCCGGGATGTGGAGCTGCCCGCATATCGCGGCAAAAAGATTGAAGTATTTTCCGATCACGAGATAGCCCTGCTGGCGCAGAAGATCCTGGAGGCCCCGGACATCACAGGGCTGTGTATCCTTCTGGTGCTGAACACGGGGCTGCGACTTGGTGAGATCTGCGCTCTGCGCAAAAGCGACATTGACTACCGCTCCGGCTTTCTGCGAATTGAGCGCTCGGCTGCCCGTGTACGCGATGCTTCCGGGACACATCTGGTGGTGCAATCCCCGAAAAGCGGCAGTTCTGTGCGTCTTGTAGCCATTCCCAATGATATGCTGGAATTGCTGAAAGCGACCACCCAGAGCATTCAGAGAGACAATTATCTGCTGACCAACACGGACACGCCGATGGAACCGCGCACACTGCAATACCGATACCGGAAGCTGCTGGAACGCTGCGGTATCCGCTATCGGAATTTTCACGCCCTCCGACATACCTACGCGACAAGGTGCATGGAG
>ERZ1673734.1882-NODE-1882-length-12754-cov-18.846602_pt1 | contig 12754 bp, 10 predicted proteins | sample MGYA00580199_ERZ1673734 | MGnify/ENA primary metagenome ERZ1673734 (study PRJEB41218, sample SAMN15661742) | gut metagenome | host: Homo sapiens | place: Canada: London | collected 2015-08-20/2019-03-30 | study: EMG produced TPA metagenomics assembly of...
TGCGCCAAGTTCACTCGGTCGATAACTGCCCGGCGCCGCTGCTGCCGTGGCTGGCTATCCAGCGCAGCGTTGATCGCTGGGACCCGCAATGGTCCGAGACAATCAAGCGCAAGGTGGTCAAGGATGCGTTTGAAGTCCACAAGCGCAAGGGCACCGTGGGCGCTCTGCGCCGGGTGGTCGAGCCGTTCGCGGACATTCTGGATATCACCGAGTGGCACCAATTGGAGCCGATGGGCGAGCCGGGCACCTTCACCATGAGTCTGGCCCTGTTTGACAGCGGCTTGAGCGAGACGGCCATTGCCGAACTGGAACGGATGATCAACGACACCAAGCCGGTCAGCCGGCATCTGGTGGGCCTGAGCATTACCTACAGCCCGGCCGGCACTTACTACATAGGTGCCGGTATTTCTTCAGGTGATGAGGTGACTATTTCGTCGCCCGAGTTGTGGTCTGACGACCTCGACGTGATCAACCTGGAGCTGTCGGCCAACGACCTTTATTACTTCTCCAACTTCGCCTTACCGGGCCTGATGAGGGTTACATGAGCGAAATGACTGACCGCCAACGGGCGGCTATCGAGCTGCTGGAAACAGCCGCGCAAACAGCCCATGACATCGTAAACAAGCCGGCGGATGCCACCGTGCAAACTGGCTCGGGCCCGTCTCCAACGCTGCTGACACTGGCCAAAATGATTACCGACTTGGCCGGTGGTCTGTTGCTGCCACGCAAGGAGACGGTCCCGTCTGCCGGCACCGTGCTGAGTCTGGACGTGGCCTACACCAAAGGCGTGTCGTTCTTCGACGTAACCCTAGACCGGCCGCAATGCCAGCTCAGCTTTCTCAATACCGATGTACCAACGGGTTACATCTGGTCATTCACCGTGCGCCTGCGTCAGGGCACCGGGGCGAACAAGGTCACGTTCCCGGGCAGTGTTCATTGGTCGAGCAACCGCCCGCCAGTGTTGGCCTACGAGGCGGGCACGGCTGACCTGTTGACGTTTATGTCAGTCGAAAACGGCTGGCTGGGTATTTCTGATGGGAGTTGGTTCGATGTTTCCGTCTCCGCTTAATAGTCGTCTCCCGGCCAGTCATAAAACCGGGCTTAACAATGCGCTGAGCATGATTGAAGGTCATCACCGTTTTCTCAAGCACAACACCGGCGACACAGACGACGCGACGGTTCAGCACTACGCGCAGAATCTGCAGGGTGTGCTGGCCAATAACCGGCACTTTATCGCGCACTCGCAAATGGAGTACCAGCCTAACGGCGACGGCACCACCGAGGGGCAGGCGCTGCATATCCTCGGTTACGCGCATGCTTATCTGGCGACCAAGGATCAGCGTTATCTGGACGCGGCGGTGTGGCACTGGGAGGCTTACGAGGCGTATTTCTATGCGGGCCAGCCAATCCCAGACACGCCGCAGCGGCGCATTGCCAACTGGATTGTTAACTCAAAAGAGCCGGTATTGGCCAACTGGCCGATTGATGCTGCCGAGCCCACCCACAGCGGCTTCAAGGGCGTGCCGTTTGAGTTCGTCAACGGTGCGCTGTCGATTCCTCACGGGGCCCCGCACTGGGGCGAGTACCTGGACAAGGCGACCTTTGCCTTTGACGGTGCATTGGCCTGGGAGGCGATCAACGCCACGGTGCAGGCCATCAAAGATGACGGCTCGATTGACTGGGAGAAGGCGGGCAGCCAGTTCGATGTGGACTGGATCATTGCCTGGACCGGGCAAAAGATTAACGCCGATGGCGACGTGCTCTCCGAAGGCCATGCCCTAGAAGAGCGTGGCCAGGTACAACTGAAGAGCACTTCCCTCACTGGTGTGCACAATTTCAACTATGCGACCCGCCAACCGGTAGAGCACGGCGGCTATCTGATCCCGCGTAACGCGGTGCAGCACAACCGACCATTGCATGTGCCGTTGCTGGGTAGCGTCAACCAGATGGGCAACGCGGCGGACGGCGAGCAATGGTACATGGACGCCTGTTACATGCTCTGGCGAATCACTGGCGAGGGCCGCTACAAGAAAGCGATGGATGCCTGCCGATTCACCGCCCATGAGTACACGCAGATCGACTCCAGCGATCGCTTTTTTCGGCAGAGTCGCACCGAACTGACACCCTATACGGACGGAATTTCTTACCAGTTCAGCTATCCAAGCGATGCAGATCCGGTGATCAGCCGCGATTCAATGGGATACATCACGGTGGATTGCGACGAGGCGGCGCAAGTCTCCCTGGAACAGCAGGCGGTATGGTTTCGGATCAGCAAGGACTCACTGGTACGCACGTGTTACGGCGGCGTGGACACGTTAAATGCGCCGCTAAATGCCAAGGTAGAGTTGGTGGTGTCGCCCAGCAAGGCCGAGGGTAGCGGTATACGTTACAGCTGTGCGCTACCCAAATCGGTGTCCAACATTGAGGTGGTCGCCCACGATATCCCGCTGAGCAGCTTTACTCGGCTGAGCAAGGATGACGGTTCTGAATACATCATGGCCGATCTGCGGGCGGTCTCGCACTCGGACGATATCGTTTCGCAGGAAGGCTACGAACCGGGCATTTTTGAAGGGCGCGGCGGCAACGTAGTCAGCTCGTTTTTCCCTACCGATGATGGCTGGTATAGCGTTGGGTACTGGTTGTTGCCGACCGAAAAAGCGGCGCTGCAGAGCATCACCTATCGCGCTGATGGCAATTTTAATCTGCGTATTGTCGACGATGACGGTTGGCGGTGGTGGTGGATGTTGCCGGCAACGGCGGGTGCCTGGGTCACGCTGGTGATCCGCCCCGAGGACGCCACGTTGTCGGGTTACCAGCCAGGGGCTGCAGATCGCCCCGAACCGTCAGCGCCGGTATACACCGAGATCGAAGGCTTTAGCGTGCTGATGGATGACAGCTCAGACACCAACCTGACGTTTTCGTATTACTGCATCAACGATGTCCCTCCGGCCTTCGCGGCCGAGGATGGCTACACCCTCAACTATCGGCTGACGGTCAAGGGGCAGGCCAAGTTCCGGGCGCTGGTGGGCGACTGCACGATCGTTAATTACCGGGATGACTCACTGGCGTACTGCCCGGGTGTTATTCCGTTTTCCAACATCTATGCCGAGGGCACGGACCAGATTGGTGCTTGGCACGGCATGCCGTATCCGGGGTATCAGTACCCGTTTATTTATTGCGTCGACCCGCTCGACGAATACGGGCCCAAGCTCAATCAGATGGTCGAGTTTCTGTATGACTCGCAGCAGTGGTACGCGCGTAAGTTCGGCCAGCTTGGTCCCGGTGCGTCGGCTTACGTGTGGAACCGTTGGGATAACTACAAGTACGGGGCGCCTGATACCTGGACGATGCACCACTGGGGCACCGGCACGGCGTGGAGTGGCTACCAGCCCCGGGCCATGATGGGCGCCTGTCGGGCATGGTACGAACTGGTCATTCAGGGCAAGACGGTGCCGCCCAAGTTGATCACCTATGCCGAAAATTGGTTGACCTGGTTAATCACCTTTACCAAGGCCTCGGGTGGAGTGCTGCCCACCGACTTTCCCATGACCGGCCTACCTCAACCTCACTCTGACGATTTCACTGGCCACATGACTGGGTTGTGGTTGGCCGGTGCCTGTCTAGCAGGGTTGGCGGGTTCTCAGGTCAATGATCTGGACTATCTGATCGAGGCCTGTGTGACCGAGCTGCAGAACAACTATGTGGTCACGTCAGTTCCTGGGCACGCCATGAATGGCTCGTGGTCGCCTGCGGTGCGAATGGGGACGGATAACGGGATGTTCTTTGGCTTTTGGGCCGGGGAGATCCTGCGCGGCCTTGGCTTGTATATCCAGTATCGAAACTTAGGGGCCGGTGCAGACATTTACAGCGGCATAGGGCCGCTGTAACTCACTCAATTAGGCGTATTCATGGCAGAGCAAAACACCCTGTATATAGCCATGCTGACGGATGTTGGCGCGGCGCAGCAGGCCAAGGCGATCGCAAGCGGCACGCCCTGGAACATCACGCATATGGGCGTGGGTGACGGTAACGGTGTAACGCCAATTCCGTCGAAGCTTCAGAAAAAGCTGATCAACGAAAACGTGCGCCTGAAACTGAACCGCTTGACGGTGCGAGCGGATCGCCCGGTGCTGGTGGCCGAGTTGATCCTGCCGCCGGACGTGGGCGGTTGGTGGGTGCGCGAAGTGGGGTTGTACGATTCAAGCGGCGCACTGGTGGCCGTGGCCAGCTATCCGGCGACCTACAAGCCGACGCTGGCCCAAGGCACGGGCCGCACGCAAGGCATCCGCCTACAGATCCTCGTCAGCAGCACGGCCAACATCACCATACAGGACGATCCCACCCTGGTGACGGCGACCCTGTCGACCGTGCGCGATGAAATCGCCAAGGGGGAGGCAGCGAGCGCGGTGAAGTTGAAAACTGCGCGCACGATCGAGCTGAGCGGAGCGGCAACGGGGTCAGGGAAGTTCGACGGTACTGGGAACGTGGCGATTGCTTTAACGCTCGCCGATAAGATTGAACCGGGCACTTACCCTAAAGTCACGGTTAACGCCAAGGGGCTGGTAGTCGGTGCCCAAGCGCTGGTCCCGGGCGATATTCCGGCCTTGGATGCCAGCAAGATCACCACGGGGACCTTGAGCCGTCCAACCTCAGCTAACGCCGGTACGGCCACCAAGTTACAGACTGGCCGAGCCCTGACTTTCACCGGTGCGGCCTCGGGAATGGGCTGGTTCGATGGCAGTGGCGATCTAAATATCAACTTGGCATTGGCTGCGCTGGATACCGGCAAGTTGGTGAGTGGGATTTTGCCTGTTGCCCGTGGCGGCACCGGTGGTAGCACGCCTGCAGAGGCTCGCGCCGGGATTGGCGCGGGTGTGCCATCAAGCCTTTATCACAACCCGGCCGGGTTCTGGTGGGACAAGGACACAGGGCTTTTAGTGCAGTGGGGCAATAGGCACCTGGGCGATATGCCGGGCGGGAAGTGGAGTGTGCAATTCAACTTCGCGTATGCATTCGACACGGCCCCATTCATTGTGGTGCCGGTGATCATGGAGCACCCAGGCTCGCCATCACCGGCGTCAGGCGTTACCAGCTCTATTTCTGATGACTCGATTAACACAGGCGGTTTCGTTCTCAATTTCACTGAATACAACAACGCTGCGCAGAACTTCGGCATCCGCTGGATCGCTGTGGGCTATCGCACTACGCCGATGTAATCACTGTTTCAACGTTTTATCGCAACCGCCCATTGGCGGTTTTTTCGTTTCTATTGGGGATCATTATGAGTTCTACCGACTTCTTTCACGGCATTACCGTGTCGCTGGTCGAGACAGGTGCGCGCATTATTGCGCTGCCTTCGTCCTCGATCATCGGTCTTGTCGACACCTTCACCCCCGGGCTGGGCTTGGCAGAGTCCAATGTACCGATCTTGCTGACCCGTGAGAGCGAAGCTGTGGCTGCGTTCGGACCTGACTCGGCCATCACCCGGGCCTGTAAGGCGATCTTTAACCAGTCAGCGGCTGCGATCGTCGCTGTCGGCGTGCCGACCGGGACTGAGGCGGCGCTGCTCACCAGTTCGATCATTGGCGGCGTTGCGGCGGATGGTAAGCGCACAGGTATGCAGGCGCTGCTCGATGGTAAAAGCCTGTTCAACCTTCAGCCGCGGCTGATCATTGCTCCCAAGCACAGCGCGACTCAGGCGGTGGCCACCGCCATGGATGTACTGGCGGGCAAGCTCAAAGCCATCGGAATCATCGACGGGCCTAACACCACCGACGAAGCAGCGATCACCTACGCCGAAAACTTCGGCTCAAAGCGTTTGTACATGGTCGATCCGGCGGTCAAACAATGGAGTACAGCCGAGAGTGCCGACGTGTCGGTGCCGGGCTCGGCGATCGCTGCAGGCTTGTTCGCGCAGACCGATTCGCGCTTTGGTTTCTGGTCGTCGCCGTCGAACAAAGAAATTGCCGGTATCACCGGCACGGTGCGCCCGGTTGAATACCTGGACGGCGACAAGACCTGCCGCGCCAATCTGCTTAACGGCGCCAATATCACCACCATCATTCGCGACGGCGGCTACCGCCTGTGGGGCAACCGTACGCTGTCGAGTGATGCGAAGTGGGCCTTTGTTACCCGCGTGCGTACCACCGACATGGTCATGGATGCGATTCAGGCGGGCATGAAATGGGCGGTCGACCGAGGCATCACCAAAACTTACATCAAGGACGTGACCGAGACGATCAACGAGTTTATGCGTGACCTCAAGGCGCAAGGCGCGGTGATCAACTTTGAGGTCTATCCCGACCTGGACAAGACCACGGCCACGCAGATCGAGCAGGGCAAGGTGTACTGGACCATCCGCTTTACCGACGTGCCGCCGGCGGAAAACCCGATTTTCCAAATCGAGGTCACTAACCAGTGGCTGACTGAAGTGCTGGAAGCCTAAGGAGGCGTTCAATGATTCCGCAAACCCTGTTTAACACCAACATGTTCGTCGACGGCCAAAGTCTCCAAGGCGATGTGCCGAGCCTGAGCCTGCCCAAGGTGACGGTTAAGACCGAGGAATATCGCGGTGGCGGCATGGATGCCCCTGTGGGGATGGATATGGGTCTTGAGAAGCTGGAAGCCAGCTTTACCACCAACGGCATCCGCCGTGAGGTGCTCAAGTACTTCGGCGCCTTCGACCAGACGGGTTTCAACGCCTCGTTTCGCGGCGCCTTCAAGGGCCAGAAAGGCACGGTCACTGGCGTGGTGGCCACTTTGCGCGGTGGCCTGCGTGAAGTGGATCCAGGCGAATGGTCGGCCGGTTCCAAAGCCGAGTTCAAGTACGCGGTGGACGTCACCTATTACAAGCTCGAAATCGACGGGCGCGTGATGTTTGAAATCGACCCGATCAACTGTGTGCGCGTCATTGATGGCGTGGATCAACTGGCTGCCGTGCGCAGCGCCCTGGGCCTTTAAGGAGCTATGAATATGACGACTACCAAAAAACTGCCGAGCTGGCTGGAGCTGACTGAAGAAGGTGCCACCATCACCTTGCGCAAGCCGGTCGAAATCAACCAGATCAAGGTTAATCAGGTACGACTTCGAGCCCCCACCGTCAAGGATGTGCAGCAGGCCACCGTCCAATCCGGTGGTGATGCCGAAAAGCGCGAAATGATCCTGTTCGCGTCCCTCACGCAAGCAGGGGACAAGGATATCGCCGGTATGACGGTGGTGGACTACAACCGCCTGCAGGCCGGTTATTTTCGCCTGGTCGAAGATGATGAACCTTACCCCTACAACGATTAAAGCGGCGGCCAAGCATCTGGCCCGGGAGTTTCACTTCTCGGCCAGTGAGATCGAGGCCATGCCGTTTAACCGCATGCTGTGGTGGCTCACGGATTGAGCCGCCCCCTTCGTTACGCGTAACAGGGCAATCCTATGGCAAACAAAATGGCGCTCGGTCTGGTGATCGGCGGGGCGGTCAGTTCGAGCGTTGGCGCGGCGTTCAAGGACGTTGAAAGCCGTGTCAAAAAGCTAAGTGAACAGGGCAAAAAAGCCCGGGTACTGCAGAGCACGATCGGCGAAACCATGCGCCTGCGCGATGAGTGGCGAAAGTCCCACGCTGCAGGTGAGAAGGGCGCATCTGCGCTATTGAACCGCCTCGAAAAGAACCTCGGTGTGTTGCGCAAGGAAGGCGTTGAGGTCGGCCGATTGGCCAAGGAGTATGACCGGCTTGGCCGTGCCGGGCGTAGCGCCGAGTTGCAGCTCAAGGGGCATAACCAAATCAGCCAAGGCAAAGAGCAGGCAAAAAGCGGTATTGCGCGTGGGGTTGCGGCTGCGGGTATGGTGGCCGTCACAGCCAAGACCAGCGCTGACTATCAAGCGATTATCCGTGATATTGCGATCAAGGCCGGGGTGGCCCGTACGGCTGAAGAATCCGACATGTCGCGCAGCATCATTCAGACCTCGCGCGATGTTGGCATGGGTCGCAACGAAGTGGCCGATGTGGTTAACGAGCTGGTCGGCGCCGGTATGGATTTGAAGCAGGCGATGGCGTTTGCGCCGGTGGCTGCCAAGTTTGTGGTGGGTCAGGGCTCATCGGGCGTCGACACTGCCAAGATGATCCAGGCACTGCAGACCAACGCCAAAATCACGGACCCCAAGGTGCTGGAAAAAGCGCTGGAAGCGGTGGCCTACCAAGGGCAGGCGGGCAGCTTTGAGGCCAGCGACATGGCACGCTGGTTCCCACAACTGCTGGCAGGCATGCAGAAACAGGGCATCACCGGCATGGATGCGGTGACGCAACTGGGCTCGATGCTGCAGGTGCAAATGAAAACCGCCGGCACTGCCGATGAGGCAGCAAACAACCTCAAGAACTGGATTGAAAAAATCGGTTCTGGAGATGTGGTGAAGTCCTACAAAGACGCCGGCATTGATTACCAGAAGTCGCTGAATACCGGTATCCAGGGGGGCATGTCAACGCTAGAGGCAAGCTTTGGCTTGGCCAAGCGTTACATCGAGGCCACCGATCCGAAGAAAGCCGCAAAAATGGCCGAGGCCACGGCAAAGATCAGCAAGGAAGCTGACCCTGCTAAAGCTAAAGCCATGCTCGATAGCCTGGAGCAGGCCCTGCGCACCGGCGATATCTTTGCCGACATGCAGGTCAAGTCGGCGCTGACCGCCTATGTGCAGAACAAAGAGCTGTATGAGCAGCTGAAAAAAGAGGCGGCCAGCGCCTCGGGCATTCTCGATCAAAACCTGGCCGAGCGGCGCGATACGTCTGCCCAGAAGTGGAGCGAGACGATTCAAGCCGGTAACGATGCCTTGCGCAGTGTGGGCGACGCCATTCGCCCGGTGACGGATGGACTGGCCACAGGGCTGACCACGGTGATCAAGGGCGTCACCCAGCTATCAGACGAATCACCCAAGCTGGTGATGGGCCTGACGGCCTTGGCCACCGGGGCCAGTGTGATCACCAGTGTCATCGGCGCGCTGAAGATTGGGCGGGGCGTGTTCAATCTGGCCCGGGGTGGATTAGCAGGGCGTGCTGGTAAAGCCGGTGTGCAATCGGTTTTTGTCACCAACGCTAAAGGCGCTCTTGGTGTCGGTAGCGCTGAGAAAGGCGGAGCTGTTAAGGCCCTGGTGGCTGCGGGTATAGGCGCTGTACTCAACCGCAAAGATGAGGCACCCGTGGGTGATGGTGGCGTAGATACCACGCTTGACCCGGTTGATACGGGTATGAAGCTGCTCGATGTCATTCGCGAAGCTAAGCAGGGTGAGGGTGCTCTTGGTTCTGGGCACACACAGAGGGTATTTGTAGTTAACGCTCTGCAAATGGGCGGAATGAATGCCGGTACTGGCGGTGGAGGGCGCCGTGGCAGGCGAGCAAGGCGCCGGGCGGCGCTTCGCGCTCCTGTACCCCCCATCGTGCCTGCTCGTCTTGAGGGGGGATTGGTAAAGGTTGCTGGAACGCTTGGAAAGATGGGTAAAGCCCTTCCAGCCGGTACGGTGTTTGAGGCCGGTATCAAGGCTTTCGACACGTACAGTACGGCCAAGACCGCCCAAGAAAAAGCCGAAGGCTATGGCGGCGCTGCCGGCGGACTTGCGGGCTCTGTGGCCGGTGCTGCCGCCGGTGCGGCGATCGGGTCTGTGGTGCCGATCATCGGCACGGCGGTTGGCGGTCTGGTAGGCGCGTTCTTGGGCGGTATTGGGGGCGATACCCTAGGCGGGATGTTGGGTAAGTCGTCTTTTGCCAAGTCACTATTTAGCAGTGATTCAGAACCGGGGGATGTTGTACGCGCGATGTCAGCGAAAAGTGGCCCCTCGCAAGCCCCGTCGCCCTTAATGCTTAAGCCAGAAGCCAAGCCCGCCACGGTCGAGCAGAGCATCAGCTTTGCGCCGCATATGCCGATCACCATTCAAGGTGATGTCAAAGATCCGGACGAACTTATGCGCAAGCTGCAGCCGCTGATGCAAGGCCAGTTGCAGGACTTTGCACGGCAGATAGAAGACAACGCCCGCCGGGCTAACGATCGCAAACTCTACGACATCCCTCAAATTTAACAGGAGGTGCCATGGCCTACATGGAGCAAATGCAAAGTGCTGTCGGCTATCTGGCCTCAGCCGGGGAGGCAGGACGTAAAAGCCTGGACGGCGTGATTGGGCCTGTTAACGGGGCCATCAGTGAAATGACAGGCGCCGCCTCAGAACTGGAGTCGCTGCCGTTTGTGGGGCCTATTGTGGGGCAAAAGCTGCAGCGTGTTATGCGTGCTGTCAGTGCCGCGCAAGCCAAGGTTGGCCAGGTGGTAGCGGTCTACAACCAAGCAACCCGGGCTGTATCGCAAGTCAAAGAGCGTTTGGCTGTATTGGGCGAGCAGGCCGAGCGGGCCAAAAATGCGATCAACAAGATCGCCAGCAAGATCAACCCCGCCTTGGGCAACATCTTGCCGACCAGTGTTTTTGCCACCGACACCACCCCGGAAGTTGAGGCGGTTAAACCATTCCCTCATTTGCTGATCCTGCAGCCGCACAAGCACGAAGAGAAGCCGTATTACTTCAACCTGGACACTGCAGCGTTTGATGAATTGAGTCGTCAGAGTGGGTTTCGTTGGGCTTCCCAAGAGCGCCTGACGCGCCGTCCTGCACAGCAGTCGGTGGGTATGGGTGAAGAAAAGATGACCCTCAAGGGCTCTATCTTTCCGGGGCACCGAGGCGGCCTCAAGCAACTGGATACCCTGCGCAGTATTGGGGGGCTGCTGTTGCCTCTGGGGCTGACTACCGGGTATGGCCACGTCCTGGGTGATTGGTGTTTGACCTCAATCACCGAGGATCAAAGCGCCCTGTTGCAGGGCGGCATTCCGCGTAAACAGGGCTTTACTCTGGAGTTTGTCCGTTATGGCGAAGACATGCAGAACGCTTGAAGGCGACAAGCTCTACACCATCTGCCACAACGCCTATGGCCACCTCAACGGTAGCGTGGAGGCGGTGTTGGAGGCCAATCCCGGGCTAGCCGCTGAGCCCGAGCCGTATCGCAGTGGTCTGTTGATTGTGTTGCCTGACTTGGTGCTGGCCAGCGACGAGCAGGCCGTCCAACTCTGGAGCTGATCGCTACGCGTAACACGCCTTTGAATCCTGAGCCTCGCCTTTGTGCGGGGTTTTTTGTTGGAGCTGGATATGACGCCCATGTTTCGTATCGTTGCCGATGGCAGTGACATTACCCGTTTGATCAATGACCGGCTGTTGCTGCTGCGCACCTCGGATAAGCCCGGGATGGAGTCGGACGAGTTTGAGTTGCGCATTGACGACCGCGACAGCGCTGTAACGCTGCCAGCTCGCGGTGCCAGCATCGAAATCTATCTGGGTTACGCAGGGACTACTTTAGCCCGGGAGGGCCGCTATATCGTTGATGAGGTGGAGCTGTCTGGTCCGCCCGACACCGTGGTCATACGTGGTAAAGCCAGTGATATGCGTGGCAGCGGCAAGACGACCCGCAGTGGTAGCTGGGAAAACGTCAGCTTGGCCGCCATCGTCAATGACGTTGCTCGGCGTAACGGTTGGGAGCCAGCTTGTAAGGTCGGCACGATCGTGCCCAGGGCTGACCAGTTGGGCGAATCAGATTTTAATTTCATTACCCGCTTGGCTAAACAACACGACTGCACCGCCAAGGTGGCGAACGGTAAGTTAATCGTCATGCCGCGTCAGGGCGGTGTCACGGCCAGCGGCAAGACACTGAGTGTCGTAACCATCAATAAATCGGACGTGAGCCGGTATAGCTTTCGGCTGGGCGATCGCTCTAACCACAAAACGGTTAAGACCCAGTATCAGGACAAAGCCACCGGCAAGCTTAAGGTCATCAGTTTGGACAATGAGGATTCGCCGGACGGTTTACCGCCGGTGCATACCGATCGGCATATCCACCCGAACAAGAGCGCTGCCGAGCAGGCCGCCAAGGCGCGTTTGACCGCGTTCAACCGCTCGACTGCAGGTGTCCGTTTGGAAATGCCGGGCCGTTCCGATCTGTTTGCCGAGCGGATCATTAACGCCCAAGGCTTCAAGATCGGATTAGACGGTGAGTACCTGGTGGACTCGCGGGAACAGGTATTCACCCAATCCGGCTGGTCGACCACCATCGAATGCAACGGCGGCAAGAAGGGCAAAGCAAAGGCCAAGGGCAAAAAGCCCGCCAAAACCCTGAAAGTCGTTCAGCTCTAACCCCAAACATACTCACCCCCGGCCCGCCTTGTGCGGGCTTTTTTATAAGGGCAATTTATGTCGATTACACAGAAGCAACTGCTGCAGATCCTCCCGAACGCCGGCCAGCTAGCCGGCGTTTTTGTGTCCGTGTTGAACACCGCGATGGTGCGCTACCAGATCGTTGGTCCACTGCGCATGGCGGCGTTTATCGCCCAGATCGGACATGAGTCCGGCCAGTTCCGTTACGTGCGCGAACTGGGCAACGACCAGTACCTGAGCAAGTACGACACCGGCTCACTCGCCAAGCGTTTGGGGAACACGCCAGAGGCTGATGGTGACGGCCAGAAGTATCGCGGCCGGGGCCTGATTCAGATCACCGGCAGGGCCAATTACATGATCTGCGGCGAGGCGCTGGGCCTTGACCTGATCAAGCAGCCTGAGTTGCTGGAGAAACCTCAGCATGCCTGCATGTCAGCGGCATGGTTCTGGGCGACAAAGGGCCTCAACACCCTGGCCGACGCTGGCCAGTTCGACAAGATCACCCAGCGTATCAACGGTGGCCAGAACGGCGCGGCCG
>ERZ1673734.1883-NODE-1883-length-12735-cov-5.733438_pt1 | contig 12735 bp, 7 predicted proteins | sample MGYA00580199_ERZ1673734 | MGnify/ENA primary metagenome ERZ1673734 (study PRJEB41218, sample SAMN15661742) | gut metagenome | host: Homo sapiens | place: Canada: London | collected 2015-08-20/2019-03-30 | study: EMG produced TPA metagenomics assembly of...
TCCAGTTCCTTCGACTTTCCAGCGGTAGCGATAATGAATGCACCTCCAAACAATAATCCATAGTGTTGCAATATTTGGCATAGAAAACGCGGCCGCCCATTTGCAGGACAGCCGCGCGAAATTTCACACAAAAGCGCAGTTCGTTCAAAGAATCGAACCGTGTTTGGGTATAGCCCGGGGATTCCGACCCCACAAGGCGAGCGCGGCACAGGCCGTAGCTGCTTTCTTTACCGGAACAGTTTACCACACCCACAAAGCCCTGTCAAGCACTTTTACGCGATTTTGCAATAAAATATTCGTACAGAGCATCACTTGACCTCGATCAGCTTCCCCAGCTCCAGCGAGTAGATGCCCTTATAGGTCACCGGCTTCGGGGCAAAGCGCTTGCTGATGGCAAGGGCATAGAGGTCAAGCTGGGCGCGATAGGCGGCAAGGAAGTCCGCTTCGGATTTTCGGCGGTCCGTCTTGTAATCCAGCAGCTCCAGGTGGTCCGGGAACACCAGCACCAGGTCAGCGATGCCCTGCACCAGCACCTTTGCCTGTGCCACGGCAGCGCTGTCGGCGGGGGCAGTGCCCTGGGCGGTCAGCACCTCGGCGGCAGGCAGGGCCGTGATAAAGTCCAGCTCCCGCAGCACCTCATCCGCGGCACAGATGCGCGCAAAGGCTTCGCTCTCCACAAAGCGGCGGATGCGCCCTGCATCCAGCTTCTCTGCAATTTCGGACGCGGTGAGCTTTGCTTCCACCTGCCGGTCGCGCTCGGCGGGGATCGCTGTTTCCAGCGTGCCTGCCTGCTTTGCCGCTGCAAGGGCCGCAAAATCGGCGTGCTCCAGGAAGGCGTGAAGGGCCGTGCCCATCTCGGCGGCGGTCAGGCCGTCCTTTGCCAGAAAGCCCGGGCGCTCCAGCGTGGTCTGCTCTGCCTTGTGGACGATGCCGGTCACGCTGACCTTGGCGGGCACTTGGGCCAGCTCTGCCGCCGGGTACTGCCAGGCAAAGCCCTGCCGCAGTGTCTCGGTCAGGGCCGGGTCTGCCTGGGTCAGCGGCCTTTCCTCAGGTTCCGGGTCGGGCGGCTCCACGCCCTCGGGCAGCGCCTGCTGCACCGTCAGGGTGATGGTGCTCCCGGTATCCGCAAAGGGCAGTTCCAGATCCTCGGCCAGCCGGCGCAGAGGGCCGCCGTTGGGGTGGACGAGCAGGGCCGCACGGAGCCAGTCGGCAAAACTGTTCGCCTGCCGGCAGAGCGTCTGACCCGCCCCGGCTTCGAGGAAGGCCGCCGCTCTGGTAAAGGGATTGGAGGTCTTTCCGATGCCCAGCGGCACGGTCAGGATCAGCTTATCCTGCGCGCGGGTCAGCGCCACATAGAGCAGACGCATCTGCTCGCTGCGCATCTCGGCGGCGTGGACATTGGAGAGCGCCGTGTAAGCCGCCGTCTTGTAAGCGCCCTCGCCCTCCTCGGGGCGCAGGCGCAGGCCCGCCCCATACATCCGATGCAGGAGCACCGGCTGGCGGGTATCGGCGGCATTGAAGCGACGGGCCGTGTCGGCCACGAACACCACCGGGAACTGCAGCCCCTTGGAGCGGTGGATGGTCATCACGGTCACACAGCCGGGGCGGGAGCCGCCGGGCACGGTATCCTGCCCCGTGGAGCCTGCCAGCGCCGCAGCGTCAATGGCCCGCACCAGCGCCGAGATGCCGCCGGAGCCGGCCCCGGCACAGAAGGAAGCAAACCGCCGGGCATCCTCCCGGCGGCGGGCACCGTTTTCCATCACGCCCAGTGCGGCAAGGTAGCCGGTGGAAGCAAAGATCTCCTCCAGCAGCTGTTCTGCCGGGGCACTGCGGGCCATCCGGCGCAGCTCGGTCAGCCGGGCATAGAACGCCCGGACTTTTCCGGTAAAAGGGATGTCCTCCCCGCTGTTCACGGTGAGCAGCAGTGCGCCGTAGAGGCTGATGCGCTGGGGGGCGTTTTCCCCCTGCTGCTTCTGGATCTCTTCGGCTCTGGCCCGCAGGCGGACAAGGTCGTCATCGGTGAAACCGAACAGCGGGCCCAGCATGGCAGCGGCAAGATAGATATCCTGCGCCGGGTTGTCAATGACCTTCAGCAGGGCGATGAGAGGCCGGATGTGGGGGGCATCCAGCAGGTTTTCGCGGGCATCCGCATACACCGGGATGCCCCGGGCGGTCAACGATTCCACATAGGCCGGAAAATCATTGCGCGCCGCCAGCAGGATGCAGCAGTCCTCGTACTGCACCGGGCGGGTGGCACTGCCGTCCCGCACCGGCTCGCCGCTCTGCACCATCTCCTCGATACGCCGGGCGATCCAGCCCGCGTCCGTTTCGGCGGTGTCATCGGGCAGGAAATGCGCCTCCACGCTGCCCGTGTATTCCCCGGGTGCCCCGCAGACCAGCCGCTGGCCGTCGCCGTAGGCCGTGTCACCGAGTTCCGGGGACATGAGCCGCTCAAACAGGAAGTTGATCCCTTCCACCACCTGCGGAGCCGAGCGGAAGTTGGCATCCAGCGCCAGCATGGCATCGGTGCCGGGGGTCCCCTCTGCCGGGCGGGGCCGCGCTGCGCCGCCGGGCAGGGCGGGCCAGCTGTCCAGTTTTTCCCGGAAGATGCTGGGGTCTGCCTGCCGGAAGCGGTAGATGCTCTGCTTCAGATCTCCCACCAGGAAGAGGTCGTCCCCCGCCGGGGATGCAAGGCACCGGTACAAGGCATCCTGCAGGGCGTTGGTGTCCTGATATTCATCCACCATCACGGCGGCATAGTTCTGCCGGATGACCCCGCACAGCGCGGTGGGGGTGCCGTCCGGGTCACGAAGCAGGCGGAGGGCCTGATGCTCAAAGTCGCTGAACTCCAGCAGTTTCCGGTCCCGCTTTTTGGCCGAGAACCGGGCATCGAAATCCCGCACCGCCGCAAACAGCGCCCGCAGGCGGGGCTCCGCGGCCCTGCGGTCTGCCTCAGCCTCCTCCTCACTGCAGGGGATCAGCTCAAGGATCTGCGCAAACAGGGCCGCGCCTTCATCGGCGCGTGTGCGGATGACTTTTTTGTGTTCGCCATTTAGCCGCTTTTTCATTCCTTTCAGGCCGGGCAGCTCCTCCATGCCCAGCACATAGGGGGTCAGCAGATCGTAAAGCGGGGTCCATTCCCCCGCCACGGCCAGCTGTTCCACCCTGCCCAGCAGGGCGGCAGCCTTGTCCAGCCGTTCCTGTGCATCGGTATATTTTTCCAGCACGGCATTCTTTGCCTTTTCCCGGGCAGAGGGCGTTTTCTTTTCCTCGGCATCGGCCAGCTCCTGCTCCCGGTCGCCCGGGCAGTCAGCCAGCGCGGCGCGGAACAGCTCCCCTGCTGCCCTGGCACTGCGGGCGGCTTCGGCCAGCAGCAGATCATGCCAACAGGTGGCAGCAAAGCCATTTTCCTCCTGCCACGGAGCCAGAAATTCGTCCAGCTTTTTGTCGTAATCGGGCAGGGCGCGCAGGAAATCGTAGACATGCAGGATCGTCTCACCCGCCGCGCGGTCGGTGCGGCCCTTGCCATAGAGGTCGGCAAAGGCGCAGAAATCCGGGTCGCGGTAGGCATTTTCCAGCGTCTCGCTCAGGGCAGAGGCCCGCAGGAGCTCCACACTGCCGGGGTCTGCGGGGGAAAAGTCCGGCGGGATATCCAGCGCCTGAAAGTGCTTGCGCAGCAGGTCCAGACAGAAGGCATCGATGGTGCAGATGGGTGCGCGCTGCAGCAGCATCCGCTGGCGGCGCAGCGCGCCATTGCCGGGTTCCGCCTGGCTGCGCTTCAGAAGCGCCTGCCCGATGCGTGCCCGCAGCTCTGCCGCCGCCGCATTGGTAAAGGTGACGATGAGCAGACGGTCCGCATCCACGGGATGCTCCGGGTCGGTGATGAGCCGGACAGCCCGCTCGGTCAGAACAGCCGTCTTGCCGCTGCCCGCCGCCGCGCTCACCAGCAGCGCGCCGCCCCGGTCCTCGATGGCGGCCCGCTGGGCGGGGGTCCACTTGGGTTCACTCATGCCTGTTCCTCCTCTCCCTCTTCGGGCTGCCCGGGAGCCTCAAAGGGCTTTGCGGGGGCCTCCAGCGCCCGCTCTCCGATGCCGGTCTCGTGGCAGCAGACAAAGCCGTAATCACACCACTGGCAGGGGCTCCGGCCCGTGACCAGCGGCTCGGCGGCGATCTGACCCTCATAGAGCTGCTGGCCCATCCGGGTCACAAGATCATCCAGATGCAGCTGGATGCGGTTCAGCTTGGCGATGTCTGCCCGCTTGTCCTTCTGGTAGGGGCTGGGCGCGCCTTTGTAATAGGAGAAGGGCAGGTATCTGCCGGTCTCGTCGGCATCCATGGCATCGAACAGCTTCTGCTCGTCCCGCACCAGACCGTCCAGCTTGTATTCCACACTGTGGGCCGCCTTTTCGCGGGTGGTGGTCTCAGGGGCCGGGTCGGCCAGCAGGTAGAGCACGCCAGCCGGTTCCGCCCCCGTAAAGCGGCCGCTTTTATCCCGGGTCAGGCTGAACAGGTAGAGCAGCATCTGGCAGTCCAGACCGCAGTAGACTTCCTTCAGGTCCAGCTTTTTGGTGCCGGTCTTGTAGTCCACCACCCGCACCCAGCGGGTGCCGTCCTCCTCCACCCACTCGTCGGCACGGTCCACGGTGCCCACCAGCTGGACAGTGCGCCCGTCCGACAGATGATACACCTGAGCGGGCACGGCATCCTCGCCCCGGCCGATCTTCAGCTCACAGGCCACAGGCTTGAAGCTGGACTGCCGCTGCTCATCCCGCAGGTAGAGCAGCAGGCTCGTCATGCTCTTTTTCAGGCGGGAGAGCAGATAGGCAAAGCGGGCGGTATCCTCGGGCAGATAGCGCTTGGCGTACTCGTCCACCAGCAGCGCGGCAAGGCCCGCCATAGCCTCATCGTCCAGCTCCATAAAGGGCTGCAGCGCCGCCATGGGGTTGTCCGGGCCGGGGTGAGGGTCCAGCGCCATCTGCAGCACCCAGTGCATCAGGGTGCCGCTCTGGTCGGCGGAAAGCTCGGCCCGGCGGCGGGGCCTGAGCCCCAGCACATACTGCAAAAAGTAGCCGTAGCGGCAGGTATAATATTTTTCCAGCTGACTGGGCGAAATGCGCAGCTTCCGCCCCAGCAGCGCTTCCAGCGCAGGCAGGTCATGCACCTGCCGGGGGGCAGTGTCGGCCATCCGGCGCAGCAGGGCAAGGCCCTGCGGCTCGGTCTCGCCGGGGGTGTGCAGGGCTTCTGTCAGGCTGGCACGCTCGGTCTCCGTCAGGGGCCAGCCGCCGCCCAGACAGTCCAGCCCATCTGCAGGGGTGGCCGCAAGGTCCGTCAGTTCCAGCTCCGGGGCAGCGGGGGCCAGTGCTTCCACGAGGGGTTCCAGCGCAGCGCAGAGGGTCTGCCCCTGCCCCTTGGGCCAGCTGAACCACAGCCCCTTTGCAGGGGCAGTCAGGGCCTTGTAGAAGCAGACCTGCTCACGCACCACACGGTTCTCAAAGCAGTCGGGCAGGTCGATTTCCTGCGCCATCAGGGCATCGCGGTCGGCGTGGGTCAGCAGACCCACCTCGCCGGGCGCGGCCGGGAATTCCCCCTCGGCCAGCCCCAGCACAAACACATAGTCCGGCGCGTCCAGACGCATCTTGCCTGCGCTGGCCAGCACCACCGCGTCCAGGGTCTGGGGGATGTGCCCCAGGTCGGACGAGCGGAGCAGCAGCCCGAACAGGTCCTCGTATTCGGCCACGGTCACGGTCTGCTCCCCCAGCAGATGGGCCATCTCGTTCAGCAGCCCCATGACCACGTTCCACTCCCGGGCGGCTTCCTCCGCCGCCGGGATGCCCCGGCCCGCGCGGATGGCCTTTACCTGAGCGGCCTGCTGTTCCTCAGCCCCCAGCGTTTTCAGGCAGAAATACACCGCCCGGCTGATGGCCTCGGCATTGACCTCGCGCACCTTGGCCCGGAATGCATCCACTGCCCCCACGAGCAGGGCACGGGCATGTTCTGCCCGCTCCCGGTTGCGGAGGTCCTCTTCGGTCAGCTCCTGTTCCCCAAAGCCCTTGGGGCTGCGCTCAAACTTCTCCCGCCAGGCCGCCGCTGTGGGGGCCCAGGTGTAGGCATAGTTTTCCAGCGCACAGACCTGCTCCTCGCTCAGGGCACACAGGCCGGTCTTGGCAAGGGTGGTCAGGTTCTCGGTCAGGTCGGCTCCCCGGGCGATCTCCAGCAGGGCCCGCACCGCCGTGGCCGGGGCGCTGAATTCCGGGGTGCTGGGTTCATCGCAGTACAGGGGGATCTCCGCCATCCGGAATTCATACCGGACAGCGGCACGATACTTGGCGATATCGCGGCAGACCACAGCGATCTTTCCGCACCGCACACCCTGCCGCATCAGCCGCCGGATGGCACCGGCAGCGGCACGGGCCTCCTCCTCCCGGCTGGGCGCGGCAAAAAGCCGCACCTCGACCGCCGGGGCATCCGCGGTGCAGCTGCCGGTCTCCAGCAGCTCTGCCACTGCAGCAAGGCCCGGGGCGTTCCGGTGGCGCAGGTCCTTGCGCAACAGCTGCGGAACGGCCACCTCTGCCCCGTTTTTCCGGGCCAGCTGGCGCAGCTGCGCCGCCACCTGCTTGGCCCCGGAGAACAGGCTCAGGTCACCGGGCAGCAAGGGGGCTCCATCATCGCAGAGGGCCACCGTCACGCTGGGCAGCGCCGCCAGCATGGCCCCCAGCAGCCGCTTTTTGGGGGCGTTGAAGGTATCGAACTCATCAATGAACACCGCCCGGTCCCGCAGAAACTCCGGCAGGCTGTGCCGGGCCAGTGCTTCCTCCAGCCGGGCTCCAGCCAGCTCCAGCCGGTCAGAGGGGTCCATGCCGCTGCGGGCCAGCAGGGTCTCGTAGCCCTGAAAGATGAGGGCCAGCTCACTGAGCTTACCGCTCTCGGCCCCGCAGGCACCGGCCAGCTGTGCCAGCTGCTGGCCGGAAAGGCCCGCGCTCTTCAGCTCATCGATGGTCTGAGCCGCCATCTGGCAAAAGGCCGCACTTCGCCGGTGGCGGTGATAATAGTGGACATTGTCCTGCAGCTCCTCCAGCGCCCGGCGCACCAGCACGGCACGGCCTGCATCAGAGAGGGTCTGCACCGCCGCGCCGCCCTCGGTGGAAAGGATCTTTTCTGCCAGACTGGTAAAAGAAAAACTCTCCACCATGCCGGACAGGGCATCTCCCAGCTCACGGTAGATGCGGCCCTCGGTGCTGGAAGTGAATTGCTCCGGCACCAGCAGGATGCTTTTTTCGCCTTTTTCGGCCCGGGCGCGGATGCGCTGGTACAGCAGCGTTGTTTTTCCGCTGCCGGAGCCGCCCAGAAGTAGCTGTAACATTGTTTTTCTCACTTTCTATAACGAGCTCACCCTCTCAGTCAAAGCCTGCGGCTTTGCCAGCTCTCCCGAAGGGAGAGCCTTTGGCATATCGGGTCAGCCCTGCGCAATGGATAATAATTGAGTTTATTGTACCGCAAAATTGAAGAAAAATCTATTCTGTGGTAAACTGAGGAAAAACAGCAAAACAGGAGGGGCTCTCCCCATGAAGATTCTAGCAGTTGATTACGGTGCCAGCCGCACGGGGCTTGCGGTCTGCGACCCCACCGAGTTCCTGACCACGCCCATCACCCCGCAGATCACCCTGAAGGCCCGGCCCAAGGTGGCCGCCGAGGTCTGCCGCATTGCCCAGGAGCAGAAGGCAGAGCTCATTGTGGTGGGCCTGCCGCTCAACATGGACGGCACCGAGGGCGAGCGCGCCGAGAAGAGCCGCAAGCTGGGCAAGACTTTGCAGATCTGGAGCGGCCTGCCCGTGCGGATGTGGGACGAGCGGCAGTCCACCTGTGAAGCCGCCGATATCCTGGACGAGGTGGGGACTTTTGGTGCCCACCGCAAGGCCATTCTGGATTCCGTCAGCGCCACGGTCATTCTGGAAGATTACCTCGCCTGGCGCAAGGAGCACCCCGGCGAAATTTGAACCGGAAGCAAAAAGAGACGCTTTTCAGCGCCTCTTTTTCGTTTATATGGGTAGTGTCACGGTAAAGCAGCTGCCCTGCCCGAGGGCACTGTTCACCTGAATACTGCCGCCGTGGAGCTCCAGCACCTTTTTCACCATGGCAAGGCCCAGACCGTTGCCCTGGGTGGTGTGGCTGGTGTCGCCCTGATAGAACTGTTCAAAGATGTGCGCCTGCGTGTCGGCGCGCATCCCCTCGCCCTGATCGGTCACCGAGATCATCAGGGCGCTTTTTTCTTTGCGCAGGTTCACGGCCACGGTGCCGCCCTCAGGGCTGAACTTGGCGGCGTTGTCCAGCAGATTGAGCCAGACTTCTTTCAGCAGCCCCTCGCTGCCGGTGTACTCTGCCGGGGCAAGATCGGCATCAAAATCCAGCTCCTTCTGCCGCCACTTCTGCTGGGTCACCAGCACGCTCTGGCGCAGCTGTTCATCCAGCGGGAAGGCTGCTTTGTCGGTCAGGATCGTCTGGCTCTCCACCCGGTTCAGGGTCAGAATATTCGTTGCCAGGTCGGCCAGCCGCCTGCTCTCGTCCCGGATGATGGTCAGGTATTCCTTCTGATCCTCGGGCGGCAGCTGCTCTTCCAGCAGCAGGTCGGCAAAACCGCTGATACTGACGATGGGCGTTTTGAACTCGTGGGAGAAGTTGTTGATAAAATCCTTCCGCAGGATCTCAGTGCCGCCCAACTCCTCCGCTGCCTTGTTGAAGCTCTGCTCAAACTCGACCATCTCCCGGGGCACATAGCCGTGTTCCGCGTGATTTACACGCACGGTAAAGTCCCCATTTGCCAATTTTTTCATAGCCTCAATGTTCCGCTGCAATGGGTGGATAAAAACCATCCGTATCATCACCACCATGCTCACAGCGATCAGGATGCAGACGGTATAGACAAAGGCCAGTGCACCACCGAGCTCGACCTGTCCATCGTGATAGAGAAATCCCTCGTCCACACCGGCCAGGACCAGCACGGTGCAGACGGCCAGCAGCAGAAAGACCATGAAAAAGAGGTTCAGGATCAGAAGCATGGTCAGGTTCAAGGTCTCCATGCCGCTGCGCAGACGGTTGAATGCGTTTTTCATTGGGTCACACTTTCTTCACGGCCCGGTAGCCAAGGCCACGGACGGTCTGGATCTCGAACTCCGGCCAATCATAAAAACGGTTGCGCAGACGGTTGATGTGGACATTCACGGTCTTGTCGTCGCTCTCGCTGTCGATGCCCCAGATCTCGTCCAGCAATTCCATCCGGGTAAAGGTGCGTTCCGGGTAGGCCAGCAGCTTGTACAGCAGTTCAAACTCCTTGGGCGGCAGGGTCTGCACCTCCATCCCCCGCCGCACGGTGCGGCTGTCCATATCCACCACCACATCCCCCACCGTGATCTTATGCTCATCCACGATGCGTGCCCGGCGGAGCAGGGCCTTGATGCGGAGCAGCAGCTCGGTCTTATCCGGCGGTTTGGTCATGTAGTCATCCGTGCCCACCAGAAAACCGGTGTGCTTGTCCTCGGGCAGGGCCTTGGCCGTCAGCATCAGGATGGGCATCATGCTGCCGCCGTCCCGGATGGCCTGGGTCAGGGCAAAGCCATCCATTTTAGGCATCATCACATCGCACAGCAGCAGGTCAATGTGCTGGTGGTCGATGATGTCCAGCGCCGCTTCGCCGTTGAAGGCCGGGATCGCTTCATAGCCGTTGATCTTTAAAATGGCGCAGAGCAGCTTGTTGGTGCTCACGTCATCTTCCGCAACCAGAATTTTCAGCATGGCGTTCTCCTCACTTTCTATGGTATGGCTCTATTATACACCCAAAGATAAACAAAAGATAAACAGAAATATTCACCTTGCGTTTACCTTGGTCGGGTATCCTTTAGCCATCGCAAGGGAGCACGGAGCTCCACAACAGAACAAACAACAAACATTCAAACATAAAACGGAGGATACTTACCATGATGAACCGCAAGAACATGACCGCTTCCACCCTGGACGAGACTGCGCTGGATACTTACTACACCCTGACTGAGGGCGGTGCAAACTACGGCATCGGTCTGGCACTCGCTGCCACTCTGAACAGCCTCAAAAACCGGAACACCTCTTCTCCCGTCCGTATCGACGAGGACACGATGGATGCCTATCTGGCTGTCTCTGAGGGGTTCGACAGCATGGGTCTGGGTCTGGCCGCAATGCTGTAAACCGTATCGTACACTTTGAGAGAAAAGCGGGAGGAAATGAATATGAACATCAACACCATTTATCTGTTGACCGGCGCGGCCGGTTTCCTGGGCATCAACATCTGCACGCAGCTGATCGAACGGGGCGAGCACATCCGGGCCTTCGTCCTCAAGGGGGATCCTGCCCGCAAGTATCTGCCCGCTGAGGTCGAGGTTTTTGAGGGCGATCTGTGCAGTGCCGAGGATTGCGAAGCCTTCTTCAACATCCCCGAGGGCAGCCAGAGCGTCTGCATCCACTGTGCCAGCATGGTCACCATCGACCCGGGTTACAGCGAGAAGCTGATCGCCGTCAATGTGGGCGGCACCGAGAATATGCTTGCCGCCGCCAAGCACCACCCGGAATGCAGGAAGTTCGTGTACGTTTCCTCCACCGGTGCCATCCCTGAGCTGCCCGCCGGGCAACCCATCCGGGAAGTGAATCAGTTCGTCCCCTATGAAGAGGAAAAGGTGGTAGGCTGGTACAGCCGCAGCAAGGCCATGGCCACCCAGAAGGTACTGGATGCCGCCCACGCGGGCCTGAACGCCTGCGTTGTCCACCCCAGCGGCATCATCGGCCCCAACGATCCGGCCATTGGCCAGACCACCCGCACCCTGACCCAGATCCTGAACGGTGAAATGCCCATCGGCATGGCGGGCAGCTTCAACATGGTGGATGTCCGGGACCTGGCCGCAGGCACCATCGCCGCCGCCGACAAGGGCCGCAAAGGTGAATGCTACATCCTGAGCAATGATGAGGTCACCCTGAAGGAAATGTGCCGGATGCTTAAAGAGGATACCGGCTGCAAGGGCTGTAAGTTCTACCTTCCCCTTTCCTTCGCCCACCTTGCCGCAAAGCAGATGGAAAAGTCGGCCGCCAAAAAGGGCACAAAGCCCGTGCTGACCGAATTTGCGGTCTACAACCTGGAGCGCAACAACGCCTTTGACTGCTCCAAAGCCATGAACGAGCTGGGCTTTGCCCCCCGTCCCTACGCCGAAACACTCCACGACACCGCCGCCTGGCTCAAAACCACCGGCAAGATTCACTGAGGAGGTACACCATGAAACCTGTCTGTGTGATTACCGGCGGCGGCAGCGGCATGGGCCGCGCCACGGCCAAGCTGGTCTGTGAAGCCGGATATCATGTGATTTTGGTAGGCCGCACTGCCGCAAAACTGGAAAGCGCCGTGGCCGAGCTGACCGAAGCCGGACACGAAGCCGAAGCCTTTGCCTGTGACCTCTCTGACCGTGCCAGCTGCGAAAAGCTGGCACGGCACGCCGTGGAACGTGGGCAGGTGAAAGCTCTGCTCCACATTGCTGGCATGAGTCCCCACATGGGCAGCCCGGAAGCCATCCTGCGCGCCAACGCGCTGGGCACAGTCAACATCAATGATGCCTTTTACCCGGTCATGGCCCCGGGCGGCTGTGTCATCGATACTTCCAGCATGAGTGCCTATCTGGCCCCCTCCTTCATCATGCCAAAGCGGGTCTATCCCCTCGCCCGTACCGACCGGGAAAAATTTTTGAAAAAGATGATGGCCCGCATCAACCTGATGCCCAAGAGCGCCCGCACCGGTGTGGCCTATTCCATCAGCAAGCATTTCGTCATCTGGTTTGCCAAAACCGATGCCGCCCGCTTTGGTGCCAAAGGGGTGCGCTGCCTCAGTGTGACCCCCGGCAACTTTGATACCCCCATGGGCCAGTTGGAAAGCGCCGAAGCCCAGACTTTTACCGCCCATTCCGCCCTCAAGCGGAACGGCAGACCAGAAGAGATCGCCGCGCTGTATGCCCTGCTGCTGGACGAACGGCTCGGTTATCTCACCGGCACGGACATCGTCATGGACGGCGGTGTCATTGCCAGTGGGATCAACGGCCTTTCCCGCTGACCGATATATCCCCATTCTCTCCATTCAGCACAAAACCGGCTTTCCTGCTGCCACGGGAAAGCCGGTTTTGTCATTTTCAGTTGTTACTGCGCCTGATATGTCTCAATGCTGACGCTGTTGATGGTGATCGTTTCCGTGGGCTTCTGGTTCTCATCCACGGCGGCCTGAGCGATGGTGTCCACCACGTCCATCCCCTCGTACACCTGGCCCAGCACGGTATCGGTGTAGTCGAGGTAGGGCGCGCCGCCGGCGGTCTGATAGGCCGAAACGACCTCAGCGCGGTAGCCTGCACTGTTCATCTGGTCGGTGAGTTCCTGGGTGATGGAATCCCCGCCGGGCAGAGTGGACATGATATAAAAGACGCTGGCGCACTTGCCGGAGGAGTCCGCCGCCATGCAGAGGGCACCGGAATAATGGTGGAGCTTGTCGGTGGCCTCAGCCGGGTAGCGGCTGCCGTTCCAGATGGTGGTGCCCTTGCCGTCAGCACCCTGACCGGCCTCCACCACAAAGTCCTGCTCCACACGGGTCACGGTCAGGCCGTTATAGTAGCCCGCCTGCACCAGACCCACAAAGTTATCATAGGCCTGCGGGGCCTGCTCCGGGAAGAGCACCGCCCGGAACAC
>ERZ1673734.1893-NODE-1893-length-12700-cov-15.715935_pt1 | contig 12700 bp, 16 predicted proteins | sample MGYA00580199_ERZ1673734 | MGnify/ENA primary metagenome ERZ1673734 (study PRJEB41218, sample SAMN15661742) | gut metagenome | host: Homo sapiens | place: Canada: London | collected 2015-08-20/2019-03-30 | study: EMG produced TPA metagenomics assembly of...
CACCGGTACTTTCCGCAGCAATTTGACGATGGGAAAAATTCATATTCGCCGTTAAACATATAGCGACTAATCACCTAACTGATACTTGTTTGAGATTCGCTAGAGTATGCAGCAGTTGCTCTGATGTGATGGGCATGAGTTTCTCCGGGCAAAAAAATCCCGCTCGATGGCGGGGCTTGGTGTTTGCATTGAGGTTAGCTGGGGCGCATTGGCCGCTTGCTTGAGTCGGGATAACCTGCAGCGCCTTCCTTCCATGCTCGCACTTGAGTGCGGTAATCGCGCCACTGGCGCTCTGTGTCTACGATGCTCTCGCCGTCTTCAATGGCTTCGAGCTGCTCGGCTGCACACTTGCGCTCTTGCTCGGCCCATTGGATTTCTGCGGCAATCAACGGCGCCAAACGCGCTTCCTCTGCCTCGGCTTTAATGTCTTCTGCCTTGCGCAGTTGCGACCAGTCGATGTTATTCATTAGCTGGCTCCTGACGGGGTAGCGGCAAAGGTTGCGGCAGATCAAGCAGGCCGTTTTTAGTTACCCGTATCGGGGATGGAAACGCCTGGGCCTGACTGTAGTTCCATGGGTTGGGTAATATCAGGCGTAGTTGAAGCTCCCCGTTGATGCGAGTCACGCCCCCCGAAAACCATTCTGACTTAATGGCCTCTTTCGGCAATACATCCCCTTCTTCAATTTTTGAAAAATCAAACGGCTCGCCGTTAACAATAATTACTTCTCCAGCTGTTTGATAAATAACCGTGTCATCTCTTCGCTGGGGGCTAAGTATGATCTGCATTACTTCCACCTCCCTACAGCTTGAATACACACAATATTCTGCGCGGATATGGTGGATCTGAACCCATAACCTGCAGGGCCTGTCGCCCACACCATCCACGTGGTGTCGAAGGCAGCCGAGGGTTGTACGCCAGCTACTACCGCTGGAGTCGTGGAAAACGACACCGGGAACGACTTATCGTGGTTTGTGTTGGCGCTATATCCAGTGAATCGGAACCACGCAATCATGGTGCCGTCTGCCCACTTTGTGTATTCCCCATTGGCATTCGAGCCCCGCTCAATAATCGCGCCGCTCGACATAGCCCCTACAATATCTGCAAGCGCCGCAGACCCTAACTTTGAAACCTTTTCATAAAGCTCCAGCGTCATTGCATTGATTTTAATGCTGGCCACACGCGGCGGATCGCCACCAAGCCCCGTGGGCGGCGTACCTAATATGATTTCTTGCCGTGCCATGCTGTTCTCCAGGCGAAAAAAACCCACGACTGGGTGGGTTGATAAGTAGAGGATTAAGGTTGCAGCGAATTACGTGCCCGGAAGTCTTGCGAATATACCAGCGTATTGTCCGATATCATTCCAGACAATGCCTCCTGAGATGTTAGTTACAATGAAAATCTGCAGCCGCTGTAATTGCCAATCGTATTTGACGCCTGTAGGTACGGTGTAAAACACCTGCGTCAAAGCGCTCCTTGAGAAAGGATTTATCATAAAGTACTCATCGCTTAATATCGAAGATACCATTGTGCTGTTGTATCTGAAAGCAAATGCGTTGGTACCTATTTGAACCCTCTCAGGGTTAAGCCAAGTATGACTGGCCTTGGTAACGATTACAGGCGCTGTTCCAGTGTCATAGATGGGACTACCGTTTTCATCCCACAGCCGCATTCCATATAACGATTCAGTTGTTGCCGAAAATACGGCAGCAAACCATTTACCTTTAGGTCGCATTTGTATATTAACCGGCGTAAGACTGAAGCCTGTCCAGTTGTATGGAGATCCAGACAGCATCATGCCTGTATACATAACATCGGGTTGTTCAGGGCTATTCTGAACAAATATGCACGGAGGTTCTTGTGTGGTTATAGGCTTGGAAAACACAACTCTGGCTGTCGACTCACTTGTTGCTTGATAAGTGCCATTGTGAACCGCGCAAAGCCTTGGCTTTTCTGAGTCGATCTGTAGATAGTTATCATTGTTTCTTACCGTCAACCCATAGCTCATTTACTTATACCTCATAACCAGCAAGCGAAACTCTAGCCTTGTGGACAAACCTTGGGATGCCTCGCTTGGATGCTTTGATCTAATGGAAATCGAACCGGGTGATACCGACACATAAGGAATTGCTCCTGTGATGCCTACATCTGGATTGGGCAGCTCACCTATAGGCAATATTGCTGCTGAGCAAGTGTCCGGATCAAATCCGGGCACGCTCACATCAAGAACTTGGCCAGCCGTAAGTTTATACGTTTGGCTGTGCAATATCTGATATGTAAATGAATCGGTATCCATTTGTACGATACCGGTTTCACTCCACGTTCTTAAGCCAAAACTCATTCCGAAAGGTCCCCCAGTTGCACGCGTTTAATGTTGTTCGCGTCATACACTCGCAAAGACCGGTTTGTCATGATCATCTTGCCTTGCCCAGGTACGTTGCCGTTAATTTCAAAAGTGCCAGACTTATCAAGCCTCCACCCTGAAACCCCTGGCACGTAGTTAGTGGAGCTGATGAATTCACCAATTTTTGCGTTGGTAATGGCGCCGTCCTGAATAAATGCTGATGCCATAAACACTTGGCCGTTTTGAACCACGAATGGCGTGAACACTTGGCCGCCCGCCAGCGCCCCAACAACAGCAAACCGATCTGCACTGACCAGGAACTGGCTTTGCAGAACGCCCTCGGCATTAGATTCAATACCCAGCCCAATACCTGCTGTGACCAGTTGTCCGTTGGCATTGACCTGCATTTTCACGGACCACATCGTGCTGGCTTTGCCTTCGAAATCAACTTGGGCCTTGCTCACAACCTCCACGGCAGCAGACGCTTCGTTCAGTTGCGCTACAACCCGATCTGTCCGCACAGCTTGCGCAAAGTCGCGCTCAGCAATGACCGACATCAACGACTCAGCCCCGGCCGAGGAACGCTGATCGCCAGCACTGCCGCGCTCATCCCCCGCGGAGCCCGAGTCTATAAACGCGTACACACCGTCAACCTTTTCAGCGGTGGCTGTGACCTTGCCGTCGAGAGTTTCCACGGTGCCGGTAAGCGAAGTCAGCCCGCGTGCCGTAGCCTCAAGCCCGGTTTGCGGGTCTTTAATCGTGGCGTCGATTGCGTTGATCTGCTTGCCTTGCGCAGTGATCTTGCCGTCCTGCTCGATGATACTGGCTGAGTTCTTTTGCACCTGAAGGACAAGCGCGTTGGTGGTTTCGGCCAGAGTGCCCATGTCGAGCCAGTAAGTCGCGTTGGGCGGAGGATGACCCGTTGTATTGGCGATCGCCTGAAACAGCCTGTTGCCCAGGCGCACTACTTCACCTGAGACATAGGCCTTGGTGTTGTCGTACTCCAGAGCGTCGGTGATCTCGTCAATCAGGCCTTCCAATTCCTTCTTGGTTTCATTGAGCCGGTCATTTACGGAACCTGGACCGCTTCCGTCGATGAGATCGATCCGGTCCAATAAGTGCTTACCCAACTCGGTCTCGCCAATCTGCCCGGCGATCATTTCAAGAATAGGACCCGCTTCGGCGCTGGCCTGCCCCATCACGCCGTCTTTCACCGGATAAAACGGCCCAATGTTGCCGGTGCGGTCGACCAGTCTCGCCCAGAAGAAGAACTGCGCGCCCGCCGACAGGCTTTGCAGGCTGAAATCGCTCTGCGGAAAGGCCAGGTCTGACAGTTTGGCGGCGGTACCGAGACTGTTCGACTTGCTGTACCAGATCTCCGTGCGCTGAGTGTCCTCCGCGCCAGCAGGGAAGCCCCACTTGAGGCCTATTTCGAACAGCTTGCTTTGGGCGGTCAGGTAACTGACTGCCGGCGGCAAACCCACCTTGCCTTTGAGGTTGGTCAGTTGCGATGACTTCCAGACTGAAGAAATATCGAACGAACTGACCGCACGCACCCTAGCCAAGTACGCACCGGCATAAATGCCTGTCACGTCGACGCTGGAGGCACCGGTACGCTGCATCTTGATCCAGTTGCCGTTGTCTTTGCGCCACTCCACGTCATAGGCCACAGCACCAGGTTCTGACGCCCAGGCAACTGTCATGGTGGTTACGGCCAGCCCCTGCGCGATTGCAGAGTTTGACGTCAGCGTCACGCTGTCCGGCGCCGGTACAACTGTGATTGGGATCACGCTGATTGGGCGTTCTTCCAGTCGAGCGCCGGTGTCGATATGCGCAAACTTGCTGGGGTCGTACTGAACGGCTGAAATTTCAAATACGCCAGTTTCAGGTCGGGACACACCAGTGACTCGGTAAAGCGGGACCGCCAGATCGTCGGCGTCCAGGCACCAGACCAGTTCAGGCTCAGGCGCGACGGAGTACGCGGTGGTGACCATGAGCTTGCGCCCGCTGACCAGTTGGACCGTGCGGCCCTCGCACTTGCCGTCAGGCAGGTTGAGAATCAGGCGATCGCCCGGCTTGGCCGAGGTGTCGCGGTCTAGGGTAATGATCTTGCCACTAACCGCTGACACAAGCCCGCCCACCGGCCGCCCTGCAATCAACTCATCAGCGATTGGGATCACATAACCCGGAAGCGGAATGCGCCCGGCCAACCCCGTCCTGAATGTAACCGTCCTGTCTTTGGCGTTGGTGAGCAGCGCCCACTTACCGCGGCGCTGCGCCTCAGACTCCCGCGTGCAGCCAATGGCGCTAATCTCCAGCAGGTTGTCACCGTAACGGCGCTGCAACTTGCTGTCGGTCACCGGGGTGACGTCAGTGTCGTAGTTGTTGGCCGGGTTGTCGTAGCTGATTAAGGCACGGCTGTAACGGGTGCGCTCCGATGAGCCGCCATAGGTGAATTTGCCATCGATGACGTTGGCCCGAGTGTAGGCAAAGTCGAAATCAGTCGCGCGCGGCATATCCGACAGTGAGAACACCTGGCCCTGGGCCCAATAAGTCATGCCCCGGTATATCGCTGAAATGTCCCGCAGCAGTATCCAAGCGTCTGCCTTGCTTTGCAGGTTCAGGTTGCAGATGAAGCGCGGCTCCATCCCACCTTTACCGTCTGGCACCAACTGGTCGCAATACTGAGCAATGCGGTACAGCTCCCACTTATCGACCTGCCATGGCTTGATACGGCGGCCCAGGCCAAAGCGGTCGTTGGTGGTGATGTCGTAGGTCATCCAGACCGGGTTATCGGTCCAAGCCTGTTTGAAAGTGCCGTCCCATACGCCAATGTAGGTCCGGGTGCGAGGGTCATAATTGCTTGGCACCGGCATCTTGCGTGCATCGCATTCAACCGTGATTGCCGGGATGTTGCGGAACTGCTCGGCAGAAAACTCGATGTAGAGCAGCGCAGTGTTTGGATACCGCAGTTTGGCGTCGATGACCTCGGTGAAACCAGCAATCTGCATGGTGTCGGCGATTTTGTTGTTGTTCTGGTTGGCGGTGATCCGGGTAACGCGCAATAGCCAGCCGGTTTTGGCTTTGGGCAGGTCAATGCGCCGTGTGCGCTCGTAAGTGCTGGTGGTCTTGCCGTCCACTGCCTCACTAAGGACTTCCTTATAGGCGCCGCCGTCGGTGGCCACCTCAACCTTGTACTCGATCCGGTAGCCGTTGACATTCCCGCTGGCATCAACCGATTGCAGCGCCGGCCAGGCAAAGCGAAGACGCACAGCGGACAGCTGGGTGTTGCTGATGGCCCGCACCCACGGTGTGCCACTGCGCAACTCAATGCCCAGCGTGGTTTCGTTCTCAACCGATGGGATGCCGGGGATATAGGGCTGCTCGACAGAGCCGGTGCGCCACTCCCACTTCACATTTGGGAAGTTGTAATTGCCTTGCTCATCCTGGAGCGGGGTGTTGTCGAGAAAAATGTTTTTGGCTGTGGGTGTGCCGTCAAACTCGCCCTCGCCCACGGCAATAAGCATCTTCGCCAAGGCGATCGAACGCAGGCTGTCCGGCGATTCTGTGGGAGTTTTTGGCTTGTCTGATCCGCCCTTGGCGCCGCTGATGTCGATTAACTGTGCTGCGCCCATACTTTCCTCCAGGCGAAAAAAAACCGCCAGCGGCGGTCGGGAGTTCTTTGTTGTGACGAATTAATTGATCAGTGCAACCAGAAGCGCAGGCAAATGCCAAATGAATCCGGCAATGCCTATTGCCAAAGCGCAGATGCAAAAAGCGCCGACTGTCCGCCAAAGTCCATATTTGTGTATGCAGGTATTCATAATTCCCGCCAGTGGTTTAAAATCCAATTCTGTTCTTCTCCTTAGTCCGAGTTTGGAGAGTGAATAAAAAACCCCGGCACGCTTGCGACGTCCGGGGTTTTTGCTTTTCTACAGGCACAAAAAAAGCGCCTTTAGGCGCCCTACTTACTAAAATGTCCACACTACCTGAAAAATATGGCAACTATGCCAAATAGTCAAGCAATCACATTTGGTCTTCGGCATAGATAGCAGCACTGATGATCGCCCCGCCCCAGCGTCGACGTCCGTAGCAGAGCGGTACCGGGTTGCCGGAAGCCGTGGTGTTCTTGGCGCTACCGAAGGCATAGCCGGGGGTGTTCTCGGGGGCCGCGCTGGTTTTCAGCCCGCCAGCTTGAGGGCTGAGCATTTGGATTACGCCGCCGGCGACAAGGCCAATCCCCGCAGGAGCCAGATAGGGGGCTGTGACCGGAAATACATAAGAAATGGCCAACAGAGCAACACCGATAACAGTTTGAAGAATTCCTGCTCTCTTACTGCCTGTTATGACAGGGGCGATAATGATGTCGCCCTCACCTTGATATTCAATCTCGCTCTCGCTGAGGTTCTTTTTGCCTCGGAAAACCGCGAACACCAAGCCTCTGGACTTAGCATTTGAGAGGAAGCGTTCAAAACCCGGAAGCTGAACGCAGAGCGCCTTGATAGCCTCTGCAGGAGTCCGGACAGATAGCTGATAGGATCTCCCAAAGCTTCGCAGTTGGCCAAAAAGCCGAACTGTAGTGAGCGGTTGATGTTCGATTGAAAGCGCACCCATTGATAACTCCTAGACACAAAAAACCGCCCGAAGGCGGTTTGATTAAATTCTGATCTTTTATAGGCAGTCGCGGACAGCCTTTTCTATAGCGGCACGACCATAGCCAGGAGCCCAAGACAATCGCTGGTACAGCGCTACGTTACTCCCGGTCTGAGAGCGATTAACTTCGAGGAGTTCCTCGGCAGTTGTGTCGGTAGCAACGATCAGCCTGTAGCCGGTCTCCGTTTCAGACATCGTCGCTCCTGTGCGGGCATCCTGCCATTTAGGCATTACGCATAGGGCATACTGCTTCGGCGCCTTCGACGTTGAAGCGCTGATGCTCGGCTTACCACTTTTCAGTTCACCAGGGGTCGAGCAGCCCGTCAACAACCCCATCGCCAGCACACCTATCAAAATCCGCATGTCGTTCTCTTCAGTTTGTCCAAAACTTTAGAGGCTACGCTTCGAGCGATAGTAAAGAAACAATCCAACCGGTATCGCTATCGCCAGGATCGCGCACAATACCCGGGCGCCCCCATCAAGCTTGGCCCACCCAACGAGTGACAGAATTTCCCCAATGATCCAAGCGAACACCCACTCGGCCGTCGAGTACTCCCGCGGCTGTGTTGGAGCAGCTTGCTTGGTTTTCGACTTGTAAAGCTTCGAACTTGAAATACCGGTACCAGAAATCCCTGTGGTGACCCGGGTACCGCGCTTGCTGAGGTTTACTGTCGCCCCCTTCACCCCCAGGGAAGTACTGATGCCACTCTTGCTTAGGTTGATCCTCACTCCCGGTGCAATTTTGATGCTCTTCCTGATTCTGAGGGCCATGACTCAGTTCCTTTGAAAAAAAACCAACTCTAGCATCAAAATGACACCATCAAGAATAACGCTCTGTCGGAAGCTGGCCAACCATCCAGCGTGGATGAAATGCCAGTACCTGGATACTCGCCACAGTAGTAGCGTTGTGCCCTACTACTAAGTCTAAGGAAGCCCCAGTGAAGGCGTTTAAGAAAGCTCTTCAGTTGTTTCGAAACGAACGTAAGCGGCCTTGGTCGGAGCTCAAAAGTTGGGCACTTGTCCTAATTGGTGGACCAAGCTTTCTGGCCGGCAGTTACTACTTGTGGGTAGCCAAAGACGTTGCGCCAGAACTCATACATGCTACAAACCAAGTAGGTATAACAGCATTGGGAATCGCTGCGTACAGCGCCACTGGGCTGATGCTTTTTACTAGCTGGCACTTTTTGACAATCGCCAAGCGCTGCTCCGAAGTGCTTCGCCAGCGCCACTACAGGTAGCCCAAGCCTGGGCCGCTGGGCGTTCTTTACTGGTTAGGATGCAGATAATGCAACTTGAATTCACAAACTGAGACTAGCGCTTGCAGATCCAGCCGATGGTCCCTATGCACTGGTAGAAATACGTAACCTACTAATCAATGCATTTAAAAACTGGCCGAATGAGTGCTATCCGATAGCAGACTTGCTGCTGCCTCATGGAAAACCGGTCAGTCAAGAGTCGCGCAGGGTGATTGATGGTCTGCTCTCCATATTGGAGACCCAGCCAATTCGCCCCGATGAAATATTAGATCTAGTACGCGGCTTGCGGCTCGTTTGCTGGTAAGGCACCAGATGCAAAAAGCCCAGCGCAAGGGCTGGGCTTTAAGTGAATTAGTCTTTCTTGGGAGAGGGTGCCTGCGGTGGAGCTTTCGGCGCCTGAGCGGGCAGCACATTTCTCGTGCGATCAGGATTCACATTCATCCCGTCATTGACATGTTTGCGCTCTAAAATATGACGCTTTGGTTGTTGATCATTCATTTTTCACCTCCTTGAGGCTCTAAAAACTCAACCCATTGAACATCACTGTTTGCAATAAGTAGGTACGTTACTCCGTCCTGCGGCACTAACTCCTCATCAACCACCCAGGTAGGGAACTCCATAACGAAATGCCCGCTTTCTGGTTCCGCCGGCCAAGCCAATGGATAGCCCATCAGCCTGCGTCCGTCCTTAAGACTCAGCACCACGCCACGATCAGGAAAGCGCAAGAAAGCATACCTCCACTCACCAACGGATGCCTTGGCCGTCAGTCCAATCTTCCGCGCAAACTTATATAAAACATCGTGGCGCGAGAAGTAGGCTAAAGCAAGTCCAAATACGATAGCGAGGCCGACCGCCCAAGATGTGGCAACATTCTCAGTCCATGCGCCAAGTGTGAATCGCTGGCCAATCCAAAATGCGATAACGGCTATGCCATCTACCAAGATCTTAATCAAGCCCGTACAGATGAGCGCCTGAATTACCTGTTCAAACTGGCCGGGCTTCTTCGCATCAGCTAATAAATAAAACACCACCATGGCCAAAAAACCAGGCAGCAAAGCCTGCAAAATTGGCATCAAGGTTCCTGCGATTTCATCCATGGGAGAAGATCCATATTTATACAGACAGTCAGATTAACCCGGACCTGGCTAGGCATCCAGCGTGGATGGAATGACAGTATCTGCGTGACGTTCTCTGATAGTAGCCTCTGTCTCTAAAAAAACGGCCAGGAGGCCCTATGTCGTCGCTACTGTTCTACACGGATGAAAAGGAAGCAATTGTGGCCACGGATACGCTATTACATTATTCCGTCGACACGCCCCCAGGATTCACCAGCAAAGCCATCTCGATCCCTCATATGCGCATGATTATTGCCGCTACCGGATCGGCTCTTCTTTTCAGTCGATGGATCGGCCTTGTGAATAACCAAGGTATTGCCCTCAATGTAGATGCTGTCGATGCTCATGCGCCCCAAGAGCTTCAGGCCCTCTGGAGCGAACTGAATCGCCATCTCTCCGCCCTCCGCGACCAATCTGCAACGATCTATCACTTCGGGATTTCCGACGATTCTGGAAAAGTCCATGGATTCGCTTACCGTTCTGGGTCGGACTTCAGATCCGAGCGTTTGGATTATGGGCTTGGCGTAAAGCCAGAGCTTATAGACAAGGCGGGAATAGACTGGAACTCGTTCCCTGCGTGTGCGCCCGAAATCATGCGTGCGCAGTCGCGACAGGAGGACCAAAAGCCCAGAGATCGCGTTTACATTGGTGGTACGGCTGAGGTCACTCATCTAACGAAAGACGGATTTTCGATCTATTCGCTGGGAAGCTTGGACTGAGCTTTGTTATGCCTGAGGATCAAGCGCGTTCTATCCAGCCAAGGCCCGCCGTAAACGATGACCTCAGACGGCCGTCCGTACATGTGATGCAGCAAAAACGGCCCGGGACCGAACACATCCGACTCATTACCCGGTAACGCCGGATCAGCGCCGAGGTAAATCCCTGCATGATTCGGGTGAGCCGTTCGACCGATCGCCATGACGATCATGTCGCCCCGCTGCGGCTGATTGACCCGCACAAATCCTGCGGCTTCGTAGTGAGCCTCGTACAGGCTGACATTATCAGCACTCTCCCACCAGCCGTCCTCACGCTTGAATGCGTCGAACTCAAGCCCCCACTCGCGCTGATACCAGTCCGCGCAGACCTGCCAGCAGTCCCACGCCCCATGAACAAACGGGCGCTTGAGAAGCGGCGTATGTCCGGTCGGCGTGATCGTGCGCAAATCCCCTTCAGGCCAGCTCAAAATGTACCAGGGCAAGGCCGTGGCTTCGCACATGGCTAGATCATGCGGTGACGGTCGACTAGTGGCGTCCGGGTGCGAGTGCACTATGCCGACGACCTCTCCTAAGTCTTCAGCCGCTGCGTAATCCTCAGGGTTAATCCGAAACTCTTCGTTTGGCTCCGTGGCAGTATTTCGGCACGGGAAGTACTGTTCCTTACGACCAACGGCCAGCAGAAGCCCGCAGCATTCTTTGGGATACTCAGCAGCCGCATGCGCCTGAATGGCGCTCAAAATGTGTTTGCGCATGATCAACTCCTCGCTATGAGAGATACAGCGGGATAACCGCCATGACTGAGTTCTTCGTTTTCGCCGAAACGCAATTTGCAGGACGATAGGCCGCCTTTGCAGATGTCCTTGCTGGGGTCGTCCGTTGGGTTGTCCTCATCGTCAAACATCAGCCTCCCCGTGTACCCGCAGTTCGGGCCGCGATAGCCGCCCGTCATTGCCCAGTGGCAAAACGTCGTCATTTGCCTGCCGGGCAAGCCGTGGTTGTCGATCTCGCCTGGTGATGACAACTCCCACTGCACCTGCTCCCCGTCTTCACCGGTCTTCTGGTCGATAAACCAGATTTCCAGAGCCTCTTGGGTTGGGTCAGCAGTTGGGTTGCCGCCATAAAAGTTGTTCGCGTCCAAGTACTTCGCCATGGTTTCGCGCACGGTGAGCTTGAACTTGAGCAAATCCTCAAACGCCAAGCACAACGCCGTAACTCGCCCGTTGACGTTACCTGCAATAAACGTTGGGCGCGCAACTGTTCCGTTGCTGTCCGCACCAATGCCTTCAATGTTAACGGGCCAGGCGGCGTATTCATTGCCCTGCCACCAGATGGACTTGGCGGCCAGCTCCAGGCCGTTATCGGCGCTGTAATAATTGCCCGCAAAGTCCAGCGTCAGAGATGGGCCTTGCTGGTCGTCAATGCCGTAGTGATTGCCCACAAAGTCCAGCAGCAGAGAAGGCCCGTCCGGGTCGAGCTCTTCGGGCGCATGCGGTATTGCATGCCCATGGAAGCGCAGGATGTCAGCGCCGTACTCGCTCCCGTCAATTTCGAACAGACGAATCTCGTCGCCGGGCTCCAGTTTCTGGATGTCCGTGATCAATGCCATGGGAGGTTGTCTCAGGGGTGGAAGGTTTGTTCAAAGGTAGCGGTGAGAGAGTAAACCCGACCCCCGCGATGCACCGGCTTGTATCCGGTGCACTTGTAAAGCCCTAACTCGCCAAGCGGCGGTACCCACAAAAAGGCTTTGGCCCCCTTGTGGCGGTCGATGAACGTCATGATTTCCTTTATGCGATCTTTCATGCCGCTGAAGGTCACCGGCCAGGTTTGGGATTTGTTATTGATCCCATCCCCGACCGATTGGGAGTAGCCGTCGCCGAACTGCTTGGTTCTAACGCGCTGGGCGATCTCCCCTTCCGCCCCCTTGTCGATTGCCCAGGTGAATCGCTCGATTGCCATAAATCATCCTTTTACGTTTCGGCTGCTTACGCCGCCCTGACGCCAAGACTTGGCGATCTCTTCTCGCGCCACAGTGCGCATCCGTTCCTGCATGTTGCGCTGGAAGGCTTCGGTGTCGAGTTCGGCCCCTTCTGGGCGGCCTGATTCTTCGTCAGTCATCACCATGATGGGCATGCTTAGACTGACTGAAGTGCCACCACCACCGCCACCAACGGCCATAACGCCCAGTTTTCCGTTTGAGGTGCGGGTCAGCGGCATGATCGCCTCTTCCCCGGCCTCTCCCATGATCCCTGTCTTGCCATTGGCCATACCAAACGCCGTCGGCTTGCTGACAATGGAGTTGGTGAAAGCGGCACCATCGGCAAACAGTTGCACGCCCGAATCCCAGGCACCGCCGTTGGCCTGCTTGATGCCCGACCAGCCATCGATGACTTCAGGGCTGTAACCACCCGGCGTTGATCCCGCCGAAGACGGTGAGCCGCCGCCGAAGTACGCACCGAGAGCAGAGCCGGCAATACTACTCAGCAGCCCAGAGGCGGCCTGGCGCGTAGCAATCCGTGCCATATCCGCCAGGATTGACTTGGTAAAATCCGCGAAAGATGCCTTCCCCGTAATGGCGAAGTTAACGACAGAATCTTCCATTGAGTTGAATGCATTACCAA
>ERZ1673734.1907-NODE-1907-length-12629-cov-5.826308_pt1 | contig 12629 bp, 11 predicted proteins | sample MGYA00580199_ERZ1673734 | MGnify/ENA primary metagenome ERZ1673734 (study PRJEB41218, sample SAMN15661742) | gut metagenome | host: Homo sapiens | place: Canada: London | collected 2015-08-20/2019-03-30 | study: EMG produced TPA metagenomics assembly of...
GCGTCCAGTCTTCTGTTACCGTCGATCGAATGTCCATGATCTTCCTTGAGGTATTGGCTTCACCTCAACGTGTCACAAGTATGTGTAGGGAGCAACCAAGCCATGCGTAGTGTACGTTCGTTTTGCCGATAGCAGCCTGTTACAAAGGGCTGCTTTCGGCCAATAGCGGACAATCAGTTAACGCATTTCTTATGCACTTTGCGAAATTCAAAATCTGATCTTGGAGTCGCAAGGGGAAAAAGGGCGGGATTAACCCGCCCCATTTTTTAGCTCCGCACGAATGCCAGCAGATCTGCGTTAATCGTCTCGGCGTTGGTTGTCGGCATTCCATGAGGGAAGCCCGGGTAGATTTTCAACGTACTGTTTTGCAGAAGTTTGGCCGACAAAACCCCTGCATTTTCATAAGGCACGATCTGGTCATCATCACCATGCATTACCAGGACGGGGATCTTGATGCTCTTCAAATCTTCGGTGAAGTCGGTCTGAGAAAACGCCACTATCCCGTCATAGTGTGCTTGTGCACATCCCATCATGCCTTGTCGCCACCAGTTCAAGACAATGCCCTCGGAGGTCTTTGCACCCGGGCGGTTATAGCCATAGAAAGGCCCTGCAGGAACGTCGTGGTAAAACTGTGCCCGGTTGGCTTTCAGTTGTGCCTGCAAGTCGTCGAACACTGACTTCGGCAGGCCGCCAGGATTGGTCGGTGTCTGGACCATCAGCGGTGGCACGGCACTGATGATGGCCGCTTTCGAGACGCGGTCTTCGCCATGGCGAGCGATATAGTGAACGACTTCACCGCCGCCGGTGGAGTGCCCGACGTGAACTGCGCCTTGTACACCCAGGTGATCAACTACGGCCGCGACGTCGTCGGCGTAGTGGTCCATGTCGTGTCCATCCCAGACCTGGCTGGATCGCCCGTGACCGCGCCGATCGTGTGCTACAACCCGGTAACCGGCACCCAGGAAAAAGAGCATTTGCGCGTCCCAATCATCCGCGCTCAGTGGCCATCCGTGGTGAAAGAAGATGACCTGGGCATCGCGTGGCCCCCAGTCTTTGTAGAAGATTTCAACACCATCTCTTGTAGTGACATACCCCATGTTCGTATCTCCTGAATGAAGTGGAGGCCTTCATCGAATCGCGTTCCGATCATGGCCTTGAGTTAATAGCATGCAGCCCTTCCGGTGGCAGTTCAGAGTGCGTTGCTGGATTAGCCTGCGCTTACTCACGAACGCCATGACGACCAAGTCACACGTTGCGCTTGGCCGCTCGATGACTTTAGGTTTAAAGTCAACTTTAAGGTCAATAGATTTTTCAGGGTGATGTATGAGAATAGGCGAACTGGCGAAAATTAGCGGACTGGCACCGTCACGCATCCGTTTCTATGAGGCCAGTGGCTTGATCAGCTCCGTTGAGCGCAAGGCTAATGGCTACCGGGACTACGCGCCCGATACCGAATGGGTACTGGAACTCATCACCGGCGCACAAGCGGCAGGTTTCTCATTGGAGGAGATTCGGCAACTGATGCCGATGAATGCCAGTGGCTGGCGGCACGACGAGTTGCTCACTGGACTTAAGCAAAAGGTGGAAGAAATCAGCGTTCTGCAGGAGCGGCTAGCGCAAAACAAAGCTCAACTTCTGGTCGTCATCAAGGGCATCGAAGATAAACCCGACGGCATGGCGTGTGGGGATAATGCTCAAATGCTGATAAATCGTCTGCGTGAAGAGGGGGTTGGCAAAGCTTCAGATAGGCCCGCGGTAACGTCTTCTACAAAAAAGCACACCCGTCAGGCTTCCGGAGCCTGACAGGCGCAAAAGGTCTCAGCGCTCGCCAATCAGGCTGGCGAGTGGCTTGGGCGCATAAAGCGCACTCTGGAACTCTGGCACGTATTCGTACTTCATCATTTTCCCCAGCTTCATGGCACGGAGGTAATTCGACAGACTGCCGTCGCCCAGCGTGAGGGTGACCGAATCAGCGTCGCGGCTGGAGCCGTGACTGAGCTGGCGGGAAACCGCATACCCGTATGCCAGTTGGCCCTGATGATCGAGATTGGTGAAGCTGCTGGTGACGATGTCGACATCGCGAGAGAGGTTGTCGAGTTTCTTCGCTTTGAAGGACACGTCGACTTTTCCGGTCTGGCTGTCGGTGATGTCATAGACCACAGATTGGGCATCTTCTTTGCGGTCAATACCGGTCAGCCATTTAGGCAGGTTGTAACCGACGACACCGCGCACCCGTGCAAGCTCGGTATTGACCGGCAGCTTGAGCACATAGCCCCAGAAGTCGCCAGACATCGACTGGCCAATCAGTGTGAACGGGCCCAGATTGGCTTTGCCTGGCTTGTTGGTAATGATCGACACGGCCACTTCGTTATAGGCGTCGTTATCACAATGCTCATAGGTGTACGCGGTAAACGCAATCAAGCCGCGACCCGGCCAGATTTGCAGGGGGTGTACGGTTGCCAATACTTCCGGCGGCATCAATGCCCGAAGTGCGTCCAGGTCGGCCGTGTAAACAGCCGTTACCCGACTGTTCTGGTAATAAAAGTTCGAGGCGTCCCCGCCAACGCATGGTTGGCAATTGAGCTGAACAGCAATCCTGTTAATACGGCGCTTGCGAGTTTCAATCGGTCTTTCTCCGGGTGGTGGGAACTACTTGAGGGTTCAGCGAGCTACGTTGTCGCCTGAGAGCACCGCCATCACGGCTTCAGCTACGGCTTTGGGCGATTGAGGGTTTTGGCCGGTGACAAGCCTTCCATCAGTGATGGCGAATGACGTGAATGGCAGCCAGCCTTTGCGGTACCGCGCCCCTTGGCTCACCAACTTGTCCTCAAGGAAGAAGGGCACCTGGCTTTTCATGCCAGAGAGCAGTTCTTCGCGATCAGAGAAACCGGTGATGTTCTTACCCTTGATGATCAATTGGCCTTGTTCATCCTTCAGATCCAACAGACCCGCTACGCCATGGCAGACTGCGGAGACGATGCCACCTTGGTTGTAGATGGTTTCGGCGACACGCCGCAGGTCAGGATTATTGGGGAAGTCCCACATCACCCCATGGCCCCCGGTGAAGTAGATGACGCTGAACTGGGACGGATCGACATCGGCGATCGGCAGTGTGTTTTGCAGGCGAGCGCGAAAGGCAGGGGACTGCAAATGCTCTCGGGCGGCCTTGTCCATGTACAACCAACCGAGGCTGCGTTCATCTAGAGGCACCGCACCGCCTTTGGGACTGGCAAAAACTGTGCTGTAGCCAGCTGCCTCCACTACGTCGGTGAAATGCGTCAGCTCAGTCAGCCACAACCCCGTCGTATCGGTTCGTGAGGGATAGCTGGAGTGGTTGGTCAGAATCACCAGAATTTGGCGATTTTTGGCAGTCATTGTGGAAGGGGCGGTGTCAGCATTTGCAAATGTCATGAAAGCGCTACCTATCAGTACCAACGCATAAGAAACAAAGGTCTTGAGCATCATCCGGGTTCCATCAATCAAGCAGGTCGGCGCATGCTCACCTTAAACCTCGCTTTAAGGTCAACCCCCGCCTCTGCAAATAATTTCCACTGGTAGCTGCTCGCTTCAACTTGACCCTCAACCTGACTTTAACGCTAGCGTCTGATGCTCAATGAGCAAGGCAATAACGCTCGTCACTAATCCACTCGGGAGCCATGCATGAGTCAGCTAGACAACTTTGATACGCAGATGAAATGGATGATTTATGGAGCCAACGGCTACACCGGCGAGTTGATCGCTCGTGATGCTGTAAAACGTGGGCTTAAACCTGTACTGGCGGGACGTAGCCGAGCCAAAGTTGAAGCCCTGGCTCGGGAGTTGGGTCTTGAGGCTCGGGTGTTTGGACTCGAAGACGAAGTACGTTTACTTGCTCAGATCAAAGGCCATGGCTTGGTTCTGCATTGTGCAGGGCCGTTCTCAGCGACCGCCGTTCCGATGATGGAAGCATGCTTGCGTGCCAATGCACATTATTTGGATATCACCGGCGAGATTGCCGTATTCGAGCACGCTCAATCCCTGAATGAACGTGCGCGGGCGGCGGGCGTGGTCATTTGCCCAGGCGTCGGTTTCGATGTGGTCCCTACGGACTGTGTAGCCGCTGCATTGAAAAATGCGATGCCGGATGCTACGCATCTGGCATTGGGTTTTGATTCGCGCTCAAGTTTTTCGCCCGGTACTGCTAAGACTTCAATTGAGGGTATGGCGCAGGGTGGCAAGGTTCGCCGTGACGGCAAAATCACCTCGGTGCCGCTGGCCTACCGGGTGCGTCGCATCGACTTTGGTGCCGGAGAAAAGCTGGCAATGACTATTCCATGGGGCGACGTTTCCACTGCTTGGCACACCACCGGTATTGCCAACATCGAAGTTTTCATCCCTGGTTCCGCAGGCATGATCCGCTGCGCCCGGTTTGCTAATTGGATTCGTCCGTTGCTGGGTTTGTCGTTCGTGCAGCGGTTGCTCAAAGCACGAATTGGAAAAACCGTGGTCGGCCCAGATCAGGAAAAACGCGCAGATCAAGGCACCTATGTTTGGGGCGAGGCTCGCAACGCCTGCGGTGAGTGCAGAACCGCGCGCCTGCATACCGCGAACGTCTACAGCCTGACCATCGACGCTGCATTGGCGGTGGTTGATTACCTGTTGCAAATGCGTCCGACTGGCGGGGCTTACACACCCGCACTGTTGTTAGGTGCTGAGCTGGTGACGCAATTGCCAGGATCTGGCGCGATGAACATCGAATGATTCGGAAAAAAGATGTTGACCTTAAAGTTGACTTCAATCTTAAGGTAGCCTCATATCCAGTTGAGGACTGCCCCATGAATGTGTTCGACACCCTGATGCTTCCAAACGGTTCGTCTATCAAGAACCGAATCGCCAAAGCCGCCATGGAAGAGAACATGGCGGACGCCGATCAGGCACCCTCCGAAGAACTGATGCGTCTCTACCAAGCGTGGGCCGATGGTGGTGCAGGCCTGATCATCACCGGCAACGTGATGGTCGACGGCCGCGCCATGACCGGACCGGGTGGCGTAGTTTTGCAGGACGATCAGCAACTGGCCAAGTTCAAGCGTTGGGCACGTATTGGTCGATCCGGCGGTGCGCAGTTCTGGTTGCAGATCAACCACCCAGGGCGGCAGATGCAGTCCAATCTTGGGCAAAAAACATGGGCACCGTCGGCCGTGCCGCTGGATTTGGGCAAACTGTCCAAGCGTTTCGCCATGCCTCACGCGATGACCTCCGGCGTGATTAAGGAAGTTATCCAACGCTTTGCGAACACCGCGCGCCTCGGCGAACAAGCCGGATTCACCGGCGTGGAAATCCACGCTGCCCATGGCTATTTGTTGAGCCAGTTCCTTTCGCCGTTGACCAACCAAAGGACGGACGAATGGGGCGGTTCCCTAGAAAATCGGGCGCGCCTGTTACTCGAAATCGTCAAGGCGGTCAGGGCTGTGGTTTCTGCGGATTTCGCAGTGGCGGTCAAGCTCAACTCCGCCGATTTCCAGCGGGGAGGGTTTACCGCCGATGATGCGAAGAAGGTCGTTGAGCTGCTCAATGGCCTTGGTGTGGATTTGGTGGAATTATCCGGAGGCAGTTATGAAGCGCCCGCTATGCAGGGGGAGGCGCGCGATGGTCGCACGCTGGCTCGCGAAGCCTACTTCGTCGAGTTCGCCCGTGATATCCAAACAGTTGCCAGAATGCCGGTAATGGTGACCGGTGGTATACGTCGCCGCGCGGTGGCGGAAAACGTCGTGCAGAGCGGCGTTAATATGGTTGGGATCGGAACAGCGTTAGCCATCGATCCCAACTTGCCTCGGGACTGGCTGCTGGGCAAAGACAATGCTCCGCAATTGCCGCCGATTACCTGGAAAAATAAAGCCATCGCATCCTTGGCAAACATGGCGGTAGTGAAGTTTCAGTTGCGCAAGCTGAGTCGCGCGAAAAAGCCCGATCCGAACGTTTCACCGCTGCGTGCGCTTATCCTGCAACAGCTCGGTATGGCACTTCGCACTCGTCAATATCGACGGTGGGTGGAAACCGTTTGATGTGCGCCGGTAAGTTTTGTGTTTGAAGAGCTAAGTTTTGTCGTATCGGTCATTACTAGCAGGAGCGTCCGCTATTGGCCGGGAGCCGCCCTTCGTGACAGGCTGCTATCGGCCACTCCCATTTTCGTGGACTGCTTGATGGTATCGTTTCTGCCTGCCACGAGGGATTGAAATCGGCCAAGAGCTGGTCTTTGAGGGTATTTATCAAATCAGCGGCGAGTCAGCACTTTCAATCAATACTGCTTTTTTGCGCTGGCTATACGCCGGTACTTACGCAACTCCCGATAAGCGCTGCGGATATCCAGAAAAAATATCTCTGCGCTGCGCCAGAGCAGCATCCAGACCGTAACGGTAAATACTGCCACCGGGATGGTGCTTTCAACGCCTAGAGCATTACCTATCAGCCCCACCGCCAGTGCCAGGCCCAGGAGTGTCAGCGCTTCCAACTGTAGGATGAGAATATCCCCTCTGACTTGCTCGCTCTTTTCTGCAAAGGTATTGCTGATAGCTTGCTGTAGGCGTTCTCGCTCATTTTCGGGGCAGTTGATCTGCAGGCACAGCTTGGGGTAGTACCAGGCACTATCCAACAGGTAGTCCGCCAGCTCAGGGCTAAGTTTGGGTGCGTCCGGCGAGGCAAATGGATTGAGGTAATCGTGGGTGATCGTCAAATCGATTTTTTTGAGCATTACGAACTGTGGCCTGGTTGAGTTGTGGTCGGAGGCTTCAGTGATTCAGATAAAGCTAGTCCAAGATATCTGTTCTGCTTTGTTGGCAGTCACTCGCGCTGCAGTAGGAGCGAATTTATTCGTAATGCGTGGCTGAATGTGCACCTCGACAGCCTCCATCAACGCTGATTGTTATCGTTCTCTGCGAGTGAACATTAGGCCGCGGGCGACGCATTCGCGCAAAGGGCTCGAGGCAGCTATTGTCCGAAAGCAGCCCTTCACAACAGGCTGCTATCGGCCACCGCCAGATGCCTAAAAGTTATCGAACGGACGCCACTTCACCCCCCCAACCCCTGTTGAACGGATGAGTTATTCAACTGCTCCAACTCAAGTTGTTTCGCAGAACTGGCTTCGAGGTTTGCACGCTCTTCATCCAGATACCGATAAATACTTTGGAGGTTGGCGATTTTCAGTTGGACTTCTGCCATCTTTTTTTCAATCAGCTTGGCGCCGTCAGCACAGTCGATCAGCTTATTGCGCTGCGCATCCAGAATCTCGCCTATTTCCCCCAGGGAAAATCCCATGCTTTGTGCACGCTTGATAAAGTCCAGGTCGTGCAGCGTTTGCGTTGTGTAATCGCGGTAGTTGTTAGTCCGCCGCTGCGGTGAGATCAGGCCGATTTGCTCGTAGTAACGTAGCGTATGGCGACTGGCAATCGTGGCAGCGATGAAAATCCGAACAACCAATAAGAAAGGCCGACATCTATCAAACGCTCGCATTCTTGAGTAGCTTGTCGAGCATGGTGTTGAGACGCCAGAGGGCTTGGAAAAGCTCGCTCCTGGTCGATTGACCGAATCAACACTGAATCGCCATATGCGCCGCCTTGGGTACGATCAGCCGCGAATGAGCCGTGAGCCGCCCGCGGTACGATTTCAGGCAGAGCACTCGAATGCTCTATGGCACTTCTATATGAGCCCTTCAGACCTCAAAGAACTGGAAACGCCGCCTTGGCTTGATGCTGACCGACAAGGCTCGCCGACCTTGATGTTATTTAGTGTCGTCGATGATCGTTCAGGCGTGAGCTATCAGGAATACCGGTGCGTCTATGGGGAGGATGCAGAGACAGCACTTCGGTTTTTATTCAACGCTATGAACACCAAGTCAGATCAGGAATCCCCTTTTCAGGGCATTCCTGAAGCCATCCAGCTCGACAATGGGGCGGTCGGAAAATCGGCGGTATTCAAACGGGTCATGGACTTTCTCGGTGTGAAAGTTATTTTTCACATGCCGCGCGGCACCGATGGTCGACGCACGGCTGCGCGTAGCAAAGGCAAGGTTGAACGCCCATTTCGCACAGTCAAGGAGGCGCACGAAACGCTTTACCATTTTCACAAACCTGAGACAGAGGCGTAAGCCAACCGTTGGTTGACGAACTACATCGCGAAATATAACGCCCGAGAGCATCGTCACGAACCCCACAGTCGGCTTGAGGATTGGCAGTCCAGACTGCCGAGCAGTGGCTTGCAGTCGATGTGTACCTGGGAGCGTTTTTGTTCATTTGCGCGAGAGCCCGAACGTCGAACTGTCGGTATTGATTGCCGACTGACCGTGGCGGGTGTGACTTATGAGCTTGATCCCGAGCTGGCCGGTGAAACAGTAGTGGTGTGGTTGCCGAGCTGGGCGATGAACAGTTTGGTCCGTTCTTACCCGTTGGTGGACCCATTCCCATCCACCGATATCGCAAGCACCGTAAGAGCCGCCGAGAACATCGTGCGGACCAAGTGAGTGTGCTGGCCGACAAACTCAATATTCCACGCGCGGCCGTCAGTGGTGAAGCGGACATTGTGGTACTTGGCATGCCGAGCCCCACTTCACTGACAATAACCACTCGATGCAACCACCGTGGAAACCGTTCTGTCGCAATGCATTGACGATATTGAGCCGCAGTTGACCCGGCATGGCTATGACATCCGTGCGCTTTGTACGCAGTTTGATGCCAAGCCGCCGGAGATCCGGCAGTTGATGCGTGGCACATTAAATCCGCAGCGCTCGACCGAATTGGTCGAGGAGATGCGCGCCGCTGGCCTGCCATTGTGAAGCTTCTCTGGCAAATATAAGTGAGCACAGCTCACTGAGTGAAAGCCTCCTACCGTAGGAGTCAAAGCTAGACCCGAACACTTCAAGAGTAAATACTTTGGTGGTAATGGAAGTTGGATTTGTGCTTCATTCGATCATTAACATAGCTCGCAGGTAGCATATCAAAATTCATGTCAACCCCATCATGTTCATAACTTACCCCTCTGTAGTCGTCACGCATCGAGAACAATTGCATATAAAGATCCGAAAAACGCGTGATTTCAGTAAGCCTTGACCGCGACACGTCACCAGGTGACTGCAACGGAAACCTAACCCGGCTATTTTCCAATAAAGTACAATCATCCACGTCATACCCGGGCAGCGCTTCTCTCGGAGCGACATCCAGGACAGCGCCAATACTGAACGCCCCAATCTCCGCTGTATGAGGTAGCGGAAACGTCGGCCAGGCATCTGCGATAACCAGCTCGTGTGCCGGTAACTCACGATGATCACCTATCACGACAAACTGATGATCCATATTCAGTGCATTCACCCGGAATACGGGCATCTGGGTTTCGGTACTTGCCAGAAGATAAAAGTTAATATGCGAATGTTCGCCGCATTGTCCGACTCTATTATTGATTATGCTCTCTAATGAGTTTTCGAGACGATTATTATCAAGCCTTTGTTTCATTTCAATGGGTTGTATTCGTGCTCGCCATAAATCAAGTACTTGATTGGGAGCCCCTTCATTCAAAAGCACCTTAGTTACCATGTTCGAAAACGATGCTTGTTTTAGGGACTCGAACGTCGCAGTATCAACTTCTCGCGTCCTAGTTTCAGGTCTATCGGAGTACTGGCCAGCGTTATACAGTTCCATGGAAGGTGATAGCCATCCACTGTTGAAGTCAAGCGCAAGACGCTGTTCTTCCGTGAGACTATTCACATCTATTTTTTGTTCTCCGTGACCATCTTTAAACGTCATTGGGTTACTACTTACAAAAATATATAAATTAGAGCCATCCACATTGCCTGCCGGATCAGGGTTTATCCAGCGCTGCAACCACGGCGCGTAATAACGGAATCCGTAGTAATACAATCCCGTCGCATCCCGTTCCTTACCCGAGTAACGAATAACTTTGTATTTCGCTTCGATTGCTCTTTTCGCGGCCCACCAGGCCGTACCGCCGTAGGGGTAATAACTTTCCTGACTTAATAGTTCACCGGTTTGATCCAGCTCCAGTGTGCTGCTACCTAAGTGGTCACTCAGGCTATAACGTCGTTGGTCGTTGGCAATTTCTTTGCACCCGCCATCCTCCCAGTGCAACAAACGTACGCCATTGCGACCTGCCTGAGCGATCACCACATGCAATTGCTCTCCTGATGTGCGGCTACGTATCTCCAGCCCCGGCAAGTAGCGCACTTCGTTGATGTGCTCGCCACCACGGGTTTTGGCCCGCCGCACTTTACGTACGCGCTGACCGCTGCCGTCATAGACATAGGTTTCTGTATCGTCGTCCTGACCATCAGGGACGTCGCGCTGTACCTGGGTCACTTGCTGTAATTGGTTGCGCGTGTCCCATTGCATACATTGACCACGTGCCAAGTACTGTTGATTACCGTTGGCATCAAAGCCCTTGGCAAAATCTACCGGTGAGCCGTCCATGAACAGGCTGCGGTTACTGCGTGCGTCGACCGCCATTTCACGAATGCAGGTATTGCTGGCCCCGGCTTCGTGCTTGAGGTGGGTCAGATTGCCACCGCTGTCGTAGCTGTAGGTCTGGTTGTAAGCACGCCAACGGCTTTCATCGATCGGACCAAAGATCTCCAGCCCCGGCAGACCTGGGCCGAGGGTCTGGCAGGCGTTTTCACGACCGGTCGCACTGATTAATTGATAGAGCGTGTCATAGGCATAGGTACTGACCGCCTGAATACGTTGTCCGGCAAACCATTGCACCGGCTGCGCGAGGTCTTCGATGCGGGTGATATTGCCTATCGGGTCGTACTGATAGTGCAGGTCCTGTAGCGTTTTACCGTCTGACCTTTTGGCCTTCAGGTTGGACAGCCGGCCATCCCGCGCAGAGTAGTACGCCGTGGTCGTAACGTCGTTGCCTGCCTGCTCAATTTCTACGCGGCCCAAAGCGTTGTAGGTCGTGCTTTTGAGTAGTGCGGCTCCATCGAGCCAGGACGCAAAGGGCTGGCCCGCGACATCCACTTCAAAACGCTGAACGTGCTCAAGGGCATCAATCTGCTCGATGACAGCGCCCAAAGCATCGTGACGCCAGTGCGTGGTGTAAGTCTTGTCTTCCAGGTCTGCTTCAGACTCAGGCCAGTTGGGAGGCATCAGTGACCTGGAGAACCGGCGTATTTCAGTCAGCGGCTGCCCAGTGAGGGCAAAAGCTTCATGCCACAGACTGCCTGCCTGATCATCGTGCCGAATCAACTTCCCGCAGCGGTTGTGGCGGGCGTCTTCTTCGTCTGCGCCTGCATAGGTAAAACGTTCAACGCACAGCGGCGGCTCAAGCTCGAACACATTCACTGGGCGCATGAGCTCATCGTAGGTATAGCGCCGATGGGTGTCGCGCCCATCCCAGCTATCACGCAGCAGCTCAGCAGCGTCTTGGCATATAAGCCGCCAACCAGCATCCACGCTTTCTGTCAACAGCACCTGAGCATTGAGGCTATAGCGCGTGGATTGGTTGGGTTGAATCCCAGCTTCACTCTCACTCAGCTCAAGCAAGCGCGGGTCCCATTGCTGAACCAAGTGCCCTTGAGCATTGAACACTTGGCGCTGGACTCGTGCAGCGATAGCCTCCTCAACTTCCCGCCGATGGTAGGCAATGCTACGCACAGACAAGCCACGTGGATCAATGACTGTTAGCGAAGGCGTGTGCTGATGTAGAGAACTGGTCATGAGCAATTTTCAAAGTATGAGGTAGGGATTCGGTCATTGAAAAGGGTAGCAGGCGGTTATCTTATGAGCCAATTCATGGAACAAAGCCAATCCTGTTTTGAATTTGACGAAGAGGTATGTATCACATCACCAGCACCTTGAACTGTCTCAGCAAAGGTGCGCGAGCGTGTCAATAATGTGGCTGCGAATCACGTAATGTGGTTAGCGCCTCAAACAATGTGATTGTGGTGGGGTCATCCGTCTCAATTAATGTGGCTTGAAAAGAGCCATTTATTGCGCGTGGGGACGATCATCATTGTGCGTCGCTACAGCTAGTGGAACTGATACGCAACCTTGTGCAGGGTAAATTGACGGCATTGCCGGGGACCGCCAGGCACTGGCTGCCACTGGTCACCGTGGATTACCTGGTTGAGCTGGTGGCGGCGTGTGCTTTTGATCCTGCCATGGCGGGTCAGGAACTACTGGCGCTTGATGATCAAACGCCTGATTTGCGGGAACTCTTGAAGCAGTTGGCACACCCTTTGGGCATAAAGTCTCCCAACTACTTTATTTCACTGCGATTACTGAAATTACTGCTGCGTATTCCTCCCGTCGCGCGGAGGTTGAATACCAAGCCCGAAGCCTTGGACTTTATTCAGACCACGCGTTTCGATACAACAGCGGTCGAGCAATTTGCCAACAGGTATGGAATAGCCAGGCCAGATATACGCCAGTCTTTGCAGCACACTGCAACGTTCGTCAACTCACATTGCCTGGCCAGGGGCTAAGCCCGCTGACGTACCCTCAAACAGTGTGCCGTCGATGCAGGGCGGCATGTTGAATTGCTGCCGATTTATCAATGCATCAAGGCTTGTAAAGTAACGCTTCAACGACAACCCCGAACGCCGATGAATGTTCACGGCGATTGGGGTAGTAGAGGTGGTAACCGGCGAA
>ERZ1673734.1908-NODE-1908-length-12622-cov-5.892417_pt1 | contig 12622 bp, 8 predicted proteins | sample MGYA00580199_ERZ1673734 | MGnify/ENA primary metagenome ERZ1673734 (study PRJEB41218, sample SAMN15661742) | gut metagenome | host: Homo sapiens | place: Canada: London | collected 2015-08-20/2019-03-30 | study: EMG produced TPA metagenomics assembly of...
TTCACACGCAGGAGGTCACTGGTTCGAGTCCAGCAGTCTCCACCACAAAAATCCCTGTAACCGCAACGGTTACAGGGATTTTCTTATTTCCTCCAAAACACGTTTGTAAGTAACGTGTAAGCAACGTTACCCGTTCTCAACAACGTGCATTGCCTGCCGCAGCGCTTCCTTTACGTTGGGATCGTCGGTGTCCTGCATCATGCGCTCGATCAGATCCTTTGCCTTGCCATCATCGCGGCTGTACCGGCCCATAGAATCCCTCTTGCGCCGATACGAGCTGCCTCTGTTGTAGGCGGTGCGCCCGGAAGACCAGTCGCGGGAATAGCCGTCATCGCGGGAGTACCCATCATCGCGGCTGTAGTCGCCGCTTTCAAACATGGCAATTTTGTCAATGTTCTTGATGGACGATGCGAGCTTGTGGATGGCGTCCAGTTCCGCAGCGCTCAGCTCCCGCTGGCCGGAAAACTCAGACAGCTCTTCGCACAGCATCTCCCGGATACCAAAAAGCTCCTTCATGTTCATGTTGCCCCTCCTTTCAGCAGACGCGCTCCACGATCATGTTGCTATTGGCAAAGCTGATCGCCTGAGCGCTGGTGTTCTCCATCGCTACCGTTACGCAGCAGCCCTTCGGCACGTCCACGTTGGCAGCGACATAGATGTTGAAATAGTTCTCCACGGCGGCGGGCGTTACTGTCGCCACGGCGCTGGTCAGCGGCTCACCGTTAATAGCCAGCGCGGCGGAGATCGCGCCCACCGTGCCGCCTGTGGGGATGGCAATGTTTCCGCCGAAGGACACGCGGAACCGTGCCTTACACTGGTTTGTCAGGCCGCGCAGGAACACCTGCCCGCTGCCCTCGCGGTGTACGATGCAGGACCTGCCCGCAACGGCAGTTTCCGTCAGAGGCACATTCTGTCCGGCAGGTACGGTAACAATGTTGGTATTTACGTATTCAGCCAAAATACTCACTCCTTTCAAAATGCAGACGGCGGAGCTATTGCCCCGCCGCCTTTCAATATCAGCCCGGAGCTGAACAATTTCCGTTTTGGAAATAGATTCCTATGCAGTTGTCAGCAGCCGGAGCAGCCGGAGCAGCCGGTGTAGCTGCCAGCCCACGGGTTGCAGGATGCATACGCCGGGATGGGCGTAGGCCGCAGCTGGGAGATCAGGTAGTTGTTTTGCGCAGCCTGAGACGCGGCCAGACGCAGCTCCTGATTTGCGCTCTCCAGATCGCGCATCTTGGAGTTGGTCAGGAAGTCCAGGATGGCGCGGCTGTTGGCGTTCTGGTTCTCCACGATGTCACGGGTGGCGTTCTGCACGGTGTTCCGCGTGTCACACGCCTGCGTCGCCATGTCATAACGCACCTGCGCAACGGCGGCTCTGTTCTCGCAGCAGCAGTTTGCCGCCTGCATCTGCATAGCGCTGAGCTGCTGCATCAGTGCGGCCTGCTGGTTGGCGCGGGACAGCTCGGCATTGCCGAATCCAGTCAACAGCGTGTTGTTCACGGCATAGAAGCCGTCGCACAGCCCGTTGTTGATGATATCCATCTTGCGCTCGATGTTGGAGAAGTCAGAGGCCAGCACATAGCCATCGACCACACCGCCGGAGTTGCCGCTGTTGCCCCAGCCATTGCCGCCCCAGCCGCAGAACGCAAACAGGAACAAGATGATGAGGAACCACGCGCCGTCACCGCCAAAGCCAAAGCCGTTACCGCTGCCATTGGCAGGGGTCACAGGCATGGTCATGGTGGGCATACCCTCGGAAAGAGACATAGTATCACTCCTTTTTATTGATGTAATTTATCTGAATCGCGGCCACGATCAAGAAACAAGTTATGTTTCGTCTTATGTTTCGTCTTATGTTTCGTCTTATGTTTTTGCTTTGCCTTTGCTTATTCCATCAGACTTTGAAATTGCTTCGCCATCTGCTGGAGCTGGTTCAACTGCTGCTGCGTGAGCTTGCCGCTTTGCAGCAGTTTCTCCACCTCTGCCTTGGGGTCGCCCTGGAAATTCGCCTTGAACTGCTTGAACTGCTGCACCATCTGCATAAAGCCGTTGCCGCCGCCCATTGCACCGAAAAACGGATTATTCATCGCTCTTTTCCTCCTTGCGCTTCTTGCCCTTCATTTCGCTCACAAGCGCCGCCAGCGCGTCGAACTCCTTACGGGTCACATATTCCGCAACGGGCGCTTTCTGCGTGTCAGGAGCGCTTGCAAGCCGCTCCACGAGGTCATACACCTTGAGCGTCGGCTTGCCGCTTGCATCGGCCTGTTTCAGATACACCGTGGGAGCCGTCGAATCCCACAGCGCAACCGCCGCATTGGGAGCGACCATCCAGCTTCTTGCCTCCTGTTCGCCGGATACCCACTGCACGCCGCTCTGCGGCAGAGGATTTTGCGGCATCGGCGGGATGGCCTGCATCTGCTGCTGCCTCAGCTGGGCGAGGTTGTCCTGCATCGGCGGCATATAGGGGTTTCCGTAGTATGGATAGTTCATGCTTCATCCGTCCTTTCCCAGTAATACAAGGGTGTTTCGGCTCCGGAATCCCATGTGTCGTGCCAGTCTCCGTCTATCACGCACACCACATGGGACACCAGCGCCAGCAGATATGTACCACGCGGGTGATCCATTGCAAAATCACTCACGGAATAGCTGTCCGAACAGTCATCCGGGATAATATGCCGTGTAAAGCCCAGCTTCTTGAGATACGCGCCCCACACGGTGTTGGCGCTGGGCATATCCGCAAGTGCCAGGCCCTGCATACAAAGCTGCACATACGTCTCATGCCAGCCCTGCCCCGTGGCGCGGCAGATCGCGCGAACAGGACAGTCTCCCACGTTCTTGCCGGAGGGATTCGGGTTATACCATACGAACATCACGACCACCTCTCTTTACTGACAGCATACGGCAGATATTGCCGGAAAAAGCGTCAAGAAAAGGGCGAAAAAGTGCGTGGACACAAAAAAAGACACACCTACACGGTGTGTCTTTTTTCTGCTCTCAGGCCGTCGGCCATTTTTTTGTATGCGGTACGGCGGCGGCGCTTTACGCCGTCAACCGATACGTTCATACGGAACGCTTGCTCCACGCAGCTTCGTCCCCGCACGTCGCATTCCGCGATACACTGTGCCTCCTCCTGCGGCAAGTCAAAAGATTGGATCCACGCGATAGCTCTCTTGGGTGCCATGCTATGCAGCATAGCCCGTATTTTACGGTGCTCCTGATTCATCCTGCGTTACGCAGGCTTGCGGATCGCCTTGCGGCGGGATGGTGCCATAGGATGGTTGCCCTATCGCCCGTTGCTCCTTTCCTTGATTTACGGTGCTCGCCACCGGTTTTTCAGATCATCCACAGATTTTACCTTTTGCTCCGTTTTCATAATCGCCTCGACGCCCTGTCGCACGTCCTTCTCCTCGTAGCCATGCTCCAGCATTTCCTTATAGATTAAACGCGCCGTCTCTGTGTCGTTCTCCTTCTGCGCACGGTACAGCAGTGCGCACCAGGTTTTTCGGTTCCCGGCGCTCTTGTCCATACGGTAGATGGCCTTTTCCATCTCGAACATCAGACGCACATTCCCAGCTTCGCTGGCAATAGTCCGAGCCAAAGACCACACATCACGGCCTGCATTTGCTACGCTGATGCCGAATACTTTACTAACAGAAGCAATCACCTGTTTTGCGCTGTACGCCATTGTCTTTTTGCCCTCACCGTTAGCGCTGGCAATCATGGCTCTGGTCGCTTTTATGATGTCATCGATTACGCTGGCATCCATGCGGTCTACGGTGTAGCCTTGTAGTAACGAGATAAAGTCATTTCCAAAAGGAACACGCCCTAACAGTGTAATATTCCCTTTAAGGTTTCCTTCCAGCAAGATGTTCTTTGCCATCTCTCCGGAACTCTCCTCATCTCCGCTGACACCGGTAAGCGACGCAAAGAAACGCGCCCAATACTTTTTCTCCTTGTCATCATCGCGCAGCGCGTCAACAAGGGACTGTGCCAGCGCGTTCACCACGTCCGTCACCAGCAGTGCGCCCACGGCCCGCTTCAGCTGCTTCAGCGCCTTGCTGCGCTTTTGCGGGTTCGTTTCATACACCCATGCGTCGTAGGAACGCATCAGAATATTCAGACTTTTCAGCGGCTCACCCATGAAGGACGTGGCTTGCCTAAATAGCATATCTCCATCCCGCATGATCTGCGTCCGCTGCATAATGCCGTCCACCACCTGCGTCTGGTCGATGACGTCCGTAAACAGCTCCGCCACCTGCCGGTAATACGCATCGCTGCCTGCTTCCGTTTTTGTGTCTGCCGCCACCTGCCACTCGCAGGCGTTCCAGATCTTGCCCCATGTAATGGCGTCTGCATTGGCGGCGGCCCGGCTGCTCCAGTCGTTCAGCTTGTCCATAACGCTGTCGCTGGAGCCGTACACCTCTCGCGCAATGGTGTACCGGCTGCCCTGGTCAAAGCCGGACGTGTCCTTGATCCCCGCTATGGCTGCCCACTTCCGGGCCTTGTCCCATCCGTTGCCATCCGTCACTCCTTTTGCGATGCCTTTCGCCATGTTCTCCGGATCGAGGATCACCGCCGCTCGGAAAAATGCCGTGGGCTGCTGGATGACCACGCGCCAGTTAGAGCCGACAGCCGCGCCTTTGTAACTACCAACATATTTTTCAATCATTCTTGCCGTAGCCAATCCGCTTTTTTTCTGACCGTTCTGCACATCCCGCATCAGATTCCGCCAATACTTCTGCGCAGCGTCTCCGTATACGCCGGACAACACCTGCTGCATATTCCGCCCCGTCAGATTCCCGTTGCTGTCGCGGTACCGATAGTTGTACAGCCGGTTGATATCCTCCATCGGTGCCAGCAGCGTGGCGTATTTGATCATGTCACTGGCGTTCTGCGCAAACACGTCATACGCGCCGCCGATGTCCAGCGCATTGCTGGCGTTGGGGGTCAGCGCCTTTGCGCTGCCCATGTTCTTGATCGACCGTGCGTTGTCCGCGTCCGTCTCCACGCTGGAGGCCACCGCATCCTTTGCGGCCTTGATGGGCCAATAATGTTCTTCCTTGAACTTCCGATAGCCGTACACCTGCATACTGGCGTTGTTGCCCCACTCCGCCAGTTTGGTGCTTGCCAGCTTTTGCAGGCCGTTTGCCACCTTGACCTGCTTCGGCGTCAACGCAGAGGTGATGGCCTTGATGTCCTCCTCCGTCAGCAGAATGTTGTCATTCCCGCGCGGGATCGCCTTCAGCTTACCGTTCCGCTGGATCTCCGGCTGCACAATGCCGCCCACCGTCAGATGGTGCATAGCCTGTTCACCGCGCCGCGCCAGATTGTACAGGTTCATGATCTGGTCGGTGGTCAGCGTCAGCTCCACACCACGGCTGGTGGTGAAGGTGTGCCGTTCACCCCGGTTTTTATACACGTCCGCATCCAGAAACTTTTTCGCCGCGTTCCGCAACTCCATCAGCATCACGTGCTCTCGGTCCTGCGCGTTCCGCAGCGTTCGGTATACCTGCATGCCGCCGTCGCCGTAGGCAGAGAAGAACGTATACGGATCTGCCATGTCCAGCGAAATTTTCCGGTTTCGCCGCTTCCGGCTCATGCTGCCCGCCGCAAATCGCTCCGCCCACTCGCTGGTGCTCTTGTACTTCGCGGAGGAGAGCGTCTTGTCATAGGTTGTCAGCGTTGTTTCAATGGAACGGATCGCGTTCCACACCGTTTCCAGCTCGGACACGCTCATATCCGCAATGCGCTTGCCGCCCAGCGCGGACAGAGAATCCAGCAGACCGCCGCTTTCCGTCAGCGCCGGGTCTACCACCATATTCCCCTCGTTGTCCAGAATATCATCATAGATCTGCTTGAGCCGATCTGCCTCCAGCTTCCTTCTGGTGGGGTCGCCGTCCGCGTTCTTCCGAAGCCGCCCGTTTTCGTCGTAGCTGTACGCGCTTTCCAGATTGATATTTTGCAGCAGGCTTGCCACCGCCACACGCAGCCGCTCCGGAATGTGCTGCTTGTCCGTGGGATTCACCAGCTTGCGGGAGATCGCGCCGGTGTGCCGTGCAATCCGCGCCCGCATCGCCGTTGCTTTCCGTTTTTCGCTGCCCTCCTTGGTCTTCTCGTTGTACTTCTTCCGCAGCGCCTTTACGTCGTCCCGGCGCTTCTGCCGCTCGCGGGACAGCATCTCACGCACACGCCCGACGGCCTCCTGCTTCTCCAACGCGCGCCTGTCTGCATACGTTTTCTTCTGCCGCACCTGATCGGAGATCATGCCGTCTACCAGCTGATTGGCGATCTCCTGCACCGCCGCATCCCTGTATCCCTCAAAGGGATTGTGGTAAACGCTGTCGAGCCCATCCAACACATCACCGATTTGCAGCAGCTTGTCCGCCTCCGTATACACGTCGCTGGGGAAATAACCCTCGCCGAACATCTCCGCCAGCTCGCCGTATACGGTATCTACAGACGTGCCGTTGGACTTGTTCAGTTTCAGCGTGCCCATGTGGCTCTTTCGGAAATCGCCGTAGTTTGCCATGTCCCCGCCGAACTGGATGGTCTGCCGCTTCAAATAGTCCCGAATTTCCAGCAGCTCCGCGCCGTGCTCCGTCAGCTCCGTGGTGTTGTCCACGATGGCCTCCGCCACGGCCTTGGCGTGAGGCATCAGATCCTCCATCGTCACGTCCCGCTTCATCACAGCCTTGGCAAGCGCGTCCATCTCGCTTTGCACGTCCGCGTATTTCACATCGCTGCCGTACTCGCGGATGAGATTCTGCCCCAGCTTTTTCACGTCCCGCAGCACCACGGACGGTTCCTTGCTGATGCGCATTTCGCCTTTCAGCTCTTGTACCCGCTGCTTCAGCGCCTCGTTCTGCTTGGCCAGCGCGTTTCGCTCCTTTTTGAGTTCCCGCGCCTCGCGCTCCACCTCCGCCGTGGCTTTCAGAGAAAACCTCGCATTTTCCACGCTGTTGACGGCATCCAGTCGGGCTTTTTCATCGCCGCTTGCGTATTCGATCATCCTAACACCGGCGTTTTCCAACGCTGCCTTTACCTCTGCGCTGGCGTCGTTAGGGATGACCGCCGCCAACACCTCATCAAATCCAACGGCTCTCTGTGGCTTCGCCTCAAAATACCCCGTCGGCATATTGGAAATATCCTGTGCCAACCGCAGCACTTTTTCCGCTGTGTCCGGTTTAATTTGCAGCGTGGGGTATGTCCGCAGCTCTTTATCAATTCCCGCCACAGTCCGTTTTGTTCGCAGCGTCTCTACAATAGCCGACGCCGCATCGTCTGATGCGATAAACTCATTCCTTGCTGCGGGATCCTTAATCTCGTTGGTCAACTCCGCAAGGCGTTCAGAATACTTCTGCCGGATAGCACTGTATTCTTCTTCGGTCATTTTCTGCAAACGCCCGGAATCTCTTTTGATGTCAGCAATAGAGCCGTAATCCTTTGACGCAACACCCCAAATTGCCTGACCGCCAAAAAATGTATTCGCGCCCTTCTGATCGCCTTGCTTCATTGCTTTAACAATGTTTTCCAGCGTGATCTCATAGTGCGTTGCCGAAAAACTTCTGCGATTGCCGGAGGATGTATAGTAATCCTTTCCATTGTAAATGCCCTCGTTTTTTACAACACCGTCAAACAGATCCTCCAGCCATTGCTCGTACTCCTTCTGATTTACCTTGTCGCGGATAGCTTTGTTGGTGGCATCCCTGTCCACTTCTTCCGTCACAGTCTCCGTGTTACCGGTCAGATATTTCCGCGTATCCAACATATACCGCGTCTTTGCCGCAACGGTTTCTGCATTTACCACATCCGCCGCATCCTTTGCAGGAAGCCCCAGCTTTTCGTAGTATTTTTGCAGCGCGGCATTCAGCGCTTCGCCGTGTTCCTTGTACCACAGTTTTCTTGCCGCAATAGGCGACTCTCCGCCCTTTGCGCGGAAATCACTTACAACGCCGTCTCCCAACTCACGGATCAAGAACGATGCCATTTCCTGCTGGTTGTCGTCCATGCGTGTGACTTCGCGCTTTATTACATTCTCCACGGCACCGCGCCCAGTGTCTTCGAGGTAAATGTTCATCACGCGCGGATCATCGCGCATAGCCCCGACAACTTTATCTACGCCGCCCTTCCGGTTCAGCTCGTCCTCCAGCGTGTTTGCCGCGGAATATAAGGGGTCTGCAAAGCTCCTGCCTTTCGCCCGCTCCATGCGGTAAAACAGGTCGTGGATTTTTTTGGCGGATTTCTCATTTACCTCGTACTCAATTCGCGGGGCAGTAGGTGTCCATGCGTCGTAACCGTACACCTTGTTGCTGCGAAACAGCTGCGGGTCAATGGTATCCTTGCTGAACACAAACGAAATATCGCCGTACTCGCCGTGACCTTCGTCTGCCTTTACGATAGCAATACTCGGCATAGGCAGTCCACCCAGTTTTGCGGCGTCCAGCAGATTTTTCTCAGTCAGGTTATGCAGCGCCAGCAGGTTTTTTGTCTCCTCCACAGGCGCTTTCAGTGAAAACTGCGGCTTGACATTCTCGCCCTCGGTGGGTATACTGGTACCAGAAGCACCGGATTGCGTGGCGGCATTTTGCCGCCTATCGGCCTTTTTGTTAAGGTCTAGCGCAAGGCCGGTGTTTTCTTTTATTGCCACAATGTCATACAGATACTTCTTGCCGTCGGAGGCGTTACGGATAACCAATTCCGCATCGTATGCTTTGTAAGCCTGTTGCGTCCCCTGTACAGGAAATGCAAAAGTCGTATCATAGCGATACATGCCATACGCAGCATCCTTGTTGTGGGCGTGTTTCGTTTGCTCCCACCTGCGGTTTGTAGCGATTTCGATCATCTCTCCCAAATTAGAGACAGCTTTGTTTTTTGCCTTGCTTTTTTGGGATTTAATAATGCTCTGCGTATAACGGCTTCGCGTGTATTCTGCCGGAAGATCATCGCCGATGTACACTCTTTGCCCGCTCTCAATGATGGTATAGACTTCTCCGATATGCTGGGCGATATAGTCTGCGATGGCTTGCGGGTCATTTAATTGTGCATTTGTCATTGTATTTTCTACCATGACATATTTCCGCCCATCGCTCGTCCGCTTCAAAGAAAACCGTTTATCGCCGTCGCCCTTACCGACGGCGGTTTTTGTTTTCTCCGCCTGCCGCTCCGCTGCGTCAAAAGCCGCCTGCCACTGCTTTGCAATGTCCTCCAGCTCGGCAAAGTCCTTGCCGTATGCCTCCTGCGCCGCCATGTCGCGGTATTTGCCGGTGAACGCGGTTTTGACCTTGTTGAGAAACTCCTTCAGGCTGTCCAGCAGCTTCTGTGCCGCCGTCCGGTTTTCCTTGGAGAACTTGGCAAACAGGGCTGCGTCGTCCAGCATATCACCGGCGAAGTCCGCCGCAAGCTCGTCCATCACCTCGTCACGCGTCAGCGTCACGCCCTCCTGCTCCGCCGTCTCCATGTACCGCTCCACGATCTCCGCCTCTGTGTCCGCGCCGTTTTCGCGCATTTTGTACTCCACCGCCGACTGCCGGAACTTCCGGTATTCAGCGGGGGACAAGTCCTGCATCCGGTGGGTGATCTCGTGGGCGGTCACGTTCAAAAGCGGCTTGCCGCTGTCAGCGGCGATTTGGATGAGATTCTGCTCTTTGATGTACTGACCGTTGGCTCTGCCGCCCAGCACCTGATCCACGATCTCGATCCGGACGCCCAGCTTCTTGCCCCATGTGTTCAGCGTGGCGGCGGTGTCCTTCTTTGCTGCGATCAGATACCGACTGTACTCGTTGTCCGCCAGACCGGCACCCGCCGTGGTTGTCACAGACGCCACCTCCGCGTTCTCCCGTGCCACTTGCCCCCGTGCGTCCTCCAGCCCAGCATTGTACGCCGCGTACCGCTGCTCCGGCGTCAGCATCGCCGCGTACTTGCCCTTGGCCTTGTCCGCTTCGATGCCGTTCAGTCCCGCGTTGTACACGCTGGAAAATCCTGCATACAGGGAGGGTGCGTCCTCTGCCGTCCGGCTCATTTCCTGATACGCCTTTTGCCCGTTTTCCAAAAAGCCGCCTGCGCGCTTCTCTGCGCGTTTCTGCACAGCAGGGGAGGGAGGTGTAGCCGTCTGCGTTTCCTGCGCCGCCTCGCGGCTTGCAAGCCCCGCAATGTCCCGTTTTACCTGACTGATCGGCTTGTCCGTGTCCAGCTTCACGCCGGTGCGCTGCTCCAGCACCTCCACCGCCACCGGGTCACGGGCGATAGCCGCCGCCTGGTTGCCGGTGATGGTCTCGCCCCGCGTCACAGCCTCCACCGCCTCCGCAGACTTTGCGTTCATCTCCGGCGCGGTGTTCTGCTGCACATCTCGGTTGTACTGCGCTTTTGCTGCGCCATACGCTACACGGTTGGCAAGGGTATTCACGCCCATTGTGCCGCCGGACAGCAATCCGCCGACGATAGCGCCTCCAGCAAACTCTTCGGCAGCGGTTCCTGGATCAAAAATCGCGTTTTCGTTTACGCCAAAATACGGATTATCGGCATCATATACCGCATTTTGCAGTGTTCGGTCGATGATGCCCTGCAAAACCTCCTCCTTGCCTTCGTCCAGCATGGTGTTCACCAGCGTCCGCCACGCCGCCTGGTTCGCCACCTTTCCGGGCAGGTTTTGGATACCGCCGCTGATCTCGATCTCCGACCCCAGCAGCGCATTCCCGATGGCGTACAGCGCGGCCCGCTTGTCGTCCACGCCCTCCTCCTTTGCGTCGTTGTAGCTGTGAGAAAAGATCTGCGCCGCGCTGGAGAGATAGTTGGGGTCCTTGGCCCGTGCCGCCGCCACATTCTTCAGCGTCTGCACCAGCGCGGGGGAACTCTTGGCTGCCGTCTGCGCTGCCAATGTGCCCGCCTTTGCCGCCGCGCTGGTGCCGCCGGAGGCGAAGGCGATGGCCAGCGAGGGCAGCGCCTCCACCGCAGACGCCAACAGATTCTCCCCCTTCTCCGCATACTGGCCGCCCTTGGCGGTGTTTTCCGCGTACTTCTGCTGCAGCCCCTCCTGTTCGAGAGCGATATTCTCGTCCCATGCGTTGAAAAAACCGCGCTCGTTCATCGGTGCGATATTTCCAAACAGCGCGTTCCAGCCCTTGGCCACCGTGCGCTCTCCAAAGGCCAGCGGCGTGGTCACATCTCGTGCGATAGCCGAAAGACCCATGCCTCCCGCTTTCAGCAGGCCCTTTCCATAGTTGTACCCCTCGTTGGCCTGCTTGTCCGCACCATAATTCCCCGCGCCAAGGGCGGAAATATTGTAGTCGTTTTGCTTTTTGGAGCTGAAATATTCCTTGTTGGCCTGCATTGAAGCCTTGTCCGTATGCCATGCAACGCCGTCAGAGGAGCCTTTGCTCGTATCAACACCGACATATGTGGCCTTTGGGCCGCGCTTTTCCTGCGCTGCAGAGGGGCCAAGCGTTCCGGTATATGTTACTTTTCGCTTTTTCCCGTTTCGTTCGGTATTCCCAACGTAAGTCACCTTCATGCGGCCTCCTAATCAGAAACGTTAAAGCCCATTTTCTTAATATCCTGTTTTTGTTTCGGGCTAAGATCATCCCACACAGATTCTACCAACTGCGCCGCCCCCTCGGCATCCCCGGCATACAGCCGCCCACTTATTGTTCTCTGTATGTCGCTAAAAGAAGCAACGCCGCTGCCTGTCGCCTTTACCTTGTTGCCGGAGTTTTCGATGCGCGGCCCGGTCCCTGCGGTAAAATCAAATTGATAATCCGCAGAATTGGCCTTCGTCTGCGCTGACGACCTTGCCGCTGCCTGCGCTGCTGCCTTCTGCGCGTTATAATCAGCCAAGCTGTCCCTGTACCGGTCATATTCGTCGTTGGCCAGATTGCGGTACAGGTTGGCGTTGTCCAGCAAATCGCTTCGATCCTGCGAGTACATCTGCCGTGCTACCTCCTCCAGCTGTGCCATGTACTGGTTGTACTGCTGCTGCGCCGCCGTGGCGGCATAGCTGGAGGCAAGGCCACCGGTGCGGCTGGCCACCTGGCCAAGAACGTCCTGCATGCTCATACGCCCGTTATTTCCGTACCGGTCAGCCAACGCCTGATACTGACTGCCCTTTGTCCAGTCATCGTAATTCATGCTGATCAGCTGTTTGGCCAACTCATTCAGCGTGTCCATGTACTCGCTGTTGTAGGTGGGCAGCTCGTCAATGCTGGTGGGGATGGTTACCTGCTGATTCGACCCGTAAGCTCCGCCGCTGGATGCACTGCCTCTGCCGGTATCCGTCGGCAAGAAGGCAATGCCTGCGCCGCCACGGATCGCCCCGGCAAGAGCAGCATCCGGGGAAAGACCGCTCGGGGTGCGCGGAATAGCGCCGGCAATCGCACCAGTAACCGCTGCGGTCGGTCCCGTGGTTGAATAATTCCGAGGTGCCGCCCCAGAAACGGCCCCTGCAATGCTGGGCGTGGGCGTTGTGGTGCTCCGGGAGCCGTTGATGTTGCCAATGTTGTAGGGGCCGACCCCCCAAGATTTCTCAATGGCATTTGCCAAAGACGGCAGTGTGGTCTTTTTCTTTCCAATATCGTCGTATTTTTTTCTGATATACATTATGTGCCCTCCGTGTTGTTGTTTTCCAGTG
>ERZ1673734.1918-NODE-1918-length-12593-cov-4.486282_pt1 | contig 12593 bp, 9 predicted proteins | sample MGYA00580199_ERZ1673734 | MGnify/ENA primary metagenome ERZ1673734 (study PRJEB41218, sample SAMN15661742) | gut metagenome | host: Homo sapiens | place: Canada: London | collected 2015-08-20/2019-03-30 | study: EMG produced TPA metagenomics assembly of...
TTGCTCAGCGGGGAGAAAAGACTTTTTCGACACGCTGGCATCCACCCGCTCGGCGGGTGGATGTTTTTTTCTGTGTGTCCGCCTAAAGACAGAGGAAAAATTCGATGATTTCCGTCAGTTTGTCAGGGCGCAGAAATACGTTGGGGCAATGGGCGGGCCTCTTGTGAAAATAGACCCTTGACAGGTGGAGAAACCCGTGATATTATATCGAAAGTTTAGAGATTTTTAGAAAAGGAGCGATGACCGTGACGTTGGTACTGAACAATGCGCAGGTATTCCGCAGCGGCGTTTTCTCCCGGAGCAGTGTTTCCATTTCTTTGGGCAATGGTGTTTCCCGAGGCGGTACTGTTTCCACTATGGATGCTTCTTCTTTCGTGATTTTACCCGGTTTCGTTGATGTGCATGTGCATCTTCGAGAGCCGGGTTTTTCTTATAAGGAGACCATCCGTACCGGCTCTCTGGCGGCGGCCCACGGCGGCTATACCGCCGTATGCGCCATGCCGAACCTGAATCCGGTGCCGGACAGCATGGAGACCTTGCAGCCGGAGCTGGACGCCATCCGGAAGGATGCCGTGATCCGGGTCCTGCCCTACGGGGCGATTACGAAAGGCGAGCAGGGCGGGGAACTGGCGGACTTGGACGCCATGGCCCCCTATGTGGTGGCCTTCTCCGATGACGGAAAAGGCGTTCAGGACCGCGACATGATGTGCCGCGCCATGCTGGAGGCCAAACGCCTGGGCAAGCTGATCGTGGCCCACTGCGAGGACAATTCCCTCCTGCGGGGCGGCTATATCCATGACGGCGCCTACGCCAAGGCCCACGGCCACCGGGGCATCTGCTCCGAGAGCGAGTGGCGGCCCATCCAGCGGGATCTGGAGCTGGTGCGGGAGACGGGCTGCGGCTATCACGTCTGCCACATCTCCACCAAGGAGAGCGTGGACCTGATCCGCAAGGCCAAGGCCGAGGGTCTGAACGTCACCTGTGAGACCGGTCCTCACTACCTGCTGCTGGATGACTCCTGCTTGCAGGAGGACGGCCGTTTCAAAATGAATCCGCCTCTGCGCGATAAGAGAGACCGGGAGGCTCTGCTGGAGGGCCTGGCGGACGGCACCATCGACATGATCGCCACGGACCATGCACCTCACAGCGCCGAAGAAAAGGGCCGCGGACTGGAAAAAAGCGCAATGGGCATTGTAGGACTGGAAACGGCGTTCCCGTTGTTGTATACTGAACTTGTGAAGCCCGGCGTCATCTCTATAGAACGGCTGATGGAACTGCTCCACGATGCTCCCTGCCGCCGCTTCAACATCCCGACAGACACCGGTTTTACTGTGTTCGACCTGAATGACACCTATCGGATCGACCCGGCAGACTTTCTCTCCATGGGCAAGGCAACGCCCTTTACAGGATGGGAGGTCCAAGGCCGCTGCCTGCTGACAGCAGCAGGCGAAACGGCTGTCTGGTATGATGCAGACCGTCTGCTGAAAGGAGAATGATCGTGAAGCAAACAACCTTGACAGTGACTGAAAACACAGGACTGGCCGATGGAATTTACCGTCTGCGGCTGGCGGGGGACACCTCTGCCATCACCGCCCCCGGCCAGTTCGTGAACCTGAAACTCTCCGGCTTTTTCCTCCGCCGTCCCATCTCCGTGTGCGACTGGTCCGATGGAGAATTGACGCTTATTTATAAAGTCTTGGGCCACGGCACCGAGGCCATGACGGGCATGGCTCCCGGCACGGAGCTGGATGTGCTGACGGGTCTTGGCAACGGCTATGATGTGTCCCGCAGTGGGGAACACCCCCTGCTGGTGGGCGGCGGCGTGGGCATCCCGCCGCTGTACGGCCTCGCCAAGCGGCTGACCGCACAGGGTAAGCACGTCACCGCGGTGCTGGGTTTCAACCGGGAATCCGAGATCTTCCTGGCAGAGGAGTTCCGGGCGCTGGGGGTGGAGGTCATCATCGCCACCGCCGACGGCAGCGCCGGCCTCAAGGGCCTTGTGACCGACGGCATGGCCGCCGTGTCCGACTACACCTATCTCTATACCTGCGGTCCGGAGCCGATGCTGAAGGCGGTATACAGCGCCTGCAAGACCTCCGGCCAGTTCAGCTTTGAGGAGCGGATGGGCTGCGGCTTCGGGGCCTGCATGGGCTGCTCCTGCAAAACGAAATACGGCAATAAGCGGATCTGCAAGGACGGCCCCGTGCTGGAAAAGGAGGAGATCGTATGGTGAATACAAAAGTGACCCTCTGCGGTATTGAGATGGACAACCCCATTATCCCCGCCAGCGGCACCTTCGGCTTTGGCTATGAGTTTGCGGAGCTGTACGACATCAATATGCTGGGCACCTTTTCCTTTAAGGGTACGACCCGGGAGCCCCGCTTCGGCAACCCCACCCCCCGTATCGCGGAGTACGCCGGCGGTCTGCTGAACGCTGTGGGCCTGCAAAACCCCGGCGTGGACGCGGTGATCGAAACGGAGCTGCCGAAGCTCAAGCAGGTATTTCACAAGCCGGTGATGGCGAATATCAGCGGCTTTTCCGTGGCGGAATACGCCGAGGTCTGCGAGAAGCTGGACGCCCAGGAGCAGGTGGGCTGGCTGGAGGTCAATATCTCCTGCCCCAACGTCCACGGCGGCGGCGCGGCCTTCGGCGCGGATCCCAAGTCCGCAGCCGAGGTGACGAAGGCCGTCCGGGCGGTGACGAAAAAGCCCATCATTTTGAAGCTGTCCCCCACGGCGGCCAACATCGCCGCCGTTGCCAAGGCCTGCGAGGATGAGGGCGCCGACGGCGTGAGCCTCATCAACACCATGCCGGGTATGCGGATCGATCTGAAGCGCCGCCGCCCGCTGCTGGCCAACACCACCGGCGGTATGTCCGGCCCGGGGATGTTCCCGCTGGCAGTGCGGATGGTGTATCAGGTCTACGAGGCAGTGTCCATCCCCATCGTGGGCATGGGCGGCGTCACCACGGCGGAGGACGTCATCGAGCTGATGCTGGCGGGCGCCACCGCCATCGGCGTGGGCGCGGCGAACCTTGTGGAGCCGTATGCCTGCAAGACCATTATCGAAAATCTGCCTGCCGTGATGGAACGGTACGGCATGGAAAATCTGACAGAGATCATAGGAGGAGCACATCATGGGTAAAGACGTTATCGTTGCGCTGGACTTTGACAGCAAGGAAAAGACACTGGCATTTCTGGACCGCTTCACAGAGGAAAAGCCCTTTGTGAAGATCGGCATGGAGCTGTTCTACGCCGAAGGCCCCTCCATCGTCCGGGAGATCCGGGCCCGGGGCCACAAGATCTTCCTGGATCTGAAGCTGCATGACATCCCCAACACCGTGAAAAAGGCCATGGCTGCCCTGTCCGCGCTGGATGTGGACCTGGTGAATGTCCATGCCGCCGGCACCGGCGCCATGATGTCCGCTGCTCTGGCGGGCCTGACCCGTCCGGATGGTACCCGCCCGCTGCTGATCGCTGTGACCCAGCTGACCTCCACGGATCAGGACATGCTGGAAAAAGAGCTGTGGATCGAAAAGCCCATTGCCGAAGTGGTGATGCACTATGCGGAGATCGCCTCCATCGTGGGACTGGACGGCGTGGTGTGCTCTCCCCTGGAGGCAGGCGCGGTCCACGAGCGCTGCGGCAAGAACTTCCTCACCGTGACCCCCGGTGTCCGCTTTGCTGACGGAGATGTGGGCGATCAGAAGCGGGTCACCACCCCGGCTAAGGCCAAGGAGCTTGGCTCCGACTACATCGTGGTGGGCCGTCCCATCACCCAGGCGGAGGACCCCGTGGCCGCCTACCGCCGCTGCGTGGCGGAGTTCGTGGGCTGAGCCGCGAAACGGAAACGATTGGATCAACAAAAAAATTGACATAAAGGAGAACAAACTATGGACAGCATCAATGTGCGCGTTGCCAAGCGTCTGCTGGAGATCAAGGCGGTCTTTCTCCGCCCTCAGGAGCCCTTTACCTGGGCCAGCGGCATCAAGAGTCCCATCTACTGCGATAACCGACTGATCCTCACCGCTCCGGAAGCCCGGAACGAGGTGGAGCAGGCCATTGCCGATACCGTGAAGCGGGAGTACCCGGAGGCGGAGGTCCTGATGGGCACCGCCACCGCCGGCATCGCCCACGCCGCCATTGCCGCCCACCTGCTGGGCCTGCCTATGGGCTATGTCCGTTCCGGCAATAAGGACCACGGCCGTCAGAACCGCATCGAAGGCCGTCTGGACAAGGGCGAGAAGGTCGTGGTCGTGGAGGATCTGATCTCCACCGGCGGCAGCGTTCTGGAAACCGTGGAAGCCCTGCGGGAAGCAGGCGCTGAGGTGCTGGGCGTGGTGAGCATCTTCACCTACGGCATGAAGAAGGGCGTGGAGCGCATGGCGGAGGCCGGCGTGAAGAACGTGAGCCTGACGAACCTGGACACCATCGCCCAGGTGGGCGCGGAGGAAGGCTATATCGCACCGGAGGATGTGGCCCGTCTGCTGAAATTCCGGGACAATCCGTCTGACGAAAGCTGGATCAATGGAGGGGAAAACTAAAATGGAAAATTTGATCGACATTATGCAGCTCTCCACCGAGGAGATCGACGAGCTGGTAAAAACGGGCTGCGATATTATGGAGCATCCCGCCGAATATGCCCACAAGTGCGACGGCAAGATCCTGGCAACGCTGTTCTTTGAGCCTTCCACCCGTACCCGCCTGAGCTTTGAGAGCGCCATGCTGTCCCTTGGCGGACAGGTGCTGGGCTTTTCCTCCGCCGCCAGCTCCTCCGCCTCCAAGGGTGAGAGCGTGGCGGACACCATCCGGGTGGTCAGCGCCTACTGCGACATCATCGCCATGCGCCACCCCAAGGAGGGCGCGCCTCTGGTGGCAACGCAGCACTCCTTGGTGCCGGTGATCAACGCCGGTGACGGCGGCCACAACCACCCTACCCAAACCCTGACGGACCTCATCACCATCCACAAGGAAAAGGGCCATTTCGACAACCTGACCATCGGCTTCTGCGGTGACCTGAAGTTTGGCCGGACGGTCCATTCTCTGGTGGCTGCCATGAGCCGCTATACCGGCATCCGCTTCGTGTTCATCTCTCCGGAGGAGCTGAAGCTGCCCCGCTACGTCAAGGAGCAGTACGTCAAGTCCAAGAACATTCCCTATACCCAGTCCACCTGTCTGGAGGAGGTCATGCCGGAGCTGGATATCCTGTACATGACCCGCGTCCAGAAGGAGCGCTTCTTCAATGAGGAGGATTACCTCCGCTTGAAGGACAGCTACATCCTCACCCCGGAGAAGCTGGAAAACGCCAAGGAGGATCTGCGAATCCTGCATCCGCTGCCCCGCGTCAATGAGATCTCCGTGGCGGTGGACAATGACCCCCGCGCCTGCTACTTCAAGCAGGCCCAGAACGGCCGCTACATCCGCATGGCGCTGATCATGAAGCTGCTGGGTATTCAGTGAGAGGAGAGAACGGACATGATTATTGATTCTATTCAGAACGGCATCGTGATTGACCACATCACCGCCGGTAAGGCCATGGAGCTGTACAACATCCTGGGCCTGGACAAGCTGGATTGCACCGTCGCTATTTTGAAGAACGTCACCAGCGGCAAGCTGGGACGGAAGGACATCATTAAGATCGACCGTGAGATGGACCTTGATTGGGATCTGATCGGCTATGTGGACCCCACCATCACCGTGAATATCATTCACGAGGGCCAGCTCCGGGAGAAGCGGAGCCTCAAGCTGCCGGAGCGGATCCGGGGCGTGCTGAAGTGCAAGAACCCCCGCTGCATCACCTCTGTGGAGCAGGAGCTGCCTCAGGAATTCCTGCTGACCGATCCGGCCAAGCGTGTTTACCGCTGCATCTACTGCGAGACTGAGGCCGGCAAATAAGACGGCCTGAGGAGATTATGATGAAAAAAGGTTATTTGATCTTACAGGACGGTCAGGTATTTGAGGGCGTCCGGTTCGGTGCGGAGACCGACACCGTGGGTGAGCTGGTGTTCACCACCGGTATGTGCGGCTACGTCGAGACCCTGACGGACCCCAGCTATGCCGGACAGATCGTTATGCAGACCTATCCTCTGATCGGCAACTACGGCATCATCCGGGAGGATTTTGAAGGAGCCTGCTGCGTGAAGGGCTATGTGGTTCGGGAATACTGCGACACACCCTCCAATTTCCGGACGGACTGCGATCTGGATACATACTTGAAAGAGCAGGGCGTGCCGGGCCTGTGCGGCGTAGATACCCGGGAACTGACCCGCATCATCCGGGAGCACGGCGTGATGAATGCCGCCATCTGCGACGAGATCCCCGCCGATCTGACTCCCATCAAGACCTACGCCATCACCGGTGTGGTGGAGGCTGTTTCCTGCAAGGAGCCCGACCGCTATCCGGCGGAAGGGGAGGAGCGCTTCCGGGTGTCCCTGCTGGATTACGGCGCCAAGCGCAACATTGTCCGGGAGCTCCAGAAGCGGGGCTGCACCGTGACGGTCCTGCCTGCGTCCACCTCCGCGGAGGATATTCTGGCGGCGGATCCGGACGGCGTAATGCTGTCCAACGGCCCCGGCGATCCTGCGGAAAATGTGTACCAGATCGAGCAGATCCGTAAACTTCTGGGCAAGGTGCCCATGTTCGGCATCTGCCTGGGCCACCAGCTGACGGCTCTGGCCGCCGGCGGCAGCACCTATAAGCTGAAATACGGCCACCGGGGCGTGAACCAGCCGGTCCGGGATGTGGAGGGTGTCCGCACCTACATCACCAGCCAGAACCACGGCTACGCGGTGGACAGCGATACGGTGAAGCTGGGCAAGGTCCGCTTTGCCAACGCCAACGACGGCACCTGCGAGGGTATCGACTATCCGGAGCTGAAGGCCTTTACGGTCCAGTTCCACCCGGAGGCCTGCACTGGCCCCAAGGATACGTCCTTCCTCTTTGACCAGTTTGTAGAGTTGATGAAAGGGGGCAGAGTCTAATGCCTTTGGATACAAGTATCAAAAAAGTCCTGGTTATTGGCTCCGGCCCCATTGTCATCGGCCAGGCCGCCGAGTTTGACTACGCCGGCGCCCAGGCCTGCCGCATCCTGAAGGAGGCGGGGGTGGACGTGGTGCTGTGCAACTCCAACCCTGCCACCATCATGACCGACCAGGCCATGGCGGACGAGATCTATCTGGAGCCTCTGACCACGGAGACCATCAAGCGCATCATCAAGAAGGAAAAGCCCGACAGCCTTCTGGCGGGTCTGGGCGGGCAGACCGGCCTGACCCTGGCCATGCAACTGGACAAGGAGGGCTTCCTCCAGGAGCAGGGGGTCCGTCTGCTGGGCACCGATGCCAAGGCTATTTCCCGGGCTGAGGACCGGGAGCTGTTCAAGGAAGCCATGGCGGAGATCGGTCAGCCGGTCATCGCCTCCGATATTGCCGAAACGGTGGAGGGTGCCTTAGAGGTGGCCGAGCGGATCGGTTATCCCGTCATCGTCCGTCCCGCCTTTACCCTGGGCGGTGCCGGCGGCGGCGCCGCTGCCAACGAAGCGGAGCTGCGGATCATCGCCCAAACCGGTCTGGACGCTTCTCCCATTACGCAGATCTTGGTGGAGCGGGCCATCTTCGGCTGGAAAGAGATCGAATTTGAGACCATGCGGGACGGCGTGGGCAATGTGATCGCCGTCTGCTCCATGGAGAACTTTGACCCCGTTGGCGTCCACACCGGCGATTCCATCGTGGTGGCCCCCACCCAGACCTTGGCGGACAAGGAATTCCAGATGCTCCGCAAGGCATCTCTGGACATCATCACCCATCTTGGTATCGTGGGCGGCTGCAATGTGCAGCTGGCGCTGAACCCGGACAGCTTTGAATATGCGGTCATTGAGGTGAACCCCCGTGTCAGCCGCTCCTCCGCCCTGGCCTCCAAGGCCACCGGCTATCCCATTGCCAAGATCACCACGAAGATCGCCCTGGGCTACACCCTGGACGAGATCAAAAATGACATCACCGGCAAGACCTGCGCCTGCTTTGAGCCGACCATCGACTACATCGTGGTGAAGATGCCCAAGTGGCCCTTCGACAAGTTTGCCGACGCCAGCCGCAAGCTGGGCACCCAGATGAAGGCTACCGGTGAGGTCATGGCCATCGCTCCCAGCTTTGAGATGGCACTGATGAAGGCTGTCCGCGGCGCGGAAGTGGGTCTGGACAGCCTGAATCGTAAAAACGATCCCGAGGATCGCGCCCCCATCTGGGAGCGGCTCCGTCGGGTGGATGACCATCGGCTGTTCACCATCTTTGAGGCCCTGAAGGGCGGTACGTCCATCGACGAGATCTTCAGCATCACCCGGATCGATCGCTGGTTCCTTGCAAAGCTGAAGAAAATGGCGGAATTTGAAAAGGCTCTGGAAAAGGACGGCCTCACTGTTGAGCATTATGAGACCGGCAAGAAGATGGGCTATCCCGACGATACCCTCAAGCGTCTCTCCGGCGCTGCCGCGCTGCCCTGTGAAAAGAAAGACGCCGTCTACAAGATGGTGGACACCTGCGGCGCGGAGTTCGATGCCGAGACTCCCTATTTCTATTCCTCTTTTGATAAGTTCTGCGAATCCCGGACCTTCCCCCGCAGCGGCAAGCCGGTCATTATGGTGCTTGGCTCCGGCCCCATCCGCATCGGCCAGGGCATTGAGTTTGACTACTCCTCCGTCCACTGCGTCTGGACGCTGAAGGAGCTGGGCTACGAGGTAGTCATCGTCAACAACAACCCCGAGACCGTCTCCACGGACTATGACACCGCCGATCGCCTGTACTTTGAGCCTCTGTTCCCCGAGGATGTCATGCACATCATCGAGGTGGAGAAGCCCGTGGGCGTGGTGGTGGCTTTCGGCGGCCAGACGGCCATTAAGCTCACCAAGTTCCTGGACAGCCACGGCATCCCCATTCTGGGCACCAGCGCCGAGTCCATCGACATGGCGGAGGACCGGGAGCGGTTTGATGCCCTGCTGGAGCGGTTCTCCATCAAGCGGCCTCAGGGCCGGGCCGTCACCGGTATGCAGGAGGCGCTGGACGCCGCTCATGAGCTGGGCTATCCCGTGCTGCTGCGCCCCTCCTACGTCATCGGCGGCCAGAACATGGTCATCGCCCACAACGACGAGGACGTGCGGACCTATATGGAGGTCATTCTCTCCGGCAAGATCGAAAACCCGGTGCTGGTGGACCAGTACCTCATGGGCAAGGAGCTGGAGGTGGACGTCATTTCCGACGGCAAGGACGTCCTGATCCCCGGCATCATGCAGCACATCGAGCGCACCGGTGTCCACTCCGGCGACTCCATCGCTGTCTATCCGCCCTTCTCCATCGGAGATAAGATGCTGAAGGTCATCGTGGACTGCTCGGAAAAGCTGGCTCTGTCTCTGGGGACCCATGGCCTCATCAATATTCAGTATCTGATCTACCAGAACGAGCTGTACGTCATTGAGGTGAATCCCCGCGCCAGCCGCACGGTGCCCTACATTTCCAAGGTCACCGGCGTACCCATGGTGGATCTGGCTACCCGCGTTATGGTGGGTCAGCCTCTGGCCTCTCTGGGCTATGGCACCGGTCTGTACCGCCAGCCCCCCTATGTGGCCGTGAAGGTGCCTGTGTTCTCCTTTGAGAAAATCACCGATGCCAACGCTGCCCTCTCCCCGGAGATGAAATCCACCGGCGAGGTGCTGGGCCTTGGCAAAAATATGCAGGAGGCCATGTTCAAGGGCCTTGTCTCTGCCGGATACAAGGTGGAGAAGGAGACCCGCGGCGGCGTGCTGATCTCCGTGAACCACCGGGATCAGCCGGAGATCGTCAACATCGCCCGGAAGCTGGACGAAATGGGCTACAAGCTCTACGCCACCGACGGCACCGCCAGAGAGATTTCCCGTTTGGGTACCGATGTGGAGATCGTGGGCAAGCTGGGGAAGGACAACCGGGTGTTCCAGCTCCTTGAAAACGGCCGGATCGACTATGTGATCCTCACCGGCTCCACGGAGCCTATCTATATCCGGGACTTCATCCATCTGAACCACCGCTGCGTCCAGCTGGGGATTCCGTGCCTGACCTCTCTGGATACCGCCAACGCGCTGACGGATATTCTGGCCAGCCGCTACAACCAGCGGAACACGGAGCTCATCGACATCTGCCACCTTCGTAGCGAGCGGCAGAAGCTGAAATTCTCCAAGCTGCAGACCTGCGGAAACGATTACATCTTCTTGGAAAACTTCCACGGCGAGATCACCTGCCCGGAGTCCCTGTGCGTCACCTTCTGTGACCGGCACTACGGCATCGGCGCCGACGGGATCGTCCTGATGGAGCATTCCGACATTGCCGACGCGAAGATCCGGCTGTTCAACGCCGACGGCAGCGAGAGCGCCACGGCGGGCAACGCCCTGCGCTGCATGGGCAAGTACCTGTATGACAACGGTCTGGTGAAAAAGGAAGATATGCGGATCGAGACCGGTGCCGGCGTCCGGGAGGTACACCTCTACACCGCCAACGGTCTTGTGACTTCCGCCTGTGTGGATATGGGCCGTGCCTCTCTGGATGCGGCGGCCTTCCGGTTTGCCATCGCGGAAAAGACGGTGGTGGATTACCCGGTGTATATCGGCGGACAGTCCTTCAACATCACCTGCGTAGACGTGGGAGAGCCCCATTGCGTGGCCTTCTGCCCCCGGATCGACGATGTGGATGTGGAGTTCCTCGGTCCCCGGTTTGAGCAGGCTCCCTATTTCCCGGAGCGGATCAACGCAGAGTTTATTCGCGTGGTGAATCCCAGCACCATCAAAATGCGGGTCTGGGAGCGGGGCAGCGGCGAGATCATGGCCAGCGGTACCGGTGCCTGCGCCGCTGTGGTGGCGGCCGTAGCCAACGGTATGTGCGAAAAGGGACGGGATGTGACCGTCCGGGCTGCCGGCGGTGATCTGGTGGTGAATTACACCGACGAGAAGATTACCCTCACCGGTGACGCCAAGCTGGTCTATACCGGTGAAGCGTTGTATTAACGGAAAAACCGTTTTCTGAAAACTGGATCTAATCTGCTTTGACTGCACGAAAAAGCGACCTATGCGTTTTACGCATGGGCCGCTTTTTTTGCTGCAAATTTCAAGTGCGCTATTATGGGCCCGAAGGCAGGGCCATGGGCGCATTAAGGGAACGTTTTCCGTCGATTTTGACCGTGATGCGGCAGGTGAGAGATAACCGGCAGAGATTTACATAAAAAATATGACAGTCGCACCCGGCTTCGACAGAAACCTGTCCGGCGAATATGCTACCATCACCGTAAGACAAGCCGTTCCCCAACAGATCTGATCGGAGCAGAGTGCCTTCTGAGCTGATTTGACAAATTGGGATAAAATTTGACAAAAGAGGGAATAGTATGGATATACGAGCGCGGGACACAGACCGGGAGCTGTTGCTGGAATTCAGCGGAGAAATGGACCATCACGGGGCCAGAAATGCCTTGAAGGAAGTGGAGATCGCCATTGATGCGGCCCTTCCCCGAAGTCTGATCTTAGACTTTGCGGGCGTGACCTTTATGGACAGCTCCGGGATCGCCCTGATCCTTCGGTCTCAGCAGCGGATGCAGCTGATGGAGGGCAGCGTTGTGCTCCGGAATGTGCCGGAGCAGGCCCGCCGTGTTCTGGACGCTGCCGGCATCGGGCGGCTGGTTTCCATTCAATCACGGGAGGTTTACATAATGAAAATAAAGACGGAAAATGAAGTCACTTTGCAGTTTCCCAGCCAGAGCAGCAACGAGGGGTTTATCCGCTCCGCGGTGGCCTGCTTCGCGGCACAGATGGACCCCACTCTCAACGAGCTGGAGGATATCAAGACCGCCGTTTCTGAGGCGGCCACTAACGCCATCGTCCATGCGTACCCGGACCGGATCGGCAAGGTGACGGTGAAGGTCCGGATCTGTACCGGACAAGTGCTGGAGATCACGGTGCGGGACTACGGCCGGGGCATCCCGGATGTGGAAAAGGCCCGGCAGCCCATGTTCACCACCGGAGGAGAGGAACGCAGCGGCATGGGCTTCACCATCATGGAGAGCTTTATGGATAGTTTAAAGGTGCGGTCCGTGGCTGGCCGGGGTACCACCGTGGTGATGAAAAAGAAAATCGCCCCCCGGATCAAGCGATGAATGGCGCCATGGAGCTGCTGCGGGCGGCTCAGGAGGGGGACCGGGACGCCTGTGAGCAGGCGGTGCTGGAAAACAACGGCCTGATCTGGAGCGTGGTCCGCCGGTATTATGGCCGGGGAGTGGAGCCGGACGACCTGTACCAGCTGGGATGTCTTGGGTTTCTGAAAGCGATTCGGGGGTTTGATTTTTCCTACGGCACCTGCTTTTCCACCTATGCCGTTCCCAAGATCGCCGGGGAGATCCGGCGGTTTCTCCGGGATGACGGCACCATCAAGGTGGGACGGAGCATCCGGGAGCAGGCACTGACTCTGTATGCCCTGCGGGAGCGGCTGCGGCAGGAGTTGGGGCGGGAGCCGTCCCTCTCCGAGTTGTCGGATCAGACCGGATGGACACCGGAGGAGATTGCCCAGGTGGATTTGGCCACGGAAGCGCCGGATT
>ERZ1673734.1932-NODE-1932-length-12522-cov-54.607363_pt1 | contig 12522 bp, 8 predicted proteins | sample MGYA00580199_ERZ1673734 | MGnify/ENA primary metagenome ERZ1673734 (study PRJEB41218, sample SAMN15661742) | gut metagenome | host: Homo sapiens | place: Canada: London | collected 2015-08-20/2019-03-30 | study: EMG produced TPA metagenomics assembly of...
TGGCGGTCATTAGAAAATGACAAGAAACTTTTTCTAATGACCGATTTGGGATAAATGACCTCTTGGAGCGATTTTCCACATATTGCAATGGTATTACGCAAAAAACTATTATCTTTGCCCGAGTTTTCTATTGCTATTGTATTCTCGATGCGCCATTTGGTCATGAGGCCGATCAACCTACCTAAGCAACAACTCATCGCTACCGCTTGACGCATATAACCGATTCGTATGAAAGCGTTGATAATCATAGGCTTACTGTTGGCCGCCCATACACCGTTGTGGGCGCAGCAACCGCTTGCGCGCCACGGGCAGGAGGCTGGGTCATCCGTCTCCACCCCATCGGCCGCCCCGCCATCGGTCGCTCCGGTCCCCTTCGACACCTTGGCGCTGAAGCCCAAGCGCGGCTTGGTGGCCCGTGTGTTGCAATATTTTGCCGAGTCGGACAAGCCCAAACCCAACAAGAAGATCGATTTTGGCATCATTGGCGGTCCCCATTACGCCTCCGACACCGGTGTGGGCCTGGGCCTGGTGGCGTCGGCCCTCTATTCCACCGACCGTTCCGACAGCACGCTCGAGCTCTCCAACGCCTCGCTCTACAGCGATGTCACCACCAAGGGGTTCCTCATGATCGGCCTTCGCGGCAACACGTTCCTGCCGCGCAAGCACTATCGGCTCGACTACCGCCTGTATGTCTACACCTTCCCGTCGTACCTCTGGGGCTTCAGCTATCCCGAGAGCGACAACGACGACAACAAGAGCAAATACAGTCGCACCAAGTTTGAGGTGATGGCGCGATTCCTGCTGCCGCTCAACCGCTACAGTTACCTCGGACCCATAGCCCGTTACCAATATGTGCACGCCTACAAGCTTAAGGACCATGCGCCCGCGCTGTTGGGTGGCCGCCCGCTCACGGTGAGCGACGTGTCGGTGGGCGTGAGCTATACGTTCGACACACGCGACTTCATGCTCAACGCCTCCCGTGGCTGGTTTGTGCAGGCCGACCTCACCGCCAACCCCACGTTCCTGGGCAACAACGACACCTACTGGTCGGGCGAACTGCAAGTGGCCACCTACCGCCGCGCCTGGCGTGGCGCCATCCTTGCCGGCGAGCTCCACACGCGGCAGTCGGTGGGCAGCGTGCCGTGGCCCATGCTCTCCGATGTGGGATCCAGCAACCGCATGCGCGGCTACTACGAGGGACGCTACCGCGACAAGAACGTTGTCGACGCTCAGGTGGAGCTGCGCCAACACATCTGGCACCGCAACGGCCTGGTGGTGTGGCTGGGCGCCGCCGAGGTATTCCCCAATTATGGCAGCCTGCGCTTCCGTCGCATCCTGCCCAACGCTGGCATAGGCTATCGCTGGCAGTTTAAGAAAGGTGTGAACGTGCGCCTCGACTACGGCTTCAGCCGCAACGGCACGGGCTTCATCTTCAACATCAATGAGGCGTTCTAAGGCCGTTGGCCCACCGTTCCCCATCAAACCCATTCGTCATGAAAAAGGCAACCTATTTGTTCTTCCTCCTGGTGCTCATCCTGCCCAACCTCGTACTGGCCTTCACCGAGTCGCTGTCGTGGGTCGGGCGCCTGGTGGGCGTTGTGGCGCCGCTGGCCGCCTACTGGCTCGTGCTGACCCTCTCGCGCAAGGTGGGGCGAACGGTCATCCTGCTGTTCCCCCTGTTGTTCTTGGGCGCCTTCCAGATGGTGCTCATCTATCTTTATGGGCGCGGCCCCATCGCCGTCGACATGTGGCTCAACCTCGTCACCACTAATTCGGGCGAGGTGGGCGAACTGCTGTCGCAGCTGTTGCCCGCCATCGTGTGGGTGGTGGTGATCTACATTCCCACCCTCACGCTGGCCGCCGTGCTGTGGCGCCGCCGAAGGTGGGCCGACGCCACGTTCCTGCACCGCCAACGCCGTCCGGCCCTTGCGGCCACTGCTGCCATGGCCATGGTTACCGCATCCCTCGCGCTCTTCACCCCTTATGCGCCCACGGCCGACCTGTTTCCGCTCAATGCCGTGTGTAACTTCGTGCTGGCCCTTGGCCGACAGCAAGCCTCCGCCAACTACAAGCAGGCGTCGAGCGCCTTCCGCTACGACGCCCATTGCACCTTCGCCGACCGCGAGCCCGAGACGGTGGTGCTCGTCATTGGCGAGACCAGCCGGGCCGACAACTGGCAGCTCTACGGCTACCGCCGCCCCACCAACCCACTGCTCTCGAAGGCGAAGGGCCTCACCGTGTTTACCAACTACATGAGTCAGAGCAACACCACACACAAGAGTGTGCCCATCCTGCTCTCGCTGGCCGAGGCCGACAACTACGACATACTCTACCGCACGAAGGGCATCATGCAGGCGTTTCGCGAGGCCGGCTACCACACCGTGTTCCTCTCCAACCAACAGCGCAACCACTCGTTCATCGACTACCTCGGTGAGCAGGCCAACGACTGCCTCTTCCTGCGCGACCGCCACCCCGACCCCATCGACGACACCGCCCTGCTGGCGCCCCTGCAGGAGCGCCTGGCAGCCCACCGTGGCGAGCGCCTGTTTGTGGTGGTCCACACCTACGGCTCCCATTTCAGCTACGTTGACCGTTACCCGCAGGCCGCCCGCGCCTTTGCGCCCGACCATTACGAAGGGGCGAAGCGCGCCTACCGCCCGCAGCTCATCAACGCCTACGACAACACCATTCGCCACACCGACCTCTTGCTCAGCCGTGTGCTGGCGGCGCTCAAGGGCCAAGGGGGCAGCGCGGCCATGGTCTACACGTCCGACCATGGCGAGGACATCTTCGACGACCGCCGCCACCTCTTCCTCCACGCCTCGCCGTTCCCGTCCTACTGGCAGCTCCATGTGCCGCTCGTGGTGTGGACCTCCGACGCCTACCGCCAGCGCCACGCCAACCTCGTGGCGACCCTTGAGGCCAATCGCCATCGGGCGGCCGAGAGCAACAGCGTGTTCCACACCCTGCTCACCCTGGGCGGTGTGGCCACCCGCTACCGCAACGACGCGCTCTCGCTGGCCAGCCGGGCCTACGCCAACCATCCCCGGCTCTTCGTGGACGACCACAACCAGCCGCGAACCTACGACGCCTGCCTACAGCCCATCGACATGGAGAAGATGCGGACGAAGGAATGACCTATATCGGATTTTTTATGAAAGCTAAAGGAAAACAGAATATGAGGAAAACAATTATCTTGGCCACCCTCATGATGGGCATGGCCGTGTTGGCTGAGGCCAGCAGTCGCTGCGACAAGGGCGTCTGCCAAGTGGCGCCCGACGAGACGCAACATTCGAAGACCCTACTCATCAAGTATGGCGACATGAACCAATGGGTGACCCGCCAGGTGAAGGAGAGCGCCATCATCGGCGGACAGCTGAAGACGCTCCATGAGATAGCGCCCACGAAGACGTGGAAACAAAACGCGCCCTATGTGAACTGGGGCGGGTCGCCCTGGGGCACGTCGAACGTCATGGCGCGCGTGTCGGGCATCACCAAGACCAACCAGTCGGTCTATCGCGACACCCACCCGGGCCACGGCTATTGCGCCAAGCTCGTAACCCATATAGAGACGTGCAAGGTGCTGGGCATCGTCAACATCAAGGTGCTGGCCGCCGGAAGCATCTATCTCGGACAGATGCTCGAGCCCATCACCTCCACCTCCAACCCCATGGCCAAGCTCAATGTGGGCATGCGCTTCACGGGCAGGCCCAAGGCGCTGGTGTTCGACTATAAGGTGAAGCTCTCGGGCCACCCCAACCGCATCAAGGAGACCGGCTTCAGCAAGGTGAAGACGGTGGCCGGCATCGACATGTGCGACTGCATCTGCCTCTTGCAGAAACGGTGGGAGGACGCCAAGGGCAACCTCTACGCCAAGCGTGTGGGCACCATGGTGGTGCGCTTTGCCAAGACCACCAACGGATGGGTGGAGAACGCCTCGTTCCCCATCCACTATGGCGACATCAGCCACCAACCGTTCTACAAGCCCTACATGGCACTGCTCAGCGGCGACGACACCAAGTGGGCCAAGAACTCCAAGGGCAAGATGGTTCCGGTGAAGGAGGTGGGATGGGCCCACGCCGACGACACCCCCACGCACCTCATCTTGCAGTTCGACTCGAGCCACGGCGGCGCCTACATCGGATCGGTGGGCAACACGCTGTGGATCGATAATGTGAGAATGGCCTATTAGGGCGCCGCCCTTAGAACGGGAAGAGCAGGGGCAGCACAAACACCATTACCAGGCCCATGATGATCTGCAGGGGCAGGCCCACCTTGATGTAATCCATAAAGGTGTAGCCGCCGGCTTGCATCACCAGTGCGTTGGGCGGTGTGGAGAACGGCGAGGCGAAGCACATGCTGGCGCCCAGCGTCACGGCGAAGAGCATGGGGTAGGGACTCACACCGATGGCCATGGCCGACGTGAGGGCGATGGGCGACATGAGCACCGCCGTGGCGGTATTGCTGATAAACATCGTAAGGAGCGACGTGGTGAAGTAAACACCCGCCAGCAACGCGTAGGGGCTGGCCTGTCCCAGGCCGTCGGCCAACATGCGGGCCACGAGGGCCGAGGCGCCCGTCTTCTCGAGCGCCACCGACATGGGCAGCATGGCGGCGATGAGCACGATGCTCTCCCAGTTGATGGTTTTGTAGGCGGCCTCCACCGAGCGTATGCAGCCCGTGAGCACCATGAGCAACCCGGCGGTGATGACCGCCGTGACGGGCGCCACAGGGATGAAGTCGAACACCATCGTGAGAATCATGGCCACCATGATGGCTGCGGCCAGCGGCGCCTTGTAGTCGAGCGTTACGCGGGCGGCCTCCTCCAGCGGTTGTCCCATGACGAGGATGCCCTCGGCGAGGTTGGCTATGCGCGAAATGTTTTTCCATTTGCCCTGGATGAGCAGGATGTCGCCCTGCCGCAGTTTCAGGTCGGCCAGGTTGCGTGTGATGTAGTCGTCGCCGCGGCGCACGCCCAGCACGTTCACGCTGTAGAGTCGGCGCAATCCGCCATCGCGCAGCGTCTTGCCGCAGAGGCGCGAGTTGTGCATGAGCACCGCCTCGGCAATGCCAATATCGTAGAACGCCAAGGGCTGGCTCGTCTTGTTGAGCTGCATGTCGGCGGCCATTTGCTCCGCCTGCTGCTTGTTTCCGCTCACATACACAATGTCGCCCACCATGAGGCGCGTGTCGGGGCCGGCGAGCCGCTGCTCCACCTCCTTCATCAGTTTGGCGTGGGTTTTCTTCACGCGGCGCACCTCGAGCACCGACAGGCCGTAGCGGCGCTGCACGTCGAGCTCCACGATGCTCTTGTCCTTCACCAGTGAGGCGTCGGTCACGGTAAACACCGAGAGGTCGTCTTTCAGGCTATACTCCTCCAGCAGGTCGTCGAGCGTCTTCCTGCGTCGCGCCTTGCCGTCGTCGTCGCCTCGCTGTCGGCCGTTGAGAAACCGCTTGCTGAGCGGCAGCAGCACCACAATGCCCACCACGATGCACACCAGGCCTACGGGCAGGAAGCTGAAGAAGCCCAGCGGTTGGTGCCCGCTCTCGGTGAGCGCCTCCTGGACGACAAGGTTGGGTGGCGTACCGATGAGCGTGAGCATGCCTCCCATGCTGCTGGCGAAGGCCAGGGGCATGAGCAGTCGGCTGGCGCGGATTTTGGCTTTCTGCGCCAGGCTCACCACGATGGGCATCATCAGGGCCACCGTGCCCGTGTTGCTCACGAAGGCGCCGATAACCGCAGTTACCACCATGAGCAGCAGGAAGAGGCCAATCTCGTTGTCGCCGGCCAGCATCATGAGCTTACCCGACGCCTTCTTGGCCAGGCCCGTCTGCGCGATGGCGCCACCCACCACAAACAGTCCCACCATCATGATGACCACCTGGTTGGAGAAACCCGATATGGCTTCCTGCGGGGTGAGCGTTCCAGTGAGCAGAAGGGCGACGAGGGCGCACAAGGCGACGAGGTCGGAGCGCACTTTGCCCATGGCGAAGAACACTGCCGAGAGGGCGAGGATGATGAGGGTTGCTATCATAGAATATTAGGTGAATTTGTGAAATAAGATGATAATCCACAAATTTACAAATAAAATCGCAAATGGCGTTTGGCGCGACGCCCGAAAAGCGGTCGCTGGCTCCCTAAAAGTTGTTAAACGGTGCCTTTCGCACCCGCCGAGCGCCCCGCCTGCAAAGTTGGCTTTGCGATAGGTCCTCTTTCGAGGTGCGAAACGTGGCTTTTCGCACCTCGATAGCTTACCTTCGGAGGCTCGATAGCTTACCTTCGGAGGCTCGATAGCTTACCTTCGGAGGCTCGATAGCTAAGGTATCGGGAGGCGAAAAGGCATGTTTCGTGGCGTGGTATTTGAACGGTGGAGCGTGGAAGGAGCCTTCCTGTTTGTAAGTGGCTGAATGAGAAGCGATTGCGAAAATGCGCTGAGAATGGCGTATTTGGACGCGAGTAGGGGGTTGGTGAAATAAAACAATGTAGATTCTGCTATAGATTTCACCTTTTTGTCGCAATATTTCCGTGCCCCCTTGGCTCGTCGACCTATAGGTCAATCGTTTCTAAGGGTGCCAGACAGGCGTAGAGCGGCACGTTGACCATCCAGTCGTGGGCTTCGTAGGGCAGCATGGAGTAGCGGAGCCCCTTCAGCTCCGGATGGTTGCCGATGAACGTCCGTAGCGATTTTGACTTGACGTTCACCTCAGCCTTTACCTCGATGGGCACCACGCGGTTGCGCCACTGTGTGAGGAAGTCGATCTCGATCGTGGAGTTGTCTGTCGCATGATAATAGAGCGATTGGCCCATGCTCTTCAGTTGGGTAAACACATAGAGCTCCGTGAAGGCGCCCTTGTATTCCGCGAACACACCGTCGCCCACAAGCATCGCCTCGGCCGACGTGTCGGCCATGGCGCCCATCAGACCCACATCGAGCATGAAGAGTTTGAAGGCGTTGAGTTCCTCATAAAACTTGAACGGTAGGCGAGGGGTGTTGACGCGCTGCACCTTATAGGCCAGACCTGCGTCGATGAGCCACTGGATAGCCTGCTCAAACTCGGCCGCCCTGCCACTTTTCTTCACCGCCCCATAAACAAACTTCTTGTTCTCCTTGGCCAGTTGGGCGGGTATGCTGTCCCACACCATGTTGATGCGAGGCACCTCGCGCTCAGGGGCGTGCTTGGAGAAGTCGCGCCGATAGTCTTGGATGATCTGCTTTTGGATGGTGCGCACCTCTTGCAAGCCCTTTTGTTGCACATGGGCGAGCACGGCGGCGGGCATTCCGCCCACATAATAATATTGTCGCAACAAACCGATCAGTTCGGTTTCGAGCAGGCGGATGACGTTCCAGTTGCCCTTTTCGAGGAGACCAACCAACTGTGGTTTGTCCATGGCCTGCAGAAACTCGATGAAATTCATCGGGTAGAGGCGCAGTTCCTCCACCTTGCCCACCGGATACGACACGCCGCTGTGGAGTGACAACCCCAGCAGCGAGCCCGCCACGATGATGTGGATGTGGGGCGCATCCTCACAAAAAAACTTCAGGGCTTCGAGTGCCTTCGGGCAATCCTGAATCTCGTCGAGCACCACGAGGGTGTCGTTGGGGGTGATGTCGGTCTGGCTAATGGCCGAGAGCGCCATCAGCATATCAGCGGTGCTGCCGCCTTTCTCAAACACCTCGACGGCCTTGGCGTTGCGGTCGAGACTGAAGAAGGCCAGCTTCTGATATTCGTTTTTACCAAATTGCTGAAGAACATAGGTCTTTCCTACCTGTCGCGCACCGTTGAGGATCAGCGGCTTACGACCTTCGCGATTCTTCCAAGCTAACAGTTGATTGTAGATGCTTCTATCCATGGCTCACACTTTTCCTGACGAATAATCGCCCAAAGTTTACACTTTTCCTGACGAATAATCGCCTAAAGTTTACACTTTTCCTGACGAATAATCGCCTACTTGACACACTTTTTCTGACGAATAACATGCCAAAGGTACACTTTTCCTAACGAATGGGCAAGCAAAAGCCGCATTTTCTTTTTGGGAATATGGGATGTTTTACGTTTGGGGTGATTGCATGGCCCACACTTTTGCTTCCCTTCGCGTTTCGCCATAGCCCGCCATGGCTTTGGGCGCACCCGCTGCAACCTGCTCGGAACAAACACTAACAAGAATTGAAATTTAATGATCGATCTTGGGCTTAATTCTTAATTCTTTGAAAAAAACAGCGAGAACCCTATTCCGTTCGGCAAATAATTCGTAACTTTGCATCAGGTTTTGGCGGCGCGCAACAAGGCCAATAGCGCCAAAGTCGCCAACCCATCGGCTACCTCGTAACTGAACATTTTCAATCTAACCTAAATAACATGACATTCCGCAAAACAATTCTGGGAATCGTTTTCTGTCTGTTGTCGGCTGTGGCTGTGGCAGACAATGTTTATGACATCCGTCCCGTGCCGCAGCAGCAAGAACGTCTGCAGGGCGTGGCTACGCTTGCCGGACATGTGAACGTGGTTGCAGGTGCAGGCATCGACGGCTACACCATCGACCGTGCCAAGGAGGTGCTCACCGAGCACGGACTGACGCCTGTGGTGACACGTAAGGCCAAGAAGGGCGCCAACGTGCTCTACCTCGGCGTGAACGGCAGCAAGGACCTCGCCGACCGCGAGGCACAGCGCCTGGGCCTGAAGCGCGACGTGTTCAAGCAGCCTAAGTATGACCGCCACGCGCTCACCGTGCGCCAGGAGGGCAACGCCGCTGAGGTGCTGATTCTCGGCGAGTCGACCGACGCCGTGTTCTGCGGACTGGCGTCGCTCGAGCAGATGCTCGACCAGGCACAGGGCGGAAAGCTCAGCTGCGTTGACATCTACGACTATGCCGACACGCAGTATCGTGGCGTCATCGAGGGCTATTATGGTGTGCCCTATTCTAAAGAGGTGACTGCCGACCTCTTCCGCTTCATGGCACGCTACAAGATGAACACATACATGTATGGCGCCAAGAGCGACCCCTACCACTCACAATACTGGGACAAGCCTTATCCCGAGACCATCACTCCGGAGCAGCAGGAGGTGGGTATGCTCACCGAGGGCATGATGCGCCAGCTTACCGACGTGGCACACCGCACCAAGGTAAACTTCATCTGGGCCATTCACCCGGGACAGGCGTTCACCGACAAGAGCCAGGAGAATGTGCTCGACCGCATCATGGGCAAGCTGCGCCTCATGCACAAGCTCGGCGTGCGCCAGTTTGGTGTGTTCGTGGATGATGTAGGCGTGCCTTCCGACTCAGCCGTGCTGGCCCTCAACGCCAACCGTCTCACACAGTTGCAGCAGATGATCGACAAGGAGTGGAACGGCCGAAAGGCCCTCGCCGCCGACACGGTGAAGCCCCTCCACTTCGTGCCCCAGCTCTACGCCTTCTCGTGGGTCAACCGCCAGCAGGGCGAGCGCTTCTTCAACTCGCTCAGTAGCACGCCGAAGAAGGTGTGCATCTACATCACGGGCCGTGCCGTGTGGACCGTGCCCAACTCGGAGGATCCCAAGCTGGTGAGCTCATGGCTCGGTCGCGACGTGGCATGGTGGTGGAACTACCCCTGCAACGACAACGACATGAACAAGATCTTCCCGCTCGACACCTATCGCAACTTCGACGATGAGGCACACATCGACCGCCACGCTACGCTCGTGCCCGACCTCAAGGGGGTCAACACGCTCATCAGCAACCCCATGCAGCAGGGCGAGATCAGTAAGATCGCACTCTACAGCATTGCCGACTACGCTTGGCACCGTGCCGCCTTCGACAACGACGCCTCATGGATGGCATCGCTCAAGGCCATCTTCGGCGAGCGCGCCAAGGCCGCTTTCCGCCTGTTGCCCCTCACCCGCCACTACGACACCAACACCCGTCTGGCCGACTGCATCCGCCAGTGGAAGGGCAAACCCCACTGCCGCAAGGGTGTGAAGGCCCTCATCGACGAGCTCGAGAGCCTCCAGGCCGACGCCAAGACACTGGCCGAGATGGGACAGTCGGAGAACGAGTCGGACCGTCTGCTCTGGCATGAGCTGCAACCCTATGTGGAGAAGGTGGGCGACATGTGCGCCATCGTGAAGACGCTCGTGAGTCCCGACGCCACCGACGCTCAGCGCCAGCAGGCGCGCCAGCAGGCCGCACAGCTCGACAAGAGCCCGAAGTATCAGTTCTCGGTGCTCAACGGCATGGGCAACGACATCAAGCTCTCGAAGCGTGTGGCTGAGCCCGCCGCCAAGCTGCTCCGCCCCTTCGTAGACCAACTGGTGGCCGCCGAGCGCGTTGGGGTGTGTGAGCACAACCACGAGCAGGCCGAGAAATAACCAGTTAAAAAGCATTTTATTATTACCTATTTATAATACCAATATGAATATCAAAAAAACATTCATGGCGGCTCTCTGCGCCGTCATGCTGCTGCCTGCAACGGCAGTGGCTCAGTTCAACTGGCCTTACGAGGTGAAGAATGGCGTCATTGTGACGAAGGTTCCCGAGCGCCCCGCTGGTCAGAAAGATGCGCTCAATCTCACCACTCCCAAGATCAATGTGCTCCGCGTGGGCTTTGTGGGTCTGGGCATGCGTGGTCATGAGGCCGTTCGCCGTTGGGTTTATCAGGAGGGTGTGCAGATCATGGGTCTGTGCGACCACGAGCAGGCTCGCGCCGAGGCTTCCAACGAGCAGCTGCGCCAGGCTGGTCTGCCCCCCGCAACGCTCTATAGCGGCGAGGACGGCTACAAGGCTCTCTGCGAGCGCCCCGATGTGGACCTCATCTACATCGCAGTAGACTGGGAGCACCACTTCCCCGTGGCTAAGTATGCCATGGAGCATGGCAAGCACGTGGCCATTGAGGTGCCGTCGGCCATGAACCTCGACGAGATCTGGCAGCTCATCAACCTCAGCGAGCAGAAGCGCGTGCACTGCATGATGCTCGAGAACTGCTGCTACGACTTCTTCGAGCTCAACTCATTGAACCTGGCTCAGAAGGGCCTCTTCGGTGAGGTGATCTTCGGTCAGGGCGCTTATCGCCACGACCTCGATCCTTTCTGGGATGCTTACTGGAAGCGCGACGCGAACGACAAGCTCGGATGGCGTCTCGACTATAACATGAAGTATCGTGGCGATGTTTATGCCACTCACGGCCTCGGCCCTGTGGCTCAGTGCATGAACATTCACCGTGGCGACCGTTTCACCATCCTCACTGCCATGGACACCAAGAGCTTCGCCGGTGTGAAGAAGGCTGAGAAGCGCCTCGGACATAAGGTGGACCACTTCCGCCAGGGCGACCTCACCAACACCATGATTCGCACGGAGCAGGGTAAGGTCATCCAGATCGTGCACGACGTGATGACTCCCCAGCCCTACAGCCGTATGTTCCACCTCGTGGGCACACACGGTGTGTCGAACAAGTATCCCGTGGAGGGCATCGCACTCGACAACGAGAGCCTCAAGAAGGCGGGCATCGACACCAAGACCAACTACTACAACGGTGAGGCTTTCCTCAACGACGCCGACATGAAGAAGCTCTACGCCAAGTATCAGAGCCCCATCGTCACCAAGTACACCGAGATGGCCAAGAAGGTCGGCGGTCATGGTGGTATGGACTTCATCATGGACTCGCGCTTGATCTACTGCCTCCAGCACGGTCTGCCCCTCGACATGGATGTTTACGACCTCGCTGAGTGGTGCTCGCTGGCCGAGCTCGGTTCTATCTCTATGGACAACAACTGCATTGGCGTTGAGGTTCCCGATTTCACCCGTGGCCACTGGAACGACCAGAAGGGCTACCGCCATGCTTTCGCCTCACCTGAGGAGGAGGCTGCTCAGGAGGCCGCCAACCACGAGTTTACCGTGAAGCTCAAGGCTACCGCTGAGAAGGCTTGGAAGAAGTACGACAAGAAGAATGCCAAGAACAAGAAGGTTGCTAAGAAGTAATAGCGACATAACGCGACAAACGGCCTCCGGCGCTCATGCGAATTGGCGCTGGGCCCACGGTAAACAGCCCAAGGCCCACACTTAAGCCGTTTGTCACTGTAACGCCATCGGCGGCAGATGCCCTCCTTTCGAGGGCTCTGCCGCCGATGTGTTTTTTATACCCGATTGGCTCTTCATTCCAATCGTTTCTGCCGTATGCTAAGCCACATGCACGGTGGTGTGAGAGGTCGGAAAACGAAAGTAGGAAGAAAACTATTTCGTTTTCCTCCTACTTGATTTTATAACTACTTACTTGGTATTCATACTTGTTAATCTTGCCTAAAATATGCGCTTACATCATGCAACATACCCCTTTTCCTTGTACCTTTGTATTGTATTAGAACTCGAAAACGTGATAATGGGGATGCTTCGCATGCTCGAAAACGTGATAATGGGGATGCTTAGCATGCTCGAAAACGTGATAATTAGAGTGTTTTGCGTGTTCGAAAACGTGATAAGAACTATTGTTGTTCATTATTAATGTAGGGGTTGTCGTTTAATTCTAAGAATTCAATATCTATAGACGAGGGTAT
>ERZ1673734.1935-NODE-1935-length-12515-cov-118.082022_pt1 | contig 12515 bp, 9 predicted proteins | sample MGYA00580199_ERZ1673734 | MGnify/ENA primary metagenome ERZ1673734 (study PRJEB41218, sample SAMN15661742) | gut metagenome | host: Homo sapiens | place: Canada: London | collected 2015-08-20/2019-03-30 | study: EMG produced TPA metagenomics assembly of...
GTTGGTTAAATCAGATTAATCCAGCCATTCAGTATGGAACACACCTTCTTTATCAATGCGCTTATAAGTATGTGCACCGAAATAGTCACGCTGTGCCTGGATCAGGTTCGCAGGCAGAACAGCGGCACGGTAGCTATCGTAATAGGCAACCGCAGCGGCGAAGGTCGGAACCGGGATACCGTTCTGTACTGCATAAGCAACGACATCACGCAGAGCCTGCTGGTAGTCATCGGCAATTTGCTTGAAGTACGGAGCCAGCAGCAGGTTAGCGATCTGCGGATTTTCGGCATAAGCATCGGTGATTTTCTGCAGGAACTGCGCACGGATGATGCAGCCAGCACGGAAAATCTTCGCGATTTCACCGTAGTTCAGATCCCAGTTGTACTCTTCAGACGCAGCACGCAGCTGAGAGAAGCCCTGAGCGTAAGAAACGATTTTGCCAAGATACAGCGCACGGCGAACTTTTTCGATGAACTCAGCCTTGTCGCCTGCTGGCTGTGCTTGCGGGCCAGAGAGAACTTTAGATGCGGCAACACGCTGATCTTTCAGAGAAGAGATATAACGTGCAAACACAGACTCGGTAATCAGCGACAGCGGTTCGCCGAGATCCAGCGCACTCTGGCTGGTCCATTTGCCCGTGCCTTTGTTTGCTGCTTCATCCAGGATCACATCAACCAGGTAGTTACCATCTTCATCTTTTTTGGTGAAGATATCTTTGGTGATGTCGATCAGGTAGCTGCTCAGTTCACCGTTATTCCACTCGGTAAAGGTCTGCGCCAGTTCTTCGTTGGTGAGGTTCAGGCCACCTTTAAGCAGAGAATAGGCTTCAGCAATCAGTTGCATATCTCCGTATTCAATACCGTTGTGAACCATCTTCACATAGTGACCTGCGCCATCGGCACCAATATAGGTAACGCATGGCTCACCGTCTTCAGCCACTGCGGCGATTTTGGTCAGGATCGGCGCAACAAGTTCATAGGCTTCTTTCTGCCCACCAGGCATAATGGAAGGACCTTTCAGCGCGCCTTCTTCACCACCGGAGACACCGGTACCAATGAAGTTAAAGCCTTCGGCAGAAAGCTCACGGTTACGACGAATGGTGTCCTGGAAGAAGGTATTACCACCATCAATGATGATGTCACCTTTATCGAGGTATGGCTTGAGGGAATCAATAGCAGCATCCGTGCCTGCACCTGCTTTCACCATTAACAGGATGCGACGAGGCGTTTCCAGAGATTCAACAAACTCTTTCACCGTATAGTAAGGAACCAGTTTTTTGCCTGGATTTTCGGCAATCACTTCTTCCGTCTTTTCACGGGAACGGTTGAAAATAGAGACGGTATAACCACGACTTTCGATGTTGAGCGCAAGGTTGCGCCCCATCACTGCCATACCGACTACGCCGATCTGTTGCTTTGACATTGTTTACTCCTGTCAGGGGTGGTCACCGCGAAGTGTGCGGCTTAAATGTGGTATAGATGTTAACTCACTCATAGAGATACTGAATAGCATTACCTTGGATATACCACACCGGATATCTCATCTTTTCCGTTTTTTAAAACCCATTTATATGAAATTACTGAATTACTTGTTCAGTAACTCAAGGATAAGTTTTGTCTTTTCTTCCATCAGCGGTACATCGCCGCGCGATTCCACATTCAACCGCACCACCGGTTCGGTGTTGGAGGAGCGCAGGTTAAAGCGCCAGTCGGCAAAGGTCATGCTGATGCCATCGGTACGATCCACCGCCAGCGCCTCACGGCTAAAATGCTGTTCCACGCGGTTAATCGCCTCAACGGGTTGCGCCAGTTTGCTGTTGATCTCACCGCTTGCCGGAAACGCAGCCATCCGGTCGCGTACCAGTTCGCCCAGCGTTTTCTCTTTCAGGCACACCAGTTCGGCGACCAGCAGCCACGGGATCATGCCGCTGTCGCAGTAAGCGAAATCACGGAAGTAATGGTGGGCGCTCATTTCGCCACCGTAGATGGCGTCTTCCTTGCGCATACGTTCTTTAATAAAGGCGTGTCCGGTTTTCGACATTACCGGGGTGCCGCCTGCGGCAGTCACCACATCAACGGTGTTCCAGGAGAGACGTGGATCGTGGATGATCTTCGCGCCGGGATTTTTTTCGAGGAACGCTTCTGCCAGCAGACCGACAATGTAGTAACCCTCGATAAACTGCCCTTTTTCGTCAAACAGGAAACAGCGGTCAAAATCGCCATCAAAGGCAATGCCCATATCCGCGCCGTGTTTGATGACCGCATTGCGGGTGTCGTCGCGACATTCCGGCAGTAGCGGGTTAGGAATACCGTTGGGGAAATTGCCGTCCGGCGTGTTGTGCACTTTGATTAATTCCACGGGTGCGCCGAGGGCTTTAAAGCGGGCTTCAATGGCGTCCACCACCGGACCCGCCGCGCCGTTCCCGGAGTTAATCACCAGCTTGAGCGGCGTGAGGTTTTTGACGTTGATATAACCGAACAGGTGATCAACGTAAGCGTCACGCAGATTGATTTGCTGATAGCGACCGCGTTTGGTTTCATCGACGGGAGGAAAGTCGTTGGCTTCTGCCAGACGCTGGACGTCGCGCAGTCCGGTATCTCCGCTGATCGGGCGAGCCCCCTCGCGCACCAGCTTCATGCCGTTATAATCCATCGGATTATGGCTGGCGGTAACTTCAATGCCGCCATCCACGCCGAGATGGAACGTGGCGAAATAGATTTCTTCGGTGCCGGACATGCCAATATCCAGCACATCAACGCCCGCATCTTGCAAACCTTTCGCCAGCGCCAGTTTTAAGGTTTCGCTGGTGAGGCGGACATCACCGCCTAACACAATGGTTTTCGGTTTGAGAAATTCGCCATAGGCGCGACCAATGCGCCAGGCAATATCTTCATTCAGTTCTTCGCCTAATTTCCCGCGAATATCATAGGCTTTAAAGCAGGGTAAACTCGACATGATATACCTTAAACAAATAATACTTATTACAGATTAACTAAAAATATTAGCGCTCTTCTACTAACGTTACATTATCAAAAATTTAGCTACGACCATATCGGTCCTGAAAACGGATAACATCGTCTTCTTCTAAATAAGATCCAGAACGAACTTCAATTAAATCAAGAGGAATTTTCCCTGGATTTTCCAAGCAGTGTATTACACCAAGAGGTATGTAAACAGATTCATTTTCGCTAAGAATCTTAGTTTCAGAACCTATAGTCACCCTTGCAGTTCCAGAAACTATGATCCAATGTTCTGCCCTATGATGGTGCATTTGTAAAGAAAGTCCTTCACCAGGATTTACTGTTATACGTTTGACCTGATAACGCTCCCCTGTGTCAATGGAATCATATTTACCCCAAGGACGATATACTTCGCGATGAACATAATGCTCGCTACGACCTGAATTTTTAATTTGTTCGACTATTTTCTTTACATCCTGAACTTTATTTCTCTCTGAGACAAGAACAGCATCCTTTGTTTGGACAACAACTAAATTTTCCACTCCAACTGTAGCAACAATTCCCGATTCGGCATATATGAAAGAATTCTTTGTTTCATGAGAGAAAATATCCCCAACTATTACGTTGCCGTCTGAGTCTTTATCATTAATTTCCCAAAGAGAAGACCATGAACCGACATCACTCCAGCCAGCATCCATTGGAATAACAATTGCGTCTTTTGTTTTTTCCATTACAGCGTAATCAATTGACTCTTCAGGACACTTAGAGAAAGAACTTTCATCTAAACGCACAAAATCAAGGTCAAAGTTCGCTGAAGCAATTGCTTTTTCACAAGCGGATAAAATATCAGGCCGAAATTGTTTAAGTTCCTCTATATAACGATTTGCACTAAACAAAAACATACCGCTATTCCAATAATACTCACCGGAAGCAAGATATTTAGTGGCTGTCTCATGATTTGGCTTTTCAACAAATGATGACACTATAAATGCATCCGAATCTTCCTGATTAATATATTGTCCTCGATGTATATAACCATAACCAGTTTCTGCTTTGTCTGGAATTATACCAAATGTTACCAATTTCCCATCAGCAGCGTATGGAATTGCCGATCTAACAGCGTTACAAAATTTTTCTTCATCGTGTATAACGTGATCTGCAGCCAGTACGAGCATAAGATCATCTGCACTTTTATCAGACTTAGACATCAGCAACGCCGCTAATGCAATTGCAGGGGCAGTGTTACGCCCAACAGGCTCAAGGATGATATTCTTTGAAGTCAATCTATCGATTTTTCTAAGCTGTTCAGCAACTATAAAGCGGTATTGTTCATTACAAATGACATAAGGGTTGGTACAATCCAAACCATCCAGACGATTAGCCGTTGTTTGAAGCATGGTATGACTACCGATTAGGCTAAGAAATTGTTTCGGATAGAGAATTCTTGATAGTGGCCACAACCGACTGCCTGAACCACCAGCCATAATGATAGGTGTAATAATTTTATTATTGTTCATATAATTTCTCATCTAATGTATTCATTAAATTGGCAACTTTTGATTCCCAAGAAAAATTATTTTCTACAAAACTACGGGCATTTTCAGCCACTTCAGTATAACGATTATAATCGTAAATTATTTCTCTTAGTACGTTTTTATATTGCTCTACTGTATCTGCAACAAAAATTTCGCTACCTGATTTTGCATTAATACCTTCATAACCAATGCTAGATGTAATACATGGTAAACCTAAAGCCATGTATTCAAGAATTTTATTTTGTACGCCTGCTCCAAGACGAACAGGACATATACCTATATGCCCTGTAGAAGCGGAAGAATTGATATCATCAACAGTACCTAAAGCAATTGTATTTTTAAATGAATTTAATATATTTTTATTAGTTTCTGAGATCTTACCAATCACTTTAAAAATAATATTAAACTCATCATACAAGCAAGGTAAAATATTCTTAGCAAAATGTTTTGCAGCATCCATATTTTGTAAAGAATACATATTTCCGATAAATATAAGTTCCACAGGCTTATCGATTTTTATTTCTCTTTTTATATATCTCAAGGCTGATGTATCAACCCCATTATTGACTATATGGATATTACTGCCCGGATTAGGGTAGAGATAGTCACGGTCTACGGATGAAATAAAAGTGGTCAAATCAAAAAGATTCGCCACAGAACGTTCATATGATTCTAATCTTTTTTGTTCCAGAGAATAAATAATTGCACGCAAACTTTTTTTACTTGCTAATTTTTTAACGCGACTGTAATTCAAAGATATTGCATCTGTCATATCAAGAATTTTGAACTTGTCTGTATCCTTAACATAATCAGCAACTCTTATCAGATGACAAAATACTGCATCGCATTGTTTAATTAATTTATTGTATTTATTCTTAAATGTGTCCGATTGATAATAAGCAATTTGCAACGGTTTTTGCGTAACCAAAGCTTTTAATACATTATAATATGATTTATATTTTGGTAGATAGACACGATGAATTTCTTTGAAGACCGAGTCATTTATATTTATTTCAAGTTCTAGTGGTTGATCACATAAGCTCAGAAGAATAAGATCATATTTTTTGGAAAGTTCTTTACATAACATATAGACTCTTAATCTATCCCCTCCAATGACAGGGTAGGGAAAGCGAGGTGTAAGAACCAGTATTTTTTTTCTCTGCTCTGATTGATTCATAAAACTGAAACCTTTTATATTCAGAATCCGTCTGGATAATTTTTTTTCCAACGCCACGAGTCCAATAACATCTGTTCTAGAGTTTGTTCGGCTTGCCAGTCCAATAAAGAATTAGCTTTATCTGCATCAGCCCAACAAGACGCAACATCCCCTGCCCTTCTCTCTATAAAAGATTTATTGACCTTAATGTTTGTTAATTTTTCAAATGTAGTGATTAATTCAAGCACCGAATAACCTTTTCCTGTACCAAGATTAAAGATATTATATCCCGAATTGATACTTAAATAATTCATTGCAGCCAAATGACCTTTCGCTAAGTCAACAACATGAATAAAATCCCTTACACCTGTTCCATCATTAGTAGGGTAATCATTGCCATAAATAAATAATTTATCACGTTTACCACTCGCAACATCCAATAAATAAGGAACAAGATTATTAGGGATACCAGATGGAGCCTCACCTATTTTACCACTAGAATGAGCACCGACAGGATTAAAATATCTCAAGCAAATTATATCCAGTTTTCCCGTGGAACTAACATCCTCTAGAATTTTTTCAACAAAATACTTCGATGTGCCATATGGATTCGTAGTTCCTCCAATTTTAGCTGTTTCTGGAATTGGAATTATCTCTGGTTCACCATAGACTGTCGCAGATGAGCTAAAGATAAATTTTTTAATTCTGTACTCTTCCATTACCTGTAATAAAGTAATGGTCACTCCAACATTATTCTGGTAATACTTTAAGGGTTCACTTTTAGACTCTGAAACAGATTTAAAGCCAGCAAAATGAATAACTATATCTATGGCGTGTTTCTCGAAAATAGCGGAGAGTGTCTTCCTACACCCAGCATCTCCAGTAATTGTTATAAAATCACGTCGAGTAATTTCTTTTATTTTTTCGATACACTTGTATGAAGCATTACTGAAATTGTCCAGAACGATAATCTCATGACCTGCATTCAGTAATTCAATAGCCGTATGAGATCCGATATATCCAGCACCACCAGTTACTAATATGTTCATATTATATCTCCACTAACTAATCGTCAAAATTTATTATATCAAGTTCATGGCCATTAAACCGATAATGTGAATAATATTTTTGCTGATAAGACATTATTAGCTGTTTATTGATACTTTTCATCTTGAAATCTTTAGGAAATTCCTCATCCAAATGTGAGATTTTTTTAACACACTCCTTATTGTTTATAATTTCATCATAGCCGATTAAGGAATGCTCTGTCGCATAAATATATAATCCATATGATAGTGCTTCTGCAATTTTTGTTTTCATTCCACTTCCTAAAACTATAGGAGAATAAAAAACATCACAAGCAGATAATAAATATGACATTTCACTATTAGATAGATTATCGAAAAAAAATAAATTATCCAAATCAGGAAGATTCAAAGTAGTACTTTTCCTACCTGCCAAAATATAGCAATAATCATTATTAGACTTTGCTGCATTTAAAACATAGTTGGCAGCATCTATATTTGGAAAAAAATCAAAAGATGCAGTAAATACTACTTTTTTCCTATTATCATTATTCAATCGATTATACTCATTAATAAAGTGAGCTGACAATACATCAGTTGGTTTTTCTCTACTAAATATCACAGGGAGAATTAAATTTCTGCTTTTTTTAATCCCATAAAATTTATCCATTGCATTTTTATCTTGCCGGGTAATATAGCTAACTAAATCTGAATTCTTAAGCCCGATAAATTCATTGAGATAAACAATTAATTTTTCAATAAAAGTAGTTATGTTTTTATCTTTTTGTCTTATTAAGTCATATTCGAAGTTATCCGTAAACAATATGATCTTTTTGTGGGGCATGAGTATTCTAAAAAGCAGACATAACAATCCAAGCCGAGAGTTGTGAAAAGCAAGAATATCTTGCTTCCGTAAAATTTTAATTATTGAGAAAATATAAGGGACATAAAATGATGGTATAAAAAAAAGCCTGGATATTATATCCTGACGTTTACCTTTAATAAATGATATATGTTGAAAAGTATTGTCTTCGAATAGTTTACCTGAGGATTTTTTATCAATAAGTGTTAAATTAACATTCTGTTTTTGTAGAAAACTAACAAGCGTACGTAAATATACTCCTCCTCCGGTAAGTTCATTATATGAGTTAATTGAAATGAGACAGAGTTTCTTATTTTTTTTCATTAAATGCCGCCGTTAAAATTTCCGCATATCTCTCTTCAGAAAAAAGCTCACGCTTGCTATAAATAGTTTGTCTCAAATGATAATATTTTTCATTATCAAGACTAATTAATTTGTAGGCTACTTGTGCTAAATCTTCTTTATTATTGGCAATAAATACGCCAGGAAAACTTTCTGCATACAACTCTCTAATTGCACCAACATTATAGCCTATCACAGGGCAACCACAGCATAGCGCTTCAATAGTAACCAGCTCATATCCTTCATAATAGGACGGTAAAATAAGTACTCTGGATTTCTTAAATATTTCTGGCATTTTCGCATAGGGGACAGCAATGCTGGTCAGAACATTATTTAGCGAAGCAAAATTTTGTGGGGCGGGAATACTTGAAACTAAATGGAAGGAAGTATCTGGCAGATTTTTACATATGTAATACAGATCATCTATTCCTTTTCCTTTTTCCAATCGCCCGACAAATGTCACATATTCTGCTTCATTAACATCAGTGTAATCAAATTGTGCAAGATTTATAAAATTTCGAACAACTTTGATTTTATGTGAATTAATATTGTAAAGCTCATTCCATTCACTTTTAACCTTATTTGAAACAGCCCAGATATTTTTTGAAAATGCTCCAGCCCAACGCTCATAGAAAGATAAAAGACCACTGCCAGACAACCGATTAGGTTTTTTATTCATGACTGTTTGAAAATAACATTTCATATTGCCATGAGCTATTAAGATGTCATTCCTATAAAAAGGAGAACAATAGCCATGTGCAATAACTTTAAACGTCACGCCACGTAATTTTTGTAAGGTTAAATAAAGAGAAACTAATATTGGATAAAGTGCTACTTGTATTTTTTTGTTACGAATTTTGTTAGAAATTTTGAAGTATGTTTTATCAAGTATAATGACTTTAACCCCCAAATTTTTAAGAATGTTACATTGTTGGGCAACAACCCTTTCCACCCCACCTTGCCCTCCTGAACCATTATACGCGGCGATATATATAATCATTTTAAAAACTTCCCGATAAACGACTTCATTTTTAGCAGAACGAATTGACACTGTCGGTAAAATATAGCATGCTTTTGTCCTGAAAGAAGATTCAAATTATCATTATATTTTTTTAAAAATCTATAATTATTTATGCAACTTTCGTAATGATATTTTAATCGATTAGCTGTTCTTGCCCCTCCCGTCGCTTTTCTTGGAGGTAAATTTATTAACAAAGCCTTTGAATCATATATAAATTTTTTATTTTTAATAAATAGAGATAGCATGAAATCAGTTTCCTCACGATAGCAGTTTCCCGTATAAGATATATCAAATCGATATTTCGATATTAGTTCCCTTTCAGCTAGAACAAAAGGCTGTGCATAAAAACATTCAATCGGATGGTCCAAATCACATGTATAACTAAAATCCAATCTATTTAGATCACTAACAAAACGCCCCTCTTTTTTATGTCGATTTATGCAATCTTCAATTGTTTTCTCGTTATTATTCATATAAAGTATTCTTGCGCCGATTACATCAGCGCCTGTCTCATATTTTGTAGCCAATAACCGAGATATAACACCGGGTAAGAGGTAAGAGTCATCATCACCAAAAAAAATATATTTCCCTTTGGCTATTTCAATCCCTCGGTTTTTAGAATACATCTGTTTTTTATTCGTTTCATTTTCTAAAATAACTAACTGAGAATATTTTTCCTTCAGTTCAGCTAATACACTATTTGTATTATCTGTTGATCCATCATTGATAACTATAACCTCTAAAGTCTCATCCTGAAAATAACTTGGTATGACCTCCTTAAGAATATGAGCCCTGTTATAACTTGGGATTATTATGCTGACATTTTTTTCTGACATTTTGGTCAATCCTTTTTATACTGGATGTATAATGTAACTAAAAAAGCAACAAATATACTTTTGACAAGATAGGGGAAGAAATAGAACAAAGTCTCTCTTGGTGTGAATAATATAGGTGGCAACACACTATAATAAACAAAATATATAATTGGTTTGTTTTTTGTATATTTTTCCAATACATTTAAATTAAGTAAAAGTAAAAAGGGTATAATGAAACATCCAATCAGACCAAATGCTAAAAACGATTCTGCTAAATAACTCCCCCCAAGTCCGAACCCAAGATTATATAGTTCTGGGTTTGCTGTGTATGAGGCCAAATGGCTATAGCTTATTTCCGGCAAGCTCAATTTAACATTAAATATTGACGAGCAAGTTATTATTAACTGGCTGAATAGATAGGTAACATTATATCCCCCTGACAATAGTTGTAGTTTTACTGATTGATAAATGGAAAGATATGATACTCCCATGCCGTATACAAAGTTTATAACAGGATTATTACCCTGCATTAATTGAAAAAAACTCCCTCCAGTGCGCCACATTGAGATAAATTCACTAATCACAAAAATGACGCTAAAAACAAAAATCATTGTAATCAGCAGACGTAAGTTTCTTGTCTTTACTTCATTAAAATATATACATGTAACCGTTAAAAGAAACGTTATAGCTTCACTACGACTACCCTTCAAGGTGCTAAATGCAGCAATGCATATCGCAATAAAAAGAAATTTTTTATTTGTTCTGAACTGTATATGAAACGCACATATAAGGAAAAAAGAACAATAAAATAAATAAGATAGAAAATCATAACCTATTGGCGTTGTTATATTTGATTGATAAATATCAACATAACTATTAGATTCTATAAAGTTAAAAAAGAATATCCCTTTTACAACCATACCTATCGAACCCAGAAAAAATAAAGTCAAAAGAAACTTTATTTTTAGCAATTGTTTTTCAGGATAAGGACCATGCGGATAAAATTTTTCAGTATTTTTGCATAGAATTAGTCCCAATGTATAACCATAATACATTAGTGTTATAGCATAGTTAGCCAAAATCACATCGTCATCCATATATCCTTCAATAAACCAATCGGCAATCCTATAATCATAGTTTGCAAACAAAGATAATAAAGGGCGACAACCTAAAAACACAAAAGATGATATAACGAGAAGGCTGGCCGGAGAAGTTATTTTATTAGTGATATATGCGATATAAAAAACTGTTATCGTTGCTATAACAAGGATATATTGTGATTTATTTGGTTCATTACCAAACAGTAACACTAAAATTGTCAGCATTAAACTTAAATAGAATGTAATAGCAGGAACCGCCTTCACTTTCATTATACTCTCGCTCCCCACTTTCGATGGGCAATAAAAGCTAGCATACTGAATACAAGAAACTCACCAATTAGGTTTAATAAAACCCCCCCCAGAATGTCAAAGCGTGATATTAACAGCCAGGACAAACTAACAACAATAATTCCCGCCATAACATTTATACTTCGTAGTATTTTTACATTATCTGTCGGTATAAGAAACTGTATACCAAGGACATTATTTAAAGATGAAAAAATGGTAATTATTGACGCAAATAAAATAATAACAAATGAAACGTCAACTTTACCTATAAAAGTCGCCACATATTGCCCTAATCCCATATAACATAAACATGCAATTATGCTAATTGTTAAATGCACAAAAAAACTTTTTTTAATTCTATAATAAAACAGTTTATCTTGAGGTTTAATTTCTGAAACTTGAGATAACATATACTGTGATATTGGATTAATTAGACTTTGACATGCTGTTGTCATTTTTTGAACGATTGAAAAAACACCAAGACTCGTATTACCGCAAAGGTTTCCAATTAACACAGGAATTAGACCATTGTAACCAATCGTACCTATTACGCCAATAAAAACATTTCCTGCCTTCTTAAATTCCACAATGCATTCATTAGGTTTAAGATGAACAACATGGCTAATATGAATATTTGGCCATAAGTATATACAGCATATGAGTAATGTTGCATTTTGCAAAAAACTTAGGATAAAAACATTATCTCCGCCACTACAGACATAAACAAGAAGTATGATAAACAATGTTATTCTCACTATTACTTGTGAGTATGAAAGTTTTTTAAAATCACCAATCCCCTGCAAAAACCAATTGGGCGATAATATATTACCAATAGTGCATAGAAAAATTGACAAAAACCCAAAAAATGACAAGTGGACTATATTTAATCTGCACAATAAAAATACACATGTTAATGCAATTATAAAAAGCAATGATTTTAAAAGAACAACTATTGAGTAATAGCGCTGTAAATTTTGGGTCTCACATCTATGTCTCGCAGCAACCACAGGTCCTGTGTAAGTAAAGCCAAAATCAATAATCAAAGCCACTATTTGATAAATAGATGTAATATAGACCAATTCCCCATATTCCCCCAACCCAATATATTTTATCAGGATAGGGATAATTACCAATGGCGCGATATAATTAAATAACTGCAATATATACAACCCTAAAAATACGTTTTTTATTTTATCTTTAAGCCTTAAATAATTGTGCACACGTTGTATCCTATTCATTTAGGTGTAATTATATTATTGAAATGCGATGTTCTATAAGAATGACTTTATAATTTCAGCACGCTACCGCCCCTGGCTTTACAGCTACCAGAGCACTGCATGCATGCCTACGATGTAGCGAGCGTTACCCACTCGCGCTAAACCCGAAAAATTCAAACGCTAATTGTCTTACC
>ERZ1673734.1940-NODE-1940-length-12497-cov-31.973798_pt1 | contig 12497 bp, 12 predicted proteins | sample MGYA00580199_ERZ1673734 | MGnify/ENA primary metagenome ERZ1673734 (study PRJEB41218, sample SAMN15661742) | gut metagenome | host: Homo sapiens | place: Canada: London | collected 2015-08-20/2019-03-30 | study: EMG produced TPA metagenomics assembly of...
AGCGCACAGACCGGCAACGACGCGCCGGAACAAACGGGAAGATCTCATAAGTCAGCACTCCTTTCCATTTTCGAAGGGGGATCTCTGGCTTCAGTATATCGCAGCACGACAGAAAAAGCAAGAAAACTGACACGAAACGCCCTGCCGCTGACACGAAACGACTTTAGCCCACCTGATGCTCTTCCAGCCAGCGGGTCATCTGCTGGGCAATGCCCTTGACGCTGCCTTCCTCAAAGGGCACCTTCAGCCCAGCGGTCTGCATCAGCTCGGTGTAGCTGGCAAGACCGGCGCGGCGCACCAGTTTGAGGTAGCGCTCCCATGCGTCCTTGTGGTCGTCCAGACTCAGCAGGAAGAATTGCAATGCTGCCATGGTGGACAGGCAGTAGTCGATATAGTAGAAGGGGCACTCGTAGATGTGCAGCTGGCGCTGCCAGCCTGCACCGCGCCCGTAGAAGGGCAGATTGTCAAAATCGATCCACGGGCGGTACTTCTTTTCCAGCTTGAGCCACTCGGCGTTGCGCTGGTCGGGGGTCAGGTCCGGGTTCTGGTACATGATGTGCTGGAACTCGTCCACGGCGCAGCCGTAGGCAAGGAACACAAAGCTGTCCTCGGCGTGGAGCAGGGCATACTTCTCGGTATCTTTGCCGAACAGCAGGTGGTGCCACGGCGCGGTGAGGAACTCCATGGCCATGGAGTGGATCTCGGCGCTCTCCATGGCGGGGCATTCCAGATCGGCAGGCACGTTGGGGTCGCGCTCGGCCACATAGCCCTCAAAGGCGTGGCCGCACTCGTGGGTCAGCACGTCCACATCGCCGGAGGTGTTATTCCAGTTGGCAAAGATGAAGGGTGCCTTGTAGCTGGGCAGGCTGGTCATGTAGCCGCCGGACATCTTGCCGGGGCGGCTTTCCACGTCAAACAGCTCGTTGTCCTGCATAAAGTCGATGAACTCCGCCGTTTCGGGGCTGAGCTCGTGGTACATGGTGCGGGCGGCATCCATGCGTGCCTGATAGCCCGGGATGGGCTTGGGGTTGCCGTCCTTGAAGATGATGGGCAGGTCGGTAAAGGTGGGGTGGGTGATGCCGGTGCGCTTGGCGCGCATGGCCATCACCTTTTGCAGCTCGGGCACAACGTCCCGGGCAACCTGATCCCGGAAGGCCTGAATCTCGGCCTGACCGTAGCCGATGCGGTTCATGCGCACATAGGAAAGTTCGCTGTAATCCTTATAGCCCAGCACCTTGGCCTGCTGATTCAGGTTCTTGACGATCTTGGTGTACAGTGTGTCCAGCTCGTCCCGGTGGGCGTCAAAGTAACCGGCCTCGGCTTCGTAGGCGGCGCGGCGCACGGCGGGGTCCAGATCCTCCTTGTAGGGGCCCAGCTGGGGGATGGTCAGCTGCTTGCCGTCCAGCTCCACCAGCGCACCGCCGTAGATCTGCTGGTACTGGCTGACCAGCGCGTTGAACTCCTGCTGCAGCTCCACGGTGCGGTCGTCCATGCCCAGCACGGCGTTCTTCATACCGGCTACGCAGGTGGTGCCGAAGTGCTCGGTAAGGGCATCCACATAGGGGTTTGCCAGAAATGCCCGGCTGATCTCCACACTGGCGTTGGTCACGGCGGGGCCGTTGGCATCAAAAAAGTCCTGCTCAGCCTTCCAGTAGGCATCGCGGGTGTCACAGGTGTAGTGAATGTTGGCCAGCTGGGAGGCGGTGGTGTAGTCCGCAAAGGCGCGGCTCTGCTCGTAGTACACCTGAATGAGGGCGTCGCCGTCCTGCGCATCGGCGGCCTTGGCGGCCAGCTGCTTGCACCGTGCCAGCAGGGCGTTGATGTCCGGGCGGGTATAGGTCATTTCGCTGAATTTCATGGAAAATTTCCTTTCCGGGGCAGTTTCCCCTTTGGTATCTTGTGTTCATCTTACCACGTTCTGCGCCAAAAGAAAAGAGGGAAGCAAGCGGGCAAAAGTCCTACGTTTATACAACACTGCCAAAAATAAAAACGCTCCTTTGGCAAAGATGTCTGTTTGGGTGCTTGCAGTGCAGCAAAAAAAGGATTATAATGGCATCATCAACAGAGTAAGACCCTGCGCGTTAAGTGCCGCATCAACGGGGAGTTGTGCTGCGGACGAAGGTATTGACCGCGGTGCAGGGTCTGCATCCCGCTGCTGCATGGACTTGGGTGCAGGCGAGAGCCGTCTGCGGTTTTTGCCCGGAAGTGAATGTTGTTGGAATTCACGCCCTCCTTTGTGCGGTCTGTCACAGGGGAGGGCGTTTTTGCGTCCTGCCTGCTGTTCCTTTTTAGGGAGGACAACTACAATGAACGACAAAAAAACTTCTGCGCGTACCCTGACCATGCTGGCTTTGCTGGTGGCTATGAGCATCGTGTTCAGCCGGGTGCTCAGCATCTCCACCGGTTTTGTCCGGTTCAATCTGGGCAGTCTGCCGGTGCTGCTGGCGGCGGTGGTGTTCGGCCCCGGCGCAGGCTTTGCGGTGGGTGCAGTGGCCGATATCATCGGCGGTGTGCTGGCGGGCTACGCCATCAACCCGCTCATCACGCTGGGTGCGGGCGCCATCGGCTTAGTGGCGGGTTTTGCGTGGCAGAAGCTGAGCAGCCTCTCCACCAACCTGCGGCTTGCAGCCAGCGTGATGCTGGGGCATTTTGTGGGCTCCATGGTCATCACCTCGCTGGCGCTGCGCCTGTTTTACGGCTATCCGTGGGCAACGCTGGCGGTGCGCATCCCCAACGCCCTCATCCTGAGCGCCGTGAACGTTGTGCTGCTGCGCATCCTGCTGGAAAACCGCAGCCTGATGAAGCTGGCAAAGAAGTAAGAGACTCGTAAAATGGAACACCGGAGCGTCTGCCGACGCTCCGGTGTTCCGAAATTTTTAATATTATTCCTTGAATCGAGGCAGTATCTATGAACTACGAACAGGCAATGGAATACATCCACGCGGTGCAGTGGGCGGGGCATAAGCCCGGGCTTACCCGTACCCGCACCCTGCTGGCTGCACTGGGCGACCCGCACAAAAAGCTGCAGTTCGTCCATGTGGCGGGCACGAACGGCAAGGGCAGTACGGCGGCGATGCTGGCTTCCTGCCTGCAAGCCGCCGGTTACCGGGTGGGGCTGTATACCTCGCCCTTCATCAACCGCTTCAACGAGCGCATCCAGATCAACGGGCAGCAGATCCCGGACGAAGCGCTGGTGGCGCTGGTAGAACAGGTAAAGCCCGCCGCCGACGCCATGGAGGACGTGCCCACCGAGTTTGAGATCATCACCGCACTGGGAATGCTCTATTTTGCGCAGCAGCAGTGTGATATCGTGGTGCTGGAGGTGGGGCTTGGCGGCACGCTGGATTCCACCAATGTTATTGAAAAGCCTGCCTGCGCGGTGATCACGGCACTGGGCATGGATCACGTCAAGGAGCTTGGCCCCACGCTGGCGGATATCGCCGCCGCCAAGGCCGGCATCATCAAGCCGGGCTGCCCGGTGGTGAGCTACGGCGGCGCACCGGAGGCAGACGCCGTGCTGCGCCGGGTGGCGGCACAGCAGCACGCTCCCTTTACCGAGGTGGACTTTGCAAAGCTGCAAATCACCGGCGGGGATTTGGACGCAGTTACCTTCAGCTTTGACGGGCTGGACGGGGTGCGGCTGCCGCTCATCGGCAGCTATCAGCCCCGCAACGCCGCGCTGGCCATCACCGCCCTGCGGGTGCTGCGGCAGCAGGGCTGGAACATTCCGGAAAGTGCCATCCGCGCCGGGCTGGAGCAGGTAAGCTGGCCCGGGCGCTTTGAGCTGCTGCGCCACAGCCCGGCCTTTGTGCTGGACGGCAGCCACAACGCCCACGGGATGCGCGCCACAGTGCAGAGCCTGAAAGACCGCTTCCCCGGGCAGAAATTCGTCTTTCTGGTCAGCATCATGGCCGACAAGGACGTGGACGAGATGCTGGCGCTGCTGGCACCGCTGGCCGAGCGGTTCGTGACCGTGACGGCGCACAACCCCCGCGCCATGCCGGCGCAGACGCTGGCGGAGCATATCCGCGCCTACGGCTGCACCGCCGAGGCTGCGGACAGCATTGAGGCCGGTGTAGCGCGTGCGGAAGAACTGGGCGGCGAAGGCCCGGTGTGCGCACTGGGAACGCTGTATTTCTCCGGCGATGTCCGGCAGGCCTTTGCCCGCCTGAATGCGTAACGATGCAGAAAAAATATTTTTGAATACAAGCAGAGCCGGACAGCCCGCGGGCTGTCCGGCTCTGCATCTTTGTTTCGTGTTTTGCGTGCAGAGCACACGGCAGATATAGTACCATGAAACCGGCTGGAAATCAACATTTTTTCTGCATAGCTTCAAAATATGCGGCGGCAACGCCCACCTGATTGGCCTCGCTGCTGAAGGCGCAGGGCACGATCTGGCAGCGGGGTAAGCCTTCCATGTAAGCTTGTCCCGCCCGGGAGGCGTACAGTCCATCGTAGGCGCTGCGCAGGCTTTCCAGCAGCAGGGGCTGCTTGCTGATGCCGCCGCCGATGGCTACCTTTTCCACATCCAGCAGAACGGTCAGGTTGTAGATCTGCACCGCCACCGCGTGGCAGAACCGCCGCAGCACCTCTAAGGCCTCCGGCTCTCCGGCATTGGCGGCGGCAAAAAAGCTCCGACCGTCCAGCGGGGCATCCTCCGGCAGTGCCTTGCGGGCGCGGTACCATTTAAGCAGATTGCTGGTGCTGCACTGGCAGGCCATGTTCTGGTCCGGGGCGTCCCACGCCTCGGCGTTGGTGTTGACAAAGCTGTACTCTCCGGCGGTAAAGTGCACCCCGCGCACCAGCTGTCCATTGGCAATAATGCCGCCGCCCACGCCGGTGCCGATGATGAACACCGCAGCGTTGCAGCAGTCCTTCAGCGCGCCGTTTGCCAGCTCTGCCATGGCGGCGGCCTTGCCGTCATTTTCCAGTATGACAGGGCAGCCGCACTTTTCCGCCAGCAGCTGCCCCACCGGGGTAGCGGTGTTGTACAGCAGCGCTCCGCCGTTGGAAACATAGCCGGTGCGGTTATCCACAAAGCCCGGCAGCGCCATGGCAATGCCGCTCACCTCGTCCTTATGGGGCGCATACAGCCGGTAGACTGCATCCAGAAACTGCGCCTGCGTATCCTGCGGCGTGGGCACCGCGCCGCTGTTCGTGCGGTGCATCTGCTCATCCATGACCGAGTATTTGATCTCGGTGCCGCCTACATCAAAAACCATGATCTTCATCTTGTAGCCCTCCCGTAAACGGTCGTTTTCTGTCCCTATTATGGCAAATCATCGCGGGAAAGTAAAGCCCCGGCGGTAAAAAAGAAAACTGCAAAAAACGCACCGGCTTGCGGTTGCAATCCACCCCGCCCTGTGATATCCTGAAAAGAGAGTATCTGTTATATAAAGGAAGAAACTGCCATGGATTGCAAACTGCGTGCCAAAAACTGCGGCGGCTGCCCCCTGCTGGGGCTGGACTATGCCGCGCAGCTGAAACAGAAGGAAGAAAAAGTGCGTGCTCTGGTGGGCAAATACGGCCCGGTGCACCCCATCCGGGGCATGGAGCAGCCCTACCACTATCGCAATAAGGTGATTTCCACCTTTGCTCCCGGCTTTGGTGGAAAACTGACCTCCGGCATCTACGCGGCAAACAGCCACAAGGTGTTGCCGGTGGAAAGCTGTCTGCTGCAGGACGAGGTGCTGGACAAGACCATGCAGGCGGTGCGTGCTGCCGCCAACGCCTGCCGCTACCAGCCCTACGATGAGGACAAGGGCACCGGCCTTGTGCGCCACTGCCTGCTGCGGCGGGGCGTAGCCACCGGGCAGGTGATGGTGGTGCTGGTGACGGCGCAGCCGGTGCTGCCGGGGGCCAAGAACTTTGTCAAGGCGCTGCTGACCGAGGCGGCGCAGCGCGGCGTGACTGTGACCACCGTGGTGCAGAACGTGAACAGCCGCAAGACCAGCGTGGTGCTGGGCGAAGCGGAAAAGGTGCTGTACGGCAAGGGATTCATTCTGGATACCCTCTGCGGCAAGACCTATGCCATCAGCCCGCGCAGCTTTTATCAAATCAATCACGCCCAGACCGAAGTGCTGTACGGCCTTGCGGTGGAAGCTGCAAAGCTGACCGGCAAGGAGGTAGTGCTGGATGCCTACTGCGGCATTGGCACCATTGGCCTGACCGCCGCCGACCATGCAAAGCAGGTGGTGGGCGTGGAACTGAACCGGGACGCCGTGCAGGACGCCATTGGCAACGCAAGGCACAACGGCGTAAAGAACGCCCGCTTCTTTGCTGCCGACGCCACCCGCTGGATTGGCGAAGCGGCCGCAGCAGGGGAGAAGGCAGACGTGATCTTTATGGACCCCCCGCGCGAAGGCTCCACCCCGGAATTTCTTGCCAGCGTGGCGCGCATGGCGCCGAAGCGGGTGGTCTATGTCAGCTGCAACCCCGTCACCCTCGCCCGCGACCTTGCCACTCTGACAAAGCTGGGCTATAAGGCCGAGGGCTTTACCCCGGTGGATATGTTCCCGCATACGGAGCACGTCGAAACGGTATGTTTATTGTCCAAACTAAATGTCAAGCATCATATCGAGGTGGAAATCACGATGGATGAGTTGGATTTGACGGCGGCGGAGAGTAAAGCCACTTACGATGAAATCAAGGCTTATGTACTTGAAAAATTCGGCTTTAAAGTCAGTCAGCTTTATATCGCCCAAATAAAACGGAAATGTGGCATTATCGAGAGAAAGAACTATAACCAGTCAAAAAAAGAAGATGCCAAAGTGCCGAAGTGCCCGCCAGAGAAAGAAGCAGCGATTATGGATGCACTCAAGCATTTCCAGATGATTCCATAGAAAAACAGAATAGAGATGCCAGTTTCAGATTTAAAAGGTGTTGCTTTCGGGCAGCACCTTTTGCTTTAAGCGTTTAGAATTTTTTAGGAGGGAGGTGTAATTCATGCCAGACCTTGCCATGCTGGACTACTTCTACGGAGATGAAGCGGAACAGTTCACTTTTTACCGGATACCCAAAGTGCTGTTCACTGACCCCAGCTACCGGCGCATATCTTCCGACGCCAAAATCCTGTACGGGCTTATGCTTGACCGTATGGGGCTGTCAGTTCGGAATGGCTGGCTGGACGAATACAACCGGGTATTCATTTTCTTTACTCTGGAGGATGCTTTGGAATATTTGTGCTGCGGGCATACCAAAGCCGTTTCCCTTTTTGGGGAACTGGATAAGGCGGGCTTGATCGAGCGCAAAAAGCAAGGCCAGGGAAAGCCGACAAAAATCTATGTTAAGAACTTTGTTCGGAATGCGGAAGTCTTGACTTCCGAAAAACGGAAGTCTAAAGTTCCGCAATCTGGAAGTCAAGACTTCCAAAAAACGGCCTCTAATAATACTGAGATAAAAGATACTGAATTGAGTGATACTGAACCATCTATCCATCCGGCCAGGGGGCTGCCGGAAGATAAATCGCCTGCGGCAGATGCGATGGATACGATGCGTGTCTATCGTCAGATTATCATGGAGAATATTGAGTACGACATCACTCGCAGGCAGCTCGGCTATGATGCTGACATTCTGGACGAGATTGTTGACATCATGGTGGACACGGTTTGCAGCACAAAGCCCATGATCCGCATAGGCGGCCAGGACTTCCCCTTAGAGGTTGTAAAGAGCCGCCTGCTAAAACTCAATTCGGAGCATATCAGCTATGTGGTGAGCAGTTTGAAATCTAACACCACCAAAGTCCGAAACATCCGGGCGTATCTGCTTAGCGCCTTGTATAATGCCCCTACCACTATCAGCAGTTACTACACAGCTTTGGTCAACCATGACCTTTACGGCGGTGGGTAACTGCTTTTTTCATAATCGCCTATGGGCGGCTGCGCCAGTTTCTGACCAGCCCCCTTAACTGCAAAAATGCAAATGAGCAGCACTGTGTCAAGAACGCACGGTGTGCGTTCATTTTCATTCTTGACACGGGGTTGCTCGTTTGCTACCCGGCACAGCCGGAGAAAGGAGCTTCCCCATGAAAAAGCCATTTGCCTACATTACAGCCGTCTGGAAAGGCGGCGAGTTTACTGTCATTGATCAGGCGGCGGTGTACTGCCGCAAAGTCTATGAAGCCGGTTTTACCCCAATCTGTCCGGTTCTCTATCTTCCCCATTTCCTGCGTGATTCCATTCCTGCCGAACACAAGGACGGCATTGACATTGGGCGTGAACTTCTGCGCCGGAGCCATGTGCTGATTGTCTGCGGGGACGAAGTTGACGAGTCCGTAAAAAACGATATTGCTGTGGCGCAGCGGCTGGGCATTACCGCCACTACCCTGGATGGCATTCTGAAAATCCATGCTCAGGGAGAAAACGAGGTGGAGGGCTGATGCCTGATGACCTGTACCGGCTGACACTGTTTCTGTTGCACCGGCTGGTGGTTCCGCCTTAGACCATTTCCTTTTTCAGCATTCCTGCCAGAGAAAGGAGTGATGAGGTTTGCAGGAAGAAGTTGAAAACAAATCGGTGGCGATTAGCATCAAAGCCACCAAGCTGACCGCCAATGTGCTGAAAGCCGCACTCCTGAAAGCCCTTGAGGAAATGGAGAAAAAGCAAAAAAATCCCAAGATCTACAAGGGCAAACAGAGTGTGAAACACCTTGTCCGGCAGGGGGCTGGGGTCAGCAACATCGAAATCACGGACGGCAACATCAAGTCTTTTGAGAAAGTTGCCCGGAAATACGGCATTGACTTTGCTCTCAAAAAGGATGCTTCCACACAGTCGCCCCGGTATCTGGTCTTTTTCAAGAGTAAAGATGCCGACGCACTGACGGCGGCATTCCGGGAATATTCCGGTAAAGTCGTGAAAAGCCAGTCCAAGGAGAAGCCGTCCATCCGCAAGCAGCTTTCCAAACTTCAAGAAGTGGTCAAGGATATGGCAAAATCTCTCTCCCGGAACAAGAGCCAGGAGGTGGACAGATGAAAAAATTGCCGAAAGTCAATACTTCCAAGCTGCTAAAAGCGGCTTTGCCGTATATCCTGGTCGGCCTGATGGCTACCAAGCTGGGGCAGGCGTACCGCATGGCATCCGGCGGCGATGTGCTGGATAGGATTTTGGGGGCGTTCCTTAAAATCGGGGAAGCCTTTGCCAATCCCCTGCCCAGCCTGCATCCGTTTGACCTGCTGGTGGGAGATGCCTGCGGCGCTCTGCTGTGGTTTATCGTGTACCAGAAATCCAAGAATGCCCGGAAATACCGGCGTGGTGCGGAGTATGGTACTGCCCGATGGGGCAAACCGGAGGACATTAAGCCGTACATGGACCCAGAGTTCTCCAACAATGTCATTCTGACGCAGACGGAGTTCCTGACCATGAACAGCCGCCCGAAGCAGCCAAAATATGCCAGAAACAAGAACATCCTCGTCATCGGAGGATCCGGCTCAGGCAAGACGCGCTTTTTCGTGAAGCCGAACCTGATGCAGATGCACAGTTCCTATGTGGTCACTGACCCAAAGGGTTATAATTATCGAGGATAAAGCAAAGATGCGTTTACAAAATCAGAAAAGTATCGTATCTTTGTTACATATCGTATTCCCACTAAAAATAAAAGAAGGTGAAACTATGGCAAAATCCAACCAAGGAAAAATCACGGCACTGTACGAAAGGCTTTCCAGAGATGATGAGCTGCAAGGTGAATCTAACAGCATTCTGAATCAGAAAAAGTATCTGGAAGATTACGCTCGCAAAAACAGCTTTAACAACATCCAGCATTTTACGGACGATGGATACAGCGGAACGAATTTCAATCGTCCCGGCTTTCAGTCCATGATTGCCGAAATTGAAGCTGGGCATATTGCAACTGTCATTGTAAAGGACATGAGCCGCTTTGGAAGAAACTATCTGGAAGTTGGATTTTACACGGAAATTCAGTTTCCATCAAAGGGTGTTCGGTTCATCGCTATCAACAATAATGTTGACAGTGCCAATCCCACGGATAATGACTTTACTCCGTTCCTGAACATCATGAACGAGTGGTACGCCAAGGATACCAGCAATAAAATCCGTGCCGTTTTCAAATCACGGATGCAGGATGGCAAACGGTGCAGCGGCAGTATTCCCTACGGTTATAAGCGGGTTCCCGGCGATAAGCAAACCCTTCATGTAGATGAGGAAGCAGCTTCCGTTGTCCGCAGGATCTTCGATATGGCAGCCAGCGGTGCCAGTCTTGCACAAATCGGCCAGACGCTTTCGGATGAAAAAGTGCTGATTCCGTCTGCATATGAAGAACGGTATCATCCTGAATCTGCTCGGCACCATTCGTACCACGACCCCTATCGGTGGAATACGACCACCTTGACCTATATTCTTGACCGGCAGGAATACCTCGGCTATACAGTGCTATGTAAAAGTATCCGTGAGAACTTCAAGTTGAAAAAGCGCCGTGCTGCAACCCCGGAAGAAAGGATTATATTCAAAAACACTCATGAGGCTATCATCGACCAAGAAACATGGGATAAAGCACAGAGGCTGCGCAAGAGGAATCCGAAAAAACTTCCGAGTGGAACATACTCGCACCGGTTAGCCGGAATGGTATTCTGCGCCGACTGTGGCTCCCGAATGAGCTTTTCCAGCCCCGAATCCAAACATCGGGATTCTGATGTGGTGTATGATTCGGATTCTTCATGGCAGTGCAGCAAATACCGTAATATGTACGTTTCCTGCACATCCCATTTTATCAAGACCTCAACCATTGAAGCCGCTATTCTCAATGCAATCAAAGCGATGACAAAAGAAATTATTGAAAATGAGGATGAGTTTGCCGAGCAGCTTCAAGCTGCATGGGAAAATCAAAACACACAGGTATCTTCCGAAAGTAAAAAAGAACTGCATTCAGTTCAAAAAAGAATGGACGAGTTGGATGCTTTGATTCGGAGCCTATATGAAAACAGCGTCTTAGGAAAAATCCCCGAACGACAGTGTCAGCGGTTGATGGCGCAATATGATGAGGAACAAACTGTCTGCGAAGCTCGCATTGCCGAGTTGCAGAAAGAACTGGACGTCGTTGAAACAACGAAAGTTGATCTGAAACGCTTTATCAAACTGATTCGGAAATACAAGGACTGTGAAACGCTGACAGATGAAATGCTGTACGAACTGGTAGAAAAAGTGGTGATTCATTCCGCATCTGGCGGACGGACGATCTACCGTCAGCAGCAAATCGACATCTACTTCAATTTTATCGGTGATACGTTCCCTAGTCAAATTGAGATTAGTCGCGGCGACAAGAAAAATCTTACAGAACAGCAACTTGCCAAGCGTAAGAAATATCAGAAAACTGCCGGGGAAAATCGCAAAAAGAAACGTGCTGCTCTGCGTGAAGCGGCTAAAACTGATCCACAGTCGGCAGCAGAGTATGAAGCCCTCTTGCAGAAAGGCCGTGAACGATGCCGCAAGTATGCCCAAAATAAAAAGCTGGCTCAACAGGAGCCTGCTGATACAGTCACCATTCAATTTGAACCGTCTTTTGAAACGCCTGAAGAAATGAAAGGAGAATCCGCATGAACGAACTGAAAAAATTCATCCATGACAATGCCAACGGTCTGGACTACACCCTTGTTAATAACCACTATCTGCCGAACCTGACTACAGCAGCCCCGGCAGAGTACCCCACCGGGCGGTGGGGCCGCTTACATAAGACGTACCTGAAGGAGCAACACCCTGTCCGGTACAACCAACTGCTCCTGTCCGGTGTGCTGGGCAGCCACCTTGCCAAACTGGACAAGCAGGCCGAGGAACAGCTTGCGTTGACCATCCGGCAGATGCAGGAAGTCGAGGGCGTGACCGAAGCCCTGAAAGCTGCCGATCAACTGGAATGGGTGCGCCGGATGAACAGCATCCGCAACCGTGCCGAAGAGATCATCAAGACTGAGCTGATTTTTGTCTGATACAATATCGCATCTCTGACCGCCCTGCATAACGCACGGCGGTCTTTTTTGTTACATCGGGTCTGCACAGGGCAGGCCCTTTTTAATACGGAGGAACAAGCCTATGAAACTGACGTTTGAAGAAAAGAAGCTGCTCTACACCTATGGCTGCGCCGATCTGGAACTGACCCGCAAGCGGCTGTACGAGATCGCCGGGCTGACGGTTGATCCCGACCAGAACAAGCAGGTGTATGACTTCTGCCGGAAGCTGGAGGACGAAACGCTGGCAGACTGGTACGACCAGCTGTTCTACTTTGTCCGTGCCGAGATGGAGCATTATACTATGATGCAGAAAATGTCACGGGACATCGAGGACGACGAGGACTGGGGCCCGACCATCTTTGACGAATCCGAGGAGGAAGAATTGATTGACGATGTTTAAGCTGGAAACCATGATCTACGCCAGCGAGGACGGGACAAGCAGCGTATTTACGCTGAATCCCGCCTTGCAGAAGCAGCTTGATGCCCTTGCAGCGCAGCACCCGGAGGTGTGCCAGCGGAAGGCAAGGGGCGAAGCTGGCGGGGTAAC